>JGI12269J14319_10005388_pt1 | contig 11367 bp, 7 predicted proteins | sample PeaSoiSIISIP2007_FD_14319 | JGI IMG/M metagenome (IMG submission 14319) | reverse complement strand
CTACGGCGGGGCCGGGCTGATCGATCGCGCCGAGCCAGCCGGCGAGCAGCAGCACTACGTCTTCCCGGTCGTCTGGGGCGAATTGCCCCGCGGCATTGAATACAATTTCGGAATCGGCTGCGGGCTCACCCGCGGATCGGACCACCTCATCGTCAAGTTCAACCTGGAGCTGGAGCGGTTCGTCGGCGCGATCCTCAGGGCGTCGCCGGAGAGGGGCTGGCTCTTCTAGGGCCGGCACGGATGCCGCCGCCGCCTCTGGCGTGTTGACGCCCGCCAAGCGGCAAATCAAGGCTCGGCGTATGAGAACCCTCCGCTCGCCCGGATGGGCGGCGCTCGCAGCGCTTCCCCTCGTCCTTCACGCAGCCCCGCTGCGGACTCTCGCCGAATTCCAGGCCCTGGCCGCCCCGTTCAATTCGGAGATCCGCGTGCCTCCGTTCGAGGCCAGCCCGGAGCAGATCCGGGACGCAGCCGTCGCCGCCATGGCCGCCGGCGACGCAGCGATCGACCGGCTCGCCCGCCAGGACCCCGCCGCCGCAACCTTCGAAAGCATGTTCGGGGCCCTGGACGGCGTCGAGGCCGACGCGAACCTGGTCGAAAGCCGGTTGGGCTTCATCCAGCAGACCAGCCCTCGCAAGGAAATGCGCGAGGCGGCGGACGAGGCGGCCAAGAGACTGCAGCAGTGGGACATCGGGATCGGGTACAGGGAGGACGTCTACGCGGCGCTCAAGTCCTTCGCGGCCGAGAAGCCGGCTCTCGCGGGCGAGGACCAGCGGCTCTTCGATTTCACCCTGCGCGACTACCGGCGGAAGGGTTTCGAGTTGCCGGCGGCGGCGCGCAACGAGCTGGAGGCCCTGTTCAAGGAGCTAAGCCCCATGGAGACGGACTTCGGCACCAACATCCTCAAGACCCGCGTTGCGCTCGTTTTCACCAGGGCGGAACTGGCCGGCGTGCCCGATTCCTTCCTCTCCTCTCCCGGCGTCAAGACCGGTGACGACGCGTACACGATCCTCGTCAACGTGACGCCGCAGCGGCTGATGGTGGCGCAGAACTGCTCCGTGGCGGCCACCCGCAGAAAGGTCGTCGTCGCGCAGCTTCGCCTGGGCCAGGACGTGAATGTGCCGCTTTTAAACAGGATAGTGGCGCTTCGGGCGGAAATCGCCAGGAAGCTCGGTTACGCCTCGTGGGACGACTACAAGATCGAGGTCAAGATGGCGAAGAACGGGGCGGCGGCGACCCGGTTCATCGAGGACCTGATCCGCGGCATTCAGCCGAAGTTCGACGCGGAGCTGGCCGAGATGCGGGCGCTCAAGGTCGCCGAAACCGGCGACCCGCACGCGCAGATCGAGTTCTATGACTGGCGCTACTACCAGAACCAGCTCGTGAAGCAGAAGTACACGGTCGATTCGGAGGCCCTGCGGGTCTACTTCCCCTATGAACGCTCGCTCCAGGGAATGTTCGCGATCTACCAGTCGATCTTCGGGCTCAGGTTCGAGCAGCTGCAGGCGCCCTACGTGTGGGCCGACGGGGTGACGCTGTGGGGCGTCACCGACGCGCAGTCCGGCGAGCCGATGGGGCTCTTCTACCTCGACATGTTCCCGAGGGAGGGGAAGTTCAACCACTTCGCGGAGTTCCCGATCCAGCCCGGGCGCCTGCTGCCGGGCGGAGCCTACCTTCGGCCGACGGTGGCCCTAGTCTGCAATTTTCCCCCGCCGGCCAACGGCGCCCCCTCGCTCCTCGACCACCAGGAGGTGACCACCCTCTTCCACGAGTTCGGGCATGCCATGCACGCGATCCTCACCCGCGCGCACCGCGGCCGGTTCTCCGGAACGAGCGTCCCGGGCGACTTCGTCGAGGCGCCCTCGCAGATGCTGGAGAACTGGACGTACGACAAGAGCGTCCTCGACACCTTCGCCGCAGACTACCGGGACCCGGCAAAGAAGGTCCCGGCGGAGACCCTCGCGCGGCTTAAGGAGGTCCGCCTGGCCACCATCGGGGTCTTCTACCGGGGCCAGCTCTCCTTCGCCCTGCTCGACCTCAGGCTGCACGGGCCTCGGCCGGAGGGCGCGGCGGTCGATTGCCAGGCCGAGAGCAACCGGATCCAGGACACCGTATTCCTGCCGGTGCCGGACGACACGGCCCTCGTCGCGTTCTTCGGCCATCTCGCCGGGGGCTACGACGCCGGTTACTATGGCTATGCCTGGGCGGACGCGATCGCCGCGGACATGGCCACGGTCTTCGAGGCGGCGCCGGGCGGCTTCCTCGACCGGGGCGCGGGAATGCGAATGCGCCGGGAGATCTACTCCCAGGGCGACGCCCGCGACGTCTCCGTTTCGATCGAGGAATTCCTGGGCCGGCCGCGGTCGATCGCGCCGTTCCTGAGGAAGCTCGGGATCCGGCAGGGGGCCGCTCCGGAGGCCGGGGCGCCAGCCCGATGAAATGGACCGCGGATAGGGTCCTGGGCCTGGCAAGGGGCTACCAGACGGCCGCCCTCCTCGCGGCTGCCGCGGACCTGGAGCTTTTCGATGCCATGGCCGGCGGAAGGCGTACGGCGGGCCAGGTTGCCCGGAGGATAAGGGGGGACCGGCGCGCGGTGACGATTGTCCTGGACGCTCTGGCCGCCCTGCACCTGGTCAGCAAGAGCGGCAACGAATACGCCGTTCCCGCCGATGTCGCCGCCTCCCTGACATCGGGCGGCCGGAACAGCGTCCTGGCCATGAGCCAGCACCACGCCAACTGCATGCGCCGGTGGGCGCAGCTGGCCAGGGTGGCCGCGACGGGCGAGCCCGCGGAGCGGGCCCCAAGCATCCGAGGCGCGCGAAAGGACGCCGCGGCCTTCATAGGTGGCATGCACGATCTGAATTCCCGCATCGCCCCGGGGATCGTCCGGGACATCCAGCCGCTGCCCTTCAGCCACCTCCTTGACGTCGGCGGGGCCTCCGGCACGTGGACGATCGCGTTCCTGGAGGCCAATCCCCGGGGCCGGGCGACGATCTTCGACCTGCCGCACGTCATCCCGATGGCGCGCAGGCGGCTTCGGAAACTGAAGCTGGCGGGAAGGGTCCGGCTCGCGGCCGGCGACTTCTACCGGGACGAGCTGCCGGCGGGGGCGGACCTGGCCTGGGTCAGCGCGATCGCCCACCAGAATTCCCGCGGGCAGAACCGGGAGCTGTTCAGGCGGGTCTTCCGCGCGCTGGTGCCCGGGGGGCGGATCGCGATCAGGGACGTCGTGATGGAGGAGTCCCGGACGGCGCCCCTGGCCGGAGCCCTGTTTGCAGTCAACATGCTGGTGGCAACGCCGAAGGGCGGCACGTTCACCCTCAGGGAGCTTAGGGCCGACCTCCGCAGCGCCGGGTTCGCCGGGGCGCGGCTCGTGCGGCGAGGCGAGGGCAACGACTCTGTCGTCGTCGCGAGGCGGCGGATCTGACGCGCGGCCGGCTCCCGGAGGGCGGTCAGCCGGCCCGGGAAACCCGCCCCACGTGCCTGTTGAACGCGCTGATCAGCCGCTCGAAGTGGACGACCTCCTCCTCGAACATGGCCCGCCAGTATTCGGGGTCCCACTGCGCGTTTAGCTCCTCGGAGGTCTTCCCCTGCTGTTCGACCCAAGTGAAGTACTTCAGGTTGTGGATGGCCTTCCGGTCCGCGTAGGTAAGCTCCTTGAAATAGTCGATCGACTGGTGCGCGAGAGGGCCCGCGAAATCCTCCGCGGCGGCCCTCTCCGAGTAGGCGCCCCGCTCGGCGCGCAGCTCCGCAAGGCGCGACTGGTAGAGCTGCATCGAGTCGGTGAACACGGTGAAAACCACGTCGCGCTCGTCGAGTTCGAAGTACTTCGCGGCCTTGATCGCGCCAAGGAGATTGCAGACTCCGGAGATGCCGAGGAGCGGCAGCTGCCGCAGCTGCCTGCGGGCCACCCCGAGCGAGGCGAGGTGGCGGCGCCCGGCCGGCTCGTTGAAGAGGCGCACGATCCTCATGCAGTCCTCGTCGTCAATGGCGGCGACGGCGTCGGTGTTGCGGACGTTGTGCACCCACGGCACGTGCTTGTCGCCGATGCCCTCGATGCGGTGCGCGCCGAAGCCGTTCCTTAGCAGCGTCGGGCACTGCAGCGCCTCGGTCGCGACTATCCTCATGTGCGGGTGCCTGGTCTTCAGGAAGTCCCCGGCGGCGATCGTGCCCGCCGAGCCGGTCGCGGAGACATAGGCGGCGGCCCGGAGCCGGCCGTCGCCGAGCGCGTTGAACGCCTCCTCGATCGCGGGGCCGGTGACGTTGTAGTGGAAGATGGGGTTTCCAAAGTCCTCGAACTGGTTGAAGATCACGTTCGAGGGATCGCGCTTCAGCTCCCAGCACTTGTCGTAGATCCCCTTGACGTTCGATTCGCAGCCCGGCGTCGCGATGATCGTGGCGCCGATCTGCCTGAGCCAGTCGAAGCGCTCGCGCGACATCTCCTCGGGGAGGATCGCGATGGCCGCGCAGTTGAGCAGCGCGCAGTCGAACGCTCCGCCGCGACAGAAATTGCCCGTCGAGGGCCACGCGGCCCTGTGCTCCGCGGGATCGAACTCGCCGCTCACGAGCCGCGGGACGAGGCAGCCGAACGCGGCGCCGACCTTGTGCGCGCCGGTCGGGAAGTGGGAGCCGATGAGCCCGATGACCCGCGCCCCGACCCCGGTGATCGCGCGCGGGACCTCGAGGCAGTTCACGCCGCCGTAGAGGCCGGTCCGCATGTCGTTCTTCCACGTGATGCGGAAGAGGTTCAGGGGATTCACGTCCGAGAGCCTCACACCCTTGAGCCGGGCGCGGATCGACGCCGGTATGAGCGACGGGTCGCGCAGCTGCCTGAAGGTCGGGATGACGATCCCGCGCTCCCGGCATCGCCTGGCCGTCCTGCGGATCACGTCGGGGTGGAACTGCTTGATTATCTTAGACATGTTGGCCTTTCCCCAGCCGCCGGAGCGCGGACCGATAGTCCTTCACCCGCGCCATCAGGATCATGGCGGCAATGACGAAAGGCTTGAAGCCCGCCTCGCGGTAGGTCGCGTGGCGGTAGCGCTCGAACACGCTCGCCGCGACCTCGCCCTGGGCGCAGCTCACCCCGGAGATGTCGGCCGGAAGGCAATGCATGTAGAGCGCGCCTCCGCCCCGCGTGAGCTTCATCTTCGCCTCGTCGCATTCCCAGCCCCGGAACCTCGCGTTGTTCGCGAGGCACTCCCTCTCGAGCGCCTTTAGCCCCTCCCTGTCTCCCTGCTTCAGGAGCGCCGTGCGCCGCTGCATCACCCCGTACGGCGCCCACGACTTCGGGTAGACGACATCCGCGTCGCGAAACGCGTCCTCCATGCTCGGGACCACCCTGAGCGCGCCGCCGCTCGCCGCGCTGTTCCTGCCCGCGAGCGCGACGACCTCCGGAATCAGCCCGTAGCCCTCGGGGTGCGCGAGCGCAACGTCCATCCCGAAGCGCGACATCAGGCCGATGATCCCCTGCGGCACGGAAAGCGGTTTCCCGTAGCTCGGCGAATACGCCCAGGACATCGCGATCTTCTTGCCGCGCAAGGCATCAAGCGAGCCGAAATGCCTCTTGAGCGCGAGCAGGTCGGCCGTCGATTGCGTCGGGTGGTCGACGTCGCACTGCAGGTTGACGACGGAGGGGCGCTGATGGAGGACCCCCTGGTCGAAACCCTCCTGCACCGCGCCGGCGACCTCGCGCATGTAACTGTTGCCCTCGCCGAGGTACATGTCGTCCCGGATGCCGATGACCTCCGCCATGAAGGAGATCACGTTCGCCGTTTCGCGCACGGTTTCGCCGTGCGCAATCTGAGACTTTTCCTCGTCCAGGTCGGCTAGGCCTAGGCCGAGCGCGTTGACCGCCGAGGCGAAGCTGAAGCGGGTGCGCGTGGAGTTGTCCCGGAAGATCGAGATGGCGAGCCCCGAGTCGAAGACCCGCAGCGGTCGCCCCGCCCGGTGCAGCTCGCAGAGCATCTCGGCGACGAGCAGGAGCGCGCGAATCTCCTCGTCCGTCTTCTCCCACGTGAGCAGGAAGTCCCTCCCGTGGGTGTCGGTCCTGAGCTGCGCCAGCTGCGCGAGACTGTCGTTGAAGGATTTCATGTCTTGGGATTCTCAGGCGTGGGCCGGCTCGGCCTGGTGCGCCGGCGCCTGCGCGCCCCGGTAGTGGGCCGCGGCCTCCTCGATCGCGTCGACGATCTGCTGGTAGCCGGTGCAGCGGCAGAGGTTGCCGTTTATCGCCCTGCGGATCTGGTCCCGCGTGGGACGCGGGTTCTTGAGCAGGAACGCGTGCGCCACCAGGATCATACCCGGGGTGCAGAAGCCGCACTGCACCGCGCCGCGCTCCACGAACGCCCGCTGCAGCGGATGCAGCGTGCCGTCCGGCGCGGCCATGCCCTCGACCGTGAGCACGCGGTGGCCGGCGACGTCCTTCACGCGCTTGATGCAGATCTTCAGCGGCTCGTCGTCGACCAGGATCGTGCACGCGCCGCACGCGCCGATGTCGCACGCGTTCTTCGCCCCGGTCAGGTCGAGATCCTCGCGCAGAAACTCGATGAGCCGCCGTTCGCCGACCGCGTCGGCGACCTCGATGTCGCGCCCGTTGACGTGGAGCTTCACAGCCGGCACTCCTCCTCGGGCGCTTCGTCGGGCGCCGCGGACAGCCTGATCGGCAGCGCAAACTCGCGCTTGCCCGTCGCGTGGAAGACGGCGTTGGCAATCGCCGGGGCGAGGATCTCGTTGGTCGGCTCGCCGACGGCCTTCGCGCCGCTCGGCGACTGGGGGTCGGGGTTCTCGACGATGATCGCCGTCATCTCGGGCAGGTCCATCGCGCGCGGGATCCGGTAGCTGTTGAGGTTGAGATTGGTTATGCGGCCGTCCCTTGACCGGACCTCCTCGTGAAGGGCGTAGCCCGTCGCCATGGCCATGCCCCCGAAGAACTGCCCGCGCACCATCTCCCGGTTGACGGCGCGCCCGACGTCGTGGGCCGCCACCGCCGAGAGCAGCCTCACCTTTCCGGTCTTCCTTTTCACCGTCAGCTCGACCGCCTGGCAGCCGTAGACCCACGTGAAATAGGCGTCGCCCTGCCCGGTGTGCTCGTCCCACGAGACGCGCGGGGCCTTGAACACGCCGCACGCGTACGGGAGGCGCTGCGTCTGGAACATCAGGCGGATCGCGTCGCCAAACGCCATCCTCCGGCGCCCGGCCCGCCCAAGGACCGCGTCGTCGGCAAACCGCACCGAGCGCGCCGGGCACTGCAGCTGGCCGCAGACCGCCTCCGCGATCTTCTGCTTGAGCTCGCGCGCCGCAAGCGTCACCGCGCCGCCCCCCATGATCGTGCCGCGCGAAGCGACCGTCGTGCCGCTGTCGGGCACGCCTGACGTCGACGCGCGCCGGTAGCGGATGCGGCCGAGGCTCACGCCCAGCTCCTGCGCGGCGATCAGCGCCATCGCCGACTCCGCGCCCTGGCCGTTCTCGTGCACGCCGACCTCGAGGAGGATGGAGCCGTCGGGCTGCACGTTGATCACCGCCGCGCACACGTCGACGCCCTCCGCGCCGAGGCTCACGCCGCGGTAGCTCATCGCGAGCCCGATGCCGTAGAGCTCGTCGCCGGCGGACCTTCCGAGCGAGCATTTCGCGAGCTTCGCCTCGTAGCCGGTCTCCCTGAGGACGGCGTCCAGCACCTCGCCCATCGCGACCTTGTGGGTGTCGAGCTTCTGGCCGGTGATCGTCACGCTGCCCTGGCGCACCATGTTGCGGCGCCGGAACTCGACGCCGGAGATGCCGACCCTCCTCGCGGCGATCTCGACCATCTGCTCCACGACGAAGTTCATCTGCGGCGAGCCAAAGCCGCGCATCGCGCCCGCGACGGCGTTGTTGGTGTAGACGCCCAGCGTGTCGCAATGGACGTTTTCGACGACATAGGGCCCGCAGCACTGGACGGTGGAGCGCCAGGTGACCCAGGGCGTGACCGAGCAATACGCGCCGCCGTCCGCGAGAATCCGGCACTCCACCGCGGTGATCCTGCCGTCCCTCTTCACGCCCATCCGGTAGGTCACCCGGTACGGATGGCGCTTGTAGCTCTCGCGGATCGACCAGTCGCGCCGGTACATGGTCTTCACCGGCCGCCCGAGGATCTTCGCGGCCAGCGCCGTGCGGGCGCAGACGATCGCCGCCGTGTCGTCCTTGCCGCCGAACCCGCCGCCCATCGGCGTGCCGACCACCTCGACGCCGGACAGCGGGACCCCGAGGCACGCCGACACAAACCGCCGCGTGCTGAACGGGTGCTGCATGCTGCCGTAGACCTCCATGACGCCGTCGGACCGCGGCACGCACACCGCCACCTCGGGTTCCATGTAGGCGTGCTCGACGCACTGCGTGCGGAACTTCTCCTCGAGCACGAAGTCGGCCTGGCGAAAGCCCTCGGCGACGTTCCCCCGGCGGATGCGGTGGGTGTTGACGACGTTGGAGCCGTGGCTCTCGTGCACGAGCGCTGCGCCGGGCAGCAGCGCCTCCTCCGGGTCAAGCACCGCCGCAAGGGGCTCCGACTCGACCGCCACGAGCGCCGCCGCGCCGATCGCAAGGTCGCGCGTCTCCGCGATGACCATCGCCACGACGTCGCCGTTGTGGCGGATCTTGTCGTCCGCGAAGATGCGGTAGTCGCTGTGGATCTGCCCGACGCGGTTCGAGCCGGGGACGTCGCGCGCGGTCAGCACCCTGAGGACGCCGGGCGCCCGTTCCGCGTCAGCGGTCGCGACGCGGATGATCCTCGCGTGGACCAAATCGGAGTAGACCGGGGCCGCGTGCAGCAGGCGCGCGAACTTGAGGTCGTCGGTGAACTTCACCCGGCCGGTGACCTTTGCATAGGCGTCGTTGCGCCAGCCCGTTGTGCCAGCCGCCGTCAACGGGACGCCCCCTTCCTCAGGACGCGCTCGGCGATGCCTTCGAGGCCCGCCGCGGTCGGGGCGATCGCCGCGGGCACCCGGACGCCCCTCAGGGCCGCGTCGACGTCCTTGAGGCCGTGCCCGGTGATGAGCACAACGACCTGGTCGCGCGGCCCCACCTGCCTGGAGCGGCGCAACTTGGCAAGGGCGGCGACCGCCGCGGCCGCCGCCGGCTCGGCAAACACCCCGCTCGCCGCCGCGAGCGTGCGCTGGCCCTCCAGGATCTCCCTGTCGCTGACCGTGATCGAGAAACCCCGGCTCCGGAGCACGGCGGCCCGCGCGAGGTGGGCGTTCGACGGAATCGAGACCGAGATGGAATCGGCGACCGTCGCCGGGTTGCTCGCATTGCGGTAGCGCCCCGTCGAGATGTAGCGGTGGATCGCGCAGGACTTCTCGGCCTGCACGCACACCAGCCGGGGCAGGCGCGGGATGAGCCCCGCCTCCCGCAGGTCGCTAAACGCCTTGAACACGCCGCCGAGGATCACCCCGTCGCCCGTCGGCACCACGATCACCGAAGGCACGCGCCACGCGTTCTGCTGCCAGATCTCGAGGCCGACGGTCTTCTTCCCTTCGATGGTGAGCGGGTTGTAGCCGGTGTTGCGGCTCAGGCCGCCGTGGCGCGCCGTGAACTCGAGGGAAAGGCGAAACGCGTCGTCGTAGGTGCCCCGGACGGGCACCACGAGCGCCCCGTGGACCAGCATCTGCGCGAGCTTCGCCCGAGGGGCCGACTGCGGCACGAAGATGACCGCCCGCTTGCCGCAGGCCGCGCAGACCGCGGCAAGCGAGCTGGCCGCGTTGCCGGTGGACGCGGTGACGATGGTCCCCTCCCCCAGCCGGTTCGCCTCGGCGGCGACCAGGAACGACGCCCGGTCCTTCAGGGAGCCGCTGGGGTTGAGCGCGTCGTTCTTTATCCAGACGTCCGCAAGCCCGTATGCCTCTCCCAGCGCCGCCGAGCGGAAGAAGGGCGTCGCGCCCATCCCGTAGGGCGGGAAGAACCTGGGCTCGACCGCGGAGAACAGGCTCCAGTCCGGCTTCGCCTTCCTGAACTTCCGGCGGATGGAGGCGTAGTCAAACTCGGCGGTGAGCACGCCGCGAAGGGGCATCCCGGGCCGGTACCCCCTCCCGCACTCCGGGCAGAGGTAGCGCGCCTCGTCGCGCCCATAGCGCCTCCGGCACACGCTGCATCGATAGGCGAACTCGGCCATGGCGTTCAGACCCTGCCGTTAAGCCTCGCGACGAGCGCCGCGTAGAATGCCGCGGCCGCGCTCAGGTGCCCGACGGGGCAGGCCTCGTTCGCCGCGTGCGCGTTGGCCTCGTTGCCCGGCCCCAGGCCCAGCGTCGGAATGCCGTTCAGTCCCGAGGTCGCGACGCCGTTCGTGCTGAACGTCCACTTGTCGACGAGCGGCGCCTTACCGAGCGCGCCCGCGTAGGCCTCGACCGCGCACGCGAGGTAGGGCGAGCTCTCCTCCAGGACCCACGTCGGGTAGTATTTCTCGGTCGGGTAAACCTTCCCCGTGTAGGCGGCCTGCGCGTAGTTGAGCACGACGACTCTCGCGTCGGGACAACCGGCGCGCGCCGCCGCCTCCCGCACCTCGGCAACCGCGCTTTCCCTGGTCTCGCCCGAGGTGAGGCGGCGGTCGAGGTGTATGCCGGCCTCGTCGGCCACCGCGCAGAGCGACGGCGAGGACGACTTCACCTCTGAGATCGTGACCGTGCCCTTGCCTAGGAACGGGTCGCCGCGGAGGCGCGTGTTGAGCTTCTCGATCTCCAGCGCGATGCGCGCCACCTTGTAGATCGCGTTGTCGCCGCGCTCGGGAGCCGAGCCGTGGCAGCTGCGGCCCTTCACCTCGACGCGAATCTCCATCCTGCCGCGGTGGCCCCGGTAGATGTTTAGGTTTGTCGGCTCGGTGATCACAACCAGCTCGGGTTTGATCCCGTCCTCGTTGAGGATGTACTGCCAGCAGAGTCCGTCGCAGTCCTCCTCCATGACCGTGCCGGTGAAGTAGATCGTGAACTGTTCGTTCAGCCCGAGCTCCTTGATGATCCGGCCGGCATGGACCATCGCCGCGACGCCGCCCTTCTGGTCGACCGAGCCGCGGCCCCGGACCTTGCCGTCGTCGACCCTCGCGTCGAACGGGTCGAAGGTCCACTGCGACCGGTCGCCGGGGAGCACCGTGTCCACGTGCCCGTCGAAAGCCACGACCCGGGGGCCCGAGCCGATCCGGCCGATGATGTTGCCGAGGCCGTCGACGCGGATCTCGTCGAAGCCGATCCGCCTCATCTCGCGCCTGACGACCGCGATCACGTCCCGCTCCTTCGAGGAGAAGGACTGCGTGCGCACGAGGTCGCAGAGGAAGCGCGCGGTGTCGCCCTCCATCTCCGCCGCGAGCCGGCGGATCGCCTCGAATCCTGCGGACGCGGGCGGCGTCTTCCTGGG
>JGI12269J14319_10005381_pt1 | contig 11379 bp, 8 predicted proteins | sample PeaSoiSIISIP2007_FD_14319 | JGI IMG/M metagenome (IMG submission 14319) | reverse complement strand
ATCGAGCCTCTCCGGCTCGGCGTCCACGAACTACAGCCTGGTGGAGGCGACGGGTCTCTCCGCGAACATCTCGCCCCGTCCGGTCACCGTGACGGCCCGCGACACCTCCAAGAACATGCACGACGCCGATCCACCCCTGCCCTGGTCGGCGACGGCACTGGTTGGCGGCGATTCCTGGACGGGAACCCTGGGCCGCGACACCGGCGAAGCCGTCGGCGACTACCCCATCCGCCTGGGCACCTTGAGCGCCGGAAACAACTACGACGTGACCTTCCACGGCGCCACGTTCACCATCCACGGTTCCACAGCCCTGGCGACGCGCCCCGCGTTCCAACCGATCTCCCACGAACTGGCCGCGAATCCCGTGCGGGCGCTGGCACAGGCGGCTGGGGGGCGTGCGCAGGCNGTCCTGGGGGCGGGTACAGCAGAGGACGGGGACCTCTCGGTGAACGTGCTTCTTCCGGGCGCGGCGAGCGTGCAGGTGTCCATCTTCGACAACCTGGGCACCCTGGTGATCGCCTGGAGCCAGGACGTTTCGGCCTTCCAGTTGAACCAGCTCTCCTCCACGGGGGACGGCCGCCGGATCCTGCCGGTGCGCTGGAACCTGCGCGCCTCCGACGGCGAGCCGGTTCCCTCCGGAGTCTACCTGTGGAAGATCGCGGTCCAGGCCGACGACGGACAAAAACTGGAGACCGTGAAGAGGCTGGGGGTCAATTAGGGGTTGGCGATCTCCCTCGCCGCCTCTCGCCCAGCACCCCGCGCAGCGCTCCGGTGGCGTACAGGGGCAGGTGCAGGACGTCCGCTTCCCGGAAGGGCGGCCCTGCGTGCAGGCGGACACCCAAGGGACTGGCGGGATGGGACGACAAGAAACTCCGCAGGCTCCTGAGGCGCCCCGTGGCTCCCGCCTTCACCTCCACCGGAACCACCTGCGATCCGACGGCCACGAGGAAGTCGACCTCGGCCTGGCTGTTGCGCGCTTCCCGCACCCAGAAATGGAGCTCCGCGGGGTGGCCGGGAGGACCCGTGGCCAAAAGCTCCTGCGCGACGAACTGCTCGGCCACGGCTCCGCGGTGGATGGCCAGCAGGTCGGGATTCTGGACAAGTTCCGCATCGATTCCCAGGGAGGCGTGCGCAAGCCCCACGTCCAGGAACACCAACTTGGAGATCCGTTCGTTCTCGTCGACGGACAGCGGCAGGCCCTGGCCCGAGGTGTGTCGCACTCGTCGGGCGATCCCGGCCTTCTCCAGGGCATCTACGGCCTCCTTGACCTCGGCGGCTCGGGCGTCGGAATCGACATGCGCGTATTTGAACCGCCCGCCCACCAGTCCGGGGGCCTTCAGGAAAAGCGACTCCGCCAAGCCCGCCTTCACGCGAGGCGCGTATTTGCGGAAGTCCTGCCGGTACCCCTGCAGCAGGGACCAGTGGATCCGACGGCACGCGTCCGCGTCGGGAGCGTTCGTCCAGGCCTGCACCGCCTCCGGCATCCCCCCGCAGAACAGGTAGGCGCGCAGTTCGTCCATCGCCCTCTGATGGACGATTTCCGGCAGCGGAAGGTCCATGTCGTAGGAATCCAAGGCGTCGGCCAGTGCGGAACCACCTCGCGCCCGCAGGAATTCGGAAAACGCCATGGGGTGCATCCACAGGAATTCGACACGGCCCACCGGCATCGGATACGCCCGGTCGTCCATGGAGAATTCCAGCAGCGATCCCGATCCCACCACATGGAGCCCGGGCGCGAGTTCGTGGAAATAGCGCAGGCTGGCGATAGCCTCGGGGCAGTCCTGGATCTCGTCCAGGAACAGGATCCCGGTTCCCGGCGTCGCGGAAGGAAATCCCAGGAGGGAGAGGGTGCGCAGGATCTTCTCCGGATCCAGGTCGGCGAAGGCCTTCTTGGCGTCCGGCCGCAGTTCGAAGTTGATCTCCACCAAAGGCGCGCCTACCAACCTCGCCAACTCGCGTATCGCCCAGGTCTTGCCCACTTGCCTGGCTCCGCGCAGAAGGAGCGGCTTGCGACCCTCCCGGCGATACCACTGGGATAAATGCCCAACAATGGATCTATCCATATTTGGAAAATATCAATTTTATTGATCAAATCCAAATATATTTGATCAGAATCTACTCCCCCGCCACAGGTATCACCACCGCCCGCGCGATCTCGTGGCCCCGCATGGCCGCCGCGATGTCCCGGGCCACGGCGTTCTTGGGCAACCGGAGGCTGGACACGTCCAGGGCATGCAAGGAGAAGATGTAGCGGTGCACGCCGCTCCCGGGAGGCGGGGCCGCACCCATGTAGCCGTAGTCCCCGGCGCCGTTGCGCAACGCGAACGCGCCTTTGGGGAGCTGGGACGGGTCGGTTCCCGCGCCTTCGGGAAGGTGCCCTGCCGTGGCGGGGATGTCCACCACCGCCCAATGCCAGAATCCGTCACCCGGCGCATCGGGATCGAAGACGGTGACGGCGTAGCTGCGCGTGGTCTTGGGCGCGCCGCTCCAGCGAAGAGCGGGGGAACGGTCGTCCCCTCCCTCTCCGTTGCAGGCGCACCATTGGGGGCGCGGCAAAGGCTTGCCCGTCCCGATTCCCGTCGCCACCAGCGAAAAGGACGGAACCGGAGGAAATCCCGCGAAGGGATCCTTCCCCGCGGCCAAGGCCAAGCCTGCCAGCGCGATCACGGATCCGAACACGACCTTTCGCATGTGGATGCTCCTTGGAGAAAGCGATTCCGATTCACTTGGAAGGGCAGCCTCCCCAGGCGGCCACCAGGGCGCGGGCGGCCTTCAGCGAGACGTCGCGGGCCAGGATGGCGGGGTCTTCCTGGGCGGCGGTCTCGCGGTGCACCACGGTCCAGGAGGTGCGGCCGTCGGGGTCCACCACGTCCAGACGGATTCCGACCGCGGTGCTCGGGCCCAGCAGGTGTCCACGCCGGTAGTCGGTGACCCTGCCTACCACGGAAAGGTCGGCGCCCACCCGTTGCGCGATCTTGGACGCCTCGTCCCAGGTGATGTCGCCGTTGGCCACGCTTCCCTGGACCAGGGTGTCCAACGTGTCCAGGTTCGCCAACGGGCAACCCCGCTTCCGAAACTCGCGGACCAGCGCCTCGCGGACGACGGCCGGAGCGTCGTCGGAAAGTTCCCGGTCCGGGGGCCCGGTACGGGCGTCGGTGGGCAGGAACACGGCGAGCTTCACGGGAGGAACCGGAGAGGCCTTGCCCAGGGGGACCGGGACCAGGGGCGGAGCGCACCCGCCCAGCAGCAGGGTCGCGATGGTGAGGAAACGCCGCATGAGTGGGGTCCAAGGTAGATCCCGCCCCGGGAGGGGACCACCGCTCCGGTACAGGGAGGGAGGGAAGCGTTCCCTGGCCGGGAACGGGCTGGCGGCTATCTTTGCCGCATGGCTTATTCTCTCGTCATCGGGCTGGAAGTCCACGCCCAGCTCTCCACCAGGACCAAGCTTTTCTGCGGTTGCGAACTGTCGTTCGGGGAAGATCCCAACCTGCACACCTGTCCGGTGTGCCTGGGGATGCCCGGCACCCTGCCCACGCCCAACGCCACCGCGGTGGAATACGCCGTGCGGTTGGGGCACGCGCTGGGCTGCACCATCGACGGAAACGCCCTGTTCACCCGCAAGAACTACTTCTACCCCGACCTCCCCAAAGGGTACCAGATCACCCAGACCGGCGGCATGCCCATCTACGACCGGCCCATCTGCGTGGGCGGGCACCTGCACCTGAAGTCCGACACCATCGACAAGGACATCTCCATCGTCCGCATCCACATGGAAGAGGACGCGGGAAAACTCCTGCACGACCGCGGCGCCGACAGCCTCTTCGACGCCAACCGCTGCGGGACGCCCCTCTGCGAGATCGTCACGGGTCCCGACATGCGCTCCATCGGGGAGGCCATCCTGTACCTGCAGAGGCTCAAGCAGATCGTGGAGTACCTGGGCGTGTGCGACGGCAACATGGAGGAAGGCAACTTCAGGTGCGACGCCAACGTCTCCCTGCGCAAGGGGGAGGACGCCCCTCTGGGCAACCGCGTGGAGCTCAAGAACATGAACTCCTTCTCCAACATCGAGAAGGCCATCCAGGTGGAGATCGTCCGCCAGGCCGAGATCCTGGACAACGGCGGCGTGGTGGCCCAGGAGACCCGCGCCTACGACGTGGCCAAGGGAACCACGCGCAGTCTCCGCTCCAAGGAAGACGCCCACGACTACCGCTACTTCCCGGAACCGGACCTTGTTCCCCTGGTGGTGTCGACGGAATTCGTCGAAAAGGTCCGCGCCACCCTGCCGGAGCTGCCGGAGGCCCGGGTTCGCCGCTACGTGGACGTGCTGGGCCTGCCGGAATACGACGCCCGCGTCATCGTGGCGGACAAGGCCCAGGCTGACTGGTACGAAGGGATCCTGGCGGCGGGAGCCGGCGCCAAGCAGGCCTCCAACTGGTTCATGGGCGAGGTCCTGCGCGAGGTGAAGGAGACCGGCAGGACGGTGTCGGAGCTGCCCATCGGGCCCGAGCACATCGCCGACCTGATCCTGCGCATCGAGGACAAGACCATCAACGGCAAGATCGCCAAGGACGTGTTCGCGGAGATGGTGGTGTCGGGCCGGACCGTGGACCAGGTGGTCGACGAGAAGGGATTGCGGCAGGTGACGGACACGGGCGCCATCGACGCGGCCATCGCGGCGGTGCTGGCCGCCAACCCCAAGGAGCTGGAAGGCTACCGCGGCGGCAAGGAGAAGCTGTTCGGGTTCTTCGTGGGCCAGGTGATGAAGGAGACCAAGGGCAAGGCCAATCCGGGCTCGGTGAACGATCTCCTGAGGAAGGCGCTGGCCGGTTGATCTGGGCCCTGCTCCTTTCCCTGACGTTTTCCGTCCCACTGCCTCCCGGGACGAGCCAGTCCCAGATGCAGCAGTTGCAGGGGAAATCCTTCTCGACCACCGCCGATTCCATCGCGCGGGCCTCCACCAGCCTCGCGGACTCGCTCGCGCGGACCGACTCGGCCGCCAAGGCCGTCCGGGACAGTTCCCAGTTCAAGAAGCTTCCCGATCGCGTGCTCCCGCTCCGGCTGCAGATGATGTACGCGGGGGGATTCATGGTCTTCCTGGCCCTGATGATCACGAGCCTGCAGAACCTGAACCCCAACGACTGATGGACCTCGCGGACCTGGAATGGCTGGCCGGCGAAGGTGCCGGCGTCCTGGACCGGTGGACCGCCGACGCTCCGGAAGATCCCTTGGAGGCCGCGACGCTCCTGCGCCGCGACCTGGGGCGCGAACGCTCCGCGCTGGTGCTTGAGCAGGTGGGTCTGCGCCGACGCGCGTTGCGCAAGTTCGGTCCCGGCGCGCGGGGAATGCTCTTCACGAAGAAGCTGCTGGAACAGGCGAGCGGTCCGGATGTCGCGGCCTTCAAGGCCGAACGGTTCGCCGTGGCCGGCATCGGCTCCGTCGCGGACCTGTGCTGCGGCGCGGGCGGGGACGCGATCGCCCTGGCCACCTCGGGGCTGTCGGTCCACCTGGTGGACCGCGACCCCGTCGCCCTGGCGCTGTCCGAGCACAATCTGTCCTGTTCGGGACTGCGTGCCGTTTCGCGCACGGAGGCCATCCTCCCCGACCTGCCCGAGGGTTTCCCGGCGGAGGCGTTCCACCTGGATCCCGACCGCCGCGCCAAGAGCGGGTCGGAAAACGGGGAGGAGCGGTGGGACAACAAGGGATTGAGCCCCGATCCCGACGGAATCCGTCAAATCGCCTCCCGGTTCCGGGGCGGGGCGGTGAAGCTCCCCACGGGAGCGCCCCAGGGGTTCCTGGACATCGAGGGGGAACTCCAGTTCCTCGGGGTCTCCGACGAGCTCCGAGAGCAGGTGCTGTGGACGGGGGAACTGGGAATTTCCGGCCGGTTGTCCGTGGCGGAGCGGCGAAATGGAGAATGGGAGGAGTACGCCGGAACCCTTGCCGACGCCCAGGACGCCTTCGGGGAAGAGCCCGCCGAAGAACCGGGTGCCTGGATCCACGAGCCGGTGAAGGCGATGGTCCGCAGCCATCTGTTCGCGGCCTTCGGGCGCGACCGACGCTTGCACCTGTTGGACGGGACCACGTCCTGGCTCACCGGCGGAGCCTCCGAATCCCGGTTGCTGAAGTCCTACCGCGTCCTGGCCCACGGACCGCTCAAAGCCGGTGCGGAGGAGGCCCTGCTGCGCGAGGCGGGTCGGTCCTGCGGAGCGGTGAAGAAGCGCGGGGTCGCGGTGGTTCCCGAAAAGGCCCTGCGCGACCTGCGCGGTTTGCCCGGAGACCCGGCGATCCTGTGCTACCTGCGCTCCCGCGGCCGCAAGTGGGTCGTGGTGGCCGAGGCCGCCGGAGACGTGAATTGACGCACCCTGGCACCCCCGAGTTCGACCGGATCGCCCGGGCCTTCGGGTGGAGCGGAGATCCCCGGCAAGTGGGCGACGATGCCGCGCTGCTGCCCGGGAGCCGCCTGCTCTGCTGCGATGCGCTGGCGGAAGGCGTCCACTTCCGGTGGGAGTGGTCCAGCTCCGAGGACGTGGGCTGGAAAGCCGTGGCGGCCAACGTCGCCGACATCCTGGCCATGGGCGGCGCACCAGACTCCGCGGTGTGGTCCGTCGGGATGGGCGAGGCCTGGGACGACGAGATCTTCGCGGGTCTGGCTCGTGGGGCTCTGGAGGCCTGCACCGCCTATGGTTGTTCCTTGGTGGGCGGCGACACCGTCCGCTGCCGCGGTCCGGGGTTCGTGAGCCTCTCCCTGCTGGGAACGCTGCTCTCCCCGAATCCTTGGAAGCGCTCCGGAGCCCGACCCGGGGATCGGCTCGTGCTGGCGGGAACGCTCGGCTTTGCCGCCGCCGGACTCGCCGCCTTGGAGGCCGGCTTGGGCGGAGACCCCCGCTGGGCCCGCCTGGTTTCCGCGCACCGGCGACCGCAGCCGCCCCGGGAGTCCCAGGCCACGATCCGAGCGTCCGGTCTTGCGGTCCACGCCGCCATCGACCTCTCCGACGGGCTCTCTTCGGATGCCGCGCACATCGCGACCGCCTCCGGGGCGGCCCTGATCCTCGACACCTCCGGTCTGGTCCCCACCGCGGACCAGTCCGATCTCGCGGCGCGATTGGGCCTGGACCCCATGGATTGGCTCCTGCACGGCGGAGAGGACCATTCCCTCCTCCTGGCGGTTCCCGCGGGGGTTGTCCTGCCGGAAGGAGTCCGCAAGATCGGTCGAGTGGAGGCTGGGAGCGGGATCTGGCTCGACGGCCCCACAGGGCGCAAACGGCTCCCGCCTGGCGGCTGGCGCCACGCCTGATCGTTTTTGCGCCTGGCGGCGCGGCCTCATGCACAGGGGCCAACCTCACCGGACCCGCCCGGCGGATGCTAAACTTGCGTGTACTCACTTTACACGGGATTCCATTGGCCCAGAGACGTCGCAGGAAGAAGATTGGCGAAATCCTCCTCGCCCAAGGCCTGATCAACCAGGAGATCCTGGACCAGGCCATGGAGGAGCACAAGAGGACCGGCACCAGCCTGGGGACGGTTCTCGTGTTGATGGGGCACATCACCCAGGACACGCTCGAGAGCGTGCTCGGCTTGCAGTTGGAGCTTTCCGGCCAGCGCAAGCGCATCGGCGAGATCCTGGTGGACCAGGGCTTCATCACCGACGAGCAGATCTCCCAGGCGCTGGAGGAGCAGAAGAAGTCCGGCAAGCAGCTGGGGAAGATCCTGGTGGAGAAGGGCTTCATCGAGGAGAACAAGCTGCTGGACGTGATCTCGGCGCAGATCGACGTGCAGCGGGTGATCCTGGAGAACATCAACCTGGATGCGGCCATCGTGAAGCTGGTGCCCCAGGACATGGCGCGCTCCTACAAGGTGATCCCCATCTTCGAGCGCGACAACGTGCTCACGGTGGCCATGGCGGACCCCACCAACCTGCGCACCTTGGACCACATCAAGTTCAAGACCGGCCACGACGTGGAGCCCATGATCGCCACGGAGAAGGAGATCGTGGCCGCGATCGACCGCGTCTACGCCTCCGCCAGCGGCGGGAACCTCCAGGAGATGTTCCAGGGGCTGGCCGGCGACGACAAGGAACTCGACGTGGTGAAGAACCAGGTCGAAGAGGAACAGCTCGCCGACGAGGAAGGCCGCCAGGTCGTCAAGATCGTGAACATCATCATCAACGAGGCCGTGGCCCTGGGGGCCTCCGACATCCACCTGGAGCCTCAGGAGAACAGCCTCCGCCTGCGCTACCGCGTGGACGGCGACCTCATCGAGAAGCCCCAGATCCCCGCCAAGCTGATGTCGCAGATCATCTCCCGCATCAAGGTGCTGGCGAGCATGGACATCGCCGAGAAGAGAAAGCCCCTGGACGGGCGGTTCACCATCCGCCACAACCAGAAGGAAGTGGACCTTCGCGTGAGTTCGTTCCCCACCATGCTGCGCCAGCGTGGAGTGAGCGAAAAGATCGTGATGCGAATCCTGGATCCCAACGCGAACAACATCGCGCTGGAGAAGATGGGGTTCGCGCCGCGCATGTACAAGGTCTTCGAGGAAATGATCAACCTCCCCGACGGCATCATCCTGGTGACCGGACCCACGGGTTCGGGGAAGTCGTCCACGCTGTATTCGTGCATCCGCAAGGTGCTCTCCCCCGAGGTCAACATCGTGACCATGGAAGACCCGGTGGAAATGAACATCGGGGGCGTCAGCCAGGGCCAGATCAACAACCTCGCGGGCTTCACCTTCGCCGCCGGCATCCGCGCCATCCTGCGCCAGGACCCGGACATCATCATGCTGGGAGAGATGCGCGACCGGGAAACCGCCGAAATGGCCGTGCAGGCGGCGCTCACGGGCCACCTCGTGTTCTCCACGCTGCACACCAACGACTCCGCGGGCGCCTTCACGCGCCTCCTGGACATGGGGCTGGAGCCGTTTCTGGTCTCCAGCTGCGTCAAGGGCGTGCTGGCCCAGCGGCTGGTGCGCAGGATCTGTCCCAAGTGCCGCGAGGAGAAGATCTATCCCGACGACACCCTCATCCGCGTGGGCATCCGCCCCGGCACCAAGTTCTTCGCCGGCAAGGGCTGCAAGAACTGCCAGGGGAGCGGCTACCGCGGACGCATGGGCATCTTCGAACTCCTGGCTCCCGACGAGGCCCTGCGCTCCATGGTCCTGGGCCGGGAGAGTTCGGACGTCATCAAGAACTACGCGAAGGCCCACGGAATGATCACCCTGCGGCGCGACGGCCTGGAGAAGGCTCTCCAGGGCCTCACCACGATCGAACAGGTGATCGCGGCGTCCCAAGCCGACACCTGAGGGAGAAGAGATGACCCTGGAAGAGCGGATCCGCGCCGAACTCAATCCGGCGCAGGCGGAAGCCGTCCTCGTGAACGACCGTCCCCAACTGATCCTGGCGGGAGCCGGATCGGGAAAGACCCGGGTGCTCACCTGGAAGATCGCCTGGTTGATCGGGGGTCTGGGGCGCCGGCCCGGCGAGATCGTGGCCTTGACCTTCACGAACAAGGCCGCCCGCGAGATGCGCGAACGCGCCGAGAAGCTGATGGGGCAGTCGGCCCCCCATTGGATGGGCACCTTCCACGGCATCTGCGCCCGCATCCTGCGTTCGGACGCGGGATACCTGGGCTACGGGGACGCCTTCACCATCTACGACGACGACGACCAGCGCAAGGTGATCGCCGAGGCCTGCGCGCTCCTTTCCATCAAGACCCCCACTCCGGACGTGTTCCGCCGCATCATCAGCTCCTGCAAGAACAAGGACCAGGGCCCCGAGGACCTCGCCGCCGCCTTCGATCCGGTCTCCAAGAACGCCGCCAAGGTCTTCGAGCACTACCGCAAGGCCCTGAAGGCCGCCGACGCCATGGACTTCGACGACCTGCTCCTGAACGTCCTGGACCTGTTCCGCCGCTTCCCCGAACGCGAGGAAGCCTGGCGAGCGCGCTTCGGGTACGTGCTCATCGACGAGTACCAGGACACCAATTCCGTGCAGTACCAGATCGTGAAGCGGCTGGCCACCCACGGGCGCATCATGGTGGTGGGCGACGACGACCAGTCCATCTACTCCTGGCGCGGCGCCGACATCCAGAACATCCTGGACTTCGAGAAGGACTACCCCGGCGCCCACGTGGTGAAGCTGGAGCAGAACTACCGCTCCACCGCCAACATCCTGAAGGTGGCGGGATCCGTCATCCGCCGCAACAAGGGCCGCAAGGCGAAGGAGATCTGGACGGCCGAACCCGCGGGCGATCCGGTGAGCGTCTGGAACGAGGACGACGAAGGCCTGGAGTCGCGCCGGTGCGCGGGCGTGGCCAAGGACGCCTTGGCTTCGGGCAAGTCCATCGCCGTGCTCTACCGCACCAACAGCCAGTCGCGTTCCCTGGAAGAGGCAATGCGCCGCGACGGCGTGCCGTACGTCATGATCGGGGGCACCCGGTTCTACGATCGGGCCGAGGTCAAGGACGCGATCGGCTGGCTGCGCCTTCTGGTGAACCCAAAGGACTTCCGCGCCCTGGAACGCGCCGCCCAGGCGCCTCGCCGCGGCATCGGGGAAAAGACCCTGGACCTCTACCGCCAGGCGGCGGAATGGAAGCACGGAGGCGACCTGGTCGAGGCCCTCTGCGACACCCCTCCGGAAGGGGTGCGCGGGAACAAGGCCGGCGGGATGGGCCAGATCCTGCGCAAATGGCAGTGGGCGCTCAAGGAAGAGGTGGGTCTTTCCGACATCGTGGAACGCGCCGTGGTGGAGTCCGGACTGGAGGCCGCGCTGGAAGCCGAAGGAACCGACGAATCGCACGAGCGGCTCTCCAACCTCCAGGAACTCGTCTCCGGCGCCGCCGACTACGCCGAACGCAATCCGGACGGGGGACTGAAGGGCTTCCTGGAGGAAGTCGCCTTGGTTTCCGACGCCGACTCCAAGGATTCGAGCGGCAAGGCCGCGGTCCTCATGACCCTGCACAATTCCAAGGGTTTGGAATTCGACGTCGTCTGCCTGGCAGGATGCGAGGAGGGCCTGTTTCCGTTGCTCCGCCAGGACGGCGGCCCCGAAGCCCTGGAGGAAGAACGCCGACTGTTCTACGTGGGCACCACCCGGGCCCGCAAGAAGCTGCACATCCTGAACGCCAGGGTCCGGACCCGTTTCGGGATCCGGGATGCCTGCATCCCCAGCCGATTCCTGGACGAGATGGACCTGGACGCGGTGGTCTTCGAGCTCGGCTCACCGCGCTCGGGACTGTTCGCGGGCGGGGATCTGGAGAACGACGATTCCCCGAGGCGCCCGCTCGGGCCTTCCGGATTCCGCTCCCCGGCGCGCAGGCCGGCCTTCCCCCCCGGATCGCTGCGCAGCCAGGATCGCCCGGGAACATCCACCCGTTCGACCTCGGG
>JGI12269J14319_10005373_pt1 | contig 11388 bp, 6 predicted proteins | sample PeaSoiSIISIP2007_FD_14319 | JGI IMG/M metagenome (IMG submission 14319) | reverse complement strand
CTTCGGCGACGGCCCGGGCGACGCCGTCATGGCGAATAACGCCGAGTGGCTCGACCGCCTCGAGTACATCCCCTTCCTGCGCGATGTCGGCCGCCACTTCTCGGTCAACCGCATGTTGACCATGGACAGCATCAAGCTGCGGCTCGAGCGCGAGCAGCCGCTCTCCTTCCTCGAGTTCAACTACATGGTGCTGCAGGCCTACGACTTCCTCGAGCTCGCCCGGCGCTACGGCTGCGCGCTCCAGATGGGCGGCTCGGACCAATGGGGCAACATCGTGAACGGCGTCGAGCTCGCCCGCCGCGTCGAGGGACGCGAGCTCTTCGCGCTCACGACCCCGCTCATCACCGTGGCGTCGGGCGCCAAGATGGGCAAGACGGCGGCGGGTGCCGTATGGCTCAATGAGGAAATGCTCAGCCCGTACGACTACTGGCAGTTCTGGCGCAATACGCACGATGCCGACGTCGGACGCTTCCTGAGACTCTTCACCCATCTGCCGAGTGCCGAGATCACGCACCTGGAAAGGCTCCAAGGCAGCGAGATCAACGAGGCGAAGATCGTGCTCGCCAACGAGGCGACCGCACTTTGCCACGGCCGCAGCACCGCCGAGCGCGCGGCCGCGACCGCGCAACGCACCTTCGTCGAGGGCAAATTCGGCGACGCTTTGCCGGAGAGCGAGGTGAGCCGCGCGCAACTCGTCGGCGGCTGGCCCCTGCTTCATGCCCTCGTCGACACCAAGCTCGCCTCGAGCAACAGCGACGCGCGCCGCAAGATCCGCGAAGGTGCCGTGCGCGTGAACGACGCCGTCGTCAGCGACGAGATGCGGCAGCTCAGTCTCGCGGACCTCGGCGCGGAAGGCGTCATCAAGCTCTCCCACGGCCGAAAGCGCCACGCCCTCGTCAGGCCTTCCTGAGCGCCGAGCCCCGCCGCGGCGGACGCGCCGCCGTTTCAGTCACGGATAGGGCTCCTTGCGCAGATTAAAGGCGATGGAAATGCGCGCCCGGTCTCCGCGATGCGAAAACACCGTATGCGGGATATAGCTCGGGAAAAGGATCATCAAGCCGGGGACGGGGTGGACGAAGATGCTCGGCCGGAGGAGCCCGGGGAAGAACGTGCTGGTGCGGCCCTGGCAGGGATCGAAGAGCTGAAGCAGCGTGCTCTTCTCGGGATCGCCCGAGGAATCGCCGGCATCGACATAGTAGGTGCCCGACCAGGTGGCGCCGGGATGGGTGTGCGTCTTGTTGAAGTCGGCCGTGCGGCTGACATTGGCCCAGGCCTGCAGCGTCCAGCCGAACTCCGTCGGCTTCACACCTTGGGCCAGCATGACCTCTGTGGTCGCATGATTGGCCATCTCGACCATGCGCCCGACCAGCGTCTTGCCGGCGTCCTCGCACCATTCGAGCATTCCGGTCTCGGAATGCCAGCCGCCGATGTTGCTTTTGGCCTGCCCTCGTCTTTCCCGCTCATGGGCGAGGATATGGCGCCGGAGCTCCTTGTTGAGTCCGGCGCAGTCCGCCCAGACGTGGCGCATGACCGGGCTCGGAAAGCAATAATCGAGTTTGACGGCATCGAGCTCGGACATGAACCCATCACCGATTTGCGGCGGTCTGTTGCGGGCCTACACTACCACTGCCCGAACAGGCCTTGCAGCAGCTTCCGCCCGCCCTGACTGACGAGGATGAGCGCCTCGCGCCGCGAGCTCGCCCCCTGCCCCCTCCCGCCTAGATCGGTCGAAGCGGCTACCCCCCGCCTTGCATCGGCTTGGCCTGGTCGCTCGGCTCCGGAGTGAGGTCCGAACCGCCGCCGAACAAGCCCTTGACCAGTTCGCGCAGGATGCCGGGAGCAAGTGCGGAGAGCGGGTTCACCGTCACGTCCGGATCGTCGAGCTTGCCCGTCGCCTCATAGGTCGCGGCGAAGGTTCCGCCGCCCTTGGGCCCGACGAGAACCTCGTTGAGCCCCGGGATGTTCCCCAACAGGCTATTGAGCGTGTAGATGGGCACGATCGTGCCCTCGAGGCGGAGCTGGTTGGCGTCGGGATCGAGCCAGCCCTCGAAGGTGAGCCCGAGCTCGGAGCCCACCGTGCGCCCCTCCTTGATCGCGACGCGCGTGCCCGTCCTGGTAAAGGGCGCGATGAGAGCGCTGAAACTGATCCCTTCGCCCGAGAGCCTGTCGCCGGCGCCGGCGGGCGAGGTAACGGTCAATAGCTTGACCGGGAACGGAGCCTGCAGCAGCTTGAAGTCCGTCATGCGCAAGGTGCCCGAGAGCGGAGGATCGGCTTTCGTGTCGTCATAGGTGCCGGCGATCCTGAGCTTGCCGCCTACGACGTTGTCGGCGAAGTCGACGGCCCTGAGCACGTCACCGGCATTATCGGTGCTGATCGCGAGCCTGCGCTTGCCGTCCTCAGCGACGATCTCGAGGTGAAAAGGGGCTCCGCTCGCGGTCTTGGCATCGAAGACCGCGCGCGAGGCCCGCCGGCCGTCATAGTCGATGGTCGCCGAGGCGTCGCTCAAGGGCACGTCCACCGACTGGCTGAGCCACAGTTTCTTGACGCGAAACGCTATCGCAAGCTTGGCCCCGGGCTCCTTCGGCTCATTGCCTTTGTCCTTGATGAAGGGTGCCGCGTCGAATGCGTCGCCGCGGAGCTCGATGGCATAGCCGTCATCTTGACGGCGCGTGACGGCGACCGCCAGCCTGTCGCGAAAGACGGCGACGCGATCGAGCCGGGCGGCGCTGAAGGCGCCGCTTGCGGCATCGAAGCTCACCTCGCCATGCACCGCGAGCTCGGGGGCCTCGACCGCGAAATCGGAAATGGCGCTCAGTTTTTCGCCGTTCAAGATCAGCGTGGCATGGGCCTTCCCGGAGGCACCCGGCAGCTTTCGCCAATCGATCTGCGGAAGCGTGAGGGTCGCCTTCGCCAGGTCGAGGGCGAGATCGGCCCGGGTGGGGCCGCGCTGCGTTCCCTTGAGGTCGAGTTCGACATGCACGGGCCCCCTCAGGATCCCGGCGACATCGAGGCCGAGAGCCTTGCGTGCCCGATCGTCGAGGTCGCCCGTGAGCCGTATGCGGTGCTCCGGCGACTTGCCGAAGGTCTCGCTCCACGAGAGCGAGACCGGAACGGGTCCGATCGTGGCCTCGCCCGTCGCCAGCATGCCCGCCTTGTCGACCTTCAGCGCGACGCTGCCCCGGCTCAAATCACGACCCAGGAACATGGATGCCATGCTTATGTCCTTCATCTCCGCGGACGCCGAGGCATCGATCTGAGCCAAGCGCAGGTCATGAAGAAGCGGGAACTTGAAGGCGAGGCGGATGACCGCGTCGCCCGAGACCTTCTTAGGGTCGAGGCCGAGTTGCGAGACATAGTGGAGCGGCTCGTGGTCGGCCAGCTCCGCCGCCGCGCGCAGCGGACCGTGAAGCGCCAAGTCGATGGCGATACGCTGGTCCTCGCCGTCGAGGCCGGTGATCGCGATGGTACCGGAATCGACGGCGAGGCCCTCGGCGCTGCCCTTGTCGATGGCGATATTGAAGCTCTTCTCGTCGAAATGCACCTCGCCCCCGGCACCCCGCACCTTCGGCATCTTGTCGAGATAGCGCACGTCGATGCCGGAAAGACGCATGCTGCCGTTGACCCTATCGAAGGCGATATCCTTGAAATCGGGGCCGTGGCCGTGGGCTTCGATCGAGGCGTAGAGATCGTCGACCGTTCCGGCGGAAAGGTTGGCTGTGATCCAGGCCCGCGGGTTCTCGGCGAAGCTCGCCGGCCAAAGCTTCGGCAGGTCATCGACCTTGACGCCCTTGCCCACGACATCGACCGTCGCCGTGGTGTTGCCGTCGAGCCCATGTGCCGTGCCATGAAGCGTGAAGGTCGTGCCGCCGAGATCGATGTCTGCCTCATCGAGCGTGAGGGCGGCGCCATGCTCGGCAAGCGAGCCCTTGGCCGCCAGGCTCTTCACGTCCAGGTCCGCGGGATAGAGCTCGCGCAGGACGAGGCGGCCTTCGCCGGCGGAAACGTCGAAGTTGAGCGCGTCGAGCGAGCCGTCGAGCGCGAACTGCGCGTGGATTTTTCCGCCGAAGGGAAGCGAGAAGTGCGCCATGGGCGCAAACTCCGGTGCCGCCTGGGCGAAAGTCGCCGGATTGAGTCCGCCGAAGGCAACATCGAGACTGAGCTCCTGCGTCGTCGCGTTGTAGAGTCCGCGCGCGTCGAAATGACTCGTCAGGTCCTGGACATGAAGATCGAGGACAGCGGCCGCACGGACGCCGGCCGCGTCGCGCTCGAGCACGAGCCGCGAGAGCTGCACCTTCCAGGAGGTGTCCCAGCGGCTGCCTTCGACTACGAGGTCGGCGCCCGTGATGGTGATGCGGCGCAGGAAGCTGATCGGCCGTTCGCGATTGGGCAGCCCCAGCATGTCCTCCAGCATGACCGGCAGCACGTTCGAGCGGACCTCCGAGGCCGATTGGTCGGCAAGCTCGAGATCGAACTTTCCGTCCGCATTCCGGCGCAGATGGAGTTGCGCGCCGCTGATTTCGAGCGAGGTGGGTGCCACGACTCCCTCGACGAGGGCGCGCGCGCTCAAGCGCAGCGAGATTTCCGGAAGCGTGAGGAGCGGCCGTCCCGCGGGATCGATGACATGGATGCCGATGCCCTGCAAATCGAGCGTGCGTTCCCAGCCGCCCCAGGCGAGCACCGTGCGGTCGATCTTGAGGATGAAGCCGCGGTCAGGGGCCGAGAGCGCCTCCTCGACATAAGGAGTGAGCAGGCTGAGCGTGATGGGGCCTTGGGACAGCCGCCACGCCGTAACGGCGACAAGGATGGCGATGCCCGCCACGATCGTGCCGAGCACTTCGACGAGAATCCTGGCCGATCGCCTGACCACTAAAGCGCCGCCTTGACAAGGGTCACGGCCGCCCGGCTCGCCGGAGGGGATGGGGCCTCCGCCCCCTCGTCGCCAAGAGACGATCCCCGCGAAGCGCTGCGCTTCGCCCCCCGCGGCGATGCTCCGCCTCCGCGCAAAGAACGAATGGCTGCGATTACGCCCCTCTCAGGTCCCACGCCCCACCCTCGACAAGACTTGACCGTTACCCGGCGTTCGCGCAGTTTTGCTGGCTGGCGGGCCGACGGGAAATGAAACATTCGACCTTCTTAGCCGATTTGCCGGACCTACCCAAGCCGGCAGATCCAGCCCGTGCGCTCATCGGGCTCGAGCATTGGGGCGAGCGAGCCGCGGCGAGCGGCGAGCGGCAGCTTGCGCTCGACGCGGCCGGCATCGCCCGGGACCCGGCCGGGCGCCGGCTGCTCGAGACGATTTTCGGCAACAGCCCCTTCCTCACTCACTGCGTCCTCGTCGATATTCCCTTCGCCCGCGAGCTCTTTCAGAGTGGCGTCGAAGAAGGCTACGCGCAAGTGCTGGCTTCGCTCGACCGCATCGATGCGCGCGAGCGCTCGAGCGACGAGGTCATGGCGGCGCTCAGGACCGCCAAGCGCCGCGCGGCTCTCGCCATAGCGCTTGCCGATATCGCGCAGCTTTGGCCGCTCGAGCGAATCACGGCGGCATTGAGCGGGCTCGCCGAGAAGTGCCTGCAAATTGCCGTGCGCCACCAGCTCTGGCTTGCCGCGCAACGCGGCTGGCTCGAGCTCGCCGAGAAGGATGCGCCGGAGCGCCACTCCGGCTTTTTCTGCCTGGGCTTGGGCAAGCTTGGCGCGCGCGAGCTCAACTATTCGAGCGACATCGACCTCGTCGTCCTTTACGACGACGAGAAGGTCGCGACCGCGGACCCCGATTCGCTCAACCACAATTTCGTGCGACTCACGCGCAACCTCGTGCGCATGATGCAGGAGCGCACGCCCGACGGCTATGTCTTTCGCACCGACCTGCGCTTGCGTCCCGATCCGGGGGCAACCCCCGTCGTCGTCTCGAGTACCGCGGCCGAGCTCTATTACGAGAGCCTCGGCCAGAATTGGGAGCGCGCCGCCTTCATCAAGGCGCGTCCCATCGCCGGCGACCTCGAGGCCGGCGAGGCCTTCCTGCGCAGCCTCAAGCCCTTTCTCTGGCGCCGCCATCTTGATTTCGCCGCCGTCAAGGACATCCACTCCATCAAGCGCCAGATCCACGCGCACCGCGGCGGCGGCAAAATCGCGGTCCTGGGCCACAATTTGAAGCTCGGCCGCGGCGGCATCCGCGAGATCGAGTTTTTCGCCCAGACCCAACAGCTCATCTGGGGCGGGCGGGAGCCGGAGTTGCGCGTGCGCGGGACCTGCGAGGCGTTGCAGGCACTCGTCGAGCGCGGGCATGTGCGGGCGCAGGTCGCGGATGAGCTCATCGAAAGCTACGCCTTCCTGCGCAAGGTCGAGCACCGCCTGCAGATGATCGACGACCAGCAGACGCAGAAGCTGCCCGACCGGCCGCAGGAGCTCGGCAAGCTCGCGGTCTTTCTCGGCCACGCGGATGGGGCTGCGTTCAGCGCCGAGCTGGTGGGCCACTTGAAGCGTGTCGAGGGGCACTACGGGCGGCTCTTCGAGGAGGCGCCGGAGCTGGGTGCCGCCGCCGGTAATCTCGTCTTCACCGGCGCCGACCACGATCCCGAGACGCTCGAGACGATCGCCGCCCTCGGTTTCAAGGAGCCCAAGGCGGTCTCGACCACGATCCGCGGCTGGCACCACGGGCGCTATCGCGCGATGCGCAGCACGCGCGCGCGCGAGCTCTTGACCGAGTTGACGCCGGCCCTCTTGAAGGCGCTCGGGAGCACGGTCAATTCCGACGCGGCCCTCATGAGCTTCGACCGCTTCCTCTCGCGCCTGCCGTCGGGCGTGCAGCTTTTCGCGCTCTTCTACTCGAACCCGGGGCTCTTGGCCCTTGTCGCCGAGATCATGGGGAGCGCTCCCCGGCTCGCGGCACAGCTCGCCGAGCAGCCGCTCCTTCTCGACGGCGTGCTTTCCGGCGATTTCTTCGCACCTCTGCCGGGCGAGGCAGCACTCGCCGCGGGCCTCGCCGCGGCATTGCGCCAAGCCGGCGATTTCGAGGACGTGCTCGACATCACCCGGCGCTGGACCAACGACCGCAAGTTCCAGGTCGGCGAGCAGATGCTGCGCGGAAACCTCGATCCCGAGGCCGCCGGACCGGTGCTCGCCGACATCGCCCAGGCCGTGATCGGGACCCTCGTCGAGCCGGTCGAGGCCGAGCTCGCCGAGACGCATGGCCGCATCGCGTCGGGGGCGCTCGCCGTGGTCGCTCTCGGCAAGCTCGGCGGGCGCGAGATGACGATGACCTCGGATCTCGACCTCCTCTTTATCTACGACGTGCCGGAGGAGATCGAGGCCTCCGACGGGCGCCGACCCTTGGCCCCCAGCCACTATTACGTACGGCTCTCCCAGCGCCTGCTGGGCGCCCTCACTTCGCTCACCGGCGAGGGACGGCTCTACGAGGTCGACATGCGCCTGAGACCGTCCGGCGAGAAGGGGCCGCTCGCGACCAGCCTCAAGGGCTTCCTCGACTACCAGAAGCAGAACGCCTGGACCTGGGAGCATATGGCGCTCACCCGCGCCCGCGTGGTCTACGGCCCGCCCGCACTCAAGGCGCGCATCGAGGCCGCCTTGCGCGAGGTGCTGACCGCACCGCGCGATCCCGACAAGCTCCTCCTCGACGTGGCCGACATGCGCGCGCGCATCGAGCGCACGCATCACACCGACAATATCTGGGAAGGCAAGCGCGTGCGCGGCGGCCTCGTCGATCTCGAGTTCATCGCCCAATATCTCGAGCTGCGTCACGCCGAGCGGCACCCCGGCCTGCTCAGCACAAACACGACGGAGGCCTACGAGCGTCTCGCGGAACGCGGCTGCCTCGAGAGCCAAGCGGCGCGCGAGCTCATCGCGGCGACGCGGCTCTGGCGCCGCGTGCAGGGCATCCTCCGCCTCGCCGAGGAGCGCGTCTTCGCGGAGGAAAGGGCACCGGACGGTCTGCGCCGCGTGATCGCGCGCGCGTCGGGTGCCGCCGACTTCCGCGAGCTCAAGGAGCGGCTCACAGCGACCGCTCTGCGCGTGCGCCGGCACTTTGCCGCCCTCATCGAGACGCCGGCGGCCGAGCGGGCGGCCGCTTTGAGCGCGGAGAGCGAGGCCACACACCCCGCGCGCGGCGACGAGACATCAGAAGCATCGAAGGAGGCCTAGCCATGAGCGTCGGGATCGGAGATCCGGCACCCAACTTCAGCGCACCCAGCGACGGCGGCGGCAAGCTTGCGCTCGCCAAGCTCAAGGGGCAGAACGTCATCCTCTATTTCTATCCCAAGGACGACACCTCCGGCTGCACGAAAGAGGCCTGCGGCTTCCGCGACGCGCTCTCCAAGTTCGGCAAGGCGAACGCCGTCGTGCTCGGGGTCTCGCGCGACAGCGTCGCCTCTCACGACAAGTTCAAGGCGAAATACAAGCTCCCCTTCGCCCTCCTCTCCGACGAGGACGGCCGCATCTGCGAGGCCTACGGCACCTGGGTCGAGAAAAGCATGTACGGGCGCAAATACATGGGCATCGAGCGCTCGACCTTCCTCATCGACAAGGCCGGCAAGATCCGCGCTGCCTGGCGCAAGGTGAAAATCCCCGGCCACGTCGAGGAGGTGCTCGCCGCGGTCAAGGCGCTGTGAGCGCGAGTACGTCTCACGCCGTGCCGCTCCTCACCCTGACCCTCTCCCGCTTGCGGGAGAGGGAGGGACCCATTGCGCAGCAATGGGAGGGTGAGGGACTACACCGACGGCAGGTGATCCCTCACCCTTCCCATCCCTTCGGGATGGGCCCCTTCCCTCTCCCACTTGCGGGAGAGGGAAGCAAGAAGGCTCGCTCAGGCGCCTGCCACAGCACCGACGCCAGCCGGACAGGCGACCCCCGTGCCGCCGAGCCCGCAGTAGCCGTGCGGATTCTTGGCGAGGTATTGCTGGTGGTAATCCTCGGCGTAATAGAAGGGCGGCGCCTGGCGGATCTCGGTGGTGACGGCGCCGTAGCCGGCGGCGGCTAGCCGCTTCTGATAGGCATCGCGCGAGGCCTCGGCGGCGCTCTGCTGGGCCTCGCCGTAGGTGTAGATCGCCGAGCGGTACTGCGTGCCGACATCGTTGCCCTGGCGCATGCCCTGGGTGGGGTCGTGACTTTCCCAGAAGAGCTTGAGCAGGCTGGCGTAGCTGATCGCCTTGGGGTCGTAGACCACGAGCACCGCCTCGGTATGGCCCGTGCCGCCGCTGCACACCTCCTCGTAGCTCGGATTCGGCGTCTGCCCGCCGGCATAGCCGACGGCGGTCACGTACACGCCCTTCTGCTGCCAGAAGCAGCGCTCGGCCCCCCAAAAGCAGCCGAGACCGAAGACCGCCTGCTCGAGCCCCGCCGGGAACGGCGGGGTGAGCGGCCGCGCGCTCACGAAGTGCGGCTCGTGGAGCGGCATCGGCGTGGCGCGACCCGGCAACGCCTCTCCGGGCGCCGGCAATTCCAGCTTCTTCCTCGCGAAGGTCCACATGACGGTCTCTCCCGTTGAACGGCGCGCTGCGGGGTGCCGCACCTTGATCGCACGCCTTTGAGATGTCATGGCGGGACCGTGCTGACAAGTCCCAGCCTGGCGAGCTCGCTTCGCCTGCACGTATCAGGCCGCCAACGCGGGCACGCGCGCGGCGCGGCGCCGGGCGATCAGCCACAGAATCACGAAGAGATTGGCGATATTGAAGGCAACCCCGACGGCGAAGGCCGGCGCATAGAAGCCGAAATAGTCGTAGAGGGCGCCGGCGAGCCAGCCGCCCACGGCCATGCCCCCGAGGCTGGAGCAGAACCATACCGGCAGGCGCCATCCCGCTTCGCTCATCGGGAAGAGCTCGCAGATGGCGAGCACGTAGGCCGGCACGATGCCGCTGAAGCCGAGCCCGAAGAAGCCGGCGACGGTGAAAAGGCCGACCTCGTCCTGGGTGAGGAGGAAGGCCGCGAGTGCTGCACTCTGGCAGGCCGAGCCGGCGAGGACGCAGGCGAGGCCGCCGATCCTGTCGGAGAGCCAGCCCCAGAACTGCCGGCTGACGAAGGCGCAGGCCAGCAGCAGCGAGAGCATCAAGGCGCCATGCGCGGGCGTGATCCCGATGTCGCTGCAGAAAGCGACGAGATGCGCTTGCGGCATCGCCATGGGTACGCAGCAGAGGAATCCCGCGAAGCAGAGCAGCGCAAAGGCGGTGCCCGGATGCCACGCCGTCGCGCCCGCGGCGCGCAGAGTGTCCGCGGCGGGTGCCGCGCGACCGGCGGCCTTGGGCGCATCGCGCAGAAAGAGTGCCGCCAGCGGCAGAATGGCGACGACGGCAAGTGCCCCGAAGAGCTCCATGGTGTGGCGCCAGCCGAAATGGGCGACGGCACGCTCGAAGAGCGCCGGCCAGACCACGCCGGCGACGTATTGACCGCTCGAGATGAGCGCCAGCGCCGTGCCGCGCCGCCGGTCGAACCAGCGGCTGATATGGGTCATCAAGGGCACATTGATGCCACCCATGCCGGCGAGCCCGACCACGACGGCATGCGCGAAGACGAGGAGCCAAACGCCGCCCGCGGCCGAAAGCGCCAGGCCGGCGCCCATCATCACGGCGCCGATCATGACGGTCCAGCGCACGCCGATGCGCTCCGCAAGCCACCCCATAAGGATGCCGCCGAGGCCCGAGCCGAGCCAGGCCAAGGATCCGGCAAGTGCCGGCAGCGAGCGCGAGCTGCCGAGGTCGGCCGCGATGGGCTTGAGGGCGACCGCGGTGACGAGAGGGGCGCCATAGGAGAAGGAAAGGATGACGAGGGCCACGCTCGCGACGAGCCACGAGGCTCTCGTCTCGACACTTGCGCCCGCGAGCTCGGTGAGCCGATCGGGGGAAGAGCCGCTCATGGCGTGAATTGCCGCAACAATGTCCGCAAGGTGATTTGTCTCATGACGCCTTGTCTGGCAAGGAAGCCGTCCGATCGTGAGAGATTGCGCACGACGGGCTGCAAGGATATATCGCGGTTCCGGCCGGGTCTCGCTCGGCATTGCCGCTACGGCCACGGGGACAGTAAAGAGCCATGCCGAGCCGAGTGCCTCCCCCGAATGCGCACGCTCAAGCCGCCGCTGACGCCGCAGCACCCGCTGCCATGCGGCGCGCGCCGGTGCTCGCGGCCTGCATCATCGCGACCTTCATGGCTGCTGTCGAGAACACCATCGTCGCGACCGCGATGCCGACCATCGTCGCCGACCTCGGCGGCTTTCGTTTGTTCAGCTGGGTTTTCGCCGCCTATCTTTTGACCCAAGGCATCAGCATCCCGATCTATGGCCGCTTGGCCGACCTCTACGGCCGCAAGCGGGTCTTCTTCGCGGGCACCGGGCTTTTTCTCATCGGCTCGACGCTCTGCGGCTTCGCCTGGGGCATGGTGCCGCTCAT
>JGI12269J14319_10005368_pt1 | contig 11390 bp, 10 predicted proteins | sample PeaSoiSIISIP2007_FD_14319 | JGI IMG/M metagenome (IMG submission 14319) | reverse complement strand
GGGCGAGGTGCTGGCGGTCAAGCCGATGAACTGCCCCGGCCACGTGCAGATCTTCAAGCACGGCCAGCGCTCCTACCGCGAGCTGCCGATCCGCTACGCCGAGTTCGAGGGCCTGCACCGCTACGAAGGCTCGGGTGGCCTGCATGGGCTGCTGCGCGTTCGCCAGATGGCGCAGGACGATGGCCACATCTTCTGCCGCGAGGACCAGATCGAAGCGGAGTCGAAGGACTTCATCGACTTGCTCAAGCTGGTCTACGCCGAGCTGGAGGTGGACCTGGATTCGGTGAAGCTGGCGCTGCGCCCCGAGCTGCGCTTCGGCTCCGACGAGGTGTGGGACGCGGCGGAAGCCGGCCTCGAACGCGCCGCGCGGGCCTCGGGCATCGAGGTGGAGAAGCTGCCGGGCGAAGGCGCCTTCTACGGTCCCAAGCTCGAGTTCCACCTGCGCGACGCCATCGGCCGCACCTGGCAGTGCGGCACGCTGCAGCTCGACTACGTGGTGCCGCAGCGGTTGGGGGCGACCTACATCGGCGAGGACGGGGCCAAGCACACCCCGGTGATGCTGCACCGCGCGATCCTGGGCTCGATGGAGCGCTTCCTCGGCGTGCTGATCGAGCACCACGCCGGCGCCTTTCCGCTCTGGCTCGCGCCGACGCAGGCGGTGGTCGCCACGATCACCTCCGAGGCCGACGACTATGCAGTTATGGCTGCGGCGGCGTTCAGGAAGGCGGGCCTGCGCGCCGAGACCGACCTGCGCAACGAGAAGGTCGGCTACAAGGTGCGCGAACACTCCCTGGCCAAGGTCCCGGTGATCGCCGTGGTCGGCCGCCGCGAGGCCGAGGAGGGCAAGGTGGCGCTCCGCCGCTTCGGCTCCCAGGCTCAGACGGTGGTGACGCTGGAGGAAGCTGTGCGGATGCTGACCGAGGAAGCGACCCCGCCGGATTTGCGCCCCCCTCCCCCGTGAGGGGAGGGTGGCCGCGCAGCGGTCGGGTGGGGGTCTCCCTCCGCGACCCGGCCGTCGCCGGCAGCCCCCCACCCCTGACCCCTCCCCTCAAGGGGGAGGGGAGTCCGTTTCGACCGACCGCACCGCCACGACCACCCCCTCGGTGATGCGCACGTCCGGCACGGCTTCCCGCGTGAACGGCAACCACCAGGTGGGTCCGCTGGGCGGAGCGATCTCCAGCAGATCGCCGGCGCCGAAGTTCTGCACGCTCTTGATGTGGCCGAGCTCGGCGCCGCCCGGATCGACCACCCGCAGGCCGATCAGGTCGGCGAGGTAGAATTCGTCCTCGTCCGGCTCGGGTAGCGCCTCGCGGGGCACGAAAAGCTGCAGGCCACGCAGCGCCTCGGCGTCCTCCCGCGTCGCGACCTCCTTGGCGCGGGCGACCAGCGCGCCCTTGTGCGGCCGCCCGCCGGTCAGCGTGAGGCCGGGCATTCCGTCCTCACGCTGCAGCTCGCGGTACCGCACCAGAGCCGCGGGATCGTCTGTGTACGCCGTGATCCGCACCTCGCCCTTGACGCCGAACGCCCCGGCGACGCGGCCGACCAGGATCAGGCGCTCGGCCAAGGCGCTTTAGGCCTCTTCGCTGGGCTCGGTCGTTTCGACGGCTTCGCTGGCCCCATCCTCGCTGGCGATGTCCTGCGCGCCATCCGCGCCTTCCTCGGCGACCTCGGCGGCGGCTTCGACTTCGGCCGGGGTTTCGTCGGCGACCGGTTCGGTGGCGACCTCTTCAGCCGCAGCGGCGACGGTGTCTTCGGCGGCTTCCGCGGCGACTTCCTGCGCGGCTTCCTCGACGACTTCCGGCTCCGGCGCGGCGGCGGCGGCCGCGGCGCGTTCGGCGCGGGACTCGGCGCGCTCCTTGGCCTTGGCGTGCGGCACGGCCTTCTTCGGGTTGTTGCCCGGCGCCCACTTGGCGAGGCCCTCGGTGGAGAGGAACCGCGCCACGCGGTCGGTCGGCTGCGCGCCCTTGCTCAGCCACTCGGTGATGCGCTCGCTCTTCAGCGTGATCCGCTTAGGATCGTCGCGCTTCAGCAGCGGGTTGTAGGCGCCCACCTTCTCGATGAAGCGGCCGTCGCGCGGCGAATGGCTGTCGGCGACCACGATCGAATAGTAGGGGCGCTTCTTGGCGCCGCCGCGGGCCAGGCGAATCTTCAGCATATATCGTTTCTTTCTAGTCTCAGGGTTTCTTGAAAGGGTTGAAGGGCGCGCCGCCCAAGCCGGGCAGCGTCGGTTTCGGCGCGGAGCCCAGGCCAGGGAGGCCGGGCAAACCGCCAGAAGAGCTCGGCATCCCGCCCAGACCGGGCGGCAGGCCCTGCGGCGCGTCGGGCTCGGGCATGCGCCCGCCGCCCATGTTTTTCATCCGGTCCATGCCGCCGCCGCCCATCATGCCGGCCAGGCGCGCCATGTTCTTTCCGCCGTCCTTGGCCATGAACTTGAAGGCGTCCTGCATCTGCCGGTGCTGTTTCAGGAGCCGGTTGATCTCGGACACCTCGACCCCGGCGCCGGCGGCGATGCGGCGCTTGCGCGAGGCCTGCAGGATGTCGGGCTTCTTGCGCTCGATCTTGGTCATCGAGCCGATGATCGCGCGCTGGCGGCGCACCTGCTTGTCGCTGATGTTGGCTTCGGCGATCTGCTTCTTGATCTTCTGCACGCCCGGCAGCAGGCCCAGCACGCCCTCCATGCCGCCCATGCGCTCCATCTGCGCCAGCTGGTCGGAGAGGTCGTCGAGGTCGAACTTGCCCTTGGCCAGCTTCTTGGCCATGGCCTCGGCCTTGGCGACGTCGAGCTCGGCGGTGGCCTTTTCCACCAGCGCCACCACGTCGCCCTGGCCGAGGATGCGGCCGGCGACGCGGCGCGCATCGAACGCGTCCAGCGCCTCGATCCGCTCGCCCGTGCCGAGGAACTTGATCGGCAGGCCGGTGACCGCCCGCATCGACAGCGCCGCGCCGCCGCGCGCATCGCCGTCGGCGCGGGTCAAAACGAGCCCGGTCAGCGGCAGGCGCTCGTGGAACGCCTTGGCGGTGCGCACCGCGTCCTGGCCGGTCAGGCTGTCGGCGACCAGCAGGGTCTCGGCGGGCTGGGCGATGCGGGCGATCTCGGCCGCCTCGCTCATCATCGCCTCGTCGAGCGTGGTGCGCCCGGCGGTGTCGAGGAACAGCACGTCGTAGCCGCCGAGCTTGGCGGCCGAGAGCGCGCGGCGGGCGATGTCGGGCGCGTTCTGGCCGATCACGATCGGCAGGCTCTCGACCTCGGCCTGCTTGGCCAGGATCGCCAGCTGCTCCATCGCGGCCGGACGGCGGGTGTCCAGCGAGGCGACCAGCACCTTCTTGCGCTCGGTCTTGCTGAGCCGCAGCGCCAGCTTGCCGGTCATGGTGGTCTTGCCCGAACCCTGCAGCCCCGCCATCAGGATCACCGTCGGCGGGTTCAGCGACAGGCGCAGCGGCTCGGGTTCCTCGCCGCCCAGCATCTCGATCAGGCCGTCGTAGACGATCTTGACCACCTGGTCGGCCGGCCGGATCGAGCGGATCACCGCCTCGCCGGCCGCCTCCTGCTTGGCCTTGGCGATGAAGTCGCGCACCACCGGCAGCGCGACGTCGGCCTCCAGCAACGCGACGCGCACCTCGCGCAGCGCCTCGTCGACGTCCTTCTCGGAGAGGACGCCGCGACCGGAAAGCCGGTCGAAGACGGTAGAGAGCCGCTCGGTTAAGCCGTCGAACATTCAAACCTCATGAGCCCAAACGCCAACCACCCCAGTGCGCGATCACGCGGACTGGGGTCCTCGCCGCCCTCGTCCCTGGATATAGGGGGTCGTGGCGGTTGAGGCGTAGCTGGCGCTGCGCCGGAAGGGCGCGCTTATGCGCTGGAGAGCCTGGACAGTCAACGCTGCGCCGACCTCATCTCTCCCCCGGCAGGGGGGAAGTGTCGCCGCGGACGACGAAGGGGCCCTTAAGTGGGACAGCCGTTCAGAGTCTGCCGTCGTTCGCTTGGATGGCAGCTTTTTCCGAGATCAGGCCTTGGTCAAGGACGGCGCGCAGCGCCGCCGCTCCGCGGTCGCGATCCTTGACCAGGGCCTGATCTCGGAATCACGCTCCGCCAAGCGAACGATGGCGAGGTGTCGTTCGAATGTGCAACCAATCGGCGGGCTAATGGCCGGCAGCGAACCTCAGGCGAACGGCGATCCGCGGATCGGTCCGCGGGGAAAGCGCATCTTTCAGCGGTCGCTGCTGGCGATGGTCGCAGTGATCCCCGCCCTCTCGGCGCTCTACGGCCTCCACCGCCATGGCGGCGAAGGCGCCGGCGTCGGCCTGGTTTCGGCGATCTTCGTCACCGCGATGCTGATGTTCCCGGCTATCAAGCTGATGAACTGGCTCTCGGCGCCGGCCAAGCCGCCGCTCTGGCCGCACGAGCGGCTCTACTGGTCGGCGACCGCGTTGGTCGCCGCGGCAACCTTCGTCGGCGTCGCCGTCCTGATCGGCGCGTTCGATCCGATCGAGGAGCATGGGCTCGACGGCGTCATTGACGGCTTCATCGCCGGCTTCCTGTCCGCCGCGCTGTTCGCCTTCGTCGCCGCCCGCCTGCACGCCTGGCTGATGTGGCTGATGGAACCGCATTTAACCCCGGCGGAGGCGTCCATCCGCCAGCGCGCCGCCTGGACGACGCCGCTCGGCGCCGCCATCCTGCTGACGGGGTGGGCGTTCTTCGCAAGGCTTACCCACGAGGTCGATCTGCTGCTGCCGGTGGCCGCGGTGCTGATCGGCGCCGCCCTTGGCCACATCGTGGCGTCACGGCCGCTCGCCGCCGAGGGTGAGCGCCTGTACAACGCGCGACGGACATCGCCGGCGGCCAGGTCCGACGAAGAGCAGGCCGAGGAAGACCCAGTGGGCGAAGACCAATGACCGGACAACGCATGATGAAGCTGACCATGCCTCAGGGTTGGCCGGCGATCTGAGGGGGCGCTGGGGCCCAGCATGCACACGATCGCCGCCGCTGGGGCCGGGTTCCTGATCGCCGTGCTGTGGTTCGACCTGATGTTCGATGTGCAGTCGCGGGGCGGCCCGGTGGCGTCCGCCGCGGCGCTGGCGTCTATCTCGGCCTACTACCGGCGCGTGACAACCGAAGCGAGCCCAATGGGCCGCCTAATCTCGTTGGTGATGCTGGCGACGGTGGCGGCGATCGTCGCCGGGATGGTGCGCAGCGAAGGTCCGCTCTGGGCGGGCGTCGTCTCGCTCGCCGCAGCGCTGATCGGCATGGGCCTCGCGCTCGTCCGCACCGTCCGCAACGCCGTCCGCCTCGGGGCCGTCACGGATTCGGTCGAGGTCCGAAGCCTGTTGGCGCGTCGCATCCTCGCGGACCACCTGGCATCGCTGGCCGCAATGTCGCTCGTCCTGGCGCTGCAGATCGCGACCTAGCGACCGGCCCGTTCAAGGCCGGCTGGCGAGGCGCGACCACCTCGACCGCCATCCGTTCCAGGCATAGGTTCCGCGCCAGGGCCGTTCCGCAGCCATCGGGGAGTTGACGATGCGTGTCCTGATTGCGGGTATTCTCGGCGCCGTCGCCATGTACGTCTGGTCGACCGTCGCGCACCTGTCGCCGCTGGCGATGGTCGGGGTCCACAGCATTCCCGGCGAGCGGATCCTCGTGGCGGCGTTGCAGCTCAGCCTCGGCGACAAGGGCGGGCTCTACGTCTACCCGTCACCCTCCACAGCCGACACGTCCAAGACCGGCCCCGAGGGTCTGATCGCCTACACACCGCATGGAACCGGCGGCGTGACGCCGCGCCAACTGGGCGTCGAACTCGTGCTCCAGGTGACCGAATCTCTGCTGATGGCGGGGATTGCCGCGCTGGCTGGCGGGGGGGTCTGGCGGCGCGTGGCGATTGCGGTGCTCGTCGGCCTGATCGCCGGCATGGCCACCAACTTCTCCTACTGGAACTGGTACGGCTTCGGCCTCGACTACACCTTGGCCAACGGCTTCATCGAGCTGGTGAAATTCCTGCTCGCCGGCCTAGTGATCGCCGCGATGCTGCGGGTGAAGAAGGCGACCTGAAGCGCGGTCAGCCCCGCAGCTCCAGCCCGTTGCCTTCCGGATCGGTGAGGTAGACCGACACCCCGAACCCGCCCGCGCCATACCTCCGTCCGCTCTCGCCGACCGCAACGCCGTGCGCCTCGAGGTGCGCGATCACNGNNGCGAGGTCNAAGTCGTCGAGGTTGAGACAGAAGTGGTCGAGGTTGCGGCCCTCGGGCCCGGGCGCCGCGCCGCCCNGNTTNCCCAGCATGCCGTCNGCCGCGACNAGGTCGACCAGCTGGGCGCCGGCGCGCAGCTGCANNAGNCCGATCGTCTCCGAGCGCCGCTCCACCGTCAGNCCCAACACCTCGACGTAGAACCGCTCCATCGCCGCGGGGTCCTTCACCCGCAGCACCAGATGGTCGAGACCTCGGACCTTGAGCGTCACGTCAGGGCCGGGGCGAAGCCGCGGTCGCGCATCAGGGCGTCGATGCCGGCTTCGCGGCCGCGGAAGCGGCGGTAGGCTTCGCCGGGCTCGACCGTGTTGCCGATGCTGAGCACGTCGGCCAGCAGCTTGGCGGCCAGATCCTTGTCGTAGAACCCGCCCGGCGCCTCGGCGAACGCCTCGGCGGCGTCGGCGGAGAGCGTGTCGGCCCAAATGTAGTTGTAGTAGCCGGCGGCATAGCTCTCGGACGAGAACATGTGGGAGAAGTGCGGCAGCCGGTGGCGCAGCACGATCTGCGGCGGCATGCCGATCTCGGCCAGCGCGGTATGCTCGAACTCGGCCGCGTCGATCGGGGTGTCGCCCTTGAGGTGGGCCTTCAGGTCCAGCAGCGCGTTGGAGAGGTACTCCACCGTCTTGAAGCCCTGGTGGAACGTGTCGGCCTTCAGCACCTTGTCGACCAGCGCGACCGGCATCGGCTCGCCGGTCTGGTAGTGCACGGCGAACTTCGCCAGCAGCTCGCGGGTCGGCAGCCAGTGTTCGAACAGCTGGCTCGGCAGCTCGACGAAGTCGCGCAGCACCGCGGTGCCCGCCAGCGAGGGGTAGGTGACATTGGAGTTGAGGCCGTGCAGGCCGTGGCCGAACTCGTGGAACAGCGTCACCGCGTCGGTCCAGGAGATCAGGCACGGTTCGCCCGGCTTGGGCGGGATGAAGTTCTCGTTGTTGGAGATGACCGGGGTGGTCGCGACGCCGCCCAGCCGCTCCTGGGTGCGGTACTCGTTCATCCAGGCGCCGGACGACTTGCCGGCCCGCGCGTAGGGATCGAAGTACCAGAGTCCGACGCGCTGGCCGCCCTTGGTCACCTCATAGGCGGTGACGTCCGGGTGGTAGACCGGCAGGTCGCTGACCGGCTCGAACCTGAGCCCGAACAGCTCGCCGGCGGCCCAGAACATCCCCTCCAGCATGCGCGAAAGCTGCAGGTAGGGCTTCACCTCGGTCTCATCGAGGTCGTACTTGGCCTTGCGCACCTTCTCGCCCCAGTAGCGGTAATCCCACGGCGCGATCGGCGCGTTCGAGCCCTCGGCGGACGACAGGTCCTCCATCTCCGCCACCTCCTCGGCGACGCGCGACTTAGCCGGGCCCCAGACGGCGGTCAGCAGCTGCATCGCCGCGTCAGGGGTCTTGGCCATCTGGCCGTCGGCGATCCAGTGGGCGAAGGTCGGATGGCCCAGCAGCTTCGCCTTCTGCGCTCTCAAGGACATGATCTCGGTGATCAGCGGGCGGTTGTCGTGTTCGCCGCCGTCGCCGCGCCGGGTGAACAGGTTGAACGCCTTCTCGCGCAGGTCGCGGCGGGCGGCGAAGGTCAGGAACGGCTCCATCGACGAGCGGGTGTTGGCGAACGCCCACTTGCCCTCCAGCCCGCGCGCCTCGGCCTCCGCCGCGGCGGCGTCGATCTGGCCTTGGCTCAACCCCTCGAGGTCCGCCGCGTGCTCGATCACCAGCGCCTGGCCTTCTTCGTCGGCGAGGATGTTCTGGCTGAAGCGGGTGTAGAGGCCGGCGAGCGTCTGGTTCACCGCCGCCAGGCTCGCCTTGTCCGCGTCCGACAGCGCCGCGCCCTGCCGCACGAAGCGGTCGTAGGTGACGAACGCCAGCCGCTGCTGCTCGGCCGTCAGGCCGCTGGTCGCGCGCGCCTCGTAGACCAGCTTGATCCGCGCGAAGAGGGCGCCGTTCTGGGTGATCTCGTCGCGCAGCGCCGCCAGCTTCGGCGAGGCCCAGGTCTGCACTTCCCGCATCTGCGGGGTGTTCATGGTCGACGTGTAGATGTTGAGTAGCCGGCCGACCCGGGTCAGGGTCGGACCGGACGCCTCCAGCGCTTCCAGGGTGTTGGCGAAGGTGGCCGGCGCGGGGTCGCCCGCGATCGCCGCGACCTCGGCCTGCTTCAGCGCGATCGCCGCCTCCAGCGCCGGGATGAAGTGCTCCGTCTTCACCTGGTCGAACGCCGGCGCCGCGCCGTGGGGTCCGGTCCATTCGGCGAAAACGGGATTGTCGGCGAGGGACATAGGCTACTCCTGGCGCGGGAAGGCTTTCCTCTATCCCGCTTCCCTGTCCTTGGGGAGCGCCCACTGTTCCCGTCGAGCTGACACCCCCATCCCCGACCCTTCCCCGCAAGGGGGAAGAGAGCAGGTCAGGCGCTCGGGGCTTGCGTTGGCGAGGGCGAAGCCGAGGTCTGGCTCTTCCACTTCAGCGTCAGCGTATCGCCGTGGATCTCGACGTCATCCATCTGGCGCAGGAAGGCCATGCCCAGCAGGGACGAGCTCATCGGCGCCTGGTTGACCGCCGCCGCGACGTTGTTGAGCTTCATCTGCCCGACCTGCATCGTCGGCACGGTCACCGGCGCCATGTAGCCGACGCCGTTGGCGGTCTCGGCGGGCGAGGCGAACTTCAGGTCTTCGACGTCGATGCCGGCGCGCTTGGCGTCGGCCGGGCTCAGCAGCACGCCGTTGGCGCCGGTGTCGATGACGAAGCGCACCGGGGCGCTGCCCACCGAGCCCAGGATGTAGAACCCGCCGTCGGCGCTGCGCGTGACGCTCATCTCGTGCGGCGTGGTGGAGATGGCGTAGGCGGGGATGAGCTCACCGCGCACCTTGACGAAGGCGTCGTTCAGCTCGACGCGGAAGCTGTACCCGACCAGGGCGATGGCGGCGATGCCGATCCAGATCGCCACGTTGCGCGCCGCCTCGCCGAGATTGACGCCGCGGGCGTAGATGACGCCGCTGGAGACCAGCGCGAGCAGACCCAGCGCCTGCAGGGCGCTGGTCTGATCCATGCCGGAGATCTGTCCGGGGAACAGGAAGGTCAGGGCGAGGTAGGCCGCGACGCCGGCGGCCAGCAGGCCCATCCAGATGATCAGGCCGCGCGTCGGCCGCCAGCGCGCCTTGGCTTCTTGCGGCGGGGTCGGCGGCACGCTCCACGGGCCGTGTTGGTGCTCGGGCAGGGCGGCGTCCTTTGAGTGGTCGAACCGGTCCAGACATACCGGCCGCCGCGCCACGCGGCCAGTCGAGTTTACTCGATGGAAATTGGCGTTTCCATCGAGCTCGCCTATCTGGGGAGCCATGCTCCCCACACTGCGCCAGTTGCAATACCTCAAACTGCTCGCCGAGCACCGCTCGTTCAGCCGCGCCGCCGAGGCCGCGCACGTGACCCAGCCGACACTGTCGGCCGGCGTGCAGGAGCTGGAGAAGATCCTCGGCGCCGCGGTGGTCGACCGAGGCCGCGCCGGCGTCATCCTCACCGCCGCCGGCGAGGAAGCGGTGGCGCGCGCCGAGACCATCCTGGCCCAGGCCGAGGATCTGGTGCAAGCGGCCAGGGGCGCCGGCCAGCCGCTCGCCGGCCGCTTCCGTCTGGGGGTGATCCCCACCATCGCGCCGTTCCTGCTGCCCAAGGCGCTGCCGGCGCTGCGCCGGCGCTTCCCCAAGCTGCGGCTGTTCCTGCGCGAGGACCTGACCGGCCGGCTGATCGCGGGCCTGAAGGCCGGCGCGCTCGACGCCGCCCTGATCGCGTTGCCGTATGAGATGGCCGGCCTCGACTGCGCCGAAGTCGAGGAGGACGAGCTGTTCGCCGCCTTCCCGGCCAACCATCCGCTGACCGCGGAGGTCCGCGTCTCGCCGGCGCGGCTCGACGACGAGGACCTGATCCTGCTGGAGGACGGCCATTGTCTGCGCGAGCACGCGCTGGCCGCCTGCGGTCTCAGCTCCGACCGGCCGCGCGACGAAGCCGCCTTTGCCGCCACCTCGCTGCCGACGCTGGTGCAGATGGTGGGATCGGGCCTCGGCGTTTCGTTCCTGCCGGGCATGGCGGTCGAGGCCGGCCTTGCCGACGCCGCGGCCGTCACCGTCCGCCCGCTGGCCGCCGACCACCCCTCCCGCCAGATCGTCGTCGCCTGGCGCGCCGGCTCCAGCCGCGCGGCCGAGGGCAAACTGCTGGCGGAAGTGTTCCGGGGGGAGGGAGTTTAGCTCCCAGTCGGCCTTCATCGCGCGGTCAAAGGTATAACCGCGGAGATCGCAGAGATACGCGGAGGGCGCCGCGCACGAAGTCACCAGCCTTCGTGGGATACTCGCTCGCTTCGCGTATCTCCCGCGTTCTCCGCGGTTAACTTCTTGCGCGATGTCGCGGGTTTAGCTCGCCGGCGCCAGCATCTTCGCCAGGGCGCTCCCGAGGGTTCCGCGCCAGAGCGCGGTGTCGTGGCCGCCGCAGGGTTCGCTGTAGGTGAGGTCGTAGCCCTTCTCTTCCAGCAGCGCCTTCATGCGCCGGTTGGGCTCGATCATCAGGCTCGGGTGCTCCATCAGCCCGATCTCCATCCAGAACCGCACGGGAAGCCGGGGCGAGGCGCGGTACTGCTCGATGAGCCACTCCGGCGGGTAGCCACCGGCGCTGCGCGGGACGTCCATCCGGAAGCCCGGTCCCCACCACAGCGACGCCGCCTGGCTGATCACGTTGCCGAACAGGTGCGGCAGCCGATAGCCGAACCACATGGCGGCCAGCCCGCCGTAGCTGGCGCCGGTGACGAAGTGATCCGCGGGGCTGTCGGCAATGCGGTAGCGGCCTTGCAGCCAGGGCAGCAGTTCTTCCTCGACGAAGCGGGCGAAGGACTCGTTGCACGGCAGTTCGACGTTGCGCGAGTCGGGGGTGGGGTTGTCGATGAACACCGCGATCACGGGCTTGATGCGCCCGTCGGCCAGCAGGTTGTCGAGCAGGCGCTGGGTCGGAACCCGGGTCAGCGCCCAGCCGCCGTCGAACGCCAGCAGCAACGGGTAGACTTGATCGCCCGAGGCGTAGCCCGGCGGCGTATAGACCCAGATGTTGCGCTCGTTGCCCATCAGCTCCCTGCGCAGAGCGAGCCGGTCGATCCAGCCGCGGGCTATGTCGGGGCGCTTGCAGGCCAGCTGG
>JGI12269J14319_10005367_pt1 | contig 11390 bp, 10 predicted proteins | sample PeaSoiSIISIP2007_FD_14319 | JGI IMG/M metagenome (IMG submission 14319) | reverse complement strand
GAGGAGCCCCCGGTCCGAGCGCGCGGTGGGCGCCGGCGGGATCGGCCCGGGAGGCCGCTCCAGTTTCCGGCTCGGTTCTCGGTTGCTCCCCCCGACGGTTGGCCCGGTCGCGCCGGGGGCGGGCCGGGCGATCGCGGCCGACCGACCGGCGGGCGGATCGAGTGTCACTGGCGGACCGTAGGATTGGGCTCCATGTCCTCGCTGGCTCTGCAGCAGCGCCACTGAGCCGAGGCGCTGCTGGCGCGAGCTCGCTCGGCCTATCGGAACCATTATGAGCAGGGAGAGGGCCGTGCCCGCTGACCCGTCAACCTGCTCAAGCGGCCCTATGCCAAGGTCCGCCCCGATCCGCGCTTCACCATGGCCCTGAAGACCCGTCTCGCCGAGGAGCTCGGCATGACTGAAACAACCACCGAGGTGAGCGCCACACCGTTAGGCGAGCTGCGCCCCGTCCACCTGTGCGCCAGGGATGCCGATCAGGCCATGGCCTTCTTCGGTTCCCTCTTCGGCTGGGAAGCTGAACGTGTCCCCTACCGGGATCACGTGCATCACTACACGATCAACACCACCATGACCACGGTGCTCGTCGATGACCCCGACGCATCCTCCGCCACCCTCTGCTTTGCGTCGCCGCGGCCGGCCGATCCGGCGGGGCAGATCCAGGCTCTGGGAGGCGAGATCACCGAAGCGGACGGGGAGCACTACGCGCAGTGCCGGGATCCTCAAGGAGCGACCCTGGTCTTCTTTCAACCGGGTGAGCCCCACCCCCACGAGCCACTCACGAAGATCCCAGCCGGAGAGTTCGCGTTTGCCTTCCTGATCGAAGACGGCATCGCCGTGGACCTGTGGCGTAGGACGTCTGAGCGGAGCCCTCAGTCGCAGCGACGCCCCGACCGCACCTTGGGATAGTCCCGCGAGCTAGGAAATCGTCTCACTGGGTAAACGGCAATAGCGGATGGCCAGGAGGATCGCTGTTCATCCGCCAGGCTGATCCCTCACGAGAATACGGGAGGGCTACTTAGCATGGCCTCGCGGTAGGTCGAGACTACGGTGAACGCGATGGCAGTGCTCGAAGCGCTGATCTACGTGACGATGGGCGGATGGATCCTCTTTGAGATCTCGCTCATCGTGCGCGACCGCCGACACGGCAGGGCAAGCGCCGATGCTGATCGCGGCACTCGGCTCCTGAACGCATTCCTCGTCGTTGAAACGGTAGTGGTGTCTGGCATCTTGGCTGCGACCCTGCACGTACTCGTCGTGCCGGGTGCAATCTGGTTCCGCTCCGTGGGACTCGTCATCGTCTGGCTCGGCCTCGTCCTACGGGTATCGGCCGTTAAGACTCTGGGAGCAGCCTTCCGCACCACAGTCGAGGTCGACCAGGGCCAGCCCGTTATCACCGAGGGTCCCTATCGCTGGGTGCGCCACCCCTCCTACACGGGCTTGCTTCTCATCACCGTGGGATTCGGCATCGCGTTCGCTAGTTGGCTCTTCCTGGTGCTGTGCGCCGTGCTCCCGTCGCTGGCGCTTCTACGTCGGATCAAGGTCGAAGAGTCAGAGTTGGTGCGGGTGCTCGGTGAGCCCTACGGCGCTTACTCGGCCCAGACCAAACGTCTCATCCCTGGGATCTGGTGAGGGTTCCGCTTGCCCGAAAGGGGCGCCGGCTTGGTGGCCCATACGTGCCGCAACCGGGCGGCCCCAGGTTGCCCCAATACGCCGGATAGGCCCGCTAGGTGGGGAGCAGGGAAGACATCGAAGCGATGGTGGGAATGGCACCTACGCGAAAACGCCCGTCCCACGAACTGACGGGGATCGGGCGCTTTTCTAATTTGTACTCCGAGACCGGATTGCCGCCCCGTCGTCTCTTGGCCGACCCTGTGGGCGCGACGTCGGCTGCCGTCGGCGTCAGCAACGACGTTCAATNTGCCACCACTTCGAGTTCGTCGGGGGCTCCATCTGCAGCGCTGTAGCTCGGAACAAAGTCGGCCTGGCGTACGAGGGCATAGGCGCAGAACGAGCCGACCGCCGCCACCGCCATCCCGATGATCATGAGGTGGTCGAGTGTGCTGGCGAAGCCCACCCGGTAGGCGCTCAGCAGGGCTGCACGGGCCGGCTCCGACGGGATCGTGACGGCCACCTCGCGCACCCCGCCACCGGCCAGGGCCCCGTTCAAGGCGGCACCGCCGTGGGCCAGCACCTCTTGCCCGACACGACTGGCACCGAGAGCGGCGTGGGTCTTGTGCTGGATCTGGCTCTGGAACACGGCCCCTAATCCAGCGATGCCGGTCGCTATGCCCACCTGGCGGAAGGTGCTGTTAGCCCCCGAGGCCATGCCGCTGCGCTGGGGCGGCACGACGCTGATGGCAGCCGATGCCAACACCGGGTTGACCATCCCGATCCCAATCCCCGCGACGATGAATCCGGGTAAGAGCGCCGTCCAGCCCGAGGCGGTGTGGATGGTGGACATGAGTAGGCAGCCCACGGCGACCAGCAAGAGCCCGGTGCCGAGCAGGTAGCGGGACTTCACGCGGACGGTCAGTCTGCCGGCGATGGGGGCCACCAAAAACGTGAGCATCGTGATCGGGAGAAAGCGGATCCCGGCCGCGAGCGGCCCGTAACCGAGGTCGTCTTGGATGAAGAGCGTCATGTACAAGAACATGGCGAAGATCGATGCCGACAGGGCAAAGGCCACCACGGAGACGCCGACCACGGCCGGTCTCCGGAAAAGGGCGAGGTCCAGCATCGATTCGGACTGAAGTCGCTCGGCCACGACGAAAACCATGAGCAGGACGGCCGAACCGATGAGCAGGCTCACGATCGGCGCGCTGGCCCAGCCTTCGTCGTTTCCCCGCACCAGCGCGAAGACCAGCATGAAGAGTGCTGCTGAGAAGCTGACGAAACCGATCCAGTCGATTCGCCGCTTATTTTCGTCTTTCGATTCCTGTATCCGGGTGAGCGTCACCACAATGGCCACGAAGCCGATTGGCACGTTGACGATGAAGATCCATCGCCAGCCGAGACCGCTCGTGATCGCTCCGCCGATGAGTGGTCCCACGGCCACTGCTCCGCCCACCACCGCGCCGTAAATGCCGAACGCAGTACCTCGCTCCTTGCCCGAGAACGCCGAGGCGATGAGTGCCAGCGCTGTGGCGAACATGATGGCGCCCCCGACTCCTTGGACGCCGCGGGCCAGATTCAGTTCGAGCGATGACCGGGCAAGCCCGCAGAGGAGCGACGACACCGAGAACACACCCAACCCCGTGGCAAACACCACGCGGCGGCCGTACATGTCTCCCACGACCCCCGCGGTGAGGAGGAAGGCGGCCAAGGTCAACGCGTAGGCGTCGACCACCCACTGCAGATCGCTGAAGCTCGAATGCAGGGAGCGCTGGATGGCGGGAAGGGCGACGTTCACCACGGTGACGTCGACGAGAAGCATGAGGGTGGCCGTGCATACGGCGATGAGAGTCCACCACTTGCGATCGAGCATTGGCATCAAAGAGCCCTTAGGTTACGATCCGAGTTGGAGTGTATTCATTCTCTCGGGCGTCAAGGAGCTCCGAGGTGGTCTCACATGGCGCGGGCATTCTGAGCCCGCAGCCGAAGTGGTCTCGGGGGCCGACGCGAGCGCCGCGTCCTGACGCCCGGCCGGAGGGGAGGGCGGCCGGGCCCTGCGGCACTACCCTGATCGGATGCAGCCGGCCGGAAGGAGGGCCAGCGGTGCCCTTTGACGTGGCGAAGGTCCTGCGGGAGCGACACGGGGAGAACTTCTCGCTCCACCGCGAGTTCATGAATCCCCAGATGGTCCGCGTCCTGCGCACGCTCGGGTTCGACCGCTACTACGTCCGCGGGGAGGGCTGCTACCTCTACGACGACCGGGGCGAGCGCTACCTCGACCTCCTGGCCGGCTTCGGCGTCTACGCCCTCGGGCGCAGCCACCCCGCCATCAAGCAGGCGCTGCACCAGGCGCTCGACCTCGACCTGCCCAACATGGTCCAGATGGACTGCGCGCTGCTCCCAGGCCTCCTGGCCGAGCAGCTGGTCGCCCGGGCTCACGACGGCATCGGCCGGGCGTTCCTCTGCAACTCGGGCACCGAGGCCGTCGAGGCGGCCATCAAGTTCGCCCGGTACGCGACCAAGCGTTCGAAGATCGTCTACTGCGACCACGCCTTCCACGGTCTCAGCACCGGAGCGCTCTCGCTCAACGGCGGCACGGAGTTCCGGGCCGGCTTCGGGCCGCTGCTCCCCGGGACCATCGAGGTGCCCTTCGGCGACATCGAGGCCCTGCGGCGTGCCCTCCGGAGCGGGGACGTGGCCGCCTTCGTCGTCGAGCCCATCCAGGGCAAGGGCGTGAATGTCGCCCCCGACGCCTACTGGCACGAGGCCGCCGACCTCTGCCGGCGCTACAAGACACTCCTCGTGACCGACGAGGTGCAGACCGGCATGGGTCGGACCGGCCGCTTCTTCGCCCACGAGCACTGGGGCCTGCGACCGGACATCATCACGGTGTCCAAGGCGCTGTCGGGGGGGTACATCCCGGTCGGCGCCATGCTCTGCTCCGACGACGTCTTCTTGAAGGTCTTCGGCTCGATGGATCGCGCGATGGTGCACTCGAGCACCTTCGGCCGGAACCAGCTGGCGATGGTGGCGGGGCTGGCCACGCTCCAGGCGTTCGACGACGAGGACATCGTGGACCGTGCCCGACGCACCGGTGAGTCCTTCGAGAAGAAGCTGCAGCCGCTCCTCGAGCGCNACGAGCTCCTCCACGAGGTCCGNGGCAAGGGCCTCATGATCGGCCTCGTGTTCGGGCCACCGACCTCCCGGGCGCTCCGGATGCGTTGGTTCGCCATGGAGCGCATGCGAAGCGCCCTGTTCTCCCAGGCGATCGTCGTGCCCTTGTTCCACCGCCACCGGATCCTCACCCAGGTGGCGGCCGACAACATGAATGTGATCAAGCTCCTGCCCCCGCTCATCGCCGGCGATCAGGAGGTGGACTACTTCGTCGACGCCCTCGACGACGTCCTACGCGACGCCCAACGGGGCTCGGGTCTCATGGTGGAGGTCGCCAAGACGTTCGCCCTCGGCTCGCTCCGCAGCAGCCGGGGGGCGACGGGGACGCCGGACGCAGGACCGCCACCGGCGGAGTGAGACTGAAGCGGGGCGACCGGGTCCTGGTCACCGGCGCCGCGGGGTTCATCGGATCGGCCATCACGCGGGCGCTCCTGGATCGCCACGCCGCGGTGGTGGCCCTCGTCGAACCGGGCAGCGACGACGCCAGCCTCGACGGGCTCGACGTCGAGCGCCGCGAGGGGGACATCCGCAGCTCGCGCGACGTCGCGGCGGCGGCCGACGGCACCCGCTGCATTCTGCACACCGCCGCGCTCTTCGCGTTCTGGTCGAGGGACCCCGACGCCTTCTACGACGTGAACGTCCTCGGGACGCGCAACGTCATCGCCGCCGGACTGGCGGCGGGCTGCGAACGGATCGTCTACACGAGCACCGTGGCCACCATCGGCCTCGAGGGTACGGCGGCCGGACGACCGGCCGACGAGAACGTCCACGCGCGCCTCGAAGACCTGCACGGCCACTACAAGCAGACCAAGTACGTGGCCGAGCACGAGGTGCTCCGGGCCGCCGCGCAGGGGGCGCCCGTCACCCTCGTGCATCCGACGTTCCCGCTCGGCCCCCGGGACCGGCGGCCCACGCCGACCGGCAAGGTGGTCCTCGACTTCTTGAATGGGCGGATGCCCGGCTATGTCGACACCGCCATGAACGTCGAGCACGTCGACGACCTGGCCAACGGGCACCTGCTGGCGCTCGAGCGGGGCGTGATCGGCCGCAGCTACATCCTGGGCGGGGAGAACGTGACCATGCAGCGTCTGCTCGGCCAGCTGGCCGACTGCACGGGTCTGCCACGGGTCGACCGGCACTTCCCGCGGCGGCTCGGACTGGTGGCCGGCGTCGTCTCCCACCTGCTCGAGGCGCGCCTCTTGGGTCGGGAGCCCCACGTCCCGCTCGAGGCCGCGCAGATGTCGATGACGAAGATGATCTTCGACGACTCCCGGGCCCGCCGAGAGCTCGGCTACAGCAGCCGGCCGACGAGCGAGGCGATCGAGAGCTCGGCCCGCTGGTTCGCGGACAACGGCTATGTGCGGCCCGAGCGCCTGGCCCGGATCACCTGGCCCCAGTCGGCCTGAGTCAGCCCGGCGGAGGCAGGAAGTCGAGCAGGAGCGCGTTCAGGCGATCGGGCGCCTCGAGCTGCATCCAGTGCCCGGCCCCCTCCAGGCGCTCGTAGCGCCAGCTGCCCGACACGTGCGCCGCCGAGCCGACCATCTGCTGCTCCAACAAGGCGAAGTCCCCCGTGCTCCAGACGCCCATGGTCGGTGCGGCCACCGGGGGGAGCTCGAGTGGCGGTTCGATCCACGACGCCGGCGCCGCGTTGGCCCGGTACCAATGGAGGCCCGTCGTGAGCGACCCGTCGCGCTCGAGGTCGGCGATCACGTCGTCCACGCCGGGGTACTGGCTCCAGGCCCGGAAGTTGGCCCAGCCGTTGGCGGTGAGCCAGGTCTCGGCGATCCCCTCGAACTGGAAGAGCAGCATGTACCACGAGCGGGTCTGCTGCGCGAGGCCGGCCGCGCGAAACGCGCTCGGGTGCCCGACCGACAGGACCGCCAGATGGTCGACCCGTTCGGGCGCGAACGTCGCGACCAGCCAGGCCACCGGCGAGCCCCAGTCGTGGCCGACCACGTGCGCCCGCTCGATCCCCAGGTGATCGAGGACGGCGACCACGTCGGCGCTGATCTGGAGGAGCCCGTAGGCGTCGACCTCGGGCGGTTTGTCGGAGCGGCCGTAGCCGCGCTGGTCCGGGACGATGACCTGGAAGCCGGCCTCGACCAGGGCCGGTACCTGATGGCGCCACAGCCGCCCCGAATCGGGGAACCCGTGGAGCAGCACCACCGGGGGGCCCTCGCCGGCGACGTCGACCTCGATTCCCACCCCGCTGCTGTCCACGCGCACGGCGTCCCCTCCCCGTCTGTCTGGTCGTGACCGTAGCAAGACGGTGATGTCCGAAACCCGCCAGACGGCCGGCGGCCGAAGTGCGATCATGGGGCCCGTGGAGGACTTCGACTTCTGCTACCGGGCCGCGCAGGCCAAGGACCCGCGCTTCGACGGGTGGTTCTTCACGGCGGTGACCTCGACCGGCATCTACTGCCGGCCCAGCTGTCCGGCGATGACGCCGAAGCGGGCCAACGTCCGGTTCTACCCGACGGCGGCGGCCGCCCAGGCCGCCGGGTTCCGCGCCTGCATGCGCTGCCGCCCCGATGCCAGCCCCGGCTCGCCCGAATGGAATCAGCGGGCCGACGCGGTGGCGCGCGCCATGCGCCTGATCGCGGACGGCGTCGTCGACCGCGAGGGGGTGCACGGCCTCGCCCGGCGGCTCGACTACAGCGAACGCCAGCTCCAACGGGTGCTGGTGGCCGAGGTGGGAACCGGCGCGCTGGCCCTGGCGCGCGCCCAGCGGGCGCAGACCGCCCGCATCCTCATCGAGACGACCGACCTGTCCATGGCCCACGTTGCGTTCGCCGGCGGGTTCGCCAGCGTGCGCCAGTTCAACGACACGGTGCGCGCGGTCTTCGCCAAGACGCCGAGCGCCCTGCGGGCCGGCAGCCGCCACCGGGTCGCGTCGGGCTCGGGGGCGATCAGTCTCCTGTTGGCGCACCGCAAGCCGTACGCCGCCGATGCGATGTTCGGGTTCCTGGCCGCTCGCACCGTCCCCAGCCTGGAGGCGTTCGTCGATGGGGCCTACCGGCGAAGCCTGCGGCTGCCCCACGGCGAGGCGGTGGTCGAGCTCTCCCCCGAGGAGGGCGGCATCCGGGCCGTGCTGTCGCTCGAGGACCTGCGGGACCTGTCGACGGCCGTCAGCCGCTGCCGGCGCTTGCTGGACCTCGACGCCGATCCCGAGGCGGTCGACCACGCCCTGTCGAGCGACCCCATGCTCGGGTCCCTGGTGCGGGCCGGGCCCGGGCGGCGGGTCCCGGGCGCCGTCGACGGGTTCGAGGTCGCGGTGCGGGTGATCATCGGCCAGCAGGTGTCCGTGGCCGGTGCGCGCACCGTGGCGCGGCGGCTGATCGCGCACGCCGGCCGCCCCCTCGCCACCGCGCGACCGCCGGTCACGCACACCTTCCCCGGCCCCGAGGAGATCCTGGCGGCGGACCCGGCGGCCTTCGCCATGCCCGCGGCCCGCCGACGCGCCATCCTGGCCCTCGCCACCGCGGTCGCCGCGGGCGACCTGCGCATCGACCCCGGCGTCGATCCCGTCGAGCTCGAGGCCCGCCTCGTCGCCCTCCCCGGCATCGGACCGTGGACCAGCGCCTGCGTGGTCATGCGCGCCCTCGGGAACCCCGACGCCTTCTTGCCGACCGACCTCGGGGTCCGCCACGCGCTGACGCGTCTCGGGCATCCCGACGACACCGCCAGCATCGTCGCCACCGCGGAACGCTGGCGCCCCTGGCGTGCCTACGCCACCGCCCACCTGTGGAGCACCCTCGAGAAAGGAACCGTCGCCGCATGACGACCACCACGGTCACCGACCGCACCGGCCACGACCTCGCACTGGAGAGCCCCATCGGCCGTCTGGTGCTGCGCGGGGACGAACACGGGCTGGTCCAGGTCTTCCTCCCGACGCAACTGCCTCGACCCCGACGTTCGAGGGGCGCGGTGCCGGCGCCGCTCGCCCGGGCCGCCCGCCAGCTCGAGGAGTACTTCGCCGGCACCCGGCGGGCCTTCACGCTCGACTTCGAGCTCGAGGGCACCGACTTCCAGCGCCGGGTGTGGATGGCGCTGGCCGACATCCCCTATGCCGAGACGGTCAGCTACGGCGAGCTCGCCCGGGCGGTCGGACACCCCAACGCCTACCGGGCCGTCGGCAGCGCCAACGGGGCCAACCCCCTGCCGGTGATCCTCCCCTGCCACCGGGTGATTGCCGGCGACGGAACCCTCGGTGGCTACGGCGGCGGCCTCTCCACCAAACAGGCGCTGCTCGACCTCGAGCGCGGCGTGGCCGCGGGAAGAATCGGCACGCGCCGGCGATAGGGTCTTCCCGTGGGCGACGTGACGGTGGTCATCGACGCAGCGGTCGTGGCCTGGATCCTCTACCGACAGCGCGCCATCCGTCGGGTGCCGCTCCGTTTCGGCCCGCAGCTGCCGGTGCTCATCGCCGTCTTCGGCGTCATCCAGTTCATCGACTACACCGACACCCACCGGGTCAGCTTCGGCGTGCTGGGGACGGTGCTGGCGAGCGTGGCGGTGGGGGCCGGGCTCATGGGTGTGCTTCGGGGCTACACCGTGCGGCTGTGGGGCGGGCCCGGCGGCCGGGTGCTGCGGCAGGGCACGTGGCTGACCATGGCCCTCTGGCTCGTGTCGATCGCCGTCCACTACGGCGCCTTCGGCCTCGTGCACGCACTGCACGGACCGACGGGGGTCGCGTCGGCCAGCCTCCTCCTCTACCTGGCGGTCAGCGTCGGCGTGCAGAACAACATCGTCCGCCAGCGCGCCCGACGCTTGGTCCAGCTCGGGGGGCCGATCGACGTCTCCTCCGAGCCCATCGGCGCCGCGTCCTGGCGCCACCCCGAGGAGCCCCCCCAGGACGGCCCGAGGCGCCGCCGGCGCGATTGATTCTCAGGGGTCGGCGAGCGCCCCAAACCGTTNGAGCGTCGACACCATGGTCTGTCGGTCGGCGTCGTGGGCGCCCAAGGGTAGGGTCCCCCGTCATGAGAGCGGGGGGTGCGGCGCCGGGCATCGAGGTCGCGGGACTGAGCAAGCGGTTCGGCGCGGTCCGCGCCATCACGGATCTCGAATTCCGCGTCGAGCCCGGACGGATCACCGGGTTCTTGGGACCCAACGGGGCGGGCAAGACGACGACGCTCCGGATCCTGCTCGGCCTGGTCGACGCCACCGCCGGGCGGGCCACCATCGGCGGGCGCCGGTACCGCCAGATCCCCCGACCCCTCCACGAGGTCGGGGCACTCTTGGAGTCGACGAGCTTCCACCCGGCCCGCCGCGCCCGGGACCACCTGCGCGTCGTGGCCAGGGCCGGCCGCATCGACCGCTCCCGGGTCGGCGCCGTCCTCGAGCTGGTGGGCCTGCGCGAGGTGGCGAAGCGCCGCGTGGGCGGGTTCTCCATGGGCATGCGCCAGCGGCTCGGGTTGGCCACCGCGCTCTTGGGGGACCCCGGAGTGCTCGTCCTCGACGAACCAGCCAACGGGCTCGACCCCCAAGGGATGGCGTGGCTCCGCGAGCTGCTCCGGTATTTCGCCAATGAGGGGCGGACGGTGCTCGTGTCCTCGCACCTGCTGGCCGAGATGTCCCAGACCATCGACGACGTGGTGATCATCTCCGAAGGCCGGCTGCGGGCGACCGGACCGCTGTCGACCCTCACCGGTCAGGTGCGCTCGTCGGTGCGAGTGCGGACCCCCGACGCGGAGCGACTGGTCGATCTGCTCCGCCCGCGGTTCGGAGCGATCCGGCGGTTGGCCAGCGACCTGATCAGCGTCGAAGGCGCGTCACCCGAGCAGATCGGCCCACTGCTGGCCGAGCACCGGATCGTCATCTACGAGCTCGTCTCTCAGCAGACCGACCTCGAGTCCGTGTTCCTGTCGATCACGGGGTCGGCCCCCGGCGCGCCCGGCACCGACGCCGCTCGCGGGCAGGGAGCGCAGGCGCCGCCGGTGCCGGCGACCGGGTGGACCGAGAGCCCGCCGTCGTGATCCGACTGGTCCGCTCCGAGCTGCTCAAGCTGCGAACGACCCCCGGGCCCTGGGTGGTCCTCGCCGTGACCCTGCTGCTCACCGCGCTCGGCGTCGTGCTCTCCTTCTTGTTCCAGAAGTCTGCGCACCACGTGGAGTTCTTGGCCCCCACCACCACCTACCGGCTGCGCCAGCTGGTCGGCGCGGGCATCACCGTCGGCGGCGAGTGGATGGCGGCCATCCTCGGGATCCTGTGCGTGACTGGCGAGTTTCGCCACAAGGTGATGACGACCACGCTGCTCGCCGAGCCGCGGCGATGGCGCCTCGTGGTGGCCAAGTCCGCCGCGTCGGTCCTCTGGAGCGTCTACTACTCGGTCGCCAGCCTGGCGATGGTGGCCGCGCTCGGCATTCCGCTGCTCGTTGCCGAGCACGGATCCACGACGGCGCTGTGGCACCAGGTGCGCCCGGTCGTCCCCGGCCTCTTCGGGTCGTTCGCCCTCATCGCCCTCCTCGGGGTGGGCATGGGGACCCTGCTCAAGAACCAGATCGCCGCCGTCGTGGTGATCCTCGCCACGTCGTTCATCATCGAGCCGATCCTGGTCGGCGTCCTCCCCGAGGTCGGCCGCTGGCTGCCCGGGGCGGCGGCGGCGG
>JGI12269J14319_10005366_pt1 | contig 11390 bp, 9 predicted proteins | sample PeaSoiSIISIP2007_FD_14319 | JGI IMG/M metagenome (IMG submission 14319) | reverse complement strand
TGCGCTTCCCACCAGCGGTTTGGAAAATCTGGGAGCGGTTTTCGATGGCATTGCATTGAATGCCTGGGGAGGATGGGGGGTCAATGATCTTGGCCAGATCGCAGGGGAGGGTTGGTTTTATGATCCTGTCCTCGACGAATGGTGGGAAATTGCCGTGGTGTGGACCCCGATAAAAGGTGGCACGGGATGGAAAATCCAACGGCTTCCCATGGCTGCTGGCTTTGACTACAGCGAAACGCTTGCCATCAACGATTTGGGCGAAATTGTGGGCGATGTGTGGGGGTGGACCGGCAATCTTCAGGGTGCCTTTCCTGCTCTCTTTAAACAAGACCCCCGGAAGAAAACATGGTCAGTGAATGTTCTCCCTACCACCTCGCCTGATCTCGATTATGGGTGGAGTATAGCGTGGGGCATCAATGACCTTGGCGACGTCGTCGGTTACTGCTCCGATGAGAATTGGATTGGACACGCCACGCGTTGGAATTCCCATGACCTCAGTTTCGTGATGAGCCTGGGTTCTCCGGGAGACACAAGTGCTGCTTTTGGTGTGAACAACCTGGGCATTGCCGTGGGCGGGTATCAGAATATTGTCTCTTATGATCAGGATGGCAATCCGATTTTTGGCCCCGGGCAAGCGGTTGCCGTCCAATTCCGATAACGGTTTTCGAGAGAATAGCAACAACACAGGATGGCGAGGCTAAGCCCTCGGCGTGCCCGACTGAAATCGCAACGGTTCCGGCACAAATTGGAGCTCACCGGGGGCTGGCCCAGCCTTCCGCCGACACAACCACACCATGGCTGCCCCATCCTTCGCGGTTTTCGCGAAGGGTGGGAGGCTTTGCCTTTCACACTCCGATGCCCTAAACGAAATCTTCCCCAACAATCATCCGTGCTCGAAATCCATTGACTTAAGACCCGTCGCGCCCGACGATAAAGATCTGATTGGAGCAGCTTGAGGCGTTTAGCGGGCGTGACCCTGAGCGCAGTCGAAGGGGGAGCCCGCTGCCGAAATCCTGACCCTGAGCGCAGCCGAAGGAGAATGGATCTCCTCGAAACCGCCCCAAACCATCTCAGCGTTCTTTGACAATTGGAGCAACGAATAGGCGACTGCCGAAATCCAGGAAAAGGCGAAGGTTTCTTCCCCTTGACACGCTTCACCCCACTTCGAAGGCCCACCAAGCCCAAGAAATCCTGTAAGTCCTTATTCCGGAATACTATTGGATATAAGTCCTTTCGATTCAAAGACCGAGTGGAAAAATTCCCGCTAACTCCATGGTTCCAGAAGACCGGGGGGAGGGGGGGGTAGGGGTACTAACCAGTAAACATCCATCCCGAAACGCCGGTTTCTTCCATCTTTCGCACGCGGAGTAATAAGAAAAATTTGCGGGCCTCAATTCCCGCAAAATGCCTACCGCTTTTCGATCACCTTCTTGATGCGCTCAAAGGCCCAGTCAATTTCTTCGCGCGTAATGACCAGCGGCGGCGCAATCCGGATTACGTGGTCGTGCGTTTCTTTGCAGAGGAGGCCTTCTTCTTTCAGCGCCTCGCAGTACGGACGCGCCGGGCTGTGCAGTTCGATGCCAATCCAGAGGCCGCGGCCGCGCACCTCCTTCAGATCGGGACTGCGCAAGGTGCGCAGTTTCTCCAGGAAGTAGCCGCCCAGTTCCGCCGAGCGCTCGGGCAGTTTTTCTTCGATCAGCACGTCGAGCGCCGCCCGCGCCACCGCGCAGGCCAGCGGATTACCGCCGAAGGTGCTGCCGTGGTCGCCGGGACGAAAAACGCCAACGCCCAGAATCTCCTTGGACGCGAGCACCGCCGAGACCGGATAGAAGCCTCCGGCCAGCGCTTTGCCAATGATGACGGCGTCGGGCCGGATGCCTTCATGCATGTAGGCGAACAGCTTGCCAGTGCGGCCGAGGCCGGACTGGATCTCGTCGGCAATCAGGAGCACGCGATTTTGCTTGCATATTGCCGCCGCTTCTTTCAGGAATCCAGCGGGCGGAATCACGATGCCGGCTTCTCCCTGAATGGGCTCGACCAGAAAGGCGCAAGTGTTCGGAGTGATCGCAGCGCGCAACGCAGCCGCATCACCGTAGGGAATAACCTTGAAGCCGGGCGTAAACGGGCCGAAGCCGTCTCGATACTGCTCGTCGGTCGAGAAGCTGATGATGGTCACGGTGCGTCCGTGAAAATTGTTGGCGCACACGATGATCTCGGCCTTATTGTCCGGAATGTCCTTTACCTTGTGCCCCCACTTGCGGGCGGCCTTGACCGCGGTCTCCACAGCTTCGGCGCCGGAGTTCATGGGCAGCGCCATATCGAAGCCGGCGAGCTCATGCAGTTGCTGGAGGAGCAACGGCAGCTGGTCGTTGCGGAACGCGCGCGAAGTAAGCGTGACTTTGTGTGCCTGATCTACCAGTGCGTTGAGGATCTTGGGATGGCAGTGTCCCTGGTTCACCGCGGAATAAGCGGCCAGGCAATCCAGATACTTTTTGCCTTCGACGTCATACACCCAGCAGCCTTGGGCGCGGTCAATGACCACATCGAGCGGGTGGTAGTTATGAGATCCGTATTGTTCTTCGAGCTGAATGAATTCCTGGGTCTGGTTCTTTTCTTCGATGATCGGCATGTGGGCTCTCTTCTCTTCTCCTTACATATTTTAAGCTTTCGGGGTCAGTTTGCGGTGGTCGGGAGTCAGCACTCTCACGCGAGGTCCGCTTCACTTTTCGCCAAAATTCCCGCTCCGGGAATTCCCTTTCATTATTTGCTCTCCATAGCTAACCGGCCTGTGATCCAAATCACACTCAAGCACCGGTGATGACGGACGATTATTCGTCAGGCGCGCCTGCTCTTCGTCAACCCAACTCAGCGGAGGGTGATCGCGGTTCCATGTTTGCTTGCTAACTCCCTGTGACTACAGGTTGGAAGCTTCTAATGGATCGGCCCACGCTTCGGCCTTTCGCGTGCTATTGCTTCGATACTCTCTGGCCGAAGCTTCACAGAGAAGACTGGACCCAGCCCATGCTGCACAAATGCGCCAACCCTGCATGCACGGCTCCCTTCCGTTCCCTTCGCGAAGGAAAGTTGTTCCTTGCTGAAACTTTTCCATCCGACCCTAACGCCAGTTTCGACGGAAACCGGCGGAAGGTGCGTCGGCGCGAGCATTTCTGGCTCTGCGATGTCTGCTCCGCCCAGTTCACGCTCCATTTTGACGCCAACCTGGGGATGCTGACCGTCCCCCTCAGCAACCGCCCAGCTCCGCGCTTTCTGACGGGCGCCGCTGCCGTGGCTTGATTGTCAAGAAGGGCTGTGATGGATTACTCGATCAGAAAACGTACGCCTTGCTCGGTTTGCGGTCTCGACACTCTCCGCCACACCGGATGGTTCGTGGTGGCCGAGAACCGCTGGCTTGACCGTCTCAAGATCCTCTCCTGGCATCCGATGCTCGCCCGGCAGAAAGACGTGCAGAGCGTGTGCTGCGGGCAGCATCTCAAAACGCTGATCACCTACTGGCTGACCCAGGCCAGCCTCCGCCTTCCCCCAACACATCGTCTTCCTCGGCCCAAGGCCAGCGGTCCGACTCTAATCGATGACGATTTCGGCTTGGGCCCGGTGGGCCAACTGGTCGGCGAATTAGCGATTCATCGCGAGTCCTTTTCCCAGGTATGGTCAGGTTCGCCCGCAACTCTGGAATGCATCCTCGACGCCCTCGTCACCATCGGAACTGAAAACAAACCGCACGCAATGGAGTTCCAGCTCTTCGACCCACCGGAGTCCTGGCACGGACTGTCCCTCCAATAAAGCGCCGGCAGAGTCTAGCTCTGCCGGCGCTCCCGCCACACTCGCCAATCTTTCTCCATCGCGTCCGCCATCGCCTGCGCTGCTCCCGCCAGCCAGTTCCCTTTTCGCTTGCGCAAGTCTTTCAGGATTGCCCGGCGCTTTTCTTCCGTTCCCAGATGTATATTCGCCGTCTCTCGCCCCATTGCCTCCAGCAGCCGACACTCGCCCCGGCTGGTTGCGAGCGCATCCAGCTCGATGCGCGAGCAATGTGGGGACAGGCGCCGCACGATCCAGTGGCCCCGCATCTGCACATATGGATCGGGACAGCGTACCGCCCGCCGCAGGATCGCACCGTACAAAATCTCCACTGGCGCTCGCTTCGGATTCAGCCAGTGCAATGCCGATGGCAACAAAGCCTTCGCTTCCCGCGCCACGCGTCCGCCTTTCCACTCCGCGATCGCCACCAGGCGCACGTGTCCAAGGCTTCCGAGGCCAGCGACTCGCCGCGCCAGCCGGTAGGGCAGGCGGGGTTCGGGGAGCAGATGCTCGATCGCCTCGCGCGCGCTCTCCGGTATTTCTCCCTTGGCCGCCGGAAGACGATCCATTTTTTGCCAGAACACAATCGGATCCCGCAACTTGCTTTCTGCGATCGCCCGCAGCCATTCATGATTCTCGCCCAGCACAAACGGGCGCCCACCCTCCTCCATTCCTTGCTCGTATCCAGCCAGAACGGCCGCCGCCGATTCTTTCGGCTTCATGGTCAGATGCTCTTCGCGAGCGGCCACCAACGCGCTCGCCGCCAGCCGCACCAGGTCCATGGTGTAGGGATACACACAGGCCTCATCAAAATCGTTGACCCCCCAGACCAACCGCCCATCGGTGTCTCGCCAAGTGCCGAAGTTTTCCACGTGCAGATCGCCCACGGAGAGAATGTGCGGCACTCGGTCCAGGTCCGCACACACCTCGGGCCACACCTGCACCCAGCGATAGAAAGTCGCGCGGAAGAACGGAAAAAAGGCCGATACCATCTGCTCGTGCTTAAAGCGCAGATCAGGCCCGACAATTCGGATGTGCTGCCCCAGCCAATCCTCAAACTTCTTTGTCGCCTTAACGATGTTCATGGTCGGCTTTCATAATCGGCTAACAATAAGAAGGCAACTGCACGCTGTCAAGACAGATGGAACCTCGCAGTGTCTCCTGCTATGATTTGCGGCGCCCATGATTCTTAGTTTCTGGCCACCTGCAAGTGCCGAGCTAAGCTCGGCGGGACAGCCGAAGGCGGCTGTCTCTACGCGACTTGCTATCGCTGTGGCCATTCTCGCGCCACTTGCGATTTCCTCGAGCCTCAGCGCGCTCCCTGTCCCGAAAACGCAGCCACCCGCCCTGCACCCCGTCCGCATGATCCAAGAATCGATTCCCATGGCCGACGGCGTCCATCTCTCCGCCACGCTCTACATGCCCGGCGACGCCAAGCCCGGCGAAAAATTCCCCGCCCTCCTCGAATATCTTCCCTATCGCAAAGACGACGCCACGGCCGCCCGCGACTATCCGATTCACTCGTGGTTCGCCGCCCGCGGATACGTCAGCGTGCGCGTCGATATCCGCGGCTTCGGAGCGAGCGAAGGCGTGCCCACCGACCGCGAATATTCCGAGCAGGAACAACTTGACGGCGAACAAGTCATTGCCTGGCTGGCCGCTCAACCCTGGTCGTCCGGCAAAGTGGGGATGTTCGGCATTTCCTGGGGAGGTTTCAACTCCATTCAGATGGCCATGCGTCATCCGCCGGCGCTCAAAGCCATCATGGCGGTCGATGCTACCGAACAGCTCTTCCACGACGACATCCACTACATCGACGGCATGATGCACTTCGACGAGTTCGAACTCAACATGGACCTTGCTCCCTCTATGCCTGGTGCCCCCGACTACTCGCTCGATGAAAAGATCCTCGGTCCACGCTTCGAATCCGCGCCCTGGTCCCTGCTTTATCTCAAGCATCAGCGCGACGGCGATTTCTGGCAGGCTCCCGTCCGCCCGCTCAGCGAGATCAAAATTCCTTGCTTCCTGATTGGAGGCCTGCTCGACGGCTACCGCGATTCCATCCCGCGCATGTTTCAGCAAGTCAAAGCGCCGCTGAAAGCGATCGTGGGCCCGTGGAATCACACTTTCCCAAACGATGCCGAGCCCGGCCCGCAAATCGAATGGCGAGATCAAGCCCTGCGCTGGTGGGATTTCTGGCTCAAGAACCACGACAGCGGAATCATGCAAGAACCTCCACTCTCTATTTATATGCAAGACTGGCACCCACCTGATCCTCACCTGAAAACCGTGCCGGGACGATGGCGCGGCGAAATTGGCTGGCCGCCAAGGAACGTGGCCAACACAACGCTCTATCTCTACGATACTCACGGCCTCTACACCGACCCCGCCAAGCCCGCGGTCCACGAACTCCGCTACGTCCCTTCGGTTGGTGTAGAGGCTGGTTTCTGGTGGGGAGAGCTGCTGACCGACCCGCGCCCCGTTGACGCCTACAGCCTCAGCTACGATTCGGCTCCGCTCAAAACCGACCTCACCATCCTCGGACGCCCCCACGCCTTGCTTGAAGCAAGTTCCTCCGCCCCGTTAGCCGACTGGTTCGTCCGCCTCTCCGACGTAGCTCCCGACGGCACTGTCACCCAAGTCACCGGAGCCGGACTCAACGGCGCGCAGCGCGACAACGCCTCCGACCCCAAAGACCTGGTGCCCAGCCAGGTCTACCCGCTCGATATCGAAATGCACCTCGCCACCTGGACTTTTCCCAAGGGCCATCGCATTCGCCTAGCGGTTTCGAACGCGCTCTGGCCCATGGTCTGGCCAACGCCGTATGCGATGACCACCACCCTGCAACTGGGAGGCGACACCGGATCACGCCTGACCCTGCCGCTCGTCCCACCCTCCATGTATGCTGCTCCCCAATTCGCGCCGCCAGAGCCTTCCGAAGCGCGCCCTGACTTTCAGTCCGTCGGCTTCCCTTGGCCCGGCGATTGGAAAACCGAGCGCGACGAACTCAACGGAAAAACAAAAGTGACGTGGACAGGAAAGTCCGAAGAAATTTACCCCTGGGGAAAGGAATCGGACTTCGAAGGCATGATCTACGTTGCCGATGACAATCAGCCCGAAATCAGCTCCGTTCTGGCCGAAGCCGAAATCGTGATGGCCCTGAAGCAGCAGACGCTAACCTGGCAAGGCCACCTGACCCTGACTAGCGACGCCCAGAACTTTTACTACAAGTACACCCGCCAGCTCTTCAAAGACGGACAGCCCCTGAAACAAAAGACGTGGCAAGAAACCGTCCCCCGTGACCACCAGTAAATCCGGTTGCACTTGCTTTTCGCCCATCTTCAACCAATTCCAGTTAGTCCGGTTTCGGACTTCTGCACCAATAGCAGATTCTCCCAGGTACCTCGGTTACCTTCTATTCCTTCTGCATTACGAGGTAGGCTGGTTGCGAGGTTAAACATGCGACGCCGTGCGGCAGCCGCACTCCTGGCGGTACTTCTGGGAGCGGTCGCCTTCTCCCCATCCTCGGCTCCTGCCCAGAATTCTTCCGCTCAAGAACAGCCGGAAGGAAAACGGAAGATCGTGAACCGGGTGATCCCAGCCTATCCGGACCTAGCCCGCAAAATGCAAATCCGCGGGATGGTGAAGGTGGCAGTCTCAGTTGCGCCCAACGGAAAAGTGACGACGACTCGGGTACTGGGCGGCAACCCGCTCTTGGCGAAAACCGCGGTTGATGCCATAGAACAATGGAAATGGGCACCGGCTGCACAGGAAACCCAAGAACTCATCGAACTCAATTTCCTTCCTGACTAACAACACCGAATTCTGTCTTCTCTCATGTCATTTGGCATTCTCAATCAGAGTCTCGGGAGGTCCATTTTCGTACTTCATGCCAAAGGCGAATTCGTCCTGTTACTTCGGTTACCTTCCGTCCGTTCCGGATTGCAATTAGGCTGACTGCGTGAAGGAGTTATCCATGCGACGCCCCGTTGCAGCCGTGCTCCTGGCACTTTCTTGTGGAGTGATCGCTTTGGGAATGACCGTTTTCTCCCCATCGTCTTCTCTCGCCCAAGAAGGGTCGGATACGCAGCGAAAGATAGTGAGCAGAGTGGTCCCAGAGTATCCCGAGCTAGCCCGCAAGATGCAAATCACTGGAACGGTCAGGGTAGAAGCCTCGGTAGCGCCCAACGGAAAAGTGAAGTTCACCGAAGTGCGTGGTGGCAGCCCTGTCCTGGTAAAAGCCGCGGTCGATGCTATAGAAAAGTGGAGATGGGCGCCGGCTGCGCAGGAAACCAAAGAACTCATCGAACTCAATTTCCATCCCTAGGAGTCTGTGGCGTAGGTTTGCGGAGAAACTACTGCGCACACGCCGCCGCCCCAGCCGACTTATAAACTTTTCCGTCCTTCATCACAAACTCGACCCGTTCGAGCAAACTGATATCCTTCAGCGGATCTCCGCTCACGGCAATCAAATCCGCATACTTTCCCGTCTTGATCGACCCCACTTCATTGGCATGTCCCAGCAGATCCGCCGCATTTGAAGTCGCTGCCTGAATGGCCTGCATCGGCGTCATTCCGTACTTCACCATGAAGGCGAACTGTTTCCCGCTCGTCCCGTATGCGCATACGCCGGCATCGGTGCCGAAGGCCATCTTGACGCCCGCGCGCACTGCCTTCCCGAAATTCTCGCGCTGGATTCTCCCCAGTTCGGCATCGTGCTGCAGGAAATCCGCCGGTGTTTCCCCTGTTATTCCTCCCGCCTGGATGCATTCTTCGTCATAAATATCCATATCTAGATAGGTGCCGCGCTGCTTGGCCAGGGCAATGAGATCGTCATCGAGCATCTCCGCGTGCTCAACCGAAGCCGCGCCTGCCAGAATCGCATTCCGGATTCCTTGCGCCGCATGAGCATGCACGGCTACGCGCAACCCGAAGTGGCTGGCTTCATCCACTCCTGCCTGCAACTCCTCTTCAGTAAACTCGATCGACGCCGGATTACTTCCATGCGTCAGCACGGCTCCCGTGGACAGCATCTTGATCAAATCCACTCCGTCGTGGGCCAGCAGGCGGACTTTCTGACGCACTTCCCACGGACTGTTGGCCTCGCCGTAATGCAGGTCCCAGGGTAATTGAATGTCGGGAGCCTGACCCGTCATGGCCCCGGCGCCGCCCGTAATGGTGATGTAAGCCCCCGCGACGAACATGCGCGGACCGATCACATCTCCGCGGGCAATCGCATCGCGCAGGGCTATATCGTTCAAAGCCCGGTATGTCCCCACGTCGCGCACCGTGGTAAACCCCGAAAGCAGCATCGCCCGCGCATTGGGAACCGACTCCAGCGCGATCTGCGACGCTGTTTTTCGCAGCACATTAAACGGTTCCGCGTCACTCTTCCCATCTGCCACGTGGGTATGACAATCAATCAGCCCCGGCAATACCGTCTTATCTGAAAGATCAATCACCTTGGCATCGGGTGGCAGCGCCAGTTCTTTCCCCACCGCTTGGATCTTGTCTTCCTTAATTAGGATTATCTGATTGGTCAACACGGTACCCGAATCCGGATCAATCAGGCGACCGGCCCGAACCGCTGTCACCTGCGCCAAAGCGAATGGGCAGAACGCCAGCGCGACTACCAACAGAGTAGTTTTCTTCACGAATACCCTCTCGTCTGAAATACATCAGCCAAGTCAGCCCGCTCTCAGAGCGTGTGTAGAACCCGGTCGTCCCTCCGGGGCTGGATTCTCTGCGACCACGGCGGTTCAATTTCAGCCCTAGCCGGCGAACACTTCTCGTCCCAGTCCACTCTTCAAATCCGCCGCCAAGAGCTGATGGAACAACTGTTCCCCGGCTTCCCGCCGCACCGAGAGCCGTCCTGCTCCGTAAGCCCGTGACTTCAGCCCCCTCTGGACCGCCTCGCAAATCCCTAAATCTTCATCCTGCACACGATTCCCTACCGCGACACTCGACTCGTTGTAGGCCCGCGCCGTCTCGCTTACATCGCTAAAGTAGAAATCAAAAACCACCCGGCAATGATCCACATCAATCGGGATCACGAGATTTGTATCCAGATAGCCTTCGTAGCAGTTGAACATAACATTCGGGTGCAGCCAGAAATACCATGCCCGGTTGCCCTTCCGCGTCGTGCCTGTGGCTGCATCCTCATCCGAACTCACCATTGGACTCGACTGCAGGCAATACCGGTCTTCATTCTCGATGGTGTACTGTTTGTAATCCAAAACCGAACTAAGTCCCTTATGCAAATGCGGAACGTGATAGCCCCCATCCAGATAGTTATCGACAAACACTTTCCAGTTGCAGTGGATGTCATATCTCTTACTCGTAAAGTAGTGCAGCTTACTCAATCCCAGTGGGGCAGCGCGCTTCACCAATCCACCCAGAAACTCCGCCAGCGGAGCCGCTTCGTCATCGAGGTTCACAAAGACGAATTTCTCCCAGGGTTCCACCTTCACCGGAACCAGACCATTGTCCTTGCGGTCGAAGTTCTTGACCCCGTCGAATTCCGGCATCCCTTTGAGCGTTCCATCCAGGCCGTAATTCCATCCGTGATACGGACAATGCAAGATCGAAGCCTGCCCACACGGCTCGGTCACTACCGCGGCCGCATGATGGCGGCACACGTTATAGAACGCCCGCAGGACGCCATCGCTGCCGCGGACTGCCACCAGCGGCTCGCCCGCCACGGTCGCGGTCACAAACTGTCCTGGCTTTTCCACCTGATCCACTCGTCCCATCACCTGCCAAGTCCGCGAGAACACGGTCTGCCGTTTCCAGTTCCGCAATCCGCGCATCCACATACCAGGGCGCTGGAATTGTCGATGCCTCCGTGAGCGGAGCCGTCTCGTCATAACTGGCCAGAATCTGCTCCACGGACATTCCATTCGTCTTGCCAATGCTCATGCTTTCTTCCCTCTGACTTGTACTTTGTCGGATCCAATTGCCCGCCGCAGCAATTCGACAAACTGCTCGATCCGCGCTTCTTTCTCCTCCGGAACCGGTCCCGACTTCCGAAATAGCCCCGGATCCAACTCCTCGGTAAGCAGCGCATCCTGAAACCGGTCCATCGTCCACTCCAGGATCGATCCGATCATATCCACATCCAGATCCGTCCGTAGTTCTCCCCGGTTGACTCCGAAACTGACAAACTCACCCCAACCGTAAGGATCCTCCGTGACCAGGAAGCGGTTGATCTCGCGCCGCAGCGCCAGGTCCGTTCCGTAATTACCCACCAGATAAATTCGGTATGACGACCAGTTATCCCGCACCATGTTCTCCGTACGCCCCAGCCAGTAACGCAGCACTTCAAAGAATCCCCGCTCCAGCACTGCCGCCGGAGCCTCCATATATTTCGGAAACGACTGCACAGCTTTTTTGTATGCCTCGAAGAACAATCCGTCCTTGCTCTTGAAGTGCTGGAACACCGATCCCTTGGCAATTCCCAATTGCGCTGCGACATCTTCCACTCGCGCCGCGCTATACCCGCGCTCGGCAAAATGCCGAATCGCTACCTCCACAATCCGTGCCCGCTTCGCTTCCGAGCGTGGACGCGGCTTCCC
>JGI12269J14319_10005360_pt1 | contig 11399 bp, 12 predicted proteins | sample PeaSoiSIISIP2007_FD_14319 | JGI IMG/M metagenome (IMG submission 14319) | reverse complement strand
GAAGCTGTCAAGCCGTTGGCTCATTGCGTCGGTGAACCGCTCTCCCATGCGCAACTCCAATGCTGCGGCGAGGGCCGGAACGGCCGAAAAGAAGTTGGCGGGCTTGGACTGCCTCCAGCGGAGTAGATCTTCGCGCCCGGGTTGCTCCATGAGGGGAATTACCTCCCTATGTCCTCTACTCGCAGCCTAAGCACACTCGCCATCACCGTTCGAAGGGTAAGTGGTGATCCTCCCAAGGCTTCTGGTTACTCCATTAGATTGCAATCCGTGGCCGAGTTCACCAATGAGAGCGTCGCGGCGATCGAATCAACGCTGAATGGGGTCGACCGGGCCCTCGAACGCCTGCGCCTCGGCGCGTATCGCAAGTGCCAGGTCTGCTCGGAACCGATTGACGACGCCGACCTCGAGGCGAATCCCCTTTTAGCCAATTGCCGGTCCCACCCCGAGCTCGCCTGATCGGCCAGCGGCGAGAGAGCCGGCTGGCCCCGAGCTCGGGCGTTTCGCCTTGGCCGGGCCCTACTTCTTAGTCGCCCAGAAGATCTCAGCGATGTCGTCGATCTCCATGAGCAAGCGGTCGGCGACGGTCGTGTCGTTGGTCTTCTTGGCCTCGCCGGCGGACTTCGTGGCCATCCAGAAGAGGTCGTTCAGGTTCGGGAACTCCTTCAGGTGGTCGGTCTTGAAGTAGTCGGTCCAGAGCACCCAGAGGTGGTGCTTCACCAGTTCGCAGCGCTCCTCCTTGATGAAGGTGGCACGAACCTTGAAGTTCTCGTCATTGGAAGCGTTGTATTTCTCCATGCAGGCCTTGACCGACGTGGCCTCAATGCGAGCCTGGGCCGGGTCGTAGACGCCACAGGGCAGGTCGCAGTGCGCCGAGGCGACCAGCGGAGTCGTCGAGGCGTCGAGGAAGTCATTGATGCGAGATAGCAGAGTCATGACATTGCCTTTCGATAGTGGCGCTCCTCCTTGAAGAACGCTGAGTCAACCCGACATTAGTCACGGGGCGGTTATATCGTTTCGCCGTGGCCCAGGTCATGGAGTTCTTTGTCCGGCGCGTGACCGTCGAGGGTTCCTCGATGGCGCCCACGTATCTGCCAGGTGAACGACTGACCGCACTTCGCCGTTGGCGCCGGGTCCGCCAAGGCGACGTGGTGGTCGTTCGCGACCCCAGGGACCCCGCACGCTGGCTGCTCAAGCGCTGCGTGGCGAGAGCGGGATCGCTGCTGGACCTACGGGGCGACAACGTCCCCGCTTCGACCGACTCTCGCGTTTTCGGCCTCGTGCCGATGCGTGACGTTGTTTACATTGTCCTGGCGACGTCGCGGTAGCAAGCAGTTGGTGCAGCCCATTAATATGTCACGACCGGGTGGTGCATGAGCCGGTCAAAGTCCCTGACGAAACGTCGATTTCGCGCCGAGCCCTTGTCACAACGTGACCGTTAGGATTCGGCAGTGGCCCGTCTAGCGGTTCTCTCCTATCACACGTCGCCCCTGGCCCAGCCGGGCACGGGCGACGGCGGGGGCATGAACGTCTACGTGCGAGAGCTGTCGAGCGCACTCGCACGCCTCGGCCACGAGGTCGACGTCTACACCCGGCGCGACGATCCCCGCATTCGCGAGACGGTTGTTGTCGAGCCGGGCTTTCGACTGCATCATGTCACGGCGGGACCGCCCACGCCCCTCGACCGGGACGGCCTGACTGACCACGTGCGCGAGTTCACCGACACCGTCGCGACCCTTTTTCGCTGCTCAGGTCCACCTGACGCGATCCACGCCAACTACTGGCTGAGCGGTCTCGCCGGGCACCGGTTGAAGCACGAGTTGAACATCCCGCTCATCATGACCTTCCACACACTGGAGAGGGTGAAGGCCGACACCTTCGAGCCCGAATCCGACGATCGCGCCTTCCAGGAGGCGGCGATGGTGGCCTGCGCGGACGCCATCCTCGCCAGCTGCGACGTCGAGGCTGATCAGTTCGTTCGGCTCTACAACGCCGATCCCTCGCGCGTGCACGTCGTGCCCTTAGGGGTCGAGCATGCCTTCTTCTCGCCGGGCTACCGTCCCCAGGCGCGACGAGCCCTCGGCCTCGACGAGGACGCGATCATGCTTCTCTTCGTTGGAAGACTCCAGGAGCTGAAGGGCGCGGACCTGGCATTGGAGACGTTGATCGAACTGCGACGGCGGGGCCGCAACGCCCTGCTTGCCGTTGTCGGTGGACCGTCGGGCCGAGACGGAAGGGCTACCCTCGATCGCCTGCACCGGAGAGTCGCCGAGACGGGGGTGTTTCACCAGGTCAACTTCGTCGCCCCCCAGGCTCACCAGCTGCTCTCGACCTGGATGCGCGCGGCTGACGTCACCCTCGTGCCCTCGCGGGCCGAGAGCTTCGGACTCGTGGCCCTCGAGTCGTCGGCCTGCGGGACACCGGTCGTCGCCAGCGACGTCGGGGGACTGACCTCGCTCATCGACGAGGGCGTAACCGGCTTTCTCGTCGGCGAGCGCGACGCGTCACACTGGGCCGACGTCGTGGAGCTCGCGCTCGACGCCGATCGCGCGACAGCCATGTCCAACGCCGGAGTCCTGCGAGCGCGCCAGTACACGTGGCGCCGCGCCGGGGAGTCCCTCGTCGCCCTCATCGATACGCTTTCCGCCGAAAATCTCATTCGCTGTTAGTGACGCGCGCCCCACTCAGCGATGCGGGCGCGGCCTCTCGTCTCGACGAGATCCTGCGCGAGTGGGCGCGGCTCTGGACGGCCAGCTCCTTCGTGGGCGGGATCGAGCACCAGACGCTGCCCGACGACAAGGGCCATTTCCACTGGCTGATCCGCTTGAAGGGTGATGAGAAGAACGTCGTCACGCTCTGGCTGTCGCTGCGCCAGCGGACGGTCTTCGTCGAGACCGAGGTGATGCCCGCGCCCGAGGCGAACCGTGAAGAGCTCTACCGGTACCTGTTGGTGAAGAACCACGAGCTGCGTGAGCTGCACCTCGCGATCGGTCCCGAGGACGGGATCTACCTCGTCGAGCAGGTGCCCTTGCCCGAGCTCACGGTCGAGCGCATGGACGAGCTCGTCGGGGCGACCGTCACCTACGTCGACGAGATCTACCCAACGGGGATGTCGATGGGACTCCCCTCGGTGTACCGACGACGAAAGCCGCAGTAGGGCTCGCCCGATATCGTTGGGCCGTGACAGTGAAGCTCATCATCGTTGGTGGGGGCCGAATGGGCTCGTCCCTCGCTGAGGGGCTGCTCGCCGCCAACTGGTGCGCCCCCCAAGAACTCGCCATTCTCGCAAGGTCCATCGAGACGCGCCAGGAACTCGGGCGGCGCTTTCCCGGGGCAGGGGTCTACGCCGCGGTGGAACTCGCCGAAGTCGACGACACGACCGGCGCGGTCCTCTCCGTCAAGCCCGACCACGCCGAAGCCGTGGCGCGCACCATCGGAGCGGCCGGGATCACCCGGCTGCTCTCGGTCGTGGCCGGCCTCTCCACTGCGCGGCTCGAAGCCGCCTTCCCCCAGCCCGTCGCGGTCATCCGCGCCATGCCCAACACGCCGGTCCTCGTGGGCAAGGGCGTGAGCGCCATGGCGGGCGGCTCGAACGTCATCGCGGCCGACCTCGACTGGGCCGAGTCGATCCTCGGCGCCGTCGGCACCGTCGTTCGCGTCGCCGAGCGCAACCTCGACGCCGTGACGGGACTCTCCGGTCCGATGCCCGCGTACCTCTACCTCGTCATCGAGGCGCTGATCGACGCGGGCGTGCACCAGGGCCTCGCGCGCGAGGTGTCGCGCCAGCTCGTCGTCGACACATTCGAAGGATCGGCAGCGCTCTTAAGCGCTACCGGCGAGCTGCCCGAGGTGCTGCGCGCCCAGGTGACCTCGCCCGGGGGCACGACGGCGGCGGGGCTGCGCGTCCTCGAAAGTCGCGCAGTTCGCGCGGCGTTTCTTGACGCGGTCGCGGCGGCCGCCGAGCGGAGCCGGCAGTTAGGGCACTAAACAGGGCTCCGGTAACGTGGGGCCATGGCGACGTCGCGTCTTCGTTCGAAGAAGCTCTCCGAGCCCACGATCGCCCGACTGCCCGTCTACCAGCGCATCGCCGAGGGCTGGCTCCAGCGCGGCGTCGCCAAGATCGACTCCAAGCAGATTGGCGAGCTCGCCGGCGTGACCGCGACGACGGTGCGCCGCGACTTGGCGGGTCTTGGCTCCTTTGGCACCCGCGGTGCGGGCTACGACGTCTCGGTTCTCATCGAGCGCATCGCCGAGGCGCTCGGCCACGACCGCCTCTACGACGTGGTCGTTGTCGGTATCGGCAATCTCGGACGGGCTCTGGTCAACTCTTCGAACTTCTTGATCCGCGGAGCGCGGCTCGCCGCCCTCTACGACGTCGATCCCAACGTCGTCGGCCACGAAATCGCTGGCCACGTCGTGAGAGACCTCAACGACGAGATCCCGCCCGCGACCGTCGGGGTCATCTGCACACCGGCGAGCGCCGCCCAGGATGTCGCCGACCGTCTGGTCGAGGCGAACATTCACGCGATTCTGAACTTTGCGCCGCAGGTTGTCGCGGTTCCCCTCGGCACCGCCGTGCACTACGTGGACTTCTCCATCGAGCTGCAGATCCTGATGTACCACCTCATCAACGGGACGGGACCCTTGGGCGGGGGAGTGCTGCACTCGCTCGGCATCGCGAGCTCGAGTCCGATGCGCGGGTCGCAGTGACGACCCCGGAGGCTCCGTGGCGCTGATCTCGGTCGGCATCGACCACGAGCACGCCCCCTTCGATCTCTTGGAGCGCGCGACGGTGCCCGAGCACGAGTGGGCGAAGATGCTGCGCACGCTCGTGAGCCATCGCAACATTCACGAGGCGGTTTTCGTCTCCACCTGTCTTCGCACCGAGGTCGTCGCGGTAATTGACCGGTTCCACGACGCGGTGACCGAGATCACCGAGATCCTGGCCGAGGCTACGGGCCTGCCCCTCGTCGAATTTCAGGACCGGTTGACGGTCAACTTCGAGCACGACGTCGCGACCCATCTCTTCAGCGTCGCGGCCGGGCTGAAGTCCGTCGTGCCCGGCGAGTTCGAGATCCTCGGCCAGCTGCGCCGGGCCCTCGAACTCGCCGTCGAGGAGCAGAGTGCCGGCAGCGAGATGACCGACCTCTTCCAGCGGGCGATCGCCTCGGGACGGCGCGTGCGCGCCGAGACGACTATCTCGAGGGGGACCACAAGCTTCGCCCAGGCGGCGGCCGCGGCGGCCATCGACGAGTTGGGCGGTGAATTGGCCGGAGCCGACGTCGTGGTTCTCGGGGCCGGCCAGATGGCGAGCGGCGTGGTGAGGAGCCTCCTCGACGCGGCCCCACCTCTTGGAAGGCTCACGCTGCTCAACCGAACCGTCGAACGCGCGGAGTCGCTGCGGGACGAGATGAAGGATGATCGGGTCGTCGTCGACGACCTCGACTCCGTGCTCGAGCATCTCGCTGGCGTTCGTCTCGTGGTGTGCGCCCTCGAGGTCTCGTCGCCTCTGATCTCTCGGGAGCACTTCGCGACGTCCGTCAGCCGCGTGCTGATCGTCGATCTCGGTATGCCGCGCGCCGTTTCGAGCGACGTCCTAGAACTCGAACACGTGCGCCGGATCGATTTTGGCGACCTCAGCGACCGTGTCGAGCAGGCTCTCGGCGATCGGCGCGAGGCGCTCAGCGCGGCAACGGGAATCGTCAAACTCGACGTTGAGCGATTCCTCGGTGAGCAGCGCGCCCGCGGGGCCGCGGTGATCGTGCGTGATCTCAGGGAGCACTTCGACGAGGTGGTAACGAGTGAGATCGCCCGTCGCGGGCGCGAACTAGACGGTCTGACACCTGAGCAGCGCGAGGCCGTGGAGTCGCTGATCCGTTCCGTCGTCGCGAAGATCGCTCATCGGCCGACGGTTGTCCTGAAGGAGGCGGCCGGGACCGAACAGGGTACGCGACTGACCGAGGCGACGCGCAACCTCTTTGATCTATGACCCTTCGCCTCGCGACCCGCCGGTCGCCGTTGGCGCTCATCCAATCCCGCTACGTCCAGGAACGCCTCGAGGCGCACGGGATGGCCAGTGAGCTCGTGCTCGTCGAGACGAGGGGGGATCGTGACGTCCACCTCGACCTGGCGAGCCTCGCCGGTCAGGGAGCCTTCGCCGTCGAGGTTCAGCGGGCCCTGCTGAGTGGCGAGGCGGACGTTGCCGTGCACAGCGCGAAGGATCTTCCTAGTTCGACGCCGGAGGGGCTCGAACTCGTCAGCGTGCCCGAGCGTCTCGACGCGGCGGACGTGCTCGTCGGACGCTCCCTCGCGGGGCTCGGACCGGGCGCCACTGTGGCCACCGGATCGCCGCGGCGCAAGGCCCTGCTGCTCGAGCGCCGACCAGACCTCACGATCGTGCCCTTGCGGGGCAACATGGCGCGCCGCCTCGCCGCCGCGGGGCAGAACGGGATCGACGCGATCGTCGCGGCGATGGCGGCCGTTGAGCGCTTGGACGAAGAAAGTCTCGTGCGCGAGCGGCTCGACCCGACTTGGTTCGTTCCCCAAGTCGGCCAGGGCGCGATCGCTCTCGAGGCCCGTGCCGACGATGTCGAAACGCGCGAAGCCTTGTGCGCCATCAACGATGCCGACGCCTTCAGCGCGGTCGTCGCTGAGCGAGCGTTTCTCGAGGAGCTCGGCGCGGGCTGTTCGATTCCCGGTGGCGCCCACGCCGTGACGGCGGGTGAACGTGTCACAATTCGAGGTGTCATGATCGCTCCCGACGGAACCAAGAGTGTCCGGGCGGAGCTGGTTGGAGTTGATTCGCGTCGAATTGGCATCGACCTGGCGCGCCTGTTGCGCGACGATCTCGGCGGCGGCGAGTTGCTCGATTGGGAGACGTAGAAGTGGACGTGGTCGTGACGCGCGAGCGCGGGCACAACGACGTAGTGGCGGCGTGGTTGCCCGAAGGATCCTCGGTCAGCGAAGTCCCCCTGACCGACACGCACTTTCTCGACAATGAGGAGGTCCTGAGCGCACTTCGGGCGAGCCCGAACTACGGCCAGTACGGCACGCTCGTCGTGACAAGCGCCCGCAGCGCGCTCTACGTCGCTCTCGCCCGAGCGGCGCTTCGACCCGGCGGCACCGTTCACACCGTGGGCACCGCGACCGCGCAAGCCCTCGAGAACGAGGACGTCGAAGTCGACTTTGTGGGGACGGCGGGTTCGCTAGACCTCGCGAAGGACATCGAGGAGGGGCCGGTCTTGATTCTCGGTGCCCGAGCGATGCGCGACGAGCTCGCCGTGGCCCTCGGCGAGCGAGGCGTGGAGGTGACCAAGTTGACCTGCTACGAGACCGTGGCCGCGGAAGTGAGCGAGGCGGACGCGGCGCGGCTGCGCGCGGCCGACGTCGTCTTCATCGGCGCACCGTCAGCCTGGAGGAACGCCGAGGCCCACGTCGNGGAGCGAACATGGGTAGTGGTGCCAGGTACGACCACGGGCGACGAGGTCCGACGCACCCACGAGCGCGTGATCGAAGGCTGGGGGCCGGAACTGCGTGAGAGGTTGGGCTCGCTTTAAGAGATGAGCGCAAAGTAGCTTTTCCGCGCCCCCCGTTAGGCTGACCTCGTGTTCCCCGTTCAGCGACCACGGCGCCTCCGTCGCACGGCGGCCCTTCGCCGACTCGTCGCCGAGACGACCCTTACGCCGGGAGATTTTGTCGCGCCGCTCTTCGTCGCCGAGGGTCTCAGCGAGCCGCGGGCGATTCTCTCTCTGCCCGGGCACTACCAGCACACGCTCTCATCACTGCACGAAGAGGTGAAGGCACTGGTTGGCGTCGGGGTCAGCGGGGTCATCCTCTTCGGCGTCCCGTCGTCAAAGGACGACGTCGGCAGTGCGGCCTGGGACCCCACGGGAGTCGTCCAGGTGGCGCTTCGATCCCTGCGCGACGCCTTCGGCGACGAGCTCGTCGTGATGGCCGATCTCTGCCTCGATGAGTACACGAGCCACGGCCACTGCGGAGTGCTGCGGGCGGACGGGACCGTCGACAACGACGCCACTCTTGAGCTCTACGCCCGCGTGGCCCTCGCCCAGGCCGAGGCCGGGGCGGCCGTCATCGCCCCGAGCGGCATGATGGACGGCCAAGTCGGGGCGATCCGCTCGGCGCTCGACGGGTCCGGCTTCGACGAGACGGTCATCCTCGCCTACGCGGTGAAGTACGCGAGCGGNCTCTACGGGCCCTTCCGCGAGGCCGTCCAGGTCGAGATCACGGACGGGGGCGANCGCCAGGGCTACCAGCAGGACAGCCGCAATCGCCGTGAGGCCCTTTTGGAAGCCCGCGCCGACATCGAGCAGGGGGCCGACATCGTGATGGTGAAGCCGGCCGTCACCTACCTCGACGTGCTGAGCGATCTCAAGCGCGAGCTCGACGTGCCCGTTGGCGCGTACCACGTGAGTGGCGAGTACGCGATGGTGAAGGCGGCCGCCGCGAACGGCTGGATCGACGGCCCGAAGGTCGCCATCGAGCAGCTGACTGCCGTCCGTCGGGCCGGCGCGGACTTCGTCCTCACGTACTTCGCGAGAGAGGTCGCCGAGGAGCTGAGTCGTTGAGTTCGAACAAGGAGTGGTTCGACCGCGCCTTGGAGGTCATCCCCGGGGGCGTCGACTCTCCGGTCCGCTCCTTTCGCTCGGTCGGGGGCACGCCCTACACCGTCGCAAGCGGCGAAGGCGCCTACGTCACCGACGTTGAGGGAAACAGCTATCTCGACTATGTCCAGTCTTACGGAGCGTCGCTGCTCGGCCACGCCGATCCCCTCGTCGTGGCGGCGCTCGTTGACGCGCTGACCTGGGGCACGACCTTCGGCGCGCCGACGCCGGGTGAGGTGCTGCTGGCCGAAGCGATGACCGCTCGCGTAGCGGGACTTGAGCAAGTGCGCTTCGTCTCCTCGGGCACCGAGGCCGTAATGAGCGCCGTGCGCCTCGCGCGGGGATTCACCAAACGCGACAAGATCGTCAAGTTCGACGGTTGCTACCACGGGCACTCCGACGGGCTGCTCGTCGCGGGCGGCAGCGGTGTCGCCCAGCTGGGACTCCCCGGCTCGGCCGGGGTCACGGCGGGCGCGGTCAAGGACACGATCGTCGCGCCCTACAACGAGGTGCCCAAGCTCAGCGACTCGGTGGCGGCGGTGCTGGTCGAGCCGGTCGCGGCCAACATGAACCTCGTCGCACCGCGCAAGGGATTCCTCGAAGGTCTGCGCGTCGAGTGCGACCGCGTCGGGGCCCTGCTGATCTTCGACGAAGTCATCACCGGCTTCCGCCTGGCCCAAGGCGGCGCGGAAGAGTACTTCCACGTCACGCCCGACCTCTGGTGCTTCGGCAAGGTCATTGGCGGAGGACTGCCAATTGGTGCTTTCGGCGGCTCGAAGCGTATCCTCGCCTCGCTCGCGCCCGAGGGCCCCGTCTACCAGGCGGGAACGCTCTCGGGCAATCCATTGGCGACAGCCGCCGGCCATGCGGTGCTCTCCCACGTCACGCCGGACGACCTCGCGATCCTGGCTGAGCGTGTGACGAACTTCGCCAGCGGGCTGCAGGGCGCCATCCGCGAGGCGGGGCTTTTCGCGCTGTGCCCGAATGTTGGTGCGCTTACGGGCCTCTACCTCGCCGAGCAGGAGACGGCGGCCCCGACGAACTTTGCCCAGGCGAAGGCGCTCTGCGAGAACGGTCTCTACCGCAAGTTCTTCCACGCCCTGCTTGAGCGCGGCGTCGCACTCGCACCCGGCGCCTACGAGATCCTTTTCGTGTCGCTCGCCCACACGAGGGCCGACCTCGAGCGGACGGTCACCATCGCCGCCGAGGCCGCGAAGGAGGTGACGGCGTGACGAACATTCGCAGCGAGGACTGGTCCGTCCGTCCGCCCTTCGTGGCGAACGGGCCAACGTCGCCCGTGGCGTTGCTCGCCGACGACGCCACGTTGACCCAGCTCGCGGGTATCCCGCCGGTGGCGTGGCAGACGCCGTGGAGCGAGGTCACGAACATCGAGCTCGTGCGCTTCGCCCACCAGATGGCACTCTTCGCGACCGTGGGCGGGGTTCGCTACTGCTGGCGCCACCGAGATCTCGAGGGCTTTGACGACGTGCGCACGATGGTGCTCGAACACGGGGGAGTGGTCACGCGCCGGCGCCGGCGCGCGGGCGTCTTCGCCGTCGTGGCCCTCGTGCTGCTCGCCAGCGTCGCCGGCGGGATTGCCGCCTGGTTCAATCGCACCAACAACGGCGCGCGAGAACTCGCCGACGCGAAGGCGGTGAACCTGACGGCGAAGGATCTGCCCGCGGGTTGGGGTACCACGACGAGCGGGGTGCTCGACTACCTCGTGCCGCCGGCCGGGCACGTCTACACCTCGACGACCACTACCGCGCCGGCGAAGAACTCGCCCTTTGACAAGGCCGCCGCGCTCTTCCAGAACTGCATCGGGGTCTCGAACGACCGAGACCGCGTCTACGGCGCCGCCGGCCAGATGCCCGACTACCAGGTCTCCTCGCCGATCTTCTTCACGAGCACGCTCGGTGGGATCGAGCTCGCTTCGACCGCGCAGTACTACCGCACGGCGACGATGGTCAAGAGTGACACCAAAGAGATGTCGATGAAGAATTTCGGCTCGTGCTTCACCCAGTCGAGCGTGGACCTCATCTTGACGGGATTCGGCCTGTCGAATCCCAAGACCAACGTCGGCACGAACTGGCATCCCCTGACCTTCATCAAGGGCTGGTCGCGCGGGGGCATCGTGCCGGTCACGATTCCCGACGTCTCCTCAAGCCTCGAGCTGGTGATGGCCGTCACGACGGCCGGCCACTACGAAGTGACGTTGAGCGCCCTCGTGGGGAACTTCAAGAAGTCCGAGATCCTGCTGACGGGACTCATCAATACGCTGCTCTCGCGCATGACCTCCGCGACGTCGAAGGCCGTTTGATCTAGGCCTTCGCCAACTCCCCAAGGACCATGTCCCACGCCTGCTCGGGGACGACCTTGGCGAGTCGCAGCATCGCGCGGTAGCCGAGCTCGGCCGGGCCCTTCGAGTCGTTGCTCATGAGGTTGGCCATGATGACGAGCAGCTCTCGCATCAGCGGCGGGATGCGCATGCCCACGCTCACGCAGGCCTGCAGCACCCGTGGCTCGGAGATCAGTCGGGTGAAGGCGCGCGCCACCCTGAAGTAGTCGCCGTAGGCCGCCTGCAGACGCTCGTCGTAGAGGGCGAGGAGGGCGGGGTCGTTCGCGGCGAGGGCTTCGCCGAGCACGCCCGCGGCGAGCCGACCGGTCTCGTAGGCGTAGGTGATGCCCTCGCCGTTGAAGGGCGAGACCATGGCGCTGGCGTCGCCGATGATGAGCGTGTTCGAGCCGCGGTGCGGGTGGACTGCGAGCCCCATCGGCAGG
>JGI12269J14319_10005358_pt1 | contig 11399 bp, 7 predicted proteins | sample PeaSoiSIISIP2007_FD_14319 | JGI IMG/M metagenome (IMG submission 14319) | reverse complement strand
CGCCTAGATGCGCTACTACGAGGAACGCGCCGAGTTTCATCAGTGCGTAGGCAGCGAGATAAAAGAGAACGGCGGCGATGCCGATTTCAGTTGAGGCTGCGAAAGCTACGAGAATGTAGCCTGCGTGCGCAATGGAGGAATAGGCGAGCATGCGCTTGACGTTGGTTTGCGCGAGCGCGGCGAAGTTGCCGATGCACATCGAGAGCGCGGCGGCGATCCAGATGGCCCAGAACCAGAGATGGCTGGCGCTGCCGAAGGCGGTGTAGAAGATGCGCAGCATCAGCGCGAAGGTGGCGGCTTTGGGTGCGGATGCCAGGACGGCAGTCACGGGTGTGGGAGCGCCTTCGTAGACATCGGGCGCGTAGATTTGGAACGGAGCGGCGACGACTTTGAAGCCGAGGCCAATGAAAATCATGGCGAGGCCGAGTGCCAGGAGCGAGGACGGGNTGGAGNTCGAGAGCATGGCTTGGACGCCGTCGAAATGCGTCGTGCCTGTCGCGCCGTAGACCATTGCGATTCCGTAGAGGAAAAACGCGGTGGCGAACGAGCCGAGGACGAAATATTTGAGCGAGGATTCGTTGGATTTGACGGCGTTGCGGCGGAAGCCGGCGAGGATGTAGCTCGAGATCGAACTCATTTCGAGGCCGAGGAACGCGGTGATTAGCTCGCCAGAACCGCCGAGAATGCCCATTCCGGCTGTGGCGAAAAGAAGCAGCGAATAGAATTCACCGCGCAGGATGCGCTCGTTCTCGAGATATTGGATCGAGCCGAGTGTTGCGAGGATCGCGACCACGAGGACGATGGCGTGAATGAAAAGGCTGAAATCGTCGGCGTGCATCAGGCCGCCATAGGCGTCACCGGGATGTAGCGCCATGAGGCGGAGCGAGGCCAGCGCGCCGATGCCGCCGGCGAGGGCGAGCCAGGCCGAGACGCGCTTGCGGGCGGCCGGTAAGAACGGATCGACGAGCATGATCAGGATGCCGGTGAAGCAGAGAATCGCCTCCGGCGCGACGCGGTAGAGATTCGCGAGTTGCTCGGCGGAGATTGGAAGCGCGGCAGACATCCCGGTTATTTCGCCCTTCCCGGCAAATTTGAAACTGTGGCTGGGGCTGCGATGGACTTCGCGTTCGAGATCGGCGACGCGGGCAAAGCGGGACTGGGCAGAGCGCGCACAGGGGCCGTGCTGGCGTCGTAAGCTCGCTGGCGCGTCATTTGGCGCAGCAAATTGTCGGCGGAGGGCTGCATTCGGCGCGTAAACAGCGGCGAGGCCACGCCCATGAATAGAATGATGACCGAAAGCGTCGCGAGGATGACGCGCTCGCGAGTGCTTGCGTCGGGCAGTGTCTTGTTCTTCTCGACTGTGACATCGCCAAAAATGACTCGTTGGTAGGCCCAGAGCAAATAAATCGCTGAGAGCACCGCGCCAGTTGAAGCCCAAGATGCCCAGGCTGCATGGTGCTGGAAGACACCGATCAGAATCAGGAATTCGCCGACGAATCCATTTAGCAGCGGAAGGGCTAGCGACGAGAGACATGCGAATAGGAAGAATGACGAGAGCACGGGCATCGGCGTGGCCAGGCCGCCGTATTCCTTGATTTCGAATGTGTGGCGGCGATCGTAGAGCATGCCGACTACGAGGAACAGCATGCCGGTGGAGACGCCGTGATTCAGCATTTGATAGATGGCACCCTGGATCGAAATCGTATTGAAGGCGAAGATGCCGAGAACGACGAAGCCCAGGTGGCTGACCGAGGTGTACGCGACTAGGCGCTTCAAATCGGTCTGCACTGTGGCGACGAGTGCGCCGTAGACGATGCCGATAATGGCGAGAACCGCGATATATGGCGCCAGGCGATGCGCGGCCTCGGGGAACAGCGGCAGGCAGAAGCGGAGCATGCCGTAGGTGCCGAGCTTGAGCATCACGCCCGCGAGGATTACGGAGCCAGCGGTGGGCGCTTCGGTGTGCGCGTCCGGGAGCCAGGTGTGAAACGGGAAGAGCGGCACTTTGATGGCGAACGCCAGGAAGAACGCGCCGAAGAGAAGCAATTCGTCGCGGGCAAACATCGGCTCGAGCAATTGGCCCGATGCGAGATGAGCTTGAATGGCCGGGAGATCGAATGAGCCGGTAAGCTTATAGAGCCAGACTATAGCTACTAGCATCAGGATCGAACCGAGCATCGTATAGAGAATGAATTTCACCGCGGCATAAATGCGCCGCTCGTGGCCCCAGATGCCGATGAGGAAATACATCGGCAGGAGCATGACTTCCCAGAAGACGAAGAAGAGGAAGAGATCGAGCGCGAGGAAGACGCCGATGAGGCCGACCTCGAGCACAAGGAGCATGAGGAAGAATTCCTTTACGCGCGTCGAGATGCTTTGCCACGAGGCCAGGATGGCGAGCGGCGTGAGGAACGTGGTGAGAATGACGAGGAACAGGCTGATTCCGTCAACGCCGAGATGATAGTGAATCGGCGGGTAGGTGATCCAATCGTGGAATTCGACGAGCTGATAGCCGGGAGTGGCGGAGCTGAAGCCGGGCAACATAAGAAGCGAGACGATAAATTCGGCCGTCGAGACGGCGAGCGCGATGCGGCGGACCCAGACGTGATCGTCGCGCTTCAGAAGCAGAATCGCGGCCACCCCGAGCAGCGGCAGGAACGTGACGACAGTTAGCAGATGAGATTGCATAGGCACGTCAGCGCACCATTCCCCAGACGCCGAGAACGAGAACTGTTACACCCACCGCGCCGATAACCACCCATGTGGCGTAGCTGCGGGCATTGCCCGATTGCACCTGGCGAAGTTCGCCGCCCAGCTCGCGCGCGCCGCGGCCGACACCGTTCACTGCGCCGTCGATCACCCGCTCGTCGACGGCGTGCCAGAAAACATTGGTGGACAGCCAGAGGAGCGGCCGGACAATCAGCGCCAGATAAACTTCGTCCACGTAATACTTGTTGAGCACGAGCTCGTAGAGTCCGTGCATGNTCTGTGCGAGTTTTTTCGGTAGATCGGGGCGGCGGATGTAAAACCACCAGGCCGTTAGGAAGCCGATGAGCGCGACGATTACGCCGGGAGCGGCGAGGCTCTTCAGCAGAGCGTTTCCGCCCGTTTCAGGGCCTCCGGCATTTTCGGCGAGCGCGGATGCGGCCGCCGGAGCGCCCGTCTCAAATACGGGCCGCAGGAAATTTTCGAAGTGATTCGGTCCGCCGAGCATCGTTGGAGCAGCGAACCAGCCTCCGCCTACGGCCAAGATGGCGAGAAGAATTAGCGGGACGGTCATGTTCTTCGGCGACTCGTGAACGTGAACTTTGTGTTCGTCGTAGCGCTGCTCGCCGAAGAAGGTGAGGAAGAGCAGGCGGAACATATAGAACGCGGTGAGCAGGGCGCCCAGGATGCCGAGCGTCCAGAGATAGAGATTGGCGTACGGGCCGTCTTTGGCGGCGTCGAGAATGGCTTCCTTGCTGAAGAAGCCGGAGAAGAGGGGCACGCCCGCGATCGCGAGTGTGGCGGCGAACATCGTCCAATAGGTGACGCGGATTTTTTTGCGCAGGCCGCCCATGTTGCGCATGTCCTGCTCGCCGCCCATGGCATGAATCACGCTTCCGGCCGCGAGGAAGAGCAATCCTTTGAAGAATGCATGCGTCATCAGATGGAAAATGCCAGCGGCGTAGGCGCCCACGCCGCAGCCGAGGAACATGTAGCCGAGTTGCGAGACGGTGGAATAGGCGAGGACTTTTTTGATGTCCGTTTGCACCAGGCCAATGGTGGCGGAATAGAACGCGGTGACGGCGCCGACGATGGCGACGACGAGCATGGCCAGCGGCGCGTGGGAATATAGAATGTGCATGCGCGCGACCATGTAAACGCCGGCGGTGACCATCGTCGCGGCGTGGATCAGCGCGCTGACGGGCGTAGGGCCTTCCATCGCGTCGGGCAGCCAGACGTAGAGAGGCAACTGCGCCGATTTGCCGATGGCGCCGGCGAAGAGAAGCAAGCAGATTGTGGTAAGCGTGCCGATTTGGCTGACGCTTTCGATTGGCATTCCGCTGGCCTGCTTGAAAATTTCAGAAAAATTGACCGAGCCGAAGGTCCAGAAAACGAGGAGGATGCCGATGGTGAAGCCCACGTCACCAATGCGCGTGACGATGAAGGCTTTTTTGCCCGCATCCGCGGCCGATTTGCGCAGAAACCAGAAGCCGATCAGCAAGTAGCTGCAGAGGCCGACGCCTTCCCAGCCGACGAACATGAGGACGAGATTCCCGGCCATCACCAGCGTGAGCATGAAGAACATGAAGAGATTGAGATAGCTGAAAAATCGGTAGTAGCCGCCTTCGTGGGCCATGTAGCCGGTGGAATAAATGTGGATCAGCAAGCCGACGCCTGCGACGACGCCGAGCATGACGAGAGTAAGTTGATCGACCTGAAAATTGAAATCGGCGCGGAAATTTCCGGCGACCATCCAGGGAGCGTAAGAGCGCACCCAGGGAACTTGTNCGGCGGGCAGCGNGAGAAANTCGCGNGCGAGTTCGATGACTGCCAGGAACGTGAGCGAAACAGAACTGATCCCGACAGCATTCACCCGCGACTGCGGCCATTGCTTGCCGAGCAGACCGTTCACCGCCGCGCCTGCGAGAGGCAGCAGAGGGATGATCCAGAGATTATTGAGAATTATCGGCATCAGAATTTGAGCAAATTGACGCGCTCGATGTTGAGCGACTGGCGATTGTGGACGACGGTGATGGCGATAGCGAGGCCGACGGCGGCTTCGGCGGCGGCCACGACGATCACGAAGAAAACGAAAACCCAGCCATCGTGCGCCGCGCCGTGGGCGCGATCGAAGGCGACGAACGCGAGATTCACAGCGTTGAGCATCAGCTCGATGGCCATGAAGATGGTGATGATGTTGCGTTTGAAGACAAAAGCCAGCACGCCCAGTCCGAAGAGGATGGCGCTCAGGACGAGAAAATAGGAGATGGGAATTTCGCTCATGAATCTCTCTTCGCCAGGACCAGCGCTCCGAGGAGCGCGATCAGAATCAGGATCGAAGTGATTTCGAACGGGAACAGATACGACTTGAAAAGCAGCATCGAGAGATCGCGCGTCGGATCGCCCGGCGCGATGGTCGGAGTGGTGACGCGCGCGCCGATCGTCGCGCGAGACATCCAGTAAACGAGCTCGACGGTGAGGAAAATTCCCAATGGCCAGCCGACGTAATGCGCGAGCTTGCTCAGATTCGTGCGCTCTTCTTCACCGGCATTGAGAAGCATGATGACGAAGACGAAGAGCACCATGACGGCGCCGGCATAGACGATGATTTGCACCGCAGCGATGAATTCGGCGCCGAGCAATAGATAGAGCGCGGCGAGCGCGACCATGACGAGAATCAGCGCGAGGGCGCTGTGAATCGGCTCGCGCAGAAAGATCATCAGCAGAGCGCCGAGGACGGCGAGTCCCGCGAAGACGAAGAACAGAATGAGCGGCAGCGTCATCGGTTTCGCACCATGACGACAAAAGCCGTGACCACCAGATTCGCCAGCGACACCGGCAATAGGAACTTCCAGCCGAAATCCATGAGCTGGTCATAGCGGAAGCGCGGGAGCGTGCCGCGCGTCCAGACATAGAAGAATAGGAAGCAGAGGACTTTGAGAAGGAACCAGAATGGGCCCTGCACGATGGGCATCACGGCGGGGATCAAACACGCCACGCCGAGAATAAGAGCGAGCGCCGTGACGACGGCTAACTGAATGCGGGCGATGCCGCGCTGTTTCATGGCCGTGTCGTAGGCCAACCAGATCGCGCCGAGAACCAGGCCTGCGCCGGGGAGATAGAGCTGCCAGGTCCAGCGATCCGGGAAGGGTGAGAGCCACCCGCCGAAGAAGAGAATCGCGGCGAGGCAGGAGACCGTGATCATGTTCGCGTATTCGGCCATGAAAAACATGGCGAATTTGAAGCTGGAATATTCGGTGTGAAATCCGGCGACGAGTTCAGTCTCGGCTTCGGGCAGATCGAAGGGCACGCGATTGGTCTCAGCGATGGCGGCGATGAAATAGCAGAAGAACCCGATGAGCTGCGGAATCACGTTCCAGTGCGGAATTATGTGGTACCAGTAGCCACTCTGGTTCGTGATCAGCTCGTTGAAATTAAGCGTGCCGGAAAGCAGAACGACTCCCACGACGGAAAGAGTGAGCGAAACTTCGTAGCTGACCATCTGCGCCGAGCTGCGCAGGCCGCCGAGAAGCGGATATTTGCTGTTCGACGACCAGCCGGCGAGAGCGACGCCGTAAACTCCCATCGAAGTGATGGCGAAGAGGAAGAGCAGGCCAAGACTGACGTCGGCGATGGCGAGATGCGTCGGAACGCCGAGAATCATGATCGTCGCCGGGCCGAAGGGAATCAGCGCGATGGTGGCCATCGCCAGCGAAAGGGCAAGGAAGGGCGCGAGGACGTAGACAAAGCGGTCCGAAGCCGGAGGCGTGACGTCTTCTTTGAAAAGAAATTTGACGCCATCGGCGAGCGGCTGCAGCAAGCCATGCGCGCCGACGTACAGCGGCCCGATGCGCGCTTGGATTCGCGCGACGACCTTTCGTTCGAACCAGGTGAGGTAGGCAAGGGCCGTCATCAACAGCAGGAGCAGGACGACGATCTTGACTAGCGATACCACCAGGACTGGATGTTGGGCGACGAACTCCACGGCTTCTCTTTGGCCTCGTTGCACGAATTGAGCCGGGAGCAATACCGGCCCAGAGTGCCGCTGGTAAACAGCGTGTCTTGTGTCGAAAAAATAGCGCCTGCTGGGGCCGAATACGAATTCTCGACCTGTTGCGGGGCCGCGGCGGTGCGCTCAGCGCCTCCCGCGAGTAAATTGGCGAGCGAGACGCGATAGCCCGGGACATTCTGGCGGATTTCGTCGAGGGCTGCTTCGGGCGTGCGCAGGCGAATCGCGGGGCCCATGCCGAGCTGCGACAATTGGTACGACAGAATGCGCAGGAGATCGAAATCGCTGCGCGGGCCTTGCGGATCGATCGAGCGATGCGTCATTTGCATCTCGCCCGAGGTGCTGGTCAGAGTGCCGTCTTTTTCGTAGGTGGACGCGACCGGGAGAACGACGTCGGCTTCCTTGGCGGTCTCGGTGAGAAAGAGGTCGTGGACAACGAGAAGCTCGAGGCCGCCGAGTTTTTCGAATTGCTTTGCGCCGTAGGTTTTTACGGGATTGGCACCGACGACGTACAAGGCTTTCAATTTTCCTGACGCCGCGGCTTCCATCATTTGGCGCGCCGTCAGTCCGTCGGCCGATGAAATTTCGCCGCCCCAGAGTTTGCTGAAGCGCGAGCGTTCGGCGGAGTCGGAGAGTGGAGCGTAGCCGGGCAGTCGATCGGGAAGGACGCCCATGTCGGCGGCGCCGCGCGAGTTTGCATAATCGCCGAGGGCCATTAGGCGCGTGGAGGCCTGAAGGCGGGAGCCGAACGTGATGAGATCGCGGACGGCCGAGCCCGAGATGCTTGCGCCGAATAGAATCACGGCGTCGGCGGCTTGCTCGAGAGTTTCCTTCAGCTTTGACAGTTGGGCGATGATTTCTACCGGGAAATTTCCTTCGCCTCTGGCGAGCCAGTGAACCGCAGCGGCTTCGGCGCCGGGAGCGACGCGAACGGTGAGCGCGGCTTGGCGCTCGAGCTTTGCCGGTTGCGCATTGAGCAGATAGAGCTTGGCGTTGTGATGGCGGATGGCGGTGCGAATCTGCCAGGCTACGAACGGATTTTGTTGCGAGGGATCGTTGCCAATTACCAGGATTGTGCTCGCGGCATAAATATCGGCCATCGTGGCTTGTGCCGGCAGCGCATTCGGGCCGAGGGCCGTCGCCAAGCCTGCGTAGTCGGCAGTGCGGTGATGATCGAGATTGTTGGTGCCGAGATTCAGGCGCGCGAAGCGATTAAGGAGATAGTTCTCTTCGTTTGTGGTGTGATTCGAGCCGATGACGCCGATGGCGGAGGCTCCGCTTTTATCCCGGACTTGCTTCAAGCGCCGCGTGATTTCTTCGAAGGCATCTTCCCAACTGGCGGGCTCGAGCTTGCCGTTGCGTCGGATTAGCGGCTGGCGAATGCGTTCCGGATGATTTGTGAAATCGAAGCCGAAGCGGCCTTTGCCGCAGAGAAATTCGCCATTAATGCCGGATTGATCGCGATTATTGGCGCGCAGGATTTCATTATTGCGAACGCTGAGCGTCGTCTTGCAGCCGTTCGAGCAGTGCGCGCAGGGTTCGCCGACGTAGGTCATTTCCCACGGGCGCGTTTGGTAGCGATAAGTGCCGCTCGTAAGCGCCCCGACGGGACAGATATCGATGCAGGCGCCACATTCTTCACAATTCAGCGCGCCGGAAGTATTCGGCAGGATCATCGAGTGAACGCCTCGTGCGCCGACGCCCAGAGCTTTCACGTCCATGCCTTCATCGCACACGCGCACGCAGCGGAAGCAGAGAATGCAGCGTGGGGCGTCGTAATAGACGAGCGGCGACCATTTTTCTTCGGGGTAGTGCAGCTTCTCTTCAGCGAAACGGCTGTGATCGAGGCCGTAGCGGAAAGTCATGTCCTGCAATTCGCATTCGCCGCCCTTATCGCAGACCGGGCAATCGAGCGGATGATTCGATAGCAGGAACTCGAGCATATTCTTGCGCGCGTCGTGAACTTGCGGCGTATCGGTGCGGACGATCATGCCTTCGGTGGCGACCAGGGTGCAGGCCGTCTGCAGCTTGGGCATTTTTTCGACTTCGACAAGGCACATGCGGCAAGCGGCCTGGAGCGAAAGTCCCTTGTAGTAGCAGAATGACGGGACTTCCATTTCCATGCGCTTGGCGGCGTCGATCACGAGCGTGCCGGCGGGCACGGCAACTTTCTGCTCGTTGATCGTGAACGTGATTTGTTTCTGTTCGGCCATGAGATCGCTTGTTCTTCGACTACGCCAGCACCAGCAAATCGTGCGCCGGGCGATATGCGCACTTGCCTTTCAAATGATCTTCGAATTCGTTCTTCCACTTTTTGACGATGCTGATAGTGGGCATCGCCGCCGCGTCGCCGAGCGGGCAGAAAGTCTTGCCGAGCATGTTTTGAGCGAGTTCGCCGATCAGCGGAATATCTTCGCTGCGGCCGCCGCCATCGTGGAAGCGATCGAGCATCTTACGCAGCCAGGCGGTGCCTTCGCGGCAGGGGATGCACCAGCCGCAGGATTCATGCGCGTAGAAATGCATGATGCGGCGAGCTACGTCCACCATGCAGGTATCTTCGTCGATCACGACCATGCCGCCCGAGCCAAGCATGGAGCCGGCCTTGGCGACGGAATCGTAGTCCATGGGAATGTCGATCTCGTCGGCTTTGAGCAGCGGGCACGAGCTGCCGCCGGGGATCACCGCCTTCAGCTTCTTGCCATCGCGCACGCCGCCGGCCAGCTCAACAATGGCGCGGCGCATATTCAGGCCAAGCGGGACTTCGTAAATGCCGGGATGATTCACGTGGCCGGAGATGCAGAGCATGCGCGTGCCGCCATTTTTCGGCGTGCCGAGGCCGGCGTACCATTCGCCGCCGCGAAGAATGATGGAAGGAACGGCGCTGAGCGATTCGACGTTGTTGATCACCGTCGGGCAGCCATAGAGGCCTACGACAGCGGGGAAGGGCGGCTTGATGCGCGGATAGCCGCGCTTGCCCTCGAGCGATTCCATCAGCGCGCTCTCTTCGCCACATTCATAGGCGCCCGCGCCGGTGTGCGTATATATATCGAAGCTGAAATCGCTGCCGAGGATATTCTTACCGAGATAGCCGGCGGCGTACGCTTCGGCGAGAGCCGCGTCCATGATGTCGAGGACGTAGCGATATTCGCCGCGAATGTAGATGTAACCTTGCTTCGAGCCGATGGCGCGGCCCGCGATAGCGATGCCTTCGATCAACTGGTGCGGATCGTGCTCCATCAGCGGCCGATCTTTGCAGGTGCCCGGCTCGCTCTCATCAGCATTGCAGAGAACATATCTCGACTTCGGAGAATCTTTGGGAACGAAGCTCCACTTCATCCCGGTAGGGAAGCCGGCGCCGCCGCGGCCGCGCAGATTCGATTTCTTCACTTCGTCGATGATCGCCTCGGGCGTCATTTCCTTGACCGCTTTTTCGAGCGCTTTGTACCCGTCATTCTGGCGATAAACATCGATCTTGCGCGAATTCGGAATGCCGAAGCGGCGGCTGATAACCGGCACTTCGATTTCATGGCGCTCGTGCAGCGAGCCGGTGATGCACGAAACGGGCTTGGTCTTCATGCCCGTTTGCAATTGTTCGAGAAGTTCATCCACCAGAATCGGNGTCAGGTCTTCGTAAAAATCGTAGTTCACCTGGAGACATGGCGCGCCGGTGCAGGCGCCCATACATTCGACTTCTTCGAGCGAGAAGGTGCCCGAAGGAGTGACTTCCTTGTGCCCGATGCTGAGGCGCTTCTTCAGGTGCGAGAGCATCTCGTTGCCGCCGCGCAACATGCAGGAAACATTGGTGCAAACCTGGATGTGATACTTGCCCATGGACTGGCGGCGCAGCATCGAGTAATAAGCCATCGTCTCGGTAACCTGAGTCATGTTCAGGTCGAGGCGCCGCGCGATTTCAGCGAGCACATCATCGCCGACGAATCCGTAATAATCCTGCGCGTACATCATCATCGGGACCAGCGCAGAGCGCTTGAGCGGATAGCGGCCGATTAGCTGGGTAAACTTTGCATCAAGTGTGGCCGGAATTTGCATGGGGCGGCCTAGGTCGGCGGGGGTCATCGGTCCACTTCTCCGAGGACGATGTCGGTGGTGCCGATGCAGGCGACGACGTCGGCGATCAGACGCCCGACGACGAGATTTGGCAGCGCCTGGAGATTTACGAAGGACGGGGCGCGAACTTTGACGCGATAAGGCTTCGCCGATCCGTCACTGGCTACGAAGAAGCCCAGCTCGCCGCGCGGCGATTCAATGGCCTGATATACCTCGCCTGGGGGCGGCGAAAATCCCTCGGTATAAATTTTGAAGTGATAGATCAGGCCTTCGATCGAGGTTTTCATTTCTTCGCGCGAAGGCGGGATGATGCCCGGAGCTTCGGTGCGAATCGGGCCCTCGGCGGGAATCTTGGCCATCGCTTGGCGGACAATCTTGGCGCTTTCCCGCATCTCCGCNACGCGGCAGAGATAGCGCGCGTAGCAATCGCCATCCTTTTGAACGGGAACCTCGAAATCGAATTCTTCGTAGCTTGAATACGGAAAATATTTCCGCACGTCGTAATCCACGCCGCTGCCGCGCAGCGTTGGTCCTGAGACTCCGAGCGCAATCGCATCCTCGGCACTCAAGTGGCCAATGCCTTTGGTGCGGGCGAGCCAGATGCGATTTTGCGTAAGCA
>JGI12269J14319_10005357_pt1 | contig 11401 bp, 9 predicted proteins | sample PeaSoiSIISIP2007_FD_14319 | JGI IMG/M metagenome (IMG submission 14319) | reverse complement strand
TTGCTTTTGGTCGTGGCAGGCTCCGTCTTCGGCGGGGCGTCGCTCGCGGGCTTTGCGGCAGGCTGCTTTGGCGGCGCGGCTTCGGCGGGCGTGCTGGGAATAATTTGCGCGATCTTGTCTTTTTCCACGAGGACGTAGCCATAGTCGGTTTTGACTTTGAACATGTTGTCTTCGTAGGCCACGATCACGCCATAGAGCTTTTTGCCGTCCTTCAAACGAATTTCGTCGGCGCGGCCGGGCGCGGCGAGGATGCCCAAGGCAAGCAGTGCGAGCGGCACCGCAAGAACCCGGAAATGGCTGGGAATGCTCATGGGGAAAGTATGCGACCGGCGAATGGGAGCCGCAACACTTAGCCGGGCGGCGGTGTCCGGCGTGCTACCTCTGCGAGAATGGCAGCGATGCGGCGGACCAGGCGCTCGAGTTCCGCTAGCGCCGCGTCCAGCCGGGCGCGCACGGTGTCGGGGAGACGCGCGTGGTTCTGCCGCAGGGCCAGCGCTTCGGCGAGCATGCGCAGCTCCTTGCGGTGACGCGGATTCAAGCGTTCCCATAGGCGGCGCTTGCTGCTGCGGTTGCGGCCGAGCCAGGCTTCGGCGGATTCGACCGAGCGGCCGGTTTGCGGCTCGGGTGGGGAGGCTGGATTGTTAGTTGGTGGGATCATCTGGGAGATATCAGATATCAGTTATCAGGAACCAGAGCTACCTCGTGCGTTGGGTTCTTGCTCTTGCTTCCTGATCGCTGATATCTGATAACTGATATCCTTTTTGAGCCTGCTTGGTCTCTCCTCTTGCACCTAGGCCCTCAACCGCTCCAACGAATCCGCATTAATCTGTCCACCCTCCTCAACGCGCCCGGTGACGCGCATGGCGCGCGTTTCGTAGACCAGCCCGCCGTACTTGTCATACGCTTCCGGGAAAAGAATCACCTCGTAGATGCCGCGCTGATCTTCCAGCGTGACAAACATCATGTTGCGGTAGTTTTTCGTGCCCACATGGCGGAAAGTGACCACCCAGCCGCACAACGTGACGCGTTTTCCGGTGCGTTGCGGCAGTTCATCGCTCCAGGTTTCACCGTTTCGCGGCAGAAAATCGAGCGGGTGGCCGCTGACGCACACTTCCAGGATTTCCCGTTCATAGCGCAACCGCTGCTCCGGCGTGTACTCGGCGGTATGAATTTCACGCAGGGCCATGGCGATGGAGTCGTCGCGCTCCATCTCCGCGAAAAGCACGGGTGAAGCGCCGGAGCTTATACCCAAGTTGTATCCAGATAACGCCGTGAATTTGTCATTCCGAGGGCCGATTTTGCCCGAGGATCTCTGCCCCATCGCGCGAATTATGCGCGATGAATCTGCTTTTTCCGCATCCATTGATGCGGCCGGGCGAACAGCGCGCGTCCCCGCATGCCCATGCAACCCCTTGGCCCGCAGCAGATTCCACTGCCACAGCATGGCCGGGCGCGTCATGGCGCAGACGCCGTCGAACGCGCCGCACTTGATCAGCGCTTCAATTTCATCGCGTTCCGCCGGGATGCGCGCCAGAAAATCCTCCAGCGAGCGGAATGCGCCGTGCTCTCCGCGCGAGCGCAAGATTGCCAGGATCGTTTCCACGCGCAGGCCCTTCACCTGCATCAGTCCGACACGCAGCGCGCGTTTGCCCTGCTTGCCCTGAGCCTCGAAGGGAGCTTCGAGGGGAGGTGTGAACGGCGCGCCGTCCGCGTTCCACTCTGCGGTGTATTCCATGCGCGAATGATTCACCGAGGGCAGGAGCACGGCGATGCCCCAGCGCTTCGCCTCCTCAACGTAAGCGGAAACGTGATAGAAGCCTGCACCAGCGCTGCACATGGCGGCAAGAAATTCCGCAGTGTGGTGCGTTTTCAAGTAGGTCATGCGGTAGGAGATGTCCGCATAAGTGGCCGCGTGGGCTTTGCAGAAGCCGAAGCCCGCGAATTTCTCCACCATCATCCAGGTTTCTTCGCGCTCCGCCCCTTGCAAGCCCATTTGCTCCGCGGCCTTCAGGAATTTGCCGCGCAGGCGCTCGCGTTCGCGCTGGCCGGAAAATTTTGCCGCCGAACGCCGCACCAGGTCCGCTTCCGCCAGGGACATCCCGCCCACGGCTTGCGCGATCTGCATCACTTGTTCCTGGTAAATGCAAACGCCCAGCGTGTCGCCAAGAATGTCCTTCAGCGATTCGTGCGCGTAAATCACCGGCTCCTTCCCACGCAGCCGCTTCAGGAAAAGCTCTTTCGAGCCGTATTCGGAAGCGCCTGGGCGAATCAGCGCCAGGGCCGCGGCCATCTCCTCAAGTGTTCGCGCTTTCATGGTGCGCAACAGCCCGCGCATGCCGGGCGATTCAATCTGAAAAACGCCCATGGTGCGGCCTTCGGCGATGACCGCGCAGGTAGCGGGATCGTTTTCGGGGATGGCAGCAAAATCGATGGTGCGGGCCTTGGGACAAGGCGTCACGCCATCGGGCGCGATGGATGAGGTAGAGGAAGTAAAGGAAGTAGAGGAGGTAGAGGAAGTAGAGGAGGTGGAGGAAGTAAAGGATGAGGAGGGAGGCTCGCCACTCGCCACTCGCCACTCGCCGCTCTTTTCCTGTACTTCCTCTACCTCCTTTATTTCCTCAACTTCTTTCTCAATATTGTCGAGAGCAAGCGACATTGTGGTCAGCCCGCGCTGCCCCAGCAAATCCATCTTGATGAGGCCGAGCGCTTCGACCGCGTTCATATCGTATTGCGAGACCACGATGCCCTTGGCGGCACGTTCCAGCGGCGCCAGGTGCGTCAGCGGGCGCGCGGAAATCACCGTGCCGCAAGGATGTATGCCCAAATGGCGCGGCGCATCGTCCAGCCGCAGGGCCACCTGCAGGATCGTTTTCCAAGGCTCGTCGTTGATGGGCAGGTTGCGGCACTCCGGCAAATTCTGGATGGCATCAAGGATTTCGCGCACCGGGCGGTGCGGCAGGCGCTTGGTGAAATGATTCACTTCGCCGGGAGGCACGCCAAAAACTTTGGCGATCTCGCGCACGGCCAGGCGCGCGTGCATGGTGATGAAGCTGCCGATCATGGCCACGTGTTCCGCGCCCCAGCGCGCGTAGACGTAGTCGAGAAGCTCATCGCGCCGCGCGCCGCAAATATCAATATCAATGTCCGGGCAATCGCCGCGCTGCACGTTCAGGAAGCGCTCGAAATAGAGGCCCCAGCGCAGCGGGCACACGCAGGAAATGCCCAGGCAGTAAGTGACCATCGAACTGGCCGCCGAGCCGCGCGCCACCGCGGGAATGCCGCGGCGATTGGCCTCTTCGACGATGTCCCAGACCAGCAGGAAATACGGCGCCAGGTTCAGTTTGTCGATCACTTCGAGCTCGTGCGTCAGGCGCGCCAGCACTTCGCGACGCAACGGGCGATAGCGTTTGCGCGCGCCTTCAAAACTGAGTTTCCACAAATAGGAGAAAGGCGATTCGCCCGGCGGCACGGGGAATTCCGGGAAGATGAGCTTGCCGAGCTCAAGTTGCAGGTTGCAGCGCTCGGCGATCTCCAGCGTGGCGCGAAGGAGTTGCGGATGATCGGGAAAGAGGCGCTGCATTTCGGCGGCGGGCTTGAACCAGGCTTCGCCGGTGGTGATTTCGGGCGGGGCCACGGTGGTCAGCAAGCTGCCCGTGCGTATGGCGTTCACGGCGCGGTGATGGAGATGCTCCTCGGGCCGCAAGAAGTGCACGTTGTTGGTGGCCACAAGCGGGATGTTCATTTCCCGCCCCAGCCGCTCCGCTTCGCGGAGGATGCGGCCATCACCAGCAGAAAGATGCTGCACGGTGATGTAGAGGCGATCGCCGTAGATGGATTTGAGTTGTGCCAGCAAATCGGTGGCGGGTGACTCGTGATTCGTGACTCGTGATTCGTGGTCGGCAGCGCTCGATCTGTTGTGTGCGGTTGTGTAGCGGCCGCTTTCCGAAGCGGGCGCCTTTGTAGGGGCGCAGCATGCTGCGCCCCTACCAGCAAGATCCATCCGCAATGGTGCTGACGCCGGCCACAACGCCATCACCCCGGCGCTATGCGTTGCCAATTCTTCCAGCGTGACAGCCCGGCTGGCATCTTCCGCGAACGTCTCTTGTCCGAGGCGCAACGCGCCGAGGTGCCGCAACGTCGTCAACTGACACAAGTTGCTGTAGCCATCCGCATCCATGGCCAGCAGCACAACCTTGGAATTGTCATCCCGAGCGAAGGGCCGATGGTTTTCATCGGCCCGCAGTCGAGGGATCTCTCTTCCGCTTCTCGCCACTAGCCACTCGCCACTAGCCACTTTCCTTTCCACATCGAGCACAACGCCGATAATCGGCTTCACCCCCGCCGTCCGCGCCGCCTGATAGAACGGCACCGCCGCGTACATCCCATTCGTATCCGTCAGCGCCACGGCGGGCATCTTCTGCTCCACCGCGGCAGCAATGATTTCCTCCGGAGGATTCACTCCCCGCAGGAACGAATAATGGCTGTGACACTCCAAATGCACGAACATGGGGCGACCTGTGGTCTTTCAATTTTCTGCGGTAGGGAGCCAGGAAGGAGAAAAAACTTAAGGAACTACATCATCTTAATCGGAGACGATTCGCCGCACATCCTTAAGCAAGACGAAGAGGTGCATGGAGTCTGTAGGGGAGGGGACAAAGTCGAAATGTTCATAGAAGCGCCTCGCTTCTTCGTCCTTTGCGTGTACGGCAAAAGCGCGTATACCGGCTATGTCCGCTGCTTGCAGCGTACGCTGCATTGCGTCTCGCAACAGCGCCTTTCCAACGCCTTGGCCCTGCCAGCGGCGATCGATGGCAAGTCGCGCAAGCAGCATGATGGGTATGGGATGCTTTGCCAGACCCTTCTTCATGCGCTCGGGAGCGTCCTCCAATGTCACCTGGCCTACGGCCAACGTGTGATAGCCAACAATGACTTCACCCACGATCCCCACGTAGGTTTGCGCGGCGCCTGCCTGTTGGTTCTGCCAGGCATAACGTGAAAGGTATCTGTTTAGCTCTTCGCGGCCACAATCAAATCCTTCGACTGGATGGTCACGTCGCAGTTTTTCGACGCGCCGGAGTTCGCTCACTGGCGAGTGCCTGCGTCAAAGAATCCTGGCTCCTTTAGAAGACGTTCCAAGCGGGGCAGGGGACGCGGAGGAGCATCGAGCGCCGCCATGAATGCTTTCCATTGCGTTGCATTCAGCCCAAAGGTACGCCGATCCGCCAGGGCTTCATCGGCGCGCGCCAGTGCGCTCTCCAAAACGAACTCGCTTACGGAACGATTGGAGGCCGCCGCCGCCGCTCTTAATGCCGTTTTAGCCTTGCGTGTCAACCGGAGGTCGAGTTTTTCAGTACGGAGAGAACGGGATGGCATAGCCACTCCTTCGCTTTCAAGGCTACCTCCCCTTGCCCGACAATGTCAAGACAGCGCGGTTGTGCCGGATGCTCTGCTAGCCGGCCGCCATCGTTCACCGAGACAAGCACGGCGTGGAGAGGACCAGCCCGGTCGGTTTGGTGGCGTAGTGCTCGCGCAATTCCAGGCCTTTGCCGTAGTAGACCGCGTTCCAGCCGTAGCGGCCGCGCACGCGATCCACTTCGCGGTTGAGGTACCACCGCCGGTTGGCGTCGGTATCAAACAGTTCGTTTTGCCGGCGGTCGGCTTCCAAATTCATCACGCTGATGCCAACGTGGCGTATGGCCACGCGGCGCGTGAAGAGCTTCGTGAAAAGTTCCCTGGCGGCGGCGAGCAGTTCGCGCTCATCATTTGTGGGGCGCTCCAGGCGCAGGGTCTGGTGCGCGGAGAAATGGTCCACATAACGCAGGCGCACGCCCAGGGTGCAGGCTTGCTTGCCGTATTCGCGAAGGGTCCCGCCGATGCGCTCGCTGAGATATTCCAGCAAGCCGCCAAGGAATTCGGTGTCAATGGTGCCGCCTTCGATGGTGGTTTCGCGGGAAACGGATTTTGGTGTGGAGGGCAGCAGCACCTCGCGGCCATCGAGGCCGCGGGCGCGCTCCCAGATCTGCTGGCCCACGGCTTCGCCAAACGCGGCGATCAGCACGGGCTTGGGAATCAGGCGCAATTGGCCGATGGTGGCGACGCCGCGTTCGGCCAGTGCCGCGGCGTGGACATGACCGATGCCGTGGAGTTTTTCCACGGGGAGAGGGGCGAGGAAGAGTTCTTCCTCGCCGGGATTCACGATGCGGAAGCCGCGGGGCCGCTCCAGCCGGGAAGCGATCGAGGCCACCGCCTTGGTGCGCGCGGCGCCCACGGAAACGCTCAAGCCGGTTTTGCCGAGGATTTCCGCTTGCAGCCGCTTCAGCATGGCTTCGTAATCGGGATACAGGCGTTCGGTGCCGGCAAAGTCGAGATAGAAGTCGTCCAACGCCGCGGTTTCCACGGCGGGCGTGTAAGTTTCCAGGATGCGGCGGACGCGCTCGGCAAAATCGGCGTAGTGTTCGTACTGGCCGGGAACGACGATCGCTTTGGGGCAAATGCGCAGCGCGTCGCGGAAGCTCATGGCGGTTTTGACGCCGCGGAATTTGGCTTCGTAGCTGGCGGAAGCCACCACGCCGCGGCCCACCAGCACGGGCTTGCCGCGCAGCTTTGGATTCAGCACCTGCTCGACGGAAGCGAAGAAGGCGTCCACATCCACGTGGACAATGTGCGGCGTTTTTTCCGCCGCGCGCGTTTTGCCCAGCCCCAGCCAGCGCCTAGGGAACCACGAGCGTTTCTCGTTGTCAGTTCGTGTCTCCGGGGACGGCACGGCTTCAGAGTTTGCAGAAAAATCCATGGCACCGGGGGTCGGAGCGGCGCCTGTCCCGACCCGGTCGGGAGCTCCGACATTAAGCGCCAGGTTGTCACTGGGCTTTAGCCCCTGAGGAAATGTTCTTATGCCTTTTTTCGTAGCCTCTTCATCCGTGCAGCAATTGCCGCCGTCTTCCTCTTTCCGAAGCTCGCCACTCGCCACCACTAACCACTCGCCACTTTCTCTTTCGACACAAGCATCCATGGCAGCTCCTGGCAGGGAAGGGCATCACTTATACTGTCATCCCGAGCGGAGAGCCGATGCTGTTTCGGCTCGCAGTCGAGGGATCTCTCTTCGATCGTTCCCTCGACGCGTTTGCGGCTCGCAGATTTTCAACGGGTGGCATCCGGCTCGGGAGAGCCCGAAGGCAATGGAGTCGAAGCCACCCGTTCCCGTTTCCTCTACCGAGAGGGACTATAGGCGAATAAAAAGCGAAAGTCAATAGCTTTCTTCGCCCTTCCTCCGCCCCCTCCTTTTCCTCGTTCTTCCTCTGGATTCTTCCTAACCCCACATCCTTTCCCGCATCGAATCCTCAGGCAGCGCGAATCATTGCCTGCGCATAGTCCAACCAATCGAGGTCAACCCATCATGCAAAACCTGCAACCGGAACAAGGCACGCTACTGCTGCAACTCGCGCTGCCCGTGCTGAAAAACGAACATAAAACGACGCGCCGGGTGATCGAAGCGATTCCGCTCGATAAGGGCGACTACCGCCCGGAACCCATCGCAAAAACCGCCCTGGAGATTGCCTGGCACATTGCCGCGGCGGAGCAGCGATTCTTTGCGGGCGTGGCCGCGGGCGCGTTTGACTTCACGCCGATTCACCGGCCGGAGACGGTACGCAACTCCGCGGAATTAGCGCAGTGGTTTGGCGAATCGTTCGCCAGGAATTTCGAGCGCCTGAGCGCCATGACGGGGGAACACCTCGTGAAGGTGCTGGACTTCCGCGGCGTGCTCCAATTGCCGGCGGTACTGTACCTGGAATTCGCGGTGAAGCATTCGGTGCATCATCGCGGGCAGCTTTCCACATACCTGCGGCCGATGGGCAGCAAAGTCCCCGCCATCTACGGCGAAAGCTACGATTCGGCGGAAGCCAAGAAAGCCGCGCAATCGTAAGGCGCAACAAATTTCCCGCCGCGCGTCCGCGAATCTTCTCGCTACCCCTCGGGCGGGGCGACCACGGGGTCCACGGCAGCAGCGCGTTGCGGGAATAGCCTGTGGAACAGCGCCGCGGCGGCAATCGCCGTCAGCAGCAACACCATCGAGTCAATCGGATGGCGGTAGCGCAGCGAGGCGTGCATCAGGTAGTAAAGCAAAGGAAAAGCCACCGGAAAGGCCGCCAGCGGAAAAGCGTACGCATTGCGCCTGAAAAAGAGGACGGCCGCGCCCAGCAAGGCTCCCACGGAAGTCAGGAAACTGCCCAAAAGGATGCCGCGAATCAAGAGCGAATCGGTTTTGCGGAATTTTTTCAGCGGCTCCGGCGATCCCATCCAGAAGCCCAAAAAACGCTTGCCGGTAAGCTCCAGCTCCACGCGCGGATGAGTCGCGATGAACTGAAAAGCTTTGCGTTTCTCTTCATCCATGAAAGCCGTCTCTCCCATTCTCAAGTAGCGCAAGACCTCGCGGTCATAGGTAATGGCCGCTGGCAAAGTCCTACGCCGTTCGTCGTAGTTTTCGTTGTTGCCGACGTACAGCTCAAAGCCGAAGTTGGAACGCAACGGGATGAACCGGTGGAAGACGACGTAGTTGCGCACGGTCCACGGAAGGCAACACAGCAGCGCAATAGCCGCCGCAACCCCGGGTCTCGCCACATGCCAACGCCCTTCGCGGCGCGCGCGATAGATTAACCATCCCAACAGCAGCGGAAAAAGGGAAGCCAGCGCGGGGTTGGTCATCAGCGCCGCACCCCAAAGCAGGCCGTAGCCGCACCAATCGCGCCAGCGGCGGGATTCCGCCAACTCCAGAGTGGCCCACAGGATGGTCGCCGCAAGCAGAGCCGAGAGGGAAGTATCCCAGATCCACTCGAAGGGCATCATGATCGCATTGGTGAATAAAGCCCACAGCCAGGCGGAGAGACTCGCAACTCCCACGCCCGCGACCCGTTTGGCGGCATGGAAAATCGGCACGCAGGCAGCCGAAGAGAAAAGAATGTTCAGAAAAACCGCGGCAAAGAAAGATGCGCGCGTGTAGATGCCGAAAATTTTGAACACTCCGGCGATCAGCAGAGGATAAACCGGGGCCAGCCAGGCCGTGGGTCCGGTATCCCGCTCAAACGGCGAAGAATATCCTTTTCCGGTCGCCAGCGAGTAGGCGATGTGCCCGGTTTCCGTCTGAAAGGGCACCGTGCGAAGTACTTCCGCGGGAATCTGGCGCGTTTGATTCCACGCGAACGCCAGCCTGGCGCCGAGCGCGACCAACACAATCAGCAAGAGAGAAGTCGCGGCCTTGCGGAAGATCCGCCTCATACGATGGTTTTCCCCAAAAGCTCGCGCGAAGTTCCCTCACGCCTGGCTAGCACGTGCCGAGGCAACGAGCAAAGTCCCAGTTTATAGTTGGCTTGTTAAGGCGGGCGCGCCAACTGCCCGTTGCGCCAGAACTACCGTTATTCCACCTGGATCGCAGAGATTCGATCGTTCCAGGTGCGCGACGGATCGTCCGCCGTTCGCCATTCCTTCAGATTGTCCACGTCCCTGCGAACGCTTCCGCTGCGTCCGCCGAAGTTGGAATCGTTGTAGACCGTCACCGTGGCGCCGCCAAACACTTTGATCGACGAGATCTTGTCGTTGAATCCCGGGGGCAAACTCGCAAAGCTCTCGCCTCGCTTCATACAGAAGTGTTCTCCGTCGAAATTGATATCCTTGTAGAAGCACGCGCCGCCGCGCTCCCAGCGTGGGCCTTCTGGCACCGGCGGATGGTGTCCGTGGCCGGAATTTCCCCAGACGGGCCTGTCGCTGTAGGGGTCAACCCGGAATTCCGCCCGGCATCCCCCCTCGACCCAAATGCCACGAGTGTCAAATCCCCAAGTGCGTCCCATGACGCATTCGGCATGGCTGAGTTGCCGGACGAGCGTCACCCCGCCTCGCGTATCCGCGTCACAATAATTGCGGTGGTCTTTATGAGATTCGCACGTTATGGTTTCCGGCCGCTGCGGGGGTTGCCCGGGAGAGTTCCGTGCTGCGGAAAAGCTAGGCGTCAGCAAAGACGCCAGAGCGAAGAGCCCTAGCAGGTGCATACAACGTTTCACGTTCATGACGAATTCTCCTTCGCGCAATAAATTGAAATCATGAGTCGAAGAGAGGAGCTCTCCTACCGGGCGGGTGGGGCAGAGAGTTGTTCGACCTGGACCTCGGGCGAGTATAGCATTGGCGCATCACCCTTTATAAGCAGCAGATGTACACCTGGGCCATGCGCTCTTAAAAGACGCAGCACCGCGCCACACATATCCCAGCCGCCTGCTAAGTGTGCTCCACCTGCCCGTTATTTGGATTCTGCCCCGGCGTCGGTTCTTACGGGGCCTTTTTGTCCAGCTCCACGTTCAAGCTGGTGGTGCCCGGGGCCAGCTTCATTTTGCGCTGCCACGGTTCATAGCCCTTCTTGCTCACCACGATGACGTGGTCGCCGGCGGCAAGTCCAATCTCGGCCGGCGCATTGCCCATGAAATTGCCGTCAATCTCGATGTCGGCCGATACGGGGAGGGAAGTAATCGACAACCTGGGGAGATCAGCGGCTGGCGCGTCCGCCGCAGCTGCGGGCGCTTCCTTGTCCGCCGCAGGCGCGGGTGCCTCTTCGACGGGTCGGTACATTGCAATGGAGTCAATATGTGCGTCCAGAACGGCATGCATCCTCGTATACAGGGTGTCCATTGATACTGGATTGGGTGTGGTGTCAAAAAGCGCTTGCATCGGAATGGCTTCCCCGGTTAGTTTGTCCGACTGCCACACAGAGCCGCCTTTCGCCTCTGACAGCGACATGATTACGACGTCCCCGTGCATAACCGCATAGTCCAGAACTAATGTAAGCCAAAATCGCGAGTTGTTCTGGTCTCCAATGGTTATGCCCTTGTACTTCAGATAGGCCTCGGTGTTTCTAACAATCGGGGGGATTGCCCCCGCGCCGGCGCGCTTATCCCAATGTGCGGTTGTCCTCACAAGAATTGCGACATCCGCCTTAGCTCCTGGCGCCGTCGCTTGGGCCCCTTGAGCTTGCGCCACGGACACTGAGAACAACAAAACAAAAGCTGCCAAAATTGCCAAGAAAAATTTCGCTTTCATCCTGATCCTCCGTATGCATCATTAGCCACTAGCGTGGCCATTCGCCCGCGATGGCTTTCCTTGCCACGCGGGTACCTCTCCGCGGGCGGCCGCCCACAGCCGTCCGGAGCGAAACTCTATCGCGCGCCTGCCGGGCCTGGATTCCTGCTGGCGCGGAGCTGCTCTTCGTTCTGTGTCACCGGCGCCTCGCGTTCGGGCGTCGGCGGCGAATTGGCGCACGCACTTGTCCTGCGAGCTGCACGTGCGTTGGGCCGCCTCTGTCGAGCACAATGTGTAAAGGGTTGTTTCGCGCTAACCCAGGTTCGTGAAGCTGCGGGCCAGCTCT
>JGI12269J14319_10005354_pt1 | contig 11405 bp, 7 predicted proteins | sample PeaSoiSIISIP2007_FD_14319 | JGI IMG/M metagenome (IMG submission 14319) | reverse complement strand
TGGTCAGGCGCGCTGTTCAGCGGCACCAGGCCCGGCGACGGCTGCGGGTCGACTGTCAGCGTCTGGCTGGTCGGGTTGTGCACTGCCACGCGGCTGTAGATCAAGACGTACGGGTTGCCGCCGATCACCACGCGGTCGCCGAAGTTCGTGATGGAGACCTTCGCCCCGGCCGACGTGAAGCTGGTCACGAGCGCGGGCAGGTACCCGTCCGCGTTCGTCCAGGTCGTCGGCGAATCGTTGTAGACGCCGAACCCGTACGTTGTGTCGATGCCGTTGGGGACGTAGAAGCTGCCCCCGAGACAGGCCGTCGCCCCCTGGCCGTTACCGAGCCAGCCGATCGCCGATGCGTCTACTCCCGATGTGAAGTTCGGGCCGCCGCCGGCCGGGCACGGGTACGGCGCTCCCGAGCTCGCGTCGGCCGACGCCGACGCCGCCGCTGCCCCGGACGCCGCCAACGTCACTGTCAGCACCGCCGCGGCAGCCCGCCAAGACCGAACGATCCTTGGCGTCTTCGCCATCTTCGCCATTACCGAGCTGCCTCCCACGCCACGTTGCGTTGTTAAGCCGGATCAAACATTTCTTGACAAATTAGAGCATTGGTGACGCTACGCGCGACAACGCTCACTGGAGCCGCCAACGTCACTGTCAGCACCGCCGCGGCAGCCCGCCAAGACCGAACGATCCTTGGCGTCTTCGCCATCTTCGCCATCACCGAGCTGCCTCCCACGCCACGTCGCGTCGTTAAGCCGGATCAAACATTTCTCGACAAATTAGAGGATTTGGTAACGCTACGCGCGACACGCTCACTGGACAACCCCCAACAGGCCCGGACACTCCTGCGCGCGGCCGCCGCCGGGCGAGAGCAGTCACGCCCGGTGCATGCTCTGGCGTGGCTTATGAGCGGGCAGAGCCCGGAACCGGCGGGAGGGCAAGCTCATCGGCTGAATCGTCCCTGATCTCGTGCGCCCTGTGCGGGTATGAACGCACTGAGAACGGTCTCGCCCCAGCGCCGCCCGTGGAGGAATCCCAGGCGCGGGCCCTGCGTTAGCTTGATATTCAAGGGGGCTATGACTTGCTTGCGCTTAGGAACCGGAGCGCCGCCGTCCGCCCGGCGCAGGCACCGCCGTTCGAGGGCCACGGCCCAGACGGAGCCGAGCGCGCGACATTCGCCGCAGGATGCTTCTGGGGCGTCGAGGCGGCCTTCCGCCAGATCCACGGGGTGCTGCAGACGGCTGTCGGGTATACCGGCGGGCACGTCCCGGACCCGACCTACGAGCGGGTCTGCAGGCACCGCACCGGCCACGCCGAGGCGGTCGAGGTCTGGTTCGACCCGACCCAGGTCAGCTACGCGCAGCTGCTCCAGACATTCTGGCGGATCCACAATCCGACCACCCGCAACCGCCAGGGCTTCGATTTCGGCAGCCAGTACCGCTCGGCGATCTTCTACCATGGCGCTGGCCAGCAAGAAGCCGCGATCGCATCACGCGACGCCGAGCAGCAATCGGTAAGGCGGCAGATCGTCACGCAGATCACTCCTGCGTCTGCATTTTACCGGGCCGAGGAGTACCACCAGCGTTACCTCGAGAAGCATGGCCGGACCAGCTGCGCGGTCACCATCCAGTAATACGGGCCTGCGGTGGCCGCATCCGCCCGGCCCTAGCCCGGGTTCTCATCATCCCGGAGCATCAGCACCCGCCAGCTGGAGGAGCGACAGAACAGCCGCTCGGGCGCGATACAGACAGGCGGTCGGCTGGCAAGGGCTTCCGCGCATAACGGCGGCAGTGTGCGCGTTGCTCTAGGCGAGCGCTGATCACGTAGTGCGACGAAGACCGTTCGGTCCTAGTGAGCCGATCGCCGACTTAGTGCGATTCGGGGTCGTTCTGCCCGCACAGCCACCACGTGCAGATCTGCCAGTTCTGGGTGTGAGCTGGCCGCAGGCGTCTCTCATCGCGACAATCCCAGCGAACCGACTGCATGTTCTGCCTGCCTATCGCGGGAGTTTGGGATGNGGTCAGTGACGGGCCCACCCATTATGGATGCATGGACCGACGTCTTCGTATGGACCGAGGCCGGTGGGGGCGGGCTGTGGTCGAGGAGCTCATTCTGCCGGACCTGGCGAGGCTGCAGGCGGTCGCTGCCGATGAGTACTCTATCGTCCTGCGACTATGGCGGGCGGATCGTCAGGTCCGCTCGGCGAGGTTCGATGCGGATCGTGTCGGCTGGCTGCAGGAGCTGATCGATGGGCGCCTGCAACTGCAGCTGAACGGACAAAGCCGCAGGATCATATTCAATCTGCTGCGGTCGTTAAGCCAGGCGGAGCTGCGGGTTCTCGTCGGCGGTCCGGACCTGGATGGCCAGGCCATCAGTCAGGTCCTCATCGGGGCAACCCAGGCGATCGTCGAGTACGGCCAGTGGGGGTCAGCTGAGCGGGCACCAGGCCAGCCGATTCGGCTGACTGATGAGGAACGGGCGGCGCTGGCCGAGCCTATGCCAGAGATCCTGGCTCGGACCGTCGTCTTGGCCACCATGCGGCTCCAGGCCCAGATTGCGTACCGGTGGGCCGGCAAGGGAATGCGGCTACAGGTGGATCCGTCGGGTCGGCCGGTGCTGGACGGTGCGTCCTGGGTCTGGGAACCGGATCCCGAGCTCAGCGCGGCGATGGATGAGTATGACGCGCGGCGCCACGCCACGTCGTTGGCCACGCCGACTGGCCTGCCGGTGCGGGATCGCCAGGTATTTCAGGCAGGGGCATTTCCATGGCTTACCGTGGCCTTGTGCTCGGTGCCGGTCCGGGTGCGCTACCCGCGGCTGAACCGAGAGCATACGACTAACGGGTACATGACCGTCCCGGTTAACATCGCCGAACGGCTAGCTCATCTGACCGACTGGGACCGTGAGCTCACCGCCATGTTCGGGGTAAGCGCAGAGGCGCTCCGACGTGTGTGCCGAGCATTGACCAACGCCGTATTCAGCAATCTCGCACTTGACCAGTTGAATTTCTCCGATGTCGCCGATGACATCATGCCGCTGACCAGCGACCTGGCCGACGCGAATTGCCAGGCCCCGGAGTACTTGCATGAGGTGCTGGCCGAAGGCTCGCTGCGGGCGCCGAGGGAACTGTGGATCGAGACGCTCACCTCGCCCCGGTCCGAGGCGGACGAGCCACCCTCAACCGCCGAGGTCAGGGCATTCATCCGTGCGTTCACCAGCAACGTCGGCGGCCCTCAGCGGGAACTGCGGCCTCGGCTGTTCCACGAGCTTGAGAGGCGAACCCTGCTGCTCGATCTAAGCGCCGCCACCGAGTTCGTCGACCTGTGTTACCTCGCAGTGGTCCAGGGCAAGGACGGGCGCGGCCGGGCGTTCGAGAAGTATGCCCGACAGCTCATCACCGAGCGGCTCGGCCTGGTGCCGCCCTTCCCGTTCCCCCGGGGCTTAAGTTGGCCAAGCTCGGCCGCAAGGACGACGAGATCGACTTCTGTTTCCGGTGGGGGAACATCCTGGTAAACATCGACATGAAGGCAAGAACCCGCAGCCTGGACATCCACAGGGGTACACATAATCCGCTCCGCAACCGGGTCTCAGTCTTCGCGGAAGCCTTGCTGGGCCGGGTCGAGCCTCGCGGCCGGGTGCTCGCCGAACTGCTGCGTGAACGCGGCGAGCCGGTCGACGCCGTAGTGAGCCTGTTGTGCACTGCGGATGTCGAGTACATCCCGCCTGGTCAGAGCCTGCGCTACGGTGGCGTCCCCCGATTGCTCACCGCCGAGGAGATTGTCGACCTGGTTCGTGACGCCGACCGGTGGGCCCAAGTTGTCGCCGCTGCTCGGCTGGCCTCGTAATTGCCGTCCGGCCGCGAATGGACCGCTCCTTACGCCGAGGCCGCCGCTTTCGCCGAGCGAACCTGCCAGGCGTTCCTCGACCATGGCGACAGGGCGCAGCCGACCGCAGATTGCGATGCCAGAGCGTGACATGCGCGCAGGCAGCACTCAGCGTGCAATCATCCTCCCTGCCAACTCGGGCTACCCCGGGCGCGGCTCCTAACTGAGCCGCGGGCGACGCTCCAGCCCCCGGCATCGCGATCAGCCTCCACAGGCAGCAGTTCGATAACCGCCGTCTGAGATATTCAGGCAACCGGAGCTGCGCAGGTCAGCGCCCTGCCGCGAAAGTCGGCGTGGCCGGACCGAATCCCGGCCTGACCTGCGGGTTCTGTAGTTTCGGCCGCAGATCTACTCCGGTTAACTAAATATCCCAGACCGCCGTTATGCGTGGGCATCCGGCCAGTGGTGCTCATCGGCTCAGACGCTCCGATCAGGTTGTTCTGGAGGTCGCCTGATCTGCCAAGATGAGCAGGTCGCGGCTGGGGCGTGCGCACCGGGCTGGTGTGAGCCTGGCCCGGAAGGAGCAGTTGATGTCCGTCATGAACGTTTTGCGGAAAGGCCTGCCGAGTGCGACGCTCCCTGTCGTCGCCGGCCTGGCCGCGGTCGGCCTGGCGATCGCACCCGCCGCGCAGGCCGTGAGCGCGGCGCCCCTGCGGGCCGCCTCCGCTGGCCTCCACGTGACCGGGAAGGTCGACCTTGGCCGCCTCGGGCCTGGCTTCAGTTACGTGCTGAGCGAGGCCCCCGACGGCAACGTCTACTACTCGCAAGGCTCGGTCGTCTACCTGGTCAAGGGCGACCACGCCCCTGTCACGGCGCTGCGAGCGTCCGGACCGGTGCTCGCAGTCGCGGCGAGCTCGTCCGACCTCTTCGTCGACGCCGGCAACAAGGTCTCTGCCTACGCCCTGTCCAATGGCCACCGACTGCGCACGTGGACGCTGCCGGGCAGCGAGACGGTCACCTCGGCCGGGCTGTACACGGCGGGCACCACAGTCTGGGCGTTTACGGACTGGGCGACCGACCAGAGCGGCTTCGAGTACGCGAACGTCGACCGGTTCAGCCTGTCGTCCCCGACGGTCCACCGCGTCAGCGCTAACAACGCATACCCGGCCGACATGGCCGCCGATTCGGCGGGCCTGTACTACGAAGGGATCGCCGGCACCGGCGACTACCTCTTCCGGGCTCTGCGCTCCGGATCGCTGCGCAGGCACGCCGACGCGGACATCGACGCACCGCTGGCGCTGGCCGCTGGAAGCGTGTACTTGCTGGCTATTCACGACAACCAGGGTGGCAGCACCTACCTCGACGCCTTCCGGGGCTCGACGCTGGGTCCCGTGTTCTCGAAGCGGGTCTCCAACAGCGACACCGACATCGCGGGGACGGGTATCGGCCTGCTCCTGCTAGGCGCGGGGAAGGTCAGCCTGCTCGACACGGGCAACGGCCACGCCGGCTCAGTGCTCAGCGTGCCGGGCGCGGTCATCCTGGTGCCTGGCCCGTCCGCCGCCGTCGTCACGCTCAGCCACTCCACGACCTACCTGCTCCGCCTCGCCGGGTAGCGGCCGCGGGTCTCCAGCGAGACGGCAGGTGTCGTACTCGGCCGTCCGTGCCCCTGCAACCGCTGTGGTCCGGGTAACTGGTGGCAGCGGTCCTTACGAGCCCGCCTTCAGGTGGCGCAGACGACGACGTTGAGCCGGCGTGGCATGCGCGGCCACCCGGGCGCCGACGATCCGCCGCACGAGCTGCCGCCCTGACTGGCGCACACGGCCGAGGGCCTGAGCACTGGCCGGGCCAGCGGCGCCGGGGCTAGCTTCCGGCGATGACTGCCTTCAGCAGGCTGCGGGTCCTTTCCCTGTCCTCGCCACGAGCGAACTCAGCGGCGACGAAGTCGGTCACCCCGGCGTCCGCGAGCGCCAGGATCTGCGCCGCGACCGCGTCCTCGTCCCCGATGACCGCCACGTCGGCGGGGCCGGCCGCGCCTTCCCTGTCCAGCATCGCGCGGTAGGACGGCAGCTGTCCGTAGACGGCGAACTCCGCCGCCGCGCTCGCCCTGGCGGCGGCCGGGTCGCTCGTCACGCAGACCGGCAGGCTGCACACGACCCTTGGGCTGGGCCGGCCCGCGGCAGTGGCCGCGGCCGAGATCACCGGGACCACGTAGTCGCGGACCGTGGCGGGCCCGGTCATCCACAGCACCGTGCCGTCGGTCTGCTCGCCGGCCAGGTTCAGCATCCGCGGTGCCATCGCGGCCAGCAGCACCGGCACCCGGCCCGCCCTGGGCGTGGACAGGCCGATGTGCGCGCTCAGCGTGCTGCCATCGACGCTGACCGCAGTGCCGTCCAGCAGCGGCAGCAGGACCGACAGGTATTCGCGCATGTACCGGGCAGGCCTGTCGAAGCTGTACCCGTACATGTCCTCGATGACGATCTTGTGCGACAGCCCGATGCCGAGTGTCAGCCGGCCGGGGCCGGCCGCCAGCGCCGCGGTCAGCGCCTGCTGCGCCAGCACCGCCGGATGCCGCGGGTAGGCGGGAACGACGGCCGTGCCGAGCTCGATGCCTGGCACCTGGCTGCCCGCTACCGCCAGCGAGGTCAGCGCGTCAAGCCCGAAGATGTTCGACATCCAGGCCGACGCGAACCCGTCGTCGGCCGCCCGGCGGAGCTGATCAGCCAGTTTGGCTAGTGCCTGGTCGCCGCCCGTCTCCGCGGCCAAGGTGCCGATCCGCATGCGCTGTCTCCGTCCGCCCGCCGCCAGCTCCGGTGCCGCCGGCCCGAGATCTGATCCTCCCGGCCGCATACCGCCATCCGCAAGCCGCTGTGATCTTCGGCGTCGGTGATCGCGGGCACACTCCGCCCGGGCGGGCTTGATCTGGATCTACTTCAAGGCGTCACAGCCACCAGGCTCGACCTCACGCCCTTCTGTAACCCTCACAATTGAAGATCGTTAGAGCACGAGAACCACGCGCATAGCTGGACAATATGCGTTCGCCTAAACACTCGGGCCCACCAACTCGACCGCGCAAATATTCGGCAGGGAGGATGTGGAATTACCTCGGGCGGGCAGGACGCTCCGGTGACGCTAGGTTACTGGGAAAGTGTCATCAGTCTCAAGAAGCTGCGACACTTGGTGCCCATGTCGGATCGGTTGGACCCACATCGGGCGATTACAAGAGCCTCCTTCGCATAGAGGGGGTCAGTAGCGCCCGTGCACTGGCTGGTTAGCCTGGCCGCCGCGTCGGCGCAGCCCTGCGACAACCCGGTGCCGGTTCCGGCTGGGGCGGCACGCTGGCGCGCGGAGAAGACCGCCTGTGTCTAGGCCGCCCGGGGGCGTTGCCGGGGTCCAGCACTCAGGTCGACATTATCGCCCTTAACGGGACAGCTCGTCATGGTTAGTGGTTGGCGCCGATTGCGGTGAAGAACATGGCCGTGAGCCGGTGCCGACGAGCGGTAGAACGCACGGTGGCTGAGAGACTGCTGGAGTGGTGTTTGTCGTTGATGACCTTGCGGCGTGGCTGGTCGGGCTGCTCGCTGATGCCGGCCGCAAGAAGCTGACCACGCTGGTGCTCGGCGGTGCGCAGGACCGTGCGCTGCAGCAGGCGGCTATCGCCGCTGTCCAGGACACCGCCGATGAGCTTAGCCCATCTGATAGTCAGCGGGCCGGGCAGATCGCGCTGGTGATCAGGGAAGTCTTCCGGGCGCCGGTGCCGGATGCGCCGCTGGCCGGGGTGGCCACGCTTGCGGAGGGGCTGCAGGCAGGGATCGCGGGCCAGCTGGCGGTCCTGGATGATGCTGGCCTGACCGGGACCCGGCAATCATCGGCTGAGGTGCTGGGAGTGCCGGGCGCCGTGCTGGCGGACCGGCTGACCGGTCACCTGGTGCGGGAGATCATGTTTCGCGGATCCCGCGGCGGGCCGCTGACGCCGCTGGCCGACCAGCTCAACCATGACCTGACCCACCTGCAAGGACAGCGGCTCGAAGGGATGCTCGCCCGGCTGGCCGACGAAGTCCGGGACGTACTGATCCGGCCGGCGGATGTGGTCTCACTTGCTGCTCCGCTGGGCCGCCGCGATCCGGATCGTCCGTTGCGCGGGCGGTCGGCCCTGCTCGATGAGCTCGCCGGAGCATGGGAGAGAGATTTTGATGCCGCCCGAATTCAGGTCCTGTACGGGCTGGGCGGATGCGGGAAGACCAGTATCGCGCTGGAGCTGGTGGCTCGCGTTCGGAAGCAGGCCGAGAGTGCCATCGAGACGTGGTGGGTTTCCGCCGCAGATTCCAGGCAGCTCCAGGCTGGGATGATCACACTCGCGTTCAGGGTCGGTGTGACCGATGAGCAGGTCCGGCATGGTGAGGCCGCTGATCTACTGTGGCAGCGGCTGGCTGCCCGTGCGGGCAACTGGTTGCTGGTGATCGACAATGCGGATGATCCCGCCGTTCTGGCAGCCGGATCTGCGCCCGTGAAGGATGGCAGCGGCTGGCTGCGCCCGCTGGATACTGGTCGCGGTCTGGTGGTAGTGACCAGCCGGGACGGCCGGAAGGCGACGTGGGGAACGTTGGGCCGGCTGCGCAGGGTCGAGGTGCTGGACGACGACGATGCCGCTCAGGTCCTAATTGACCATGCGGGCGCCAAGGCCGGAAGCCGCGAGGATGCCGCCGCACTGGCACACCGTCTCGGCGGCCTGCCACTCGCGCTCCGGCTCGCCGGCTCCTATCTTCATGAGTCGGTGAACAGGCCAGCCGCCTTCGCGGATCCCGCCATGGCGGGGACATTCGCCGGGTATCAGGCTCTCCTCGAGCGGGGCCAGGTCGACGTCGCCTTCCCGGTTCGCCGGGCAACAGATACCCGAGACGGACAGATCTCCGATGAAGACGCTCGGGAGCTAATAGGCCGGACGTGGGAGATCTCCCTTGACATGCTGATTCGCCACGGGATGGCAGAAGCGCGTCACCTGTTGCGGCTGCTGGCCTGCTTCGCAGACGCACCCATCCCTTATGAGCTGCTGCTCCGCCCCGGCCTGATGGCGAACTCGCTGCTGTTCACCGGCTTGACGGGCGCACGACTTTGGGAGTGCCTGCAGGCCCTGGAGGCGTTCGGCTTTATCGATCTCCTGCCCGCCGAGGACGGAGAGCTGGCCGTTTCGGTGCTTCGGCTCCATCCCCTGGTGCGGGACACCAGCCGATCGGCCTCCGGCATAGATGGCCAGGGGGACGCGTACATCGACCTTGCCGGAGCTCTCTCCCATGCCGCCTCTCCCCAAGGGGGCGAGCCGGAAAGTCCGTCTACATGGTCACTGTGGGAGGCACTGACCCCGCACGTTGCCTACCTCCTTGTCGAGGTCACCGATCATCCGGGTGCTGCTGAGGACGTGGCCAGTGCCGCGAATAGCGCTGCCCGATTCCTCGGTGCGCGGGGCCGCTATCAGGAAGCCGAACAGCTGTTCCGGCAGGTCCTGGCCGTGCGCGAGCGGGTGCTGGGCGACGCCCACCCGGACACACTGGCCACCCGGAACGAAGTCGCATGGATGCTCGGGAAGCAAGGCCGTTACGAGGAGGCGGAGGAGCACTACCGGAAGGTCCTGGCCGCGCGCGTGCGGGTGCTGGGCGACGCCCACCCGGACACACTGGCCACCCGGAGCGCGACCGCGTGGATGCTCGCGGAGCGGGGAAGGTTCGAGGAGGCCGAGGAGCAGTACCGGCAAGTCCTAGCCGTGCGCGAGCGGGTGCTGGGCGACGCCCACCCGGACACACTGGCCACCCGGAACGCAGTCGCGTGGATGCTCGAGGAGCGAAACCGTTACGACGAGGCCGAGTGCCTGTACCGGCAGGTCCTGGCCTCGCGCGTCCGGGTGCTGGGCGACGCCCACCCAGACACGCTGGTCACCCGGAACGCGGTCGCGCGGATGCTCGGAGAGCAAAGCCGTTACGAGGAAGCCGAGCGACTGTACCGGCAAGTCCTTGAGGTCAGCGAACGGATACGAGGCGAGACCCACCCGGACACGCTGGCCACCCGGTACGGAATCGGGCGGATGCTCGAGGAGCAGGGCCGCTATGAGGAATCCCAGCAGCTGTACCAGCAGGTTCTGGCCATACGCGAGCAGGTGTGCGGACCAGAGCACCCACACACCCTGATGACTAAATCCAGGCTTTTCCACCTACAGGCACTCCGAGGCAGGTACTCCGAGGCAGAGCATGGGCTGCGCGCAATCGCCGCGATCCAAGCTCGCGTGATTGGCGGTTCGCACCCGGCGACATTGCTGTCGCGGCACAGAATCGCCTGGATGACCTTCAAACAAGGCCGGTACGAGCAAGCCGAGTCAGAAGCCACCGCAGTGTTCTCCCAGCGCGCCCAGGTGCTGGGACCTCGGCATCCTCAGACTCTTCAGACCCAAGACCTTCTAATGGAGGTGCGCCGCCGCCTTGGGCACGGCCAGTCACGCTCGTCCGGAAACTAGTCCTCCCGGACGACAAACCACCGGCGAAATCCGCGCGCAACAGCCGTCAATTCGTAGCAGTAATGGCGCTAGCGCCGTCAATCGCTCGGACTACCGGGCTTGCCTCTCGTGTGCTGTTGGCGCCTATGGCGTAAATAAACGTTCCGCCGTTTGGCAGGAACCTCCGGTTCGCCGACCATGGTCGCGGACACGGCGGGTCTGTAGCTTCTCATGTAAATATGCGACCGCATGCTTACTCTGGATATAAGATCACGTGAGCGATCTGGTGCCAGGCCTCCAAGACCGAGCAGGAGACGGCCAACCAGCTCGACGAGCTGCGGTGCCCCGGGGAGGGCGTCACGCTGGCCATCCTGTGTCGGTTCGCCGACTACAGCGCGCGGTGTGGTCGCTCAAGGAAGCGTGGACCGAGACGGCCGACGCGAGGATGGCAGAGCTGCTTGCGTCGTGTATGCGTGGATGGCCGCCGAGGAGTCCCGCCGCCGCTCGGGGCGGACCAGGGCCGGGCTCGAGCGCGAAGGCCTGCCGGTCGGTCGACAGGCCCGCGCGACCGATAAGCCGCGCAGACGGCAGTAGCTATGTTGCCCGTTGGGAACGGGAGCGAGCGAGCTACGACGAGGGGATGCATGCCGACGTGAGCGCCCACGCCAGCCAGGCCGAAGGCTTCGGTTCGCCGATCAGGACCCTCAGGTAGAGGCCACGCATAGCTTTCGTTTCGCTCGCCTCAGTCGCTCGCCTGTCCGTTGGGCAGATGCCGCTGTTTCCTGCCATTCTGGGTGGCCAACGGCGAGTTCTAGGAGTTGTGGGCATGCGGCAAACAGTCAGATGGTGGGTGGCGGGACTGGTTGTAGTCGCGGCCTTCGGCGCGGCTACGTGGGGGTCGGGCGTGTTCGTTCTGCCCCGGGCGATGAAGTCCGAAGGGGATCGGTGGGTGGTGGCGGCAGGGCTGGGGGTTGCGGTAGCTGCTCTGGTGGCGCTGTGGGGGCAGTCTTGGGCTACGCGCGAGTCTGTGGCTGAGCCGGGCACTACGGCGGCGGGGAAGCGGTCGATCACCGCAGCCGGGGATATCAGCGGCATCGCTTCCACTGGAGACG
>JGI12269J14319_10005352_pt1 | contig 11410 bp, 9 predicted proteins | sample PeaSoiSIISIP2007_FD_14319 | JGI IMG/M metagenome (IMG submission 14319) | reverse complement strand
ACTATCGACGAAGCCGAAGACGGTGCCGCGGCGGTCGAAAAGTTCAGGACCGGCATCTACGACCTGGTGCTGATGGACATCGAGATGCCGATCATGGACGGCTACTCGGCGACCCGGGCGATACGCGCAATGGAGAATGAAACCGGACGGCGGCGCGTCCCGATCCTTGCGCTAACGGCCTCCGTCCTCGCCGAGGCGTTGGAGAAAGCAATCGACGCGGGATGCGATGCGTACTTCGTCAAGCCGGTCAAGAAAGCCACCCTGCTGGCCGCCGTTCACAAGGCGATCCGCGATGCCGATACGAACGGCAGCGGGGCCTCAGCGCCTGAACCACCGCACGCACACTCACCGTAAAGTACCGGTACAGTCCGCATCGTCACGGCAGTCGGCGGCTCCGCCGTGACGCTGTCGTTCGGCCTGGCCGAACAAATGATTCGCCAGACGTGAGCGAATGGTCAGACGTGAAGGCCGCCGTTAACTAACCAGACGACCAACATGATCATAAGTACCAGCATCAACAGGCCGCGCGGATCCCTGGAGCCGTGATGATAGGTTCGGTAGCCGCCACCGCCGGCGAATAGGATCAGCAAGATGATGACAATCAACAGCATCGTGATTTAACCTCGCTGACGGTCGGCTAATGCCAAGTCAGCTGATTTTTTACCCCGGTGACGCCTTGTGCGGCGGCCGCAATATCGCCGACATGCTTTGCGTCCTGGGACGACCTAACCACGCCGCTCAACAAGATCTTGCCATGATCGCAGTCGACCGCAACGGGGTAGTTGTTGGCAACACCGTCACGGGCAAGGGCGCTCTTGACCTCAGCGATCAGCAGCGCGTCGTTCGCCTGCTGCGCCGGGGAGTTGTAATGATGCTCCGCCGTGACATTTACACTGTCGTTCTCGCGGGACTCAGAGTTCGCGGAATCGGTAGAACCAGGGTCGGCGCGGGCATTGACGGCAAGCAGTCCGCCGCCAATCAGTGACGCGATCGCGAATGTCGCCACGGCTGTCCATTTTCGACTACAATTGTTTCGCATCGCAGTATTCTCCGAAAGCTGCGATTAGTTACTGGGAGTCACGGTTGTGGATTCGCTGTGGCGGGAACTCGAGCTATCCACCGTGCCTGCATTATTCGAATTACTTGAATTGCTTGACCGCTCGCTCGACGTGCTGCTGGTCGTGGTAGGAGGAACCACCTGTACCGGCGCGGGCTGCACGACGACTTGAGCCGGCGCGGCGGGAACATAACTGGTGGTGTCAACTTCCTTGGTGCTGCTGCCGCATCCGGCAACGCAAGCTAAGGCCGCAACACTCACGATGCTGATGGCAAATCGTTGCACTGAATTCATTACTTTTCTCCGTTGGACTTAGGTTGTTAGTTGGCGACCGGACTTTTCCAAGCCGCCAATTGTTACTCTGAACACAAGGCTCGCTACCGAAACGCGGTTAATTCGATCCGGTGGTCTGCGTGACCGTGGTCCTCTTCTCCGTCGTGGTGCTCTGATCCGGGACGTTGGTCTGCGTTGTAGTAACGGTCCGCGAGACCTCGGTCGGGGGCGGGCCGGTATCCACCGGCACGATTAGGGCGCACGCGCCGATACACATACTACCAACTAGAATTATAGTTGAGATATACACTGCTGCAATTAGTTTTCTATTCATCACAGCATCACGCTAGCATGACTAGTAATATAAAGTATATTTTGATCGTTGATTAAGGTTACTCATATAACCAAAGGGTCGTATATTCCGGTCGGTTACCGCCAATCGCCTCGCGCAGTCGGCGACTAGAGCGAAATCCGCAACAAATGGAAACGAAGAGAGTTCAGGTGAACTTCAGCGCACGTGAAAGCGCTGGCCGATGATGCAGTCCGATGCGAACCACTCGCTGCCGACCTGTCTGCGCAGCCGGTTGGCGCACAGAATAGAGTAGTTGTTCCCGTTCAAAGTTAGCAGTGCGAAGTGTCGAGGAACTTTCCGATCCGCGGGCGTGAAGCGCCGGGTGCTGACCCAATGAAACTGCTCGCTTCGCGGCTCAGCCAGGCGGCCCACTGCTCGACGCCCTGGCCGGTCTTCGCCGAGATCTCGAAGATCTCGATGCGCGGGTTCAGCCTCAGCACCCGTTCCCGCATCGCCTCCAGGTTGAAATCCGAAAACGGCAGGTAGTCGATCTTGTTGACCAGCAGCGCATCGCTCACGGTGAACATCAAGGGGTATTTGAGCGGCTTGTCGTCTCCTTCCGGTACGCTCAGGATCATCACGTTCTTGACCGCGCCGGTGTCGAACTCTGCCGGGCAAACCAGGTTCCCGACGTTCTCGATCAAAACGACGTCGAGTGCGTTGAGGTCCAGCGCGTCGAGGCCCTTGGCCACCATCGCGGCGTCCAGGTGACAGAAGCCGCCGGTCCGCAGCTGCACGGCGCTGATGCCTTGCGCGGCGATCAGCTCCGCGTCGACCATCGAGTCGATATCGGCTTCCAGCACGCCGAATCGGAAGCGGTCGCGCAGCGCGTCAATGGTCTTGAGAATAGTCCGGGTCTTGCCGGCGCCGGGCGAAGACATCACGTTCAGCAGGAAGGTTTTCTTTTCCTCGAGTTGGCATCGCAGGCCTTGCGCGACCCGTTGGTTGTCGGCGTGAATCTCTTCCTTGATCTCGATCAGCCTGACGGCGTCGGTCATAGGACCTCCATGTTTTCGATCACGTATTCACGGCCGGCGACCAATTCCAAATCCGTCTCGCCGCAATCCGGACAGTGCGCGTGCCCTAACTCTTCCCGCTTGACTTCGAAGGAGCAGGAGCACGACTGGCAGCGCAGGACTGCACCTGTCCGCGTGATCGCCAGCTGCGCGTTCTCGGCCACAGTGCCCCGGCTGAGATAGTCAAAGTAGTGCTGAATCCACTCATCCTCGAGGTCGGACAGCGCGCCGATTCTCAGGTGAATGCGCACGACTTTGCTCACGTCCTGCCCGGTGGCGTGCTTGAGCACGACATCCAGGATGCGCTCGGTGATCTGCAACTCGTGCATATGTGCTTTCGGACGCGCGCCGCCCGCTCCGAACCCCGATTGCGGCTGGTTACGCGGGAACGAACTCCTGCGGCCTGACCACCTGCATGCTGATGGCCTCCAGCACGCAAGCCGGCCGGCACACGCCGCAGCCCATGCACTTCTGCTCGTCGACCGTGGCAACGCTGCCATCGACCATCATCGTGAGGGCATCGAAGATGCATCGGTCGATGCACTTCTCGCATCCGTTGCACTCGTCGCCATCGATTACAGCGCGGAAGCGGCTGGGCGATGCGAATTTCCCCACCCCGGTTCTCATCGCTGTCCAGTTGATGCAGCAGTCACTGCAGCAGTTACAGATCACGTGGCCGACGCCTTGCTTGTTCTCGGCGACGTGCACCAGGCCTTGTTCCTCGCACATCTCCAGCAGGCGCAGGGCTTCCTCGCTGCTGAGCTTGCGGCCGGTACCGCGCTCGATCGAGTAATCGGCCGCGCGATCGAGCTGGAAGCACACCTCCACCGGCTGGCCGCACGAGCCGTCGATAGCCCGGCAGGAGCATTTGGTGACCGCGATGTTCCGTGCCTGGTCGATCAAATTGCGGACATCGTCAGAAGCGAGGACTTGTGAATTGGGCTCGATACTCACGTTGATTGGAACGACCCGGAGCACGGGCGCTTGAAACACCCTGACTTCCTCGCCCCACTCCGTGCGCGTGTATTCCTTCCACAGGTCGAGCATGCCGGGAGGTGGATTGTTCATGACCGCGGTGGAGTCGTGCAACTGCAGGACCTGCCGCACCCGGTAATAACGGACCCCGTCCGGTTTCCTGGATTTGAAGAGGATGCCTTTCCGGAACAACGGATCGATCATCGCTTCGACTTTGGCTGCGTCGATGCCCGTTTTCGCTGAGAGCTCCTCAACCGTCGCCGGCGGCGCGGCGGCGAGAACCAGCCTGGCTTCGGTTTCGTCAAGCAGCTTTTCGAGGATGCGCGGAACCATTTCGGATTTCCGCCCGGCGATCTCCAACTTCTCCGCGAGGTGCGCGTATATTGTCTTGTCCTGCATCGGTTCTCCTTCTGATTCGGCCCCATCGGCATAGCACTATAAGATATTCGAAGATAGATTTTTGCGTATCAATGATCAGCAATTGTCCGCGGATCGGACCCGCTGGCGGGACCAATTCACGATTTCGGTTGGTTCGGGCTGCAGCAGATGGCCGGGTTCGCCGAGAAATTTTTCCCACTCCCCCACTAGCGACTGGTGAATTGCGACCACCGTTGGCAGGCCCGAACTGACGGCCTCGGCCAGCTCGGCGCGCATCCCGTGTCCCTCCGCTTCCTGCTTGCCGAAGCGACTGACCATCAAAACGTCGGGCCGTTGCGAAATAGCACCCCTCAGCACGCAAGCAGCTCGATTCAGACCGTCGGCGTCCAGGCTGCAACCGCTCGCTTCAGGTCCGCGCGGCAAATCAAGCCTAATCCGCTCGCCGCTTGAAAGATCCTCGACGTACATGCTGCGCTTTCCACCGGGTAATGGCTCCCCGAAGCGCTGCAACAGTCCCGCGACGCGCAAGCCCTTGGACCGCAACAAATCCACGGCTGCGGAAAGCACCGCGTCGATGTCGAGGCGTCCGTCGTAAACGACGCCCACTACCGCGATATCGTCCTGCCGGGGACTTTCCGCATTCATGGGCATCTCTCCAACTGCGCTAGATATGCGGGATAACAATGCTGGTTAGCCTCGGCACCGACGAAGTTGTCGAAATGACCGAAATTTGGAATAACCGTTCGCGTATACTGCGCGGCGCCGTTCGCCTCGCATAGCCAGTCGTAGGTCCGCTTGGTGGATTCGGGCAGGAAGCACCGATTCAGTTCTCCCGACACCAACGTGATTGGAATTCTCATATGCGATGCGTCCCGGAGATAGCTAGGCGGCTCGGGACTTCCGTACTTTATCTGATTCTGCTCTGGGCCATAATCGTACTTGGTTACATAGCCGCGCCTGGCTGATTGCTCCAGGTGCATGAGTGTGGTGATGTTGCACGGTCCGAATTGCTCATCGAGCCGTTCGTGAGTCTCGACGTTCAGCGTCTGATGTGGATACAAGTGACCGTACATGAAGGTCATCCGGTGGCAGACGGTGCTATCGCATTCATGATGGACTGCGTTGACATACAGACCTAGCAGCGTGGCAAACACGGGATAATCAGGATCGGGCAACGGCGAAACGTGGGTTATATTCAGGTCGGCGAGCACTGATGCTAGATGCGCGCCGGCCTTGAACTTCATAATCGCACCAACCACCGGATGAAGCGCGACCTGCGAACTCGCGACGCATCGCACGTCTGGCAGGAACCCCGACGCCAGCGACATGAAGAACGAGATCGATCCCACGCAGTGCACAACTGCCTGAACCGTATCGCACCCGGTTTGTTCGCGAATGCATTTGACTGCGGTTGGATAGTCGTTCGCCGCGACGTCATCAAGGGTGAACTGCTGAAGCGGCTCGTGGATGCTGGAGCGCCAGTCGAGCAGCCAGACATCGTAGCCGTGGCTTAACAGGAATTGCACAAAATTCTGGCGCACGGTCGGTGCCGTGAACATCCCGCTCCATACGCTGACGCCGTGCACGACCATCACGGGTCCTTTTTTTCCTCCCTCATATCGCGTCAGGCGAATGTCGAAATTGTCCGGTGTCGTGCGCTCAAATATCACGGGAGTCGGCAGGTTCATAGTGAATGCCAATAGAAAATGGTCTCGGCTAGTCGCGAGCCGGCTATAGTGTTATACACTCGCTCACCTCGCTCCGGGCATCAGTGGCCTCACGAACACGTCGTATAGAGTACCCAGGAACAGTTTCATAAAACGAGCCATCTTCAATGCCTTGATCGCCGGGTTACTGGTCCCAGTGATCCGCATCGTGGTCATTTGACGGAGAAAATCCAGCAGTCGCACTCTTAGGATGCCAGTGGCCACCACCGGACCACCCCTCTCAGAGATCACGGAGTATAGCGTAGTGGTCGAGCCCCACACGTCGAACCTGCCGTGGTCGCGGATGTCCTTGAAGCCCTCGAGCTCGTATTTCTTCCCGTCCGCTCCGGTGAAGGGAAGATAGTAGAGCATCTTGCGCTGGTACAAGTTGTTGTCTAGCTCCGTGACAAACAGCTTGAATATTCCCTTTCGCACCTGGGCTCCGTCCGGCCCGGTAAATCCGGTGGCCCGCAGAGTTCCACTGGCGATCGCGATATGACGCTTGTCGACCAGAAACTCGTCGAGGTTGGGGGTCGTGATTGTGATGGTAAACGTGACGCTGGTGCCGGACACGCGGCCGGCCTCTTCGCCCCGCGTGTAGTCAGGAGGCTGGATCCCGTTTCCCACAAAGCCTCTCAGCGTCTCCGTGAAGCTCAGCTGGATCGGTGGGGTCTTGGGCGGCGCGGTGCCTTCCTCCGGTACCTTCACTTGCGAGATCGGATCGACGATTTTCTGCGCCTGCCGGCGCTCGGGCGCCTCCCAATTCGCAGCGCCCTTGATTTTCCGGATCGCCGCCTCGACGTTGCGCTCTGCCACCGCGGCGATCGTGTGCGAAGGATTTACTCCGGTCGAGCCGGGGATGATTGCACCGTCGAGCACGTAGAGTTCCGGGTAGCCGTACACTTCGCCGAATGGGTCGGTCACTCCCAGCCCCGGTTCCGCTGCCATTGTGCACCCGCCCAGGTTGTGTACGGAGACTGGCAGGTGGAGGAATTTCCACAATGGATTGAAGGAGACGTCTCCGCCCAATGCCTTGGCGAAATCGGTACTCAGTTGTGCCTCAGTGTCGTAGAACGGGAGATTTGACGTGACATCCCAGTGCACCCACAGTTCGGGTACCGGAGGAATCAGTTCGATTATCCCATTCGCACGGTCGCGACCCATCGAAAGGAACACCGCCGTGTGATCGGGCCTCTCCAGCGCTGCCCCGAGGCCGCCGCTGGCGGAGATCTGGGAAGCGGCCGACGCGAATGCCTGCCGTAGCTCTTCGAACCGCCATAAGTGTTCGACCGCCTTGAGCCATCCGCCCTTCGGGTTGAGCAGTTGCATCAGGTTGGCGATCTGCGGCGGATAGCCTCCTTCTTGCAAAATAAATCGCACGCGATCGCCGTTGCTCGCACGGTCGTAGACTACAGCAGTGGTTATGGTAGGTCCCTCGGAAGGAGCGGCGTTCTGCTCGGTATTGAACGCGAACGCGATGAAGTCCGAGTTACCAGAGTAGCCATGCCCTAGATAGCCGCTGAGATTCGGTAGCGTCTTATGCTCGTCGCGGCATCGCAATAGCAACTCGGTGGAACTTACCGCGCCCGCGCAAAGGAAGACATGATCCGCGTAGCTCGAACCCTGGGATTCGTTCGCCCAGTCCTGGAACGTCACCGTATATCCTGTGCCGCAAGGCTTGATCTTAAGCACTTCGCACTGCGTTGTGATATCGGCCCCGCAACCCTGGGCGATCTTGAGGTAGTTCAAGTCCAGTGTGTTCTTCGCTTGAAGGTTGCATCCGATCACGCATTCACCGCAGTAGGTGCAGCCTTGCTGTGTCGCGCCGAACTTGTTCTGGTGTTGCGTTCCAGGCGGACTCAGATCGACCGCGATGTTAGGATGGAAGAACTGGGCGTCGCGGCCGAGCCGATGCGCCGCTTCCGCCATCAGCCGGGTCTTGGCCGGCAAGTCGCGGCCCGGGGTGTCGATCTGCCGAAGGTCGAGCATGTAAGCGACGAGGTCGTAGTACGGAGCGAGTGTATCGAGATTGTATCCGGGCGGCCATCCGCTCTTGAACACCACGGCAGGCGGCCGGATGTGCACGTTGGCGTACACTAATGAACCTCCGCCGTAGCCGGCTGCCTGCACGATCGTCATTTCGCTGAGCGGGCGGACGTCGAATAGACCTTGACCGCTCTGCCAGCGCCATCCGTTGTTGATGTGCTTCCAGTCGCGTGGAAATCCACCTAGCGGGTAGCGCCGCCCGCGTTCGAACACGCCGACTTTCAGGCCCGCCTGTGCCAGCCGGCACGCGCACACTGCGCCACCGAAACCGGTGCCGATCACAATCGCTTCGTATCGATCCCTCATAGCGCAGTTTCCCCGAGCAGCTCCCCTGCCATCCGCGCGTGCTGGGCCATCCCGATTCGTTCGTAACCCTCTCTGGCAGCGGCCAACATCGTGTGGGCGCGGTCGCGATCGCCGGCTGTGCCCCGCTCCAGTAACATCTGACCGTGGAAGCGGCGGATCTCGAACTGTTCCACCAGATGAGGAAAAGACTCCGCTTGGCGCATCGCGAGCGCAAAACCCTGCTCCCCCGCGTCCCACTGATGAGCGCATCCCGCGGCAGCCGCCATCATCACGAGCGGGAAACGCGAAATCAGCTCGATACAGATCGCTCCCGTGGCCGTCGCCTCGCGCGCTAGCGGATACAGCTCTGCGACCTCCGCCTTATCCCCGAGCGCAAGCAGCCCCTCGATAACCAGCAGGAGCAGCGACCATTTTCCGACCGTGTTTGGCGCTCCAAGCTCAGGCAGTTTCGCACGAATCTCCTTGAGCAGCGCCATCGCCCCATCTCTGTCGCCTAGATATGCCTTCTGCCGGAACAACATTCCGACTCCGAACCCTTCGAATGCGCTGGGAAACTCGGCTTTGAACGCCCCCTCGCAATGAGCCAACGCACCGTTCCAGTCGCCGCTGAAGAAGTCGAGTTGACCGAGCTGCGCCAGCGAAGTCGCGATCCAGGGCAGCGCGGCGGTGCGATTGATCTCCAGGTCTTCCGCGATCCTCCCTTTGAGTCGGGCAAGATCAGGCTCGCGGCTGAACTCGATCCAGGTCCGTATTCTCCCGCACAGCATATGCGCCGCGTAGTGACCGAGCTTTCTTGCAAGAGGGTCGAGCTCTACTCCGATTTTGCACGCCTCATCGACACGCCCCGTTTCGTAGAGCGCCGTCTGCACGAAGCCAAGAACTTCGGCGAGCGACCAAAGCGCGCCGCTCGTTCGGAGTAGCTCCGTGCTTCGGAGTCCATCGGCGATCGACGCGTCGAGACGCAGGAAAACGAAGTTGTGAAACGCTCGATAGCCCAGGACCGCGCCGAGCGTTCTACCCTCACCTAGCCGTTGCGCCAGATCGACCGCTTCGGCCAGTGCGTCCTGCGCGGCCCCAAACGCGCAGGACCCGCTGTCGATCACGCCGACTACGCCGAGCAGGCGCGCTCGATCGCCGCTGACGCTTCCCTGAAGGTTTGCCAGTCCCCGGTCAGCGATTTGCGCCGCGTCCACCCATCGGCCGGCCCAGCTGAGCGCTTCGACAATCGCGACACAGACATGCCCCATAGCCACTTGATCGCCAAGCACTTTGTAGAGATCGAGTGACTCCCGCCAATGCGCGAGCGCTTCCTCCCATCGCCCCAGACTCCGTTTGGTCAGCGCTAACTCCGACAGCAACTCCGCACGGCCTTTCGAGTCGGCTGCGCCGTGGCGCGCAAGAGCGGTCTCGAAATGGCGCAGCGCGTCTTCATAAGCCGCCGCCTGCATCGCGTGCCTGCCTGCCAGGGTCAAATAACGTGCAAGCTCCGCCGCGTCGGCGGTGCCTGACTGCATTAGATGGTGCGCGATTTCCGCGGAACGATCGCTGAGGTTTGCGACATAGGCCTTTTCGATCGCGCGGGCAACCCGCAGGTGAAGCCGTTGGCGCCTGGGCGGCGACAGCCCCGCCAGCAGGGTTTGTAGCACCAGCTCATGCGCAAACTTGAAGGGCGCTTCCGGCCCTTCCGAGCTCGAAACGATGAGTCCAACCTTGAGCGCCTCGTCGATTGCGCCGAGCAGCCTATCCTCCTCATCCTCCGCAACGGACTGCAGCAGCTTGAAACTGAAGCTGCGTCCGATGACGGCCGCCGCGGCTAGTGCCTGACGGCTCCCCTCGTTCAGCCGGTCGAGCCTTCTTCCGACCACCAGCCGGACGTTTTCGGGAACGCCGAGTTCGCTGACTTTGAGATCGTTGCGGAACTGCCCGGACGCATCAAGCACCTTCCCTTCCTCAATCAGATGCTTGAACAGCTCCTCGATGAAGAACGGATTACCCTCGGTCTCTTGGTAGATCGCATCAACCAGGTGATGCGGAGGCTCACGTCCGCAGAGCGACTGGAGGATGCGCGCGACCGCATCCGGTGGCAGGCCCTTCAGCCGGATGGGCCGGACTCCGCCGCGAAGCAGTTGCTCGAGCACCTTAATCAAGCCGCGGTTCAGGTCGGGCTCGGTGTCGCGGTAAGTCCCGACCACCACGACGGGCACCCCGGAAATTCGAAGCGCGAGATGAACCAGCAAGGACAACGTCGACTCGTCTGCCCAATGCAGATCGTCCAGGATGAGAAAGATCGGCCGGACGCGGGCCGAACGCGCTAGGAACTCGCAGACGCTCTCGAATAGGTAGCGGCGCGCTTGCTGAGGAGGAAGTTCGAGCGGCGGCGGGATGTCACCGAAGACTTGCTTGAGCCGCGGCACCAATTGCGCCAGCTCGGCCGCGTTTTCCCCCAGCGCGCGGCGGAACGCCTCCTTGCTCTGCGCCTGGCCAAGTCCCATCTCGATCGTCTCGACGAATGGCAAATACGGATGGGGCTCTTCGGTCTCGACACAACGTCCCAGCAGTACCAACGCCCCCTTCTTCGCCGCGTAGCGAGCGCTCTCAAGTGCGAGCCTGGACTTGCCCACGCCCGCACCCCCGGCGAGCATCACCAGGGTGCCGTTACCGGCGAGCGTTTCCTCAACTGCGGCGTCGATCTGTGCGCGCTCGGTTTCGCGCCCAACAAAGGCGGTCCGCTCCGCGAACGACAGCGCAAGCAGCGGTATCTCCTCGTCCGATCCGCCGTCGCCGGCTGGCGCCCGCTGATCGATCGACTCAATATCGGATATGTCTGAACCCAGGCCCGCAATCCCGCTAGACGGCGCACCGAACTCCCATTCGACGGGGTAACGCGAGCCGGGATTGTAGAGACAAAAGGTTCCGGTTTTGATGCTCCGGGCGAGCATTTCGGCGAGCGCGGCGTGATTCTCCGCGATCTTTTCCAAAGTGGCCTTTATCGCCCGTGTCACGCTGAGTCGCGCCCGTTCCGAGGCCGAGCCCGCCCGGCGTTCGCGTCCACCGAGCCCGACCGCCCGAGACAGCTCGCGCGTCAGTGCATCAATCTCGAATTCGGACTTTTCCGCATGCTCGATGTCGCCGCGCTCTTTTGCCTCTTCAAGTTCCTCGCGAAGCGTTGCAAGGCGGCGGCGATAGTCGGCCTTGCTCTGCGCATCGAGCATAGCGCCGGCGTCGCCCAGCCCTCCCGCCGAGAGCTCGTGCGTCTCGCGCCAAGCCCCTTCCGGGGCATTCGACGACGACTCGGATTCCG
>JGI12269J14319_10005342_pt1 | contig 11420 bp, 13 predicted proteins | sample PeaSoiSIISIP2007_FD_14319 | JGI IMG/M metagenome (IMG submission 14319) | reverse complement strand
AAGCGGGGTTCTCGATCGCGAGCCCCTCGCCCGGCAGGTCGGTGCTCACCGCCGATCGACGCTACTCGACGGGGCGCGGCCGGCGGCCGCGTCGGATGGGCGGCGCCTACAGCGAGGCGATCAGGCGCTCGACCCGCTCGTCGTGCGAGCGGAAGGGGTCCTTCAAGAGCACCGTGCGTTGCGCCTGGTCGTTCAGCTTCAGGTGCACCCAATCGACCGTGAAGTCGCGCCGTCGCTCCTTGGCCCGGCGCACGAAGGCCCCGCGCAGCCGGGCCCGGGTGGTCTGGGGGGCCTGCGTCATGGCCGTCGCGATGTCGGCGTCGGTGCACATGCGATCGACCTGGTCGTGGCCCTGGAGCTTGTAGAAGAGGCCCCGGGAGCGGTCGACGTCGTGGTACATGAGGTCGACCATGGCCACCTTGGGGTGGGAGAGCGGCAGGTCGTGGCGCCGGCGCACCTCGTCCACCAGCCGGTACTTGGCCACCCAGTCGCACTCGCGCCACAGCGACAGGGGGTCGGACTCGAGGCCCTTCAAGCAGTGCTCCCACATGTCGAGGGCGAGGTCCTCCTCTGGTTGGAGCCCCCGGGTGTCGCGGAAGCGCTGCGCCCGCTGGAGGTACTCGATCTGGATGTCGAGGGCCCGCATCTCGCGGCCGTTGGCCAGGCGGACGCGCCGGGCGCACTCCACGTCCTGGCTGATCTCGCGGATGGCCCGGATGGGGTTCTCAAGGGTCAGGTCGCGCAGCACGGTGGAGGAGTCCTCCAGCATGGCCAGGATGATGCTGGTCGCCCCCACCTTCAAGAAGGTCGCGTACTCGCTCATGTTGGAGTCACCCACGATCACGTGCAGGCGCCGGAACCGCTCGGCGTCCGCGTGGGGCTCGTCCCGGGTGTTGATGATGGGCCGGCTGCGGGTGGTGGCCGACGAGACGCCCTCCCAGATGTGCTCCGCCCGCTGGCTGATGCAGAAGGTGGCGCCGCGCGGCGTCTGGAGGACCTTGCCCGCCCCCGCGTAGACCTGGCGGCTCACGAGGAACGGGATGAGCACCTCGGTGTAGCGGTTGAAGTCGTCGTTGCGCTCGGTCAGGTAGTTCTCGTGGCAGCCGTAGGAGTTGCCGGCCGAGTCCGTGTTGTTCTTGAACAGGTAGACCTCGCCCCGGATCCCCTCCTCGCGCAGGCGCGACTGGGCGCCGGTCACCAGTTGGGCGAGGATCCACTCCCCCGCCTTGTCGTGCGTGACGACGTCGGCGATCTTGTCGCACTCGGGCGTCGCGTACTCGGGGTGGCTGCCGACGTCGAGGTAGAGGCGAGCGCCGTTCTCCAAGAAGACGTTGCTCGAACGCCCCCAGCTCACGACCCGGCGGAAGAGGTAGCGCGCCACCTCGTCGGGGCTGAGGCGCCGCTGGCCGCGCAGCGTAAAGGTGACCCCGTACTCGTTCTCCAGACCGAAGATCCGCCGGTCCACGGACGTCAACCTAACGCGGGGGTGGTCATTGCCGTCAGACCCCGTCCGGAGCCCGGCTTCCCGGCCCGGATCAGTCGGCGGTGGTTCCCGGGTCGCTCGGCGGCGACGACGGCTCGCTCCGCGCGGCGCGCTTGGTGGTCGAGCCGCGCGCCCGCGTGGCGGCGGGCGGGGCCAACAGCTCGACGAGCTCCTCCTCCACGATCCGGTGGAAGGTCCGGCGGCCGTTGTTGCGGCTGAGCGCGGCCACCTCGAGGTCACTCGGGTCGAGCGACCGGTCGGGCCCGCCCAGGGCGGCGACGGCCGCCCGCAGCGCGGTGCCGAGGTCCCAGCCGTCCTGCCAGGCCTCGGCGACGCGGGCCGCGATCGTCTCGGCGTCGCCGCCCAGGACCGCGAAGTGCTCCTCGTCGGTGATCGTGCCCTCATACGCGATGTGGTACAGCTGGTCCGGCCCGCCGTCGTCGGACAGCTCGGCGACCAGGATCTCCACCTCCATCGGCTTCAGCTCGTGGGTGAACACGGTGCCCAGGTACTGGGCGTAGAGGTTGGCGAGCGAGCGCGCGTCGACGTCCTCTCGACTGAAGGCGAAGCCCTTGGTGTCCGCGTGGCGGACGCCCGCCACGCGCAGCTGGTCGTACTCGTTGTACTTCCCGACCCCGCCGAACGCGATGCGGTCGTAGATCTCGCTGATCTTGTGCAGGGAGCGCGACGGGTTCTCCGCCACGATCAGCACGCCGCCGTCATAGGTGGTGGCGACGAGCGAGCGGCCCCGGGCGATGCCCTTCTGGGCGTACTCGGCCCGGTCCTTCATCACCTGTTCGGGCGCCACGTAGAAGGGCATGCTCACTGGGCTTCACCCCCTCCGGGCGTGCTCCCGGCGCGCTCGCGGCGCTTGCGCTCGATGAGCGTGGCGAAGCGCGCGGCCACCTCGGACTCGTCGGCCTGGCGGTAGCCCTCGGGGTCGACCACCGCCACCAGCGGGTAGATGCCCCGCACGAGGTCCGGACCACCGGTGCCCGAGTCCTCGTCGGCCGCCTCCCAGAGGGACTCGATGGCCAGCTCGACCGCCTCGGCCCGGGTCATGCCTTCGCGGTAGCCGAGCTTGACGGTGGTGCGGGCGTCGCGCCCGCCCGAGCCGGTGGCCTGGAAGTCGGTCTCCTCGTAGTGACCGCCGGTCAGGTCGTAGGTGAAGATGCGGCCGGTCGCCCGCCGCAGGTCGTAGCCGGCGAACAGGGGGACGACCCCCAGGCCCTGCATGGCCATGGGGAGGTGCTGGCGCACCATCTGGGCCAGCTGGTTGGCCTTCCCCTCCAGGCTGAGCGACACGCCCTCCACCTTTTCGTAGTGCTCGAGTTGGACCTGGAAGAGGCGGACCATCTCGACCGCCGGCCCCGCCGCCCCGGCGATGGCCACCGCCGACCAGCGGTCCGCCGCGAAGACCTTGTCCATGGCGCGATGGGCGATGGCGTTGCCCTCGGTCGCCCGGCGGTCACCCGCCATGACCACGCCGTCGGCGAAGCGCAGGGCCACGACCGTGGTGGCGTGGCGCACGGTGAGGACGCGCTCAGGGTCGCTCGGAACCAGGGGGATCCCCGACCGACGCAACACGCTCGCGAAGTCCGGACCCGGGTCGTCGGCCGGGCTGAACAGGGGCAGCGGCACCGGCGACTACTGCCCGCCCTTCTGCACGTAGTTGCGCACGAACTCCTCGGCGTTGTCCTCCAACACCTCGTCGATCTCGTCGAGGATGTCGTCGAGCTCGGCCTTCAGCTTCTCGGCGCGCTCGGTGGACGCCGGGGCCTCTTCGACCGTCTCGGTCTTCGTGCGCTCCGGGGTGCTTCGCCGCTTCTGCTCACGCTCTGCCATCGGTCATTCCCCTCAAGAGCTCAATCGGTCCAGTAGATCTGCCGGGCTCGTGCACGCATCGAGCAGCGAGGCCGTGTGTTCGGCCGTTCCCTTGAGCGGGTCCATCATAGGGACGCGCCGCAGCGGGTCCGACCCGAGGTCAAAGACGAGGGAGTCCCAGTTGGCGGTCACGACCGCGTCGGGCCAGCGGGCCAGGCACTTTCCCCGGAACCAGGCGCGGGTGCCGAGCGGCGGCTCGGTGATGGCCGTCTCGATCGCGGCCTCGTCGACCAGGCGCTCCATCGAGAGGCGGGCGAAGAGGGACCGCTCGGTCCGCAGGTCGTGATACTGCAGGTCGAGCGCCGCCAGTCGGTGGTCGTCCCACCCGCAGCCGTGCCGGTCCCGGTAGCCGTCGAGCAGGTGGCGCTTGGCCACCCAGTCCAGCTGGTGGACGAGGGAGGTGGGGTCCGTCTCCAGCCCGTGCAGCACGGCCTCCCAGCGGTCGAGGACCATCTCACCCACCGACTCCTCGCCCAGGGCCTCGAGGCCGTGCTCCTTCCCGTACCGTCGGGCGGCGGTGAAGAGCTCCCATTGGACCTCGAGGGCGGTGATGGTGGTGCCGTCGACGACCGGTAACGGACGCGACAGCGAGAGGTCGGCCGAGACGTGGTGCATGGCGCGCACCGGGTCCTCGAGCGACAGCTCGCGCGCCGGCAGCGCGTCGTCCTCGATCATCGCCAGCACGAGGGCCGTCGTGCCCACCTTCAAGAAGGTGGCGACCTCGGCCAGGTTGGCGTCGCCCACGATGACGTGCAGCCGGCGGAAGCGCCGCGGGTCGGCGTGCGGCTCGTCGCGGGTGTTCACGATCGGGCGCTTGAGGGTGGTCTCCAGGCCGACGAGCTCCTCGAAGAACTCGGCGCGCTGGGTGAGCTGGTACTCGATCGACTCTCCCCCGAAGCTCGCGGTCTCGCTGCCCACCTTGCCGGCCCCGGTGTAGATGGCCCGCGTCACGAAGTGCGGGACGATGCCGGTCACCACCTTGGCGAACGGCACGGCCCGGTCCATGAGGTAGTTCTCGTGGCAGCCGTAGGAGTTGCCCTTGCCGTCGGAGTTGTTCTTGTAGACGATGACGGTCGGGTTGCCCGGGAAGTTGGCGGCGGCCCGCATCGCGCGCCGAAGCACCTCCTCCCCCGCCTTGTCGTGGAGCACCGCCTCGAGCGGGTCGGCGCACTCGGGCGTCGAGTACTCGGGATGGGCGTGGTCCACGTAGAAGCGGGCGCCGTTGGTGAGGACCGTGTTGGCCAGGTGGGTCTCGACCATGGGCGGCATGGCGCCCTCGCGGGCGAAACCGCGCGCGTCGTTGCCCGGCGTCTCGTCCTCGAAGTCCCAACCGGTCTTGCGGTCGACCTCGGACGCGTAGGCGTTGACGAGGAGCGAGGAGGCGACGACCGGGTTGCTCTCGGCACCGGTCGCGTGGATGCCGTACTCGGTCTCGATGCCGCAGATCTTGCGGGTGGCCACGGAACGACCCTACCCGGTGGACCCGCGCGCACCCCTGCAGTCGGGGCCGGCCCCTCCGCCCGCCCGCTGGTGCCTGGCCCTCAGAGGTACTGGCCGGTGCCCACCCGTTCGATGGAGCGCCCGCCGTGACCCTCGGTGTCGTCGGAGAGCAGGGTGCGCACGTAGACGATGCGCTCGCCTTTCTTCCCCGAGATGCGGGCCCAGTCGTCGGGGTTGGTCGTGTTGGGGAGGTCCTCGTTCTCCTTGTACTCCTGGCGGATCGACTCCAACAGGTCGTCGGTGCGCACGCCGGAGCCCTGGTTGGCGATCTCGCGCTTGATGGCCAGCTTCTTGGCCCGCCGCACGATGTTCTCGATCATGGCGCCAGAGGCGAAGTCCCGGTAGTAGAGGACCTCCTTGTCGCCGTTCTGGTAGGTGACCTCCAAGAAGCGGTTGTCGTCCTCGGCCCGGTACATCTCGGTCACCGTGCGCTCGATCATGGCCTGGCAGGCCTTGGCCGGGTCGCCGCCGCCCAGGCGCTCCACCTCGCCCGCGTCGAGGGGGAGGTCGGCCGTCAGGTAGCGGGCGAAGATCTGGGTCGCCGCGTCGGCGTCGGGCCGCTCGATCTTGATCTTCACGTCCAGCCGGCCCGGCCGGAGAATGGCGGGGTCGATCAGGTCCTCGCGGTTGGAGGCGCCGATCACGATCACGTCGCGCAGGGTCTCGACGCCGTCGATCTCGGCCAACAGCTGGGGCACGATGGTCGACTCCATGTCCGAGCTGATCCCGGTCCCCCGGGTCCGGAAGAGCGAGTCCATCTCGTCGAAGAAGACGATGACGGGCACCCCCTCTTCGGCCTTCTCCCGGGCCCGTTGGAACACGAGCCGGATCTGGCGTTCGGTCTCGCCCACGTACTTGTTCAAGAGTTCGGGGCCCTTGATGTTCAAGAAGTAGCTGCGGATGCTGGCGTTGTGGGTCGCCTCGGCCACTTTCTTGGCCAGCGAGTTGGCGACGGCCTTGGCGATCAGCGTCTTGCCGCAGCCGGGCGGACCGTAGAGCAAGATGCCCTTCGGGGCCGGGAGCTTGTACGTGTTGAACAGCCGCCGGTGCAGGTAGGGCAGCTCCACCGCGTCGGTGATGGCCTCGATCTGGACGTCGAGCCCGCCGACGTCGGCGTAGGTGATGTCGGGGACCTCTTCTAGGACCAGCTCTTCGACCTCGGGGCGGGGCAGCTTCTCGATCAGGAGCTGGCTGCGGTGGTCCATGAGGACGGCGTCGCCCGGCCGCAGCTTCACGCCGATCATCTCGTCGGCGAGCTCGACGACGCGCTCCTCGTCGGCGCGGGCGTAGACGATCGCCCGCGTGCCGTCGACCAGCACCTCTTTCATGGTGACGACCTCACCGGAGAGGTCGCCGTCGCGCACGAGCACCACATTCAGCGATTCGTTGAGGACGACCTCGTTGCCCTTGCGCAGGACGCCGGGGTCGATGTCGGGGTGCAGCGCCACCCGCATCTTGCGGCCGCTCGAGAACACGTCGACCGTGCCGTCCACGTTGATGTCGAGGAACGTGCCGTAGGCGGCGGGGGGCTGGGTGAGCTTCTCCACCTCTTCGCGCAGCGCCCCCAGCTGTTCCTTGGCCTGCTGCAGGGTGAAGGTGAGCTTCTCGTTCTGCGAGACGGCCTGGGCCAGCTGGCCCTTGCTCTCGAGCAGCCGCTCCTCTAGGGCCTGGACGCGACCCGGACTCTCCTGGAGCCGGCGGCGCAGCGCGTTGACCTCGTCTTCGGCCTCGACGAGCCGGGCGCGCACGATCTCGAGCTCTGCCTCGGAACCAGCGTCGTGCGTGTGGTCTGACGGCGTCGGCGTGGTCCTCACCTCCCTCGGGCGTCCCTCTCGGTCACCCTATCGGCAGACCCCACCAGGCGCGCGACGCCGGCGGGCCAACGATCGAGCGCCGACGAGCGGGCACGGGGCCAGGGGAAAAGTGCCACGGGGACCATTCCGGCGAGCGGAACCGTCGCGAATCGGGCAGGCTGGCGCCGATGGAAGAGCAGCCGGGGGCGGGCTCGGGCTGGACGCCCGAGATTCGGGTGTCCGAGGCCGAGCGGGACACGGCCGCGGCCGCGCTGGCCAAGTACTGCGGCGAGGGCCGCCTCACCCTGGAGGAGTTCTCCCAGCGGGTGGAGCAGGTGCTGGCGGCGCGCACCCAGTCCGACCTCGACCGCGTGATGGCGGATCTCCCCAAGGGCGACGTCGTCGAGGCTTACGCCAGCCCCATCCCGCCGTCGGGCTGGCAGGTCTCCATACTGAGCGGCTCGTCCAAGAAGGGCCGGTGGCGTCCGAAGCCGCGCATGAAGGCGCTCGCCATCATGGGCGGGATCGAACTCGACTTCCGCAACGCCGAGATCGAGGGACGCGAGGTGACGATCACCGCCTTCGCCATCATGGGCGGGATCGACATCGTCGTCCCCGAGGGGGTCCATGTCCACCTCGGCGGGTTCAGCATCATGGGTGGGCGGGACATGAAGGTCTCCAACGCGCCGGTCCTGCCCGGGGCCCCGGTCATAAAGGTGCGGGCCTTTCCCATCATGGGTGGGATCTCGGTGCGCACGAAGCGTCCCCGGGCCAAGGTCATCGAAGACGTCCGCCAGGCCTTCTCCCCGACCGATCTCCCCGCGTCTCTCCGCTGGGGTGGGAAGGCGGTCGACAAGGCGGTCGCCCGCACCGCCGCCGCCGGGCGCCCCCCCAACCGCCACCAGACGCTCGACGCCCGCGACGCCCTGGCGTTGGCCGGTGAGATCCTCGACCGCCTGTCGGGCCGGGCGGCCCCCGGCGGGCGCCCCCCGGGGTCGCCCAACTACCGGTCGCCCGCGGCCCCCGACGGCACCGTCACCATTCTGTTCTGCGACGTCTCGGGCTTCACCGAGATGACCGAACGGTTCGGCGACGTCGAGTCCCAGAACCTGCTGGCCACCTACTTCGGGATCGTGCGGGAGCGGTCGGCCGCGCACGGGGGCTACGAGGTGAAATGCCAGGGGGACGAGGCGATGCTGGCCTTCGCCGGGGCCGGACAGGCGGTGCGCTGCGCCATCGACATCCAGCGGGCCCTCGGCGCCTACAACGCCACCCGGCCCGACGCGGCGATCCGGGCGCACCTCGGGCTGCACACGGGCGAGGCCATCCAGGACGGGGGGGACTTCCTCGGGCGCACGGTCATCCTGGCCAGCCGCATCACCGACGAGGCGCAGGCCGAGGAGATCCTGGTCTCCTCGCTCCTGCACGAGCTCACCGCCAACTCCCAGGACCTGGTCTTCGGAGCGCCCCGCACCGCCACCCTCCAAGGGGTGAGCGATTCCCAGCAGCTCTATCCGGTGCTCTGGGACTGAGCCGAGGGAGGCCGGCATCGAGCGCCGTCGAGCGGCCGTCGTGGTGCAGCCAGCGATTCCATGGGCCACGCCCGTTGTGCCTGCGAGTAGCATTGACCACATACGGACGCATGGGTCAACAGGGCCCGCCGGCGCACCGCCCTGCGGTGTTGACAGCGTCGGGCATCCGTCGTTACCGTCCCGCCTCGGTCGAGCGAACGCGATCGGTGACCACCAGCCACAGGAAGGCCACGCATGAAGGTCTGGATCGACCAGGATCTGTGCACCGGCGACGGTCTCTGCGAGGAGATCGCTCCGGCGGTGTTCACCCTGCTCGACGACGGCCTCGCCTACGTGAAGGAAGCCGACGCCGTCAAGAACGAGCCCGGTGGCTCGGCCGGCATGGCGCTCGTGCCCGAGGAACTCGAAGACGCGGTGGTCGAGGCGGCCGAGGAGTGCCCGGGCGAGTGCATCTTCATCGAGAAGGACTGATTCACTCCTCCCCCGTCGGCTGATCGACCAGCCGGCGCGCGGTGGTCAAGAACCCCGTGTGCGCCACCATGCGATGGTCCGGCCGGACCGAGCGCGCCTCTATGTGCCAGGTGCGGCGCAGGATCTCCACCGTCTCGGCCAGCGCGAATGGTCCGTGGGTCAACGTCTCGCGGAGCTGCGCCGTCTGGTTGATCGTCGGCAGGTAGCAGAGCAGGATCCCGCCGGGCCGGAGCGCCCGGGCGGCGTGCGGCAGGACCAGCCAGGGCTCGGGGAGATCGAGGAGCACCCGGTCGACCTCGCGTTCGTCGATGCCCAAGGTGGCGTCGCGGATCTCGATCCGGTACTCGGGGGCCTCGCCCAGCGCCGCGCGCACGTTGGCCATGGCGCCATCGGCGAAGTCCTGGCGCAGGTCGTAGCCGACGACCGAGGCCCCGGCGCGCAGCACCGCCATGGAGAGGGCGCCCGAACCCACGCCCGCCTCGAAGACCCGCTGGCCCGGGCCGATGTCGGCCGCCAGCAAGATGGCCCCCAGGTCCTTCGGGTAGATCACCTGCGCGCCGCGGGGCATCTTCAGCACCAGGTCCGAGAGGGTCGGACGCAGCAGGAGGAAGCTGCGCCCGGTCGAGCCGGTCACCGAGGCGCCCTCGGTCTGCCCGATGACGTCGTCGTGCTGGACGATGCCGGCATGGGTGTGGAAGGCGCGACCCGGCTGCAGGGTCAGCAGATAGCGGCGGTCCTTGGCATCGATGAGAAGGACGCGCTCGCCGGGCGCCAGGACCCCCCGCCCGCCGGGCGCGTCCACGTCGCTAGGAGGCTGGCTGATCTGCTGGTTGCGCCCGATCGCGCAGTGTCACCACGTAGGAGTCCCCCGGCCGGAGGCGCCGACTGGAGATCACCGGTTCGCTCTTCGCGCGCAGGTTGCGCAGCAGGAGGCCGGCTCCGGCCACCACGATCCAGGCCCAGTACTCACCGGAGAGCGCGCGACGCCCGGCGGATCGGAACAGGCGCCGGGCGCCCGCGGTCACCAGGCGGCGCAGGAGGGCTTCCACGAGACGCCTAGAGCTGCCGAATCTCGAGCACGGCCGAGCGCTTGCGCCCGCCGCGCCGCCCGAAGAGGTACACGACCGCCAGGACGCCGAGCGCGACCGCACCGGCGATGAAAAGCGCCTGGGGCGCGGCGGCGCGGGCCGTCTGCTCGCCCTCCCCCATCACCTTGGAGAACGCGGCTTGCAGGTCGTCGCGGGTGATGCGCCGCCCGTTCGTCTCGACTGTCATGACTACTCCTTCTCTCGGCCGCTCAGTCGCCGGCCTCGGCCTTGGGAGCCGGTCGCCGTCTCGCCGCCGGTCCGTGCACGATCCGCCAGGCGGCCAGCGCCATCACGCAGGCCGCTAGCGCGGCGACGATGACGTAGGGCAGCCAGGACAGGTTGCCATGGAAGGCCCCCGTCTCGGTCTCCAAGACGCGGAGCGCGGCCAAGAGGAGAAGCGAGGTCCCGAAGGCCAGGGCGAGGGCCCCGAGCACCCCGAAGAGCAGCGAGCGGACGAGGCCCTGCAGGGGCGCCAGCGCCTCCTGCTTCACGTACTTGACGACCAACTGGACGGTCTCGGAGCCCGAGGCGCTCCCGCCGCCCGACGCGTCCTTGTCCCCTTGGCCCAAGAGTCGCACAGTGAACGCGGGTCCTTTCCGGACTTGTGAGAACGACCAGGTCATCCTCCCCTTTGGAGGAGCCCGCTGGCAAGCATCTCAGCTGCGGTCGGTGAAGAGGTAGGTGGAGCTGGCCCGGGCGATGAGCGCCCCGTCGCTCCCGGTCACCGACGCCTCGACGAAGGCCACCCGCCCGCCCCCCGAGACGACCGCCGCGTCGCAGGTCAGGTCGGCCCCCTGGGCGACCGGGGCGAGGAAGCTCACCTTCAGCTCGGCGTTGGCGATCCTGACCTTGCGCCCGGTGACGAAGGTGACCGCGGCCGCGCCCATGGCGGTGTCGATGAACGCGCACAGCATGCCGCCCTGCATGGTGCCGGCCGGGTTGGCGAACCGCTCGTCTGCCGTCATCTTCCAGCGCGTCGTACCCGGGGTGGACTTGTCGGTGCAGACGGCGCCCAGCAACAGATCGCTGTTGGGGGGCACCTGGATGGCGCGCGGCGGCATGGGGCGACGTTATCCCGCGACCCCACCCGGGTCGCGGGCCCGTGATGGCGCCGCGCGCCCGGGCATTGACGAGGCCCGCGAACGCGCCCCGCGCGCTCATCCCGGGGCGAGCGCGTGGCGGGCCTCGAGCGCCGCATAGAAGACGAGCACGTAGGCCGCGGCCGGATCGGCCCACCACCAGCCGAGGGCGGTGTTGAGGGACAGCCCGACCAGGACCGCCGCGGCCAGCACTGCATCGATGGCGGTCACCCGGCCCTCGGCCCGCAGCACGGGGTTTCCGAGCGCCGTACCGGTCCTGGCCTTGCCGGCCGCGAGCAGGCACATCACGGCGGCGGTGAGCGCGGTCCAGACGATGCCCACCGGGCTGTGGCGCGCGTGGTGGGCGAGGACGAGGAGGACAGTGCTCTGCACGGCCAGATAGGCGGCGAGCAGCACGAAAGCCGCGCCGATGAGCCGCAGGGCCCACCGTCGCCGCTCCGGCGCGAGGCGGCCCAGCTCCCAGAGCACGACGATCGACGCCCCGATCTCGATGAGGCTGTCCACCCCGAACCCCGCGAGGGCGACCGAGCGCGCCTGGACCGCCGCCACGGCGAGGACGGCGACGCCGA
>JGI12269J14319_10005337_pt1 | contig 11428 bp, 10 predicted proteins | sample PeaSoiSIISIP2007_FD_14319 | JGI IMG/M metagenome (IMG submission 14319) | reverse complement strand
CATCCCATCGGCAGGTCCTCCCTGCCGACCAGTCGACCTGTTACCCATGTCTCCGGTCTATTCTGTTACCTATGTAACCGGTTTGGACCTCGCAACCCTCTCCCCCTTCAGGGGGAGAGGGAAGGGTGAGGGGGAACGTCTTGTCCACTTATCCAGGAAATGCTCTACGGTACCGCGTAGCTCCGGGCTTGGGTTGCGCAACTGCCGCCGCCGTCGGCCTTGAGCGTTTTCCTCGGTGTGGTGGCGCAGCCTGCGCCGGCGCGGCCCAAGTTCGGGAAGGAAAAGCCCGAAGGACTCTGCGGCGCGAAGACGTCTCAGATGCGCCGGCCCGTCCTCTCCCAATAGGGATCGCGCAGCGCGCGCTTCTTGATCTTGCCCGAATCCTCGCGCGGCAGTGCCTCACGAATCTCGACCCGGCGCGGCAGCTTGTAGTCGGCGAGCCGGGTGGCGAGTGCTGCGATCACCTGCTCGGGCCTCAGCACGGCACCCTCCGCCGGCGCGATCACGGCCATGATGCTCTCGCCGAATTCCGCGTCCGGGATGCCGAAGACGGCGCAATCGCCCACTCCGGGGAGCGCGTGGATCGCCGCCTCGATCTCGGCGGGATAGACGTTGGCCCCGCCCGAGATGATCATGTCCCGCTTGCGGTCGCAGAGATAGAGATAGCCGTCGCGATCGAAATAGCCGACGTCGCCGACCGTGATCAGGCCATCGCGCTCGATAAGGCGGCGCTCTTCCGGTTGGTTCTGATAGGTGAAGTCGGGATAGGCGCCCACACGGACGTAGAGCTCGCCCTCCCTCCCCTGCGGCACTTGGCACCCCTCCTCGTCGAGCACCTTGGCGACGGCGCCCTCGACCGTGCGGCCGACGGTGCCGCGGTGCGCGAGCCACTCGGCGCTGTCGCAGAAGGTGACCGGGCCCGTCTCGGTGGCACCATAGAACTCGACGAGGGCACCGCTCCACCACTCGATCATCGCCCCTTTCACCTCGGGCGGACAGGGGGCGGCCGCGTGCACCACGCACTCGAGCGAGGAGACGTCGTAGTGCCGGCGCACGCGCTCCGGCAGGTTGAGGAGCCGCACGAACATCGTCGGCACCATGAAGGCGTGGCTGATGCGGTGGCGCTCGACGAGTGCCAGGAACGCCTCGGCATCGAAACGCGGCATGAGCGCCACGAGCCCGCCCATGCGCGCGGCATTGAGCGCATAGGCGTTGGGCGCGCTGTGATAAAGCGGCCCGGGGATGAGCGCGCGCATGCCCGGCCGGAAGCCGTAGACGCGGGCGCGCAAGGCCCGGAGTGCCGCGAGCTCGACGGGCGTCGGGCGGAAGCGCCGCACGCCCTTGGGCACGCCCGTGGTGCCCGAGGTGTAGATCATGCTCTCGCACGGCGGAGGTGCCGGCACCTCGCTCGGCGCCTGCGCCTCGACCCAGTCGTCCCAGGGGACTTGACCGGTGGGCAGGCGGGCTGCGTCATCCGCAATCCCATAGGCCGCGCAAAGCGCGGGCGGGGTCGGCACGATCAGCGCGGAAAGGCCGGGAGCGGCGGCGTCGCGCACGCGGCGCCAGAGATCGCTATGGACGACGAGCACGCGCGCGCCGCTGTCCTGGAGGATATAGGCGACCTCCTCCTCCTTGAAATGCCAGTTGATCGGCACCGCGTAGGCGCCGCGGCGGAGGGCGGCGAGACTCGCCTCGAGAAAGGGCGCATCGTTGCGCATCAATATGGCGACGGTGTCGCCCTCGCCGATGCCGAGACGCGCGAGGCCGCCCGCCGCCCTGGCCACGCGCGTCGCCAAGGTCTCCCACGTGAGGTGGTTGGCGCCGCTCAAGAGGCCGCGAAGCTCGCGCATGGCTCCCCTTTAACAGAACGAGCGTTTGACGGCGAGTCCGGCCTTGCTCTAGGACATGCCGAGCATGGATGTCTGCCGGAGGCGTGCTGATGGCCGATTTCATCGAGAGCTATCGCGGCGCGGTCAAGGCCTGGGAGTGCGACAGCTTCGGCCATTTCACCGTGGCCTATTATTTCGAGCGCTTCGGCGAGGCCTCGATTGCGATGCTCGCCGGCTTGCGCGCGCATGGCCTTCTCCCGGAAGGCGAGGATTGGCGCTCGGCCTCTTTTGTCGCTCGTTTCCAGGAGGAGCTGCGCGCGGGCGACGGGCTGCACATCCTCACTACTGCCGCCGAGCGGAGTGCCGAGCGCTTGCGCTTCGACCACAAGCTCGTCAACTCCATGAGCGGCGCCGTGGCGACAACCGTCGAGGAGATGCTTTCCCCGAGAGTGCCTGGCGCAGTACCCGACGAAGCCATCGCCGCTCAGGCGGGCGAAGGCTTCATGGCGGGCTCGCTCGACGTGGTGCGCGCCGCCGAGCTCGACGAGCGCGGCGAGCTTTCGCTCGGCGGCTATGTCCACCGCAGCTCGGCCGCCTCGGCCCAGCTCCTCGGTGCCGCCGGCATCACGCCCGAGTACCTGCGCGCGAACCAGCGCGGCTTCGCCACCTTCGAGATCCGCCTCGAGCTGCGCGAGCCGCGGCCGCGTGCGGGGGCGCGCCTCAAGGTCGAGTCGGCACTCGCGCGTCTCGGCAGCTCCTCGCTCCAGATGCTGCACCGCATGTGCGAGCTGCCGAGCGGGCGCCTGGTGGCAAGCGGCAGCCAGTCCGGTGCCCATTTCGACCTCGCGACCCGCCGCTCGACCCCCATCCCGAAAGAGCTGCGCGAGCGCGCGGCGGCCTATCTCGTCGCGAACTGACCGCCTCACCCGTCACCCCCCGAGTAGCACCAGCCCGAGCATTTTCCCGGCGGTAAGGAGCAGCTGATCGAGGGTTGCGAGCGGCAGCTTTCGCCGCTGCGCCAGCTCGAGATAAGCGGCATCGTAGGCCGTGAGCGCGAACTGGTCGGCAAGCTGCAACGTCGTGGTCCAGGCATATCTGTCGGTATCGGGGTCGACCGTGATCGGCATGGCCGCAAGCTGCGCGATGGCGCCGTCGCGAAACGCCGCATCGATACGCTTGCGCCGGAGCGCGCTCCGGAAGCCGTTGGCGATTTCAAGGCGCCACAGCGACGGGACGACCGCGCCGGCCTCGACCACTTTGTCCAGCACGGCGTCGGCCGCGGGCGTGCGCTCGTCCTCGAAATACCAACTGAGCGCGAGGGAGGGATCGAGCACCAGGCTCACAGTCGCCCCTCGTCGATCAGCTCCTTGATCTTGAGACCGCCGAGCGTCACGCCCTTGCTCATCTCGCGGATGCGCCGCGCAGCCGCGCGCGCCTCCTCACGATTGACCACACCTTTCGGCGGCACCAGACGTGCCACCTCCCTGCCATGGCGCGTGATGACGACCTCCTCGCCGCGCTCGACTTGGTCGAGCAGCGCGCTCAGGGTGTTCTTGGCCTCAAAGGCCCCGACTTCTTTCATATAGTGCTCCAGAACAGGCTAGATGTCAGCTAGCTGATTCTGCCAGATTTCACGCCGAAATGCAAGAACGGAGTGGGAACTTATGATAGAGGGAGGGGCCCGCGGCGATCAGGCCGTGGGTAGGTGAGGGACGACTACCGCCCCTGGAACGCGGGCTTGCGCTTTTCCATGAAGGCGCGGCGGCCCTCGACGTAGTCCTCGCTTGCGAAGCAGCGAGCCACGAGCTCGTCGCAGCGCTTGCTGTCGAGGGCGGGCGAGGGCTTGGCGAGCTCGGCGACGACGCCCTTGATCGCCGCGAGGGTCAACGGCGCGTTCTCCGCGATCATGGCGCAATAGGAGCGCACATAGGCCTCGAGCTCGGCCTCTGGCAGCACACGGTTGAGGAGGCCCATGGCGAGCGCCTCGGCCGCGCTGAACTGGCGGGCGGTGTAGAAGATCTCCTTGGCGTAGGCCGGACCCACGAGATCGACGAGCTTCTTGACCCCGCTCCAGCGGTAGCCGAGGCCGAGCTTGGCCGCCGGCACGCCGAAGCGCGCACCCTCGGACGCGATGCGCAGGTCGCACGAGAGGGCCACCCCCACCCCGCCGCCGATGCAGAAGCCGCGGATCATGGCGAGCGTCGGCTTCTTGGCCGCCTGCAGGCGCGTCTGCGCGCGGTCGCCGATCGCATCGTATTGCTTGACGCTCTCGGGCGAGGAGCGCAGTTGCTCGAATTGCGAGATGTCCGCACCCGAGATGAAGGCCTTGTCGCCCGCACCCTTGAGCACGATGACGCGCACTTGGGGATCGCTCTCGAACTGATCGAGGATGAGCGGGATCGCCTCCCACATGTCCTGCGAGATCGCGTTGCGCCGCTCTGGGTTGTTGAACACCATCCAGCCGATGGCCCCATCGGTCTCGACGATCATGCGCTCGCTAGGCGATACCATCATCGGCTCTCCTTTCAGATCACGCCGCGCTGGCGCAGGCCTAGAATCGCGGCGGCGTCGTAGCCCAATTCGCGGAGCACCGCATCCGTATGCTCGCCGCGCTCAGGGCTCGGCATGCGGAGTTGAGAGGGCGTGCGGCTCAAACTGACCGCCTGGCCCACGAGCTCGATGCGGCCGAGGGTCGGGTGATCGACCGGCTGGGCGATGCCCAGATGCTTCACCTGCGGGTCGGCGAACACCTCGTCGATGCGATAGATCGGCCCGCTCGGCACGCCCGCGCGGTTGAGCACCTCGACAAGCTCCGTCGCTCCGTAGCCCTTGGTGATCTCCCCGATCGCGGCATTGAGCCTGTCGCGGTTCTTGGAGCGGGCCTTGGCGGTCGCGTAGTCCGCGTCCTCTGCGAGATGCCCGGCGCCGATCGCGCTGCAGAAGCGGCGGTAGATGTCCTCGCCCGCGGCGGCGATGTTGACGAAGCCGTCCTTGGTGCGGAAGACCCCTGTCGGAATGCTGGTCGGATGGTTGTTGCCGGCCTGGGGCGGCACCTCCTTGGCGATGAGCCAGCGGGCGGCCTGGAAATCGAGCATGGCGATCTGGGCGCCGAGGAGGGAGGACTGCACCCACTGCCCCTCGCCCGACTCCTCGCGCTCGAGGAGGGCCACGAGAATGCCCATGGCGCAGAAGATGCCGGCGGTGAGATCGGCGACCGGGATGCCGACCCTGACCGGCCCCTGTCCGGGCAGCCCGGTGATCGACATCAGCCCGCCCATGCCTTGCGCCACCTGGTCGAAGCCGGGGCGGTCGCGGTAGGGCCCGTCCTGGCCGAAGCCGGAGATGCTGGCATAGACGAGGCGCTTATTGAGCCCCTTCAAGCTCTCGTAATCTATGCCGAGGCGGAATTTCACGTCCGGGCGATAGTTTTCCACGAGAACGTCCGCCTTCTCGACGAGCCGCTTCAGGATCGCGACGCCCTGGGGGTCCTTGAGATTGAGGGTGATGCTGCGCTTGTTGCGGTGGATGTTCTGGAAGTCGGGGCCGTGGCGCTCCCCGCCCAGGCCCCCATCGCCCTCCGGTGCCTCGACCTTGACCACGTCCGCCCCCCAATCGGCGAGCTGGCGCACGGCCGTGGGGCCGGCGCGCACGCGCGTCAGATCGACGACCTTGAAGCGGGAAAGCGGGAGCTTGCTCATGTGTCCTCGACGATTTGGGCGATGCGTTGCGGATCGATCTCGAGCCAGACCGTCTCGCCCGCCTCGAAGACCTCCTCGGGCGAGGCCGAGACGCGCAAAGCTGTACCACCCCCACCGGGGTCGACGAAATAGTCCCATTCGTCGCCCAGATAGGCGCGCTTGACGATGCGCCCCTCGACCCACCAGCCGGGGCGCTCGCCGCGGCCGCGATGGAGGCCGATCGTCTGCGGGCGCACCGAGAAGACGACGCGCTGTCCTAGCGAGCCCGCCTCGGGAAAGAGCCCGGCGGGCACGGCGAAGCCGGGAAAGCCGATCTCGCTGCCCTCAAGGCGCCCCTCGAGGAAGTTGGTGCGGCCGACGAAGCCCGCGACGAAACGCGTCCTCGGCCGGTTATAGAGCGCAAAGGGATCGTCGACCTGCTCGATCCGCCCCCGGTTCATCACGACGATACGGTCGGAGGTCACCATGGCCTCCGACTGGTCGTGCGTGACGTAGACGGTGGTGATGCGGAAGGCGTCATGGAGGCGCCTGATCTCGAAGCGCATCTCCTCGCGCAGGTTTGCATCGAGATTGGAGAGCGGCTCGTCGAGGAGGAGCACCTCGGGCTCGATCACCATCGCGCGCGCGAGGGCCACGCGCTGCTGCTGGCCGCCCGAGAGCTCGGAGGGATAGCGCTCCTTGAGCTCCTCGAGATGGACGACCGAAAGCATGCGCTCGACCCGCTCGGCGAGCTCGGCCCGGGGCAGCCTGCGCAAGCGGAGCCCGAAGGCCACGTTCTCGGCGACCGTCATGTTCGGCCAGATCGCGTAGCTCTGGAATATCATCGACATGCGCCGGCGCTCCGGGGGCACCACGCCGTGGGGCGAGGAGAGCAGCACCCCGTCCATCTCGATCGTCCCCTCGCTCGGCGGCATAAAGCCGGCGATCATGCGCAGCGTCGTCGTCTTGCCGCAGCCCGAGGGCCCGAGGAGCGAGACAAGCTCGCCCGCCTCCAACGCCAAATCGACGTTGGACACGGCGACCGTGTCGCCGAAGCGCTTCCCGAGACCCTTGAGCGCGAGCTTGGCCATCCCCCCTCTCCCGGTCTTGCCCGTCAGCCCCGGCGCAACATGAAATCGCGTCCGACCAGCCTGGAGCTCACGGCGACGATGACGACGGTCGCCACCAATAGCACGCCGCCCAAGGCCGCGACGTACTCGAAATTGCCCTCTCCGCTTAGCTCGTAGAGCACTACCGACATGACCTGGGTGTCGGGCCCGGTCAGGAAGATCGCGGCGCTGAGCTCGCGCGTGGCCGGGATGAACACCAGGATCCAGCCGCCGATGAGGCTGCGGCGCAGCAGCGGGGCCACCACCTTCCCGAGAACGGTGAGCCGTCCGCCGCCGAGGATGCGCACCGCGTCCTCCATCTCCGGGTTGAGGCTGCGCATGGCGGCGTCGCTGTTGGTGTAGGCGATGGGCAGAAAGCGCGCGGTGAAGGCGAGAACGACGAGAGCCGCGGTGCCGTAAAGCTGGATCGGCGGCGCGGCATAGGCGGCGTAATAACCGAGCGCCATCACGATGCCGGGAATGACGAAGGGGGCCACGCAGAGGAAGGCCAGCACGCCGCTCCATGGCAGGAGGCGCCGGTTCACGATGTAGGCGACGACAAGCGCCAGCACGAGGGCCAAGGACGCGGTGGCGGCGGCGTAGACGAAACTGTGGATGATCGAGCGTCCGGCCGTGGTGTGCTCGACGAGCACGTAGTGGAAGTTCGAAAGCGTCAGATTGGCGAGCGAGAAGCCCCGTCCCCAGGCCCGGCTGAATGCCGCCTGGGCGAGCACGATGAAGGGAAGCACGACCGAGATGGCGGCGACGAAGGCAGTGTATCCCAGCGCCAGCCAGCGCCAATGCCCGAGCTTGATCAGGCGACGCTCCCCGCCCTTGCCCGTGATCGTGACGAAGCTCTTGCGGCCGAAGGTCCTGCGCTGCACCCAGAAGAGCACCGCCGTGATGCCGAGGAGCGGCATGGCGAAGGCCGCCGCGACCTCGGCGCGGACGGGGTATTCGAAGAACTGCCAGAGCTGCGTCGTCACAACGTTGATGTGCGCGGGCAGCCCGATGATGGCGGGCGTGCCGAAGAGCGCGATCGCCTCGAGAAAGCTGATGATGAGGCCGCCCAGGATGGCCGGCCACACGAGCGGGAGCGTCACCTTGAGCGTGGTGCGCAAGCCGCCCGAGCCGAGGATATGGGCGGCGTCCTCCATTTCCGAGGAGACGGCATCGAGGGCGGCACTCGTGAAGATGAAGATGTAGGGATAGGAATAGACGGCGATCGAGAGTACCAAGCCGGGGAAGGTGAAGATGTTGACGATGCCGTGCTCCGCACCGCTGAGCGCCATCCATATGCGGTTGATCCAGCCCGCGTTGGGCCCGGCGAGGAGGATCCAGCCGATGGCGCCGAGGTAGGGTGGGGTCACGAAGGCGCCGAGCACCATGACGCGCACGAGGTCCTTGCCCGGCATGTCGGTGCGCGAGACCGCCCAGGCAATCGGCACGCCGAAGACGGCCGCGAGTGCCGCCACACCGGCGCCGAGCAGCAGCGAATTCTTGAGCGCGTCCAAGTGATGCTTGTTGACGAAGGCCGCAACGTAGTTTCCGAGCGTGTATCCGGCACCGCCCTCGTGCTCGAAGCTCTGCAGAACGAGCATGAGAAGCGGTCCGACCACGAGAAAGAGCAAGACGCCGATCAACAGGAGCCAGACGACGACCGCGGGCTCGAGCCGCTTCAAGCGCGTACGGAGGCCGTCGAGCTGTCCTAACGGCCGACCCGAAAACGAAGGCGTTATTTTCAACGCGCTATCCGGCATGCGCCGTCATTCCCGCGCCGGCAAATGGCGGCGTTGCGCTGTGCCAAAGCGCCTCGGACCGGGGGCGATGCGTCCTTCGAGACGCTCGCTGCGCTCGCTCCTCAGGATGAGAGAAAGTCTTTCTGCCACACACCAATCGACCTCATCCTGAGGAGCGCCCCCTTGGGGCGCGTCTCGAAGGACCCACGACGGCTCTGCAAGCGTCGTCGAGTGTGTGAATACCGCCGCGGGCGTGTCGCTCACACCCCGAAGGTGTCCCGCCACTGCTTGATGACCTCGGGAATGCCCGTGGTGATCTCCTCGATCGTCGGCCGGATGGTCTTCACCTCCGCGATCGGCTTGGCGCCGGCCGCGGGCGCTATTCCCGGCAGGAGCGGGTCCTGGAAGTACTCGACGTAGACCTCTGAGGTTTCCGGCCCCATCAGGAAATCCATGAAGAGCTTCGCCGCGTTGGGGTGCTTCGAATTCTTCATGATCGCCGAGGGCGAGACCATCAGCAAACTGCCGTCGCTCGGATAGACCACGCCCAAGGGGTTGCCCTTCGCGGCACTTTCCAGCGTCGTGGCCTCGGGGCCCGCGGCGATCGTGCGCTCGCCCGAATTGAGCATGGTCACCGTGTCGTTGATCGAGCGGCCGATCTGGGGGTTGATCGCCTTGAGCTTCTCGAAATACTGCCAGCCGTAGAGCTTGCGCATCTCCACGACCCAGGTGCCCACGTAGCCGCTGAAGCCGGGATGGCCGACGGAGACCTGGTCCTTCCACTTGGGATCGGTGAGCTCCGGCCAGCTCTTGGGCAGCTCGCTCTCCTTGACCTTGGTCTTGTTGTAGGTAATGCAAATGAGGCCGGCCGAGGTCACGTAATATTGCCCGTCCGGATCGAGCCCCTTGAAGGCGGCTACCACGTTCGCGGCGTTGGGCGGCGTCCATTGCAGGAACACGCCGGTCGGCTTGAGATGGATGTAGTGTCCCACGTCGGTCGAGCTGAACACGTCGCATTCGGCAACGCCCGCGCGCATGTCCTGGCTCAGGCGCTGATAGATGACCTGCGCGGTGCTGCGGAACACATTCGCCTTGATGCCGGGATATTTCTTCATGAAGGCGTTGCCCACGCCTTCGGCCGTCTGCGTGTCGAAGTGCGCGGTATACCAGCTGACCTGCCCCTCCTTCTTGGCCGCCTCTACGTCCGCGGCCTCTGCCGCGCGCGCGCGCGAGATGGCGGCCGGCGCCAAGGCGGCAAGCGCAGACGCAGCAGCGCTCGCCTCGAGAAATCGCCTGCGTTTCATCGTCAAATCCTCCCTCGGCCGCGAGCACTTCCCCGGCTTCTCCGGCCGGACTTCCCTCGCGAGCACCCACGCGATCGTGAGCGCCACTATCCGCCTTCCCCGGGCACCCGGCAAGGCGGTTCACAGAGCCGGCGTGGCGAGCCGGCGTGGCGCTGCTCTGCGGCTGCGCGCATCACGCCTATGTTCCCTCTCCCGCAAGCGGGAGAGGGCAGTCAGCTACGCCGCGTGCTGCTTCGCCCACAGCGCCACCTCGGCGTGGGTGGCGAACCAGACGCCGGGGCGCGCGCGCGCGTGGCGGATGAGCTCCTCGATGATCCAGCGGCGCGAGCGGTAGCCGATGATGTGGGGGTGCATGGTGAGCTGGAAGACCCCGCCCTCCTCGTAGGCCGCGTCGAACTCGCGGCGGAAGATCTCGAAGACGTCCTGGGGCGGGGTGTAGGGCCTGAGCTGCTGGAAGCGGTGCATCATGAAATAGACCGCGTCGTCGCGCACCCATTCGACCGGGAGCTCGACGATCCCCGTCGGCTCGCCGTCCATCACGAGCTCGTAGCAGTCCTCGTCCGACATCAGCGAGGAATCGTAGGCGAGGCCCATCTCCTTCTCGATGCGCAGCGTATTCGGGCTGAAGTCCCATGACGGCGTCCTGAGGCCTATGGGGCGCACGCCGCTCACCTTCTCGAGCGTGTCCGCCGAGCGCAGCATGAGATCGCGCTCCGCGTCGTAGGGCAGCACCGAGTTGAGCTCGTGGATCCAGCCGTGGATGCCGATCTCGTGCCCTTCGGCCACGACGCGGCGCTGCTCGTCGGGGTAGATGAGGGCCGAGACGGCGGGCACATAGAAGGTGGCCTTGACGCCGTGCTTCTCGAGGATCTTGAGGATGCGCGGCACGCCCACGCGGTTGCCGTATTGTCCCCAGCAAAGCCGCCCGATCGACTTGCCGCCGTCCCTCAGCTCGTTCGTCTCATGATCGGAGTCGAACGAGAGGGCGACGGCGCAGCGGGCGCCGTCCTTCCACGCCTTTGGCCTGAACGCCCGGCCCGCGCGCACGCGGCCCACGAGCTTGCGCCAATGCTCCTCCGGCCACTGCCAGGGTTCGAGAGCGGGAGCTTGTACGTTCATGACGTCCTCCTTAGCCGAGCGGCTCGTGTGCGGTTTCCTTCAGATAAGCGATGACGATGGCACTCACCAGCGCCGCCGCCATCACGTAGTAGACGGGTGCTATCGGGCTGCCGGTCTGGTCGATGAGCCAGGTGGCGATGAAGGGAGCAAAGCCGCCGAAGATCGCGACGGCGAGCGCATAGCCGCTCGTCATCCAGGTCGAGCGCACCCGCGTCGGGAAAATCTCCGAGATCGCCGCCGGGCCCGGACCGGAGAAGAGCGAGATCATGAGGCCGATCACGATCTGCACCAGGACGAAGACGGGAAGCGACACGCCCGACAGCATCATGGCGAAGATCGGGTACGGCAGCACGATGAAGGCGGCACAGCAGAGCAGAAGAAAAGGCTTGCGGCCGTAACGGTCGGAGAGATGCCCCATGAGGGGGATTGCCGCCATGAGCACCACCACGCCGATCGTATTCGACCAAAGCGAGTCGGTGCGCCCGATGTGCAGGAACTTCTGCGCGAAGGTCGGCATGTAAGCGAGAAAGATGTAGAAGATCACGGTCCAATTGATGGTGAAGCCGAAGGCGCGCGCGGCGAGCCAGAAGGGCGAGAGCGCGCCTGGCCGAGCCGCGGGTGCCGGCTCGCGCGCCACGCGCCGATAGGCTG
>JGI12269J14319_10005336_pt1 | contig 11428 bp, 9 predicted proteins | sample PeaSoiSIISIP2007_FD_14319 | JGI IMG/M metagenome (IMG submission 14319) | reverse complement strand
CTACTACGACCGTGGCGCCGACAACCACAGTGGCTCCCACTACGACCGTGGCACCGACCACGACCAATGTCCCCGCCACAACAGTGCCTCTCACCACGTCAAGCGGTACCACCACGATTCAGACGCACACCAACACCGTCTCGACCCTGCCGCCGAAGACGGCCACCATTCGGGCGCCCACCAACAGCACCACCGCTTCCAACCTGCGACCGAAGACGACCGCGATTCGGACACCCACGACGACCCCCGGGCTTGGCGGCAGGACTTGGAGCGGCTCGGGAGGCTCGAATGAGTCGGCGTCGGTTTCGGCTCCCTCCGGCGACCTGGCGTTCACGGGCCCGGGTCCGGGAGTGGGAACAATGTGCATCATCGGGGGTGGCCTCGTTCTCCTGGGCTTCGCCCTGCTCGCTCTTGTCGGAATCCCGCGACGCCTGGTCGGACAAATCGTGTTGGTCGACTCGAACCAGAGACGTGCTGCGCGAGCTCCGGCTGACTGCGCCACACATGAGCCACGCCGAGGGGACCTCTGGCTGCGTCCACCGTCCTGACTGGAGTGAAGGGCCTTCTGTCTCCGTGCCCTAGCGCCTGGGACCTGGCAGAACAAGTCGCCTCCGTTGGTTCGACCAAGTCATCTGCGGTCCCAGCGGTGCGCGCTTCGTGGGAGAATCATGACGGGCATCACACCGCTGCCCCGGTCGCCTAAGGAACTGTGTGGTGCGAATGGTCGGATACCGATTTCAACTCGGGCGGCTGGGNCGCTCCGACATAAGGTCCGCTCCACCTGCGGGCGGATGGCCCTGGTGACTCGGCCCGCCGACCGCCTCGTCCGGCTCGTAGCTGACGACGAGATCACCCAGCCAACCGGCACCGATCCCCGCCTCGGCTCGGCACGTCGAAGGTCCCGGCACCTCGTCCGGCTCGCCGCTTTCGGCGCCCCACCCGCTGTGGCGGCCGCCCTTGTTCCCTTCCGGGAGAACTTCCCGGGTACCGACGCGGCGCTGCTGATGGTCGTGATCGTCGTAGCCGTGGCCGCCGCCGGAGACCGCCTTGCCGGTGCTCTTGCTGCTGTCTCCGCCGGGATTTGGTTCGACTTCTTCCTTACCAAACCGTACGAGCGATTTGCCATAAGCCACCGTGCGGACATCGAGACGACCGTGCTGCTCTTCGTGGTCGGTGTGGCTGTCACCGAACTGACCGCACGCGGTCGTCATCACAGGCAGGTGGCCATCGAGGAATCAGGTCACGTAGCCCAGCTTCATTCGGTGGCACGGATGATGGCTGAAGGAGAGGACTCCAAGGTAGTCATCGCCCGTGCAGAACAAGCCCTGGCCACCCTGCTCGTGCTGCGCAGTTGTCGTTACGACCCGGAGTCGACGTCGACGCGACACCCAGGGATGATTTCCCAAGAGGGTGACATCGTGCTCGCCGGTCTGCGCTGGAATTGGCTCCCCGGACGCGTGGACCTACCCGTCAAGTACCAGGGCAGGGGATACGGGAGGTTCGTTCTCGTACCGACTCCCGGCGTCCCGCTGCCGCGCGGGCACCGCCTCGTCGCCGTGGCCCTGGCCGACGAGGTGGGAGCGGTACTCGCCGGTGCCGACCGCCCGGCGGGTTGAAATCGAGGCATTACATCCCGGGGCGCCGGGGCCGGCGCCATGCTCTGCGGACCCGCCGCCCCCCGGAAAGAGGCTCCATTGTCGGAAAAGTCGTTGGAGTGGGCAAGGAATCTGGCATCGGATAGCCTGTTCCCGCCAGCATCTCGGGGGCGGCGATACTGAGGGGGTCAGACGTTGAGGCGCATGTTGTCTCCTCTGGTGGGCGCCGCAGGGTGCCTCGCCATGCTGTCAGTCGCAGGTGTCTCGGTTCCGCAGGCGGCGACCGCTGTGGTCCGGAGCACCACCGCCGGCGGGCAGGATCTCGTGGCGCCCACCCACCCGAGAGTCGCCCGGCGCAACTCCGGTGTCGTTGCCGACTCGTACAACTGGTCGGGCTACGTCCAGGCGACGGGGAGAGGTACCCGCGTCTATACCGGAGTCACGACCACGTTCGTCGTCACGACCGTCAACACCAGCGTCCCCGGCGACCAGTACTCCGCCGATTGGGTCGGGATCGGTGGTTTCCAGACCAACAAGCTCGTCCAGGCCGGTGTCGAGGAGGACAACATCGGCGGTAGGGCGTTCTACAAGGCTTGGACCGAGATCCTGCCTCAGAGCGAGAGCCCCCTGTCCCTCGCCATCTCTCCCGGTAACAGGATCGTCATCACGGTCAGGGAGACGGCCAACAAGAAGGACAAGCACAAGCAGTGGGTCATGACCGTGGCGAACGCCACGACGGGCCGCAGCGCCGGATTGACCGTGAAGTACAACATCTCGGGCTCGAGCGCAGAAGCCATCCACGAGAGACCATGCATCGGCTCTCCGTGTTCCGATCATCTGGCCACGCTCGCCACGACCTCGGCCGCCACCTTCGATCCTGCCTATTTCACGACGTCCGCGCCGAATGTCACCGCCGTCTACCAGCCGCTCCTCAGGCCGACGACCGGGGCAACCCTCTACGACATCGCGATGTTGCCCAGCAATGCGACACCGACGACCCCTGCCATCGCCACGCCGTCCAACGCCAACAGTCACGCCGATGGCTTCACGGTGGCCGACGGAAGCACGGTGCCTGCGCCACCCCCGGGCTGACCCGCGTATTCTGCGGTCCTGCCGCGGCTGTCGGGGACCAGTCGGTACGGTTCGAGAGAGGATGGGGATGCGGGCTCGCGCCTNCCTGGTGATCGTGTCGGCGGTCTTCCTGGCTGCCTGCAGCGCGTCGCCGTCGTCCCCTCCCTCGAGTGCCTCGGCCCTCTCGCTCGGTGAGACGTCCACCTTCAGCGTTCCCGGGGTGTCGGTACCCGGGACCCCGACCCGCTACGACAAGGTCATGGTGCGTCGCTTCGGGTCGCCCGCCGCCGCCAATGTGCTGGTCCTGGTGCCCGGCACCCTGGCGGGAGCGGCCGACTTCGACATCGTCGGCCCCTATCTCGCCGCCCACGTCCCGAACCTCCAGGTGTGGGCCGAGATGCGACGAGAGGGAGCACTCGAGGACAACTCCATGCTCCTCAGAGCCCTGAACGGCACGGCGACGGTCCAGCAGGCATTCAACTACTACCTGGGCTGGATCGCGGACTCCTCGATCACGTCCCACTACCAACCGCTCAAGGCGTCGCAATTCCAATTCGCGGACCAGTGGGGGTTGGCTGTGGCCATGGGCGACCTCCACAACGTCATCGAGCTCGCCCGCGACGGCGGGAAACACACCGTCATCCTCGGGGGCCACTCGTTGGGGGGTGCCGAGGCGTCGATCTACCCGGTGTGGGACTTCGACGGCCGTGGTGGGTACCGGGACCTCGCCGGGATCGTCGGGATCGATGGTGACGCCGGTCTCGCCAGCGGGTTCGGCGGCACACCGACCACGAGCGCCCCCGAGGCGNAGGCGGCGCTGGCGAAGCTCCAGGCGGGAAGCCCGTGGCTCGACCTCCTCGGCTTCGGCCTGCCTTGGATCACCGGGCCCTTCGCNGAGCTCGGTGCCGTGGCGGCGCTCAAAGAGCCCCAGGCCGTGTCGGTCAACCAGAAGTTCCCGCTCCTCCCGGCCGAGCTCAAGCCGTCGTTCCCCGCCACCAATCAGGGGTTGCTCGGGTACGCGTTCGACGCGTCCACCTCGCCCGCCGCCCTGGCCCTCATCCACGTGCACTCCGGGCACCTCGCCGCGAGGGGTTCGCCCCGGCCGTGGGTGGACGCAGGGCCCACACCGGTGCAGGACATCGCGTACGTGTTCTCCCAGGAACCGCTCGGGCCCGTCGACTGGTACTTCCCACAACGACTGTCGATCGACGTCGGGGCCGCCAGCTCGCTCGCTCAGACGCCCGCCGCGGGCGTGCTCGGGCTCCGCTTGGCTCACCTCCACCAGGTCGACGTTCCGATGTACGTGATCCAGACGTCCTTGGGCGGCTCACACAACGGCGTGGCCGACGCCGCCCACTCCTATCAGCGCCAGTCGAGGATTCCGAGCCTCACCGTCATCGACAAGCACTCGACCTACAGCCATCTCGACCCGCTGCTGGCAACCCCGTCGAAGAACGCCTTCCTCCAGACGGTCGTGCCGTGGATCGAGAAGCTCCCGCGCTACCGCCACTGAGGAACTCCCGGATCAGCGGGTAGCGATGGGCCGCACATGCGGCGAGCCCGGTGCCACCTTGGGCCAGGGCAGGACGCGCTCGGCGACGAGGGCGAGCTCGAGGAGCAGCTGCTCACGGTGATGGCCGGCCAGGACCTGAAGACCGACGGGCAAGCCGTCGACAAGGCCGGCGGGGACGCTCATCGCCGGGCTGCCGTTGAGATTCGAGGGCGCCGTGAGGGCGGCGTTGTTCATGATGGCGCGGGAGAAGCCGATCTCGTGGATCAGGTCCGCACCCGGGATCGTCGAAGGTGGCGGCCCTTCGGCGGCGAAGGCGACATCGGGGTTCGACGAGCACATCACGAAGTCGGCGGCCTCGAAGAGGTCGGCCATGGCTTCGTTCAGCTTTCGCCGGTAGGACTCGATCGAGGCGGCCTTGTCCAGGTTGAAGCGGTCACGGGCCGCTTCGAGGCCGAGACGCATCTCCGGCGACAGGTCCTCGATCCGATCGGGGTAGGCGTCGCCGAGGTCGGTGACGAACCCGACCTGGCCGGCCATGGCCCATTGACCCCGCAGGGTCGGGAGCGACGGCGTCACGGTGACGACCTTCAGCTGGGCCGCCTTGGCCAGCTTCTCGGCCACCGCCGCCACGAGGTCGGCGACCTCACTGCGAACCCTCGCCGTCCCCAGGTCGGGAAGGATGGCGACGGTCCGCCCCGCGACGTCGTGGGATCCGAGGTCCGACTCCCAGGCGCCGACGGCGGGAAGGCTCAGCGGATCGCGCTGGTCGAAGCCGTTGCAGGCGTCGAAGAAGCGAGCCGTGTCCCGCACCGATCGGCTCAGGCACCCGAGCACGCTGGTGAGCGGCTCGACGCCCGCACCGGGCCCTCTGGGGATGCGGCCGTAGGTGGCTTTCAGCCCGAACACACCGGCAAACGCGGCCGGGCCCCGGATCGACCCTCCTCCGTCACTGCCGGTGGCGATGGGGAGCAAACCCCCCGCCACCGCCGCGGCCGTCCCCCCCGAAGAGCCGCCCGGTGTACGCGACAGGTCCCAAGGATTTCTCGTCGTGCCGTGCAGCTGTGTGGACGTGCAGTTGATGCCCCCGAACTCGCTGGCGGTGGTCTGGGCGGCCAGGACCGCGCCGGTGTGCCGGAGGCGGGCGATCGAGGTCTGGTCGTATCCCGACACCCGGTCCTTGAAGATCATCGAGGCCTCGGTATATGGCCAGCCCTTCACGTGCTCGAGCTCCTTCACCCCGAAAGGGACGCCGCCGAAGGGGAGCGACACATCGGCGCGGCGAGCGATGTCGCGGGCCCGGTCGAAGTCGGTATGGGAGAACGCGTTCAGGGGCGAACGCTCGATCGCCTCGATGCAGTCGTCGAGTGCCTCCAGCGGTGACATCTTGCGAGCTCGGAAGGCCTCGACGAGGCTGCACGCGTCGTCGGACCAGGGCGCTGTCATCGAGGCCGACAGTAGTGCATGGACGTCACGTTTCGTGCTTGGGCGACTAGCGACAATCCTTGCAACGTCCGAGCATGGCGAAGTGGTGCGGATTGATGTCGAAGTCGAACTCCGACTTCGCCGCCCGAGACAGGCCGACGAAGATCTCGTCGGGTGCCTCGACCATGGCGCCGCACTCCTCACACACGAAATGGCCGTGAGCACTGGCGGCGAGATGGTAGGTGGCGGGCCCGTGTCCGAGATGGGCGTGGACGACGACGCCCAGCCGCTCCAGGTCGTCGAGGTTGCGGTAGATCGTCGAGATGTGGACATCGGGAGCGACGGCCTGGACCTCGGCGCCCAACTCCTCGGCGGTGCGGTGGGCTCGGGAATCGAACAGTGCGTGCAGGAGCAGGACGCGGGAGCTCGTCACCCGCCCGCCCCGCTCCCGGAGCAGGGCCAGGACGTTCTCGACCGAGTCGACGTTGCCCGATGCCGCGGCAGAAGGCGTAGAACTCCTGGTCACAGGGTCATCGTACGCCGGGGGCCTCGTCCCGACAAGGGCCTGTTGCGAGCTGGTCGCATAGTTTCTAGGGTGTCGGGCCGGGTCTCGAGTACGAGGAGGCGGACACGATGGCCAACCCCCGGGCCAGGCTCCTGAAGATCCGCAACGGTCTCACCCCCAGTGAGTGGTTCAGGGTGAGCGGCATGGCCACGACGGTCGTCGGCCTCCACGTGATCGGGTGGGGGATGCTGGCCCTGGCGCTCGGGCACCACTATCGCATCAGCAAGACAGAGGTGTTCGGGGTCGGCACCGGGATCCTCGCCTACACGCTCGGCATGCGCCATGCCTTCGACGCCGATCACATCGCCGCCATCGACAACACCACACGCAAGCTCGTCAACGAGGGCAAGCGGCCCCTCAGCACCGGCTTCTTCTTCTCTCTGGGGCATTCGTCGGTCGTGTTCGTGCTGGCGGTGCTGTTGAACTTCGGCATCCGGTCCCTCGACCGGGCTGTCAGCAACAACGGTTCCGCATTGCACAAGACCACGGGGATCATCGGGACATCGGTCTCCGGCACGTTCCTCTACCTCATCGCCGCGCTCAACGTCGTCGTCTTGGTGTCGATCCTCAAGGTCTTTCGCGAGATGCGCCAGGGAACGTACGACGACGCCGAGCTCGAGCGGCAACTCAACAGTCGCGGCCTCATGAACAGGTTCTTCGGGCCACTCGCTCGGCGGATCGACACCCCGTGGAAGATGTACCCCATCGGCCTGCTCTTCGGGCTCGGATTCGACACGGCCACGGAGGTCGCCCTCCTCGTCCTGGCCGGTGACGCCGTGGTGGGCGGCCTGCCCTTCTACGCCATCTTGTCGCTACCCATCCTCTTCGCCGCCGGCATGAGCCTCTTCGACACCATCGACGGTTGCTTCATGAACTTCGCATACGACTGGGCCTTCGCCAATCCCATCCGCAAGGTCTATTACAACCTGACCATCACGGGCCTGTCGGTGTTCGTGGCGTTCTTCATCGGCACGATCGAGGTCCTGGGCCTCATCGGCCAGGAGGAGAAGCTGGGTGGATCGTTCTGGACGTTCTTCCAGACTTTCAACCTGAATACGGCAGGATTCTTCATCGTGGGCGTGTTCGTGGTCACCTGGGTCGTCGCCCTCCTGATATGGAGATTCGGCCGTATCGAAGCGAAGTGGGACGCGTCGGCCCAGCAGGCCCGCGAGGCCCGGATGGCGGTGGACTGAGGGAATCGACCCCTCGCCGTCGTGCCTCGCGGACAGTCGTGGGTAGAACTACCGACGCCCTGGGGGGGCCTTCCTGGGGGCCGGCTCCCAGCAGTCCTGCCCCTCTCAAAACCGGTGGGACTGTCCCTGCCCTGAGCGGGCCCGGATCGTCACACTCTCCGAAGAGGCGTTGGGTCGCTGAGCCACATCGATCGGTCGACCGACGGGCGCCTCGGAAGAGTGAGCGTCGACCCGAGGAGGACACGATGAGCCGGTTCCCGTCACAGATGTCGCGCGTCAAGCGCCTGGGTGCAGGCCTCGGGGCCACCGCTGCCGTTGTGGTGCTGGCCAGTGCCTGCCACACGACGAGCTCGCAAACCGAGCCGTCGCACACCGGCACCCAGCCGGCGGTCACGGCTGGGGCGACCACGGGCACCAAGTCCGCCGTCGTGCCCCCGCAGGCGGTCGTGACGATTCCCCCCCAGGCGGTCGTGACGGTTCCCGCTCAGCCCGCTGTGACCGCACCCCCGGTGCCGGCGGCAACCGTTCCCCCTCAGGCCGTCGTGACGGCGCCGGCGCGCCCGGTCTCGGCGCCGGCCCACACGGTCGTCACGGCGCCTCCGCGCCCGGTCGTCACGGTCCCTCCGGCCCCCGTCGTGACCGATCCCGCCCCTGTCGTGACCGATCCTCCCAACGATGGCCTTCAGTGCGCCGGGCCCGGGACCCCCTGTGACGCCACGCTGTCGCCAACCTTCTTTGGTGTCGGCCAGCCCACCGGCGTTGCCGCCAAGTGAAGAGATTCGGACCGCCGTCAGCGGGTCACCGGCGTTTCTCGGGATGGGCGGGCCCGATCCCGAGCTGGTGCGCCAGGTTGGTGAGCTCAGCCCGCCTCCGGGCACCGGTCTTGTCCCGAATGCGCTCCAGGTGGGAATGGACGGTGGTGGTGGCGATGAACAACTGGGCTGCGATGTCCTGGTCCTTCTCGCCCGCCGCCACCAGGGCCAGCACGTCGCGTTCTCGCTTGGTCAGCTTGTAGGCGGCGGTCGACTTCTCCACCCGGAGCAGGTAGGAGGCCAGGGTCGGCGAGACGTAGGTATCGCCGCTCGCCACGATGCGCACGGCGCGGGTGATCTCCTCGGCGTCGGTCTCCTTGGTCAGGTAACCGGCGGCCCCCGCCGCGATGGCGTCGACGACGTCGTCGGGCGTTCCGGCCGCCGAAACCACCAGCACCCGGTATCCCCGGCCACAGACATGGGCCACTCCCGCCGATCCTTCGATGCCCGGTAGATGGAGATCGAGGAGGACCACATCAGCTTCGGCGCCGAGCTTGTCGAAGTCCTCGATCGACTTGGCCTCACCGATCAGCTCGAGGTCGGCGGCCTGGTCGACGGCCATGGCCAATCCCTGCCGGTACACGGGATGGTCGTCGACGATGGCGACGCTGATCATGACGGTCCCCACAGTGTCACTCGCGTCCCGCCTCCCGGGGCCGAGTCGATCTCGGCCCTGCCACCGACTTCGGCCATGCGCTCGATGATCGACTGGGTCGTCCCGAACCCGGTTCCGAGCGAGGGGTCGAATCCCTCCCCGTCGTCCCGTACGGTCATTCGTGTCCCCCCGTGTGCGGGCTCGATCGTGACGACGGCTTGCAAGGTGCCGGCGTGCTTCCGGACGTTCATCAAAGCCTCGTTGCAGGCATGGCGCAAGGCCAGGACGACCGGAACCGGCAGTTCCGAGCTGCCGTGCCAGACGAGGTCGACGTGCAGGCCCTGGCGGGTGTGCTCGTCGACCACGGTATCGATCTCGCCGCGCAGCGAGCGCACGGGCGGCATCGTTCCTTCCAGTTCGTGCTCGAGCCGTTTGATCTCGTTGCGTGCCTCGGCCTGGATGGAGGCAAGGTCCGAGTAGCGTCCGCTGCCGACCGCCTCGAGCGTCTGCAGCGCGCTGTCGTGCAACAGTCGAAGCTGCCGGGAGCGCTCCAGCTCGACGGCCAGGCGACGCCCTTCGTCGAGGGCCGTCGCCCGGGCCGCCTCGAGCCTCGTGGCGGCGTGACGGATCTGGCGGACGAAGACGAGGCCGACCGCGAAGCAACCCGCCAGGCCCCCGGCGTTGACGATGCCGTCGGTCCACCGGTCCGCCAGAGCGACGTCCACCGCGATGATGGCCGCGGCCCCCAGTGCACCACTCGAGACGGCCTGTTCGTCGAAGGCGCGTCCTGCGATGGCGTTGGCCGCGAAGCTCCATTGTGCCCAGTTGATCCACGTCGACCGGTCCTCGGCGACGAGGTTCGCCCGGCCTGCCAGCAGGACGGAGACCGCCGTGGCCAGGTCGACGGCCTTGGTCTCACGATCGAACCGCCATCCTGCATGAGCCAGGCGCCGGGCCAGCCACGCCGACTCCACCGCCGCCCCCAGGAGCTGGCCGCCGGCGGCCGCCTGGCTTCGGTAGCGCCTGCGCCCGGCGACCAGGGCCGCCAGACCGGTCGTCAGGCCCGAGAACCGCCACGACAAGAACAGGGTGGTGATCGTGCGCTCGGCTTGGGACGCCTCGTCGGTCCAGCCCCTTTCCTCGGTCGGGGAAAAAGGGGTATTTGTGACCAAGACAGGCGCCCGGCGCGCTGCCATCCTGGAACTGTGGAGCCACCCACGTCCGTTCGCATCCTCGCCAGCCGGCCGTTGCTGCGGGCCGGACTCGAGCGTCTGGCGGCGGGTGCCCAGGTGTCGGTCACCGACGATCCCGAAGCCGTCGACGTGGTCCTGCGGGCTGCCGACGAGCCTCCCGACGGTTCGGCGGTCGACGTCTCCCTGGCCGACGGCGCCATCGTCGTGACCTGCTGGGTCGCGCCCGAGCCCGCGGTGTGGGATGCCCTGGGAAGACTCGTCTCGGGCGCCCTGTCCGCCTGAGCTCGACAGGGCNGGGACCACCAACGTCGCGCGCACGCCCCGGTCCGGTGCCGACCACACCTCGGCCCGCCCGCCCAGGGGCGCGGCGACCTGGTCCAGCAGCGAAAGACGCTTCTCGTAGGGCGATCCGGCGCCCGGGCTGAAGCCACCGGCGTGGGTCCGGATCGTCACCGTCACCCATTCCCCCTCGCTGGCGGCCCGCACCACGGCCCGCTCGGCACCCGCGTATTCCCTGGCACTGAGCAGCGAGATGTCCACCGCCTCGCGCACCGAGACGACGACGTCCGCAGCGACGTCGGCGAGGAGCTCGGCCGTCACCAGCTCGACGTGGAACCCGCCTGACCCCGCCGCTTCCACCACCTCGTACAGAGCGCTGTCGAGGTCTGTGGGCACCTCACCCTTCGTGCGCAGGATGTGACGGAGCCGCCCGGCTTCGTGCCGGGCCAGCGCGCCGGCGGCGTGGCGGTCGTCGCTGGCCGCCACGGCTCGGAGGACCTCCACCGTCCGCTGGTGCAGCAGCCGGTGCTGATGGCTCCGTTCGGCCTCCGAGGCGGCTTCGGTCGCCTGTTCGAGCGCCAGCCGGTCAGCCTCGTCTTGCAGTCGTGCTTGGCGCCGATGGGCGGCCACGTAGATGGAGCCGGCCACATGCGCCCCGGTCCAGCTGATGATGTCGTTGACGGCCAGGGCCAGGCCTGCGACATGCGAGTCGCGGCCTCGGGCGCGGGCGCCGGCCGCCGTCACCGCCACGCTCAACAGTCCGAGTGTCCCGGCCCGCTCCATCGGGCTCTCGGACGCGGCGGCACCATAGAAGGCGCCGTTGACGACGTTCTTCATCCACGGTGCGCCTTCCCCCGGGCCAAGGCCGGCCTCACACGCCATCAGGCCCGCCGCCGCCCAGACCGTGTCCACCCACAGCGCGGTTCGGTCCTGGTAGCGGTCTGCCCGTAGGAGTCGGTACGTCAGCCAGGCGGACTCGACGACGGTTCCCGCCAGCAGCGCCGCCTGCAGCTTCGGCCGGCGAAAACGGCGACGGTCGCTCACCACCATCAGGGTCGAGAAGCCGAGCTGACCGGCCCGGGTGGCGATGAACAGGCGCGCGATGGCACGCTCCGCCTGCTCGGCGGCTGTCCGTTCCCGCCTCCGCCCGGCCACCGGGGCAAATGGTAGGCGGAATCGGGCGTGGCTCA
>JGI12269J14319_10005333_pt1 | contig 11435 bp, 10 predicted proteins | sample PeaSoiSIISIP2007_FD_14319 | JGI IMG/M metagenome (IMG submission 14319) | reverse complement strand
CCGTCGACCCTACCCGCCGCCCTTCTCACCCACCCAGGCCACCATGTCGCCCACCACCTTGGTCACCGCCGCGTCGTACGCGGTGACGATCGCTCCGACGCGGTTGTCGCTGGCCGGTACTTCGGCGTCGAACGATTGCGCGCCGACCAGGGTGAGGTCCGACTGGTGCTCGAGCACGGCGCGCACGGTGACCACGACCGTCGGCGGGGCGGTCGGGCCNGAGGNGTAGCGGGCCTCGAAGTGGCTGACGGTGAGGTGGAGGCGGTACTGCGCCTTGCTGGTCGGCCCCACCAGGTGGGCGCCGTCGCCGGCGACATCGAAGCCGTGCGCCACCGCCTCGTCGAACATCTGGTTGGCGGGGCTGGACCAGCGGCCGCTGTCCACATAGCCGATCTGGTCGCCATCGACGGTCATGATCTGATCGCCCGCGGCGGCGGCGTCGAAGTCGGCCGGGCTGCTGCGGATGCTGAAGCTCCGCGCCGACCCCTGGCCTGCCTGGACCGCGGCGTCGAAACGGTAGAGCTGGACCGGCTTTTCCTTCGGGAACAGCGTGATGCAGCCGGCCAGGGCCACCGCCAGGGCGAGGGTGGCGCCCGTGACTGCGAGCCGGGCGGCGCCAGGACGTTTGATCATGGTTTCACCTCGACTTGCTTGGCCTGCGGCTTGTTGATGAAGGCGCGCGGGTCGCGCTGGACCTCGCCGATCACCTGATCCAGGTGCTTGGCGGTGGCCTCAAGGGTGGCGATGGCGCTGGTCAGCTGCGGCAGGCCGTTGGTGGCGAAGTCCGAGGTCGGACCCTGCAGCTTGTTGATCATCACGCGTACGTCCGCCGCTGCCGCCTGGATCTCGGCGGCGGCGTCGCCGACCTTGACGATCGCGCGCTTGCCGTCGCTGTCCACCAGGCCCTTGCTCGATGCGGCCAGTTCCTTGATCTGGACCGCGGCCTGATCGGCGTCCTGCAGCGCCTTGTCGGCGTCGGCGATGATCGCCTTGCGCTCGCGCAGCTCGGCGGTGACCGCCTGCACGTCGCTCATGATGCCGTTGAACTTCTGGATGTTCTGATCCGAGAGCACCTGGTTGATGCGGTTGAGCGTCTCCACCGCCTTTTGCATCATGGTCCCGCCGCCGGTCAGCAGCGAGGAGATGGCGCCGGGCGCGGCCTGGATCACCAGCGGCTGGCCGTTCGGCGTCGCGTCCTTCAGCAACTGCTTCGACGGCGTGCCGGCAGTGAGCTGGATGTAGTTGACCCCGGTGATGCCCTGCGGCTCCAGCGTTGCCTGCGAGTCGACCCGCACCGGCGTGTCAGAGCGCACCTTGGCGGTGGCGTGGACGATGTTGGGGTCGCTGGCGTCGAGCTTGATGTCCGACACCTCGCCGACCTTGATGCCATTGAATTGGACGTCCCCGCCCCGGGTCAGACCGGTGACCGAGCCGTGAAAGACCACGTCGTAGTTGTCGTACCTCTGGGCGAAGGCGATGTTGGCCAGCCAGAACACGAACACGAACATCGCGATCATCAGGATCGTGAAGATCAGCCCCACCAGGGCGTAGTTTGCGGTGCGCTCCATTCAGTGGGCTCCTTGCCGTCCGGCCGCTTCGCGTGACGAGGCCGAGGCGCGGCCGCGAGGTCCGAGGAAATACTCGCGGATCCAGGGGTGATCGTAGTGTTCGAGGTCCCGCACCGGGGCCATGGCCACGACTTTCTTGTCGGCGATCACGGCCACCTGGTCGGTGATGGCGTAGAGGCTGTCGAGGTCGTGGGTGATCATGAACACGGTGAGGTCGAGGCTGTCGGCGAGGTCGTGGATCAGGTGATCGAACGCCGCGGCGCTGATCGGGTCGAGGCCGGCGGTCGGCTCGTCGAGGAACAGCAGCTCCGGATCGAGCGCCAGCGCCCGGGCCAGGCTCGCGCGCTTGATCATCCCGCCAGAGAGTTCCGACGGCTTCAGCGCCCCGGCGCCGATTGGCAGGCCGGCCAGCGCGATCTTCAAGTCGGCCAGTTCGTGGATTTCCGGCGAGCGCATGTCGGTGTGCTCGAACATGGGCGCGGCCACGTTGTCGCGCACGGTCAGGTTCGACCACAGCGCGCCCTGCTGGAACAGCACGCCCCAGCGGCGCTCGATCGCCGTCCATTGCCGGCGCCGCGCATGCTGAATGTCGGCCCCGAAGATGCGCACGGTGCCGCCCTCGGGGCGCTTCAGCCCAATGATGGTGTTGAGCAGCACCGACTTGCCGGCGCCGGAGCCGCCGACCACGCCCACCACGTCCCCGCGCTGGACCGTGAGGTTGAGGCCGTCGTGGATGACATGGTCGCCGAAGGCCGAGCGAAGGTTGCGCACTTCGATCGGCGGCGCGCTGTCGTCGAGCAGGTCGTCGCGCCGCTCGGTCATATGTTCAGTTTCATGTAGATGACGGCGAAAATCGCGTCGATGAGGATGGTGGCGAAGATCGCCTGCACCACTGCCGAGGTGACGCGCCGGCCGAGGCTCTCCACGTCGCCGCCGACTTCCATGCCCTGCCGGCAGCCGATGGCGGCGATGACCAGGGCCAGGACCGGCGCCTTGGACATGCCGACCCAGAAATGCTTGGGCCCGACATTGTCCACCAGCTGTTGGACGAAGAACGTTGGCCCAAGGCCCAGCTGGCTCCACGCCACCACCAGACCGCCCAGCAGGCCGGCGATGGTCGCGGCGAACACCAGCACCGGAATGGTGATGAACAGCGCGAAGAACCGGGGGAACACCAGGGCGTCGAAGGAGTCGACGCCCAGCACCTGCATCGCGTCGATCTCCTGGTTCATCTTCATCGACCCGATCTCGGCGGCGAACGACGAAGCGGAGCGGCCAGCGAGCAGCAGGGCGGTGATCAGCACGTTGAACTCGCGCAGCACCGCGACGCCAATCAGCTCGACCACATAGACTTGCGCGCCGAAGGTGGTGAGCATGTTGGCGCCGAGCAGCCCCACCACCGCGCCGATGAAGAAGGTGGTCAAGGTGACGATCGGGATGGCGTCGAGCCCGGCGCGTTCGGCGAGCGAGAAGCAGGCCGCCCAACGCACCTTGTGCGGTTTCGAGATCGCATGGCCCGTCGCCACCAGCAGGTGGCCGAAAAACACCATGGTGTCGAAGGCTTCGTAGCCGAGGTGGATCACGCCGCGGCCGATCCGCTCGAACAACTGGTGCACCGAGTGGCGCTGGACGATGCGGGTCGGCTCGAACTTCACCGCATGGTCGACCAGCTCCAACAGGCGCGTGACCTCGGGCTTGGCGACGAACTTCGGAGGTACGGCCGCCAGGCTGGCGGCCTTGAGCAGGCCATAGGCGCCCGACGTGTCGCAGCGGCCGATCTTGGTCAGGTCGAGCGTGACGCCGGAGAGGCCGCGCACGGCCGCCTCCAGCCGCTCGTTGGCCTCGCCCATCAGCACGGCGGTCCAATCGCCGGTGCAAACGGCCGTGCGGCCGCCCTCGACCTGGCTCATATTGAAGTCAGCCGGCGACGCCATCTGTCTTCGCGACTCCCCCGTACGCGGCAACCCTAGCAGACGAATCCCTTGTAGGATAACGGGGTTCAGCGACGCAAACCCGTGGCGCCGAAAACTTAGCCTTGGAGGCCCGCAGCTCGGTCGCGACTCACCTCGACCTCGTCTACCACCAAGGCGACGGGAGAGCTGGATGAGGACGATCGCGGTCATCGCCCGCAAAGGGGGGTCCGGGAAGACCACCGTGGCGGTGCACATGGCCATCGCCGCGCACCTGCGGGGCCGGCGCACGCTGCTCGCCGACGCCGATCCGCAGCGCTCCTCCAGCACTGTACTGCGCGGCCGGCGCGGCGCCGGGCCGGAGTTCATCGAGACCTGCGGCGTCCAGCTCTGCGGCCTGCAGATGACCGCCTTGCGGGGCGAGTTCGACGCGCTGGTGATCGACACCGCGGCCGGCGCAGAGGACGAGCTGGCCCACGCCATCGTGCTCGCCGATCTCTCGCTCCTGGTGATCCGCCCGACCTTCCTCGACTTCGCCGCCGCGATCCGCACCGCCGACGTGATGCGCCGCCTGAAGAAGCCGGGCATGATCGTGCTGAACCAGGCGCCGGTCTCGCGCGCCGGGGCCGAACCGCCGCTGGTGAAGAAGGCGCACGAGGCGCTGCGGCTGATGCGCCTGCCGGTCGCCCCGACCATCCTGCGCTCGCGCGCCGCCTATCAGCAGGCGCTGGAGACCGGCTGCTCGGCAGAGGAGCTCGCCGGCGGCGGCGCGGCCTCGCAGGAAGTGGCGGAGCTGTGGGCGTTCGTCGAACGCCTGACCTTCGGCGCGGCGGCGACGGAGCGGCTGCGGGCTTAGCCAGGGCTGAGTTCACTAACCTCCTCCCTTATCCCGGTCATAGCCGGGCATTGTCCCGGCTATCCATGCACACCTTCCGAGCCGTGGCCGCGCCTGGCGCGGCCACCCAAGGTCCGCGTGCTTGGATCACCGGGACTTGCGCCCGGTGAAGACCGGGATTGGTGGTGGTGGAACGGGTCGCTGCGGGCGTCGCGCCGTCGTCGACTACCCCTTCACCACCGGCGCATGGGCGATGCGCAGCAGGTTCGCGGCGCCTGGCGATCCCAGCGGCGGTCCGGCGATGATCAGCACCCGCTCGCCGGCGCTGGCGACGCCATTTTCGGCGGCCAGCCGCGCGGCGTCCTCCACCATCACGTCGATGCTGACCGACTGTGCGGCCACCCGCGGCTCAAGCCCCCAGACCAGGCAGAGCCGCCGCGCCACCGTTTCGTCCGGGCACAGCGCCAGCACCGGGTGCAGCGGCCGCTCGCGGGCGATCCGCTTGGCGGTGCCGCCGGTGGTGGTGAAGGCGACGATGCAAGCCGTTGACCGGGCCTCCGCCGCCTTGCTGGCCGCGGCGATCAGGGCGTCGACGTCCTCGTCGGCGTCCTCGCCATGCTCGGCGCGCATCAGGCTGGGCCAGGAGGGATCGGCCTCCACCCGGCGGATGATGGCGTCCATCATCGCCACCGCCTCGCGTGGATACTGGCCCGCCGCCGACTCTGCCGACAGCATCAGCGCGTCGGCGCCCTCGTAGACCCCGCCGGCGACATCCGAGGCCTCCGCCCGGGTCGGGGCCGGGCTGGAGATCATCGATTCCAGCATCTGGGTGGCGACGATCACCGGCACGCCCCGACGGCGGGCGGCGCGCACGATCTGCTTTTGCACCACCGGCACCTCTTCCGGCGCCAGTTCAACGCCGAGATCGCCTCTGGCGACCATCAAGCCGTCGCAGACGTCGAGGATCGCCTCCAGTTCGTTGACCGCCGCCGGCTTTTCGATCTTGGCCAGGATCGCGGCGCGGCTCCCGACGATCTTGCGCAGACTGGCCATGTCGCCGGCGTGCTGCACAAACGACAGCGCCAGCCAGTCCACGCCGATCCGCAGCGCGAAGGCGGCGTCCACCTGGTCCTTCGCGGTCAGCGCCGGCACTGGGATAGTGACCCCCGGGACGGCCAGGCCCTTGTGATCGGATAGCGCCTCTCCGGCGATCACCTCCACATCGGCGGACTTGGCGTCGGCGCGCTGAACCTGCAGCCGCACCTTGCCGTCGTCGACCAGCAGCAGCATGCCCGGCCGCAGCACCCGCAGCACCTCAGGGTGGGGCATGCCGACGCGGCGGCGATCGCCGGGCGCGGGGTCGAGGTCGAGCCGCAGCACCTGGCCGGGGGCGATGTCGATGCGGCCCTTGGCAAAGGTCCCCAGCCGGAACTTCGGTCCCTGCAGGTCGCCCAACGCCGCCAGCGGCCGGCCTAGCTCGACCTCCGCCGCCCGCACGGCCTTCAGCGCCGCCGCGTGGTCGTCGTGAGTCCCGTGGCTGAAGTTGAGGCGGAACACGTCGACCCCGGCATGCGCCAGCGCCAGCACCATCGCCGGGTCACGACTGGCCGGTCCGAGCGTGGCGACGATGCGCGTGCGGCGCTTGCGGATCATGCTTGGAGCAACCCGGCAGGAACACGGTAAGATGCGTGCGAGGGCTCTATCGGCTCGGCGTCGCGGCTGCTAGAGCGCGTCGGCGCTGGGCAGTGGTTTGAACCGACGCCAATTCCGTCGACGCCGGCAGATTCCAGGCGCGAATCCGGTTGGGCGTGAACGTATCTTGCTCTAGGGAGGGCTAATGCGCATCGGCGTTCCCAAAGAGATCAAGACCCTCGAATTCCGCGTCGGCGCGACGCCGGGCTTGGTGCAGCGTCTGGTGCACGAGGGCCACGAGGTGTTCGTGGAGCGCGGCGCCGCCGCCGGCATCGGCATCGCCGACGACGCCTACGCCGCCCTCGGGGCCAAGATCCTGCCCGACGCCGATGCGGTGTTCGACGCGGCCGAGATGATCGTCAAGGTCAAGGAACCGCAGCCGATCGAGATCGCCCGGCTGAGGCCGCATCACATCCTCTTCACCTACCTGCACCTGGCCGCCGACAAGGACCAGGCCGAGGGGCTGATGGCCTCCGGCTGCACCGCCATCGCCTATGAGACCGTCACCGACCGCTGGGGCCGCCTGCCGCTGCTGGCGCCGATGAGCCAGGTCGCGGGCCGCATGGCGGTCGACGCCGGCGCCTACCACCTGCTGAAGCCGCACGGCGGGCGCGGCGTGCTGTTGGGCGGCGCGCCGGGCGTGCCGGCGGCGCGGGTGATCATCCTGGGCGGCGGCGTCGCCGGCAAGCACGCCGCCGAGATCGCCATCGGCCACCGCGCCGACGTCACCCTGTTCGACATCTCCGCCCAGCGACTCGAGGCGCTCGACGACCAGTTCGACGGCCGCCTGAAGACCGCCTTCTCCACTCACGACGCCGTCGCCGAGCTGCTGCCGACCGCCGACTTGGTGATCGGCTGCGTGCTGATCCCTGGCGCCGCGGCGCCGAAACTGGTCACCAAGGCCGACGTGATGCGCATGCGCGAGGGCGCGGTGCTCGTCGACGTCGCCATTGACCAGGGCGGATGCTTCGAGACCAGCCACCCCACCACCCACGCCGACCCCACCTTCGTGGTCGACGGCGTGGTGCACTACTGCGTCGCCAACATGCCGGGCGCCGCACCGCTGACGTCCACCTATGCGCTGGCCGCCGCTACGACGCCCTACGTCTCGACCCTGGCCTCCCGCGGCGTCGACCGCGCCCTGGCCGACGATCCGGGCCTCGGCGAGGGGCTGAACGTGATGGCCGGCAAGATCATGTACCCGGCCGTGGCGGGAGCGCTGGGGCTCTAGGCGTCCACCAGCGCGTCCAGCGCCCGCTTCGCCGCCTGGATGCCTTCCTCCATCATCGCACTAACGGTCTCCGCCGCCGCCGCGGGCAGCACGTCGGCGATCCAGACCAGTCGCGAACCCTTGCCCTCGGCCAGCACCTGGAACGAGGCGTTATGGTGGGCGATGCGCTCCGAGCGCACCGAGTAGGCGAGCCGGCGGCGCCCTTCACCGAGATCGACGATCACCTCGCGGGCGACGAAGCCGTTGGCGAAGGTGACGATGCGGTCATCCCCATCCATCACTGTGTTCACCACGAAGCCCGGGGCGAAGCGGGTGTGCACGGCGCCGATGTCGCGCACCACGTCCCAGACCGCCGCGGGGCTAGCGTCAAGCGAAATCTCTTTGTGAATCGAGGCCATGGGCCGATCTCCTCAGGTTGATGAGGGAGTGTGCCACGGCGGACGCCGGTATGCTGGCGGCTTCCGGACTCGAGGTATCAGATCACGTCGTCCACCGCCTCGATCCAATGCCGCACCGGCGTCGGCGAAGTCTCCGCCAGGTGCATCCAGCAGCCGATGTTGGCGGTGCAGATGGCGTCCGGCGCGTGCTCAGTGAGGGCGGCGAGCTTGTTATCGCGAAGCTGGCCGGCGAACGTCGGCTGCAGCAGCGAATAGGGCCCGGCCGAGCCGCAGCAGAGGTGGCCGTCGCGGACCGGCTGTGGGTCGTAGCCCAGCCGGCGCAGCAGCGCTTCGACCCGTCCGCCGAGCTTCAGCCCGTGGCGCAGGGTGCAGGGATCGTGGACCGCGATCCTGGGCTCGGCGGGCGCTCGCAGCGGGGCGGGCGGCGCGGCGTCCAGCACCTCCACCGGATCGCGCACGAGCTCGGCGATGCGGCGGGCCTTGTCGGCATAGGCGGCGTCTTCGGCCAGCAGGTCCGGATAGTCCTTGATGAACGCCGCGCAGCCGCTGGCGGTGACGATCACCGCCGACGCGCCGGCATCGATTTCGGCCAGCCAGGCGTCGATGTTGCGCCGGGCGTGGGCCATGGCCTCGTGCGGCGCGCCGAGGTGGAAACTGACGGCCCCGCAACAGCCGGCCGCCGGGTTTTCGCTGAGATCGACGCCGATCTTGGCGAAGACGCGCCTGGCCGCGGCGTTGAAGTGCGGGGCCGCGGCCGACTGCACGCAGCCTCGCAGCAGTGTCATCCTCCCCTCCCCCTTGCGGGGAGGGGTCGGGGGTGGGGGTGTCAGCGCGGTCTCGGTCGTCGAGACATCATTGGGATCAGTCGGTGAGGTAGGCGCTTGCACCCCCACCCCCTGCCCCCGCCCCGCAGGGGGGCGGGGATTGAGTCCGTCTACCTTGCGCCTGAGACTGTCAGGCAGGATGGGGCGGAAGAACCGCCCCAGCGTCGCCGCCAGGTGAAACACCGTCGCGTCCGCCGTCACCCAGCGGATCAGGTCGCGCAGGAGGTGCTGCTCCAACGGCCGCCCGACCTTGGCCTCGACGAACGGCCGGCCGACGTCGAGCAGGCGGTGGTATTCGACGCCGGACGGGCAGGCGCTCTCGCAGGCCCGGCAGCCGAGGCAGCGGTCGAGGTGCAGCAGGGTCTCCGGCCCGACGCTCTCGCCCTCCAGCGCCCCCTTCATCAGGTAGATGCGACCGCGCGGCCCGTCGAGTTCATCGCCGGTGAGCTGGAAGGTGGGACAGACCGCGTTGCACATGCCGCAGTGGACGCAGGCCCGCAGCACTGCCTCGGCTCGCGCGCCGGCGACGGTGTCGGCCAGCGGCCCGGTGACCTTCGCCCGCATCTACAGCGCTCCGTACATACGGCCCAGATTCAGCACGCCCGCCGGATCGAGGGCCGCCTTCAGCCGCTGGTGCAGCGCCAGCATCGCCGGCGCCAGCGGCTGGAACACCTCCTCGCCGGCCTTGGCGCCGCGGAACAGGGTCGCGTGACCGCCGACGCCCGCCGCGCTCTGCCAGACGCTCTCAGCGGCCAGGTTGGAGCGCATCCAGACCAGCGATCCGGCCCAATCCCAGGCGGCAACGTCGCCGACCGGCGGGATCGGCGCGGTCTGCGGCAGCGACACCCGCCAGAGTGGTTCGTGGCTTGCCAGTGTGGGATGGGTGAGGTCGCGCACCGCGTCCCAGTAGCCCAGCGGCTCCTCTTCGCCGCCGAGCTCCGCCGCCAGCGCCGTCACCCCAGCCTCGCCGCCGGACAGCCGCAGGTGCAGCCGTTCGCCGTCGTGGAACGCGCCGCTGAGCGGCGTCGGACGGGCCATCAGCGCGCAAACCCGCGTCCGGGCCACATCGGAGGCAAGCTCCAGCGCCACCGCCGCCTCTCGTCGCGGGGCCGGCGTCACCCGCAGCGATACTTCCAGGACCACGCCCAGGCAGCCCATGGCCCCGGCCATCAGCCGGAAGGCGTCGAATCCGGCGACGTTCTTGAACACCTGGCCGCCAAAGCGCAGCGCCTGGCCGCGGCCGTCGAGGATGGTCGCGCCCAGCACGCAGTCACGCACCGCGCCGCTGAACGGCCGCCGCGGGCCAGACAGCCCCGCCGCGACCACGCCGCCGATGGTGCTGGCCTCGCCCAGACGCGGCGGCTCGAACGCCAGGCGCTGGCCGCACTCGCCGAGCCGCGCCTCGATCTCGGCCAGCGGCGTGCCGGCCCTGGCCACCACCACCAGCTCGCTCGGATCGTAAGAGACGACGCCACAATGGCCGGCGACGTTCAGCGGCTCAGCGTCGACCTGGCGGCCGTAGAACGCCTTGGTCCCACCACCGACGATCCGCAGCGGCGCCTTCGTGGCGGCGGCGCGACGGATGCGCTCGCCCAATTCCTCCCCGCAAGGGGGAGGGGAGTCTGAGCCTGCCATCAGAACCTCGGCAGCTCGGGATGGGCGACTTCGCCGCGGTGCACGTGCATCGCGCCGAACTCGGCGCAGCGGGCCAGCGTCGGCACGGCCTTGCCGGGGTTCAGCAACCCCTGCGGATCGAACGCGGCCTTGATGGCGGCGAAGGCCTCGAGCTCGGCGGTCGTGAACTGCACGCACATCTGGTTGATCTTCTCGCGACCGACGCCGTGCTCGCCAGTGATGGTGCCGCCGACCGCGACGCACAGCTCCAGGATCGCGCCGCCCAGCGCCTCGGCGCGGTCGAGCTCGCCCGGCGCGGCTGCATCGTAAAGGATCAGCGGGTGCAGGTTGCCGTCGCCGGCGTGGAACACGTTGGCGACCGCGAGGCCGAACTCGCTTGAGAGCTCGGCGATCTTCGCCAGCACCTGCGGCAGCTGGCGGCGCGGGATGGTGCCGTCGATGCAATAGTAGTCCGCCGCGATCCGGCCCATCGCCGGGAAGGCGCCCTTGCGGCCGGCCCACAGCCGCGCCCGCTCGGCCTCGTCCTTGGCGTGGCGCACTTCGCTGGCGCCGGCCGCGCGGCAGATCTCGGCGACGTGAGCTAGTTCGGCCTCGGCGTCGCCGGCCGCGCCATCGCACTCGCAGATCAGGATCGCTTTGGCGTCCAGCGGATAGCCGGCGTGGGCGAACTGCTCGGCGGCCGTCAGCGCCAGCTCATCCATCATCTCCAGCCCCGCCGGCGTGATTCCGGCGGCAATGATATCTGCGACCGCCTGGCCCGCTTGGCGCACGTCGGAGAAAGCGACCAGCAGCGCCTGAATATCGGCCGGTAGCGGCAACAGGCGCACGGTGATCTCGGTCACCACCGCCAGCAGGCCCTCCGATCCGGTCAGCAGCGCCATCAGGTCGAAGCCGGGCGCGTCCAGCGCGTCCGAGCCGATCGTCAGCCGCTCGCCCTCGATGGTCAGCGCCTCCAGCTTGAGAATGTTGTGCACCGTGAGTCCGTACTTGAGGCAGTGCACCCCACCCGCGTTCTCGGCCACGTTGCCCCCGATCGAGCAGGCCAGCTGCGACGACGGATCGGGGGCGTAGAACAGGCCGTACGGCTTCACCGCCTCCGAGATCGCCAGGTTGCGCACGCCCGGCTGGACGCGGGCGGTGCGCGCGACCGGGTCGATCGCCAGGATGCGGTTCAGCTTGCCCAGCGCGAGCAGCACGCTGCCTGGGAAGGGCAGGGCCCCGCCGGATAGCCCGGTGCCGGCGCCGCGAGCCACCACCGGCACGCCAAGTTCGCGACAGATCTGCAGCACCGCTGCCGCCTCGTCCGCGTCGGCGGGCAGGGCGACCGCAGCCGGCAGGCTGC
>JGI12269J14319_10005332_pt1 | contig 11437 bp, 10 predicted proteins | sample PeaSoiSIISIP2007_FD_14319 | JGI IMG/M metagenome (IMG submission 14319) | reverse complement strand
GATCAGGCCTTGCAGAGTGAGGCAAAGCGCAAGAAACGGCAACGGACCGCCCGCGAGCTGGCCGGGGCCCTGCCTGACGTCATCGACGGCGTTCTGGACTTGGTTCAGGACCTCTGGCCGTAATAGCCCGTCGGCCAGCAGCCTTCTCAGGAAGAATAGCGCCGCGCAGGTAGCCGCTGGGCGCGACAGTCCCGGACAGTTGGACGGCAACAGGCCACCGCTAACGCCGATTCCCGGCGAGCGGGCCAGGCGCCGCTTCGGTCGCTTCGTTATCGCTGGCCAGGAAGATGCTCCGGCTTCAGCAAGTCTTACTGAACGCGCCCATCAAGATCACTGAACCGGGTTCCGGCAAGGCGCGGTAGCCGCCACGCCCGTGACCTGGGGTTCCCTGGCCAGGTCCCGGGACCCGCAATGCCGCGGCGTCACCGGCGGTTGAGGTCATGATGGAAACCTGATGCCGTTCGCCCTGGTCAGCGCCGGCAGCACCCCGACCAACATCAACCGGATGACCGCACCGGGAATCGAGGCTAACGCCCGGCGACAAGAGCCCGGACTCACGTCGCACGCTAAGCCGTCGATATGTAACGTTTTCTGGCAGTCAAAGACGGAGTGGTCACCGTGACCTAACTGGCGGTTCTGTCCGGCCGGCGCTTGTAAGCTGATCTTGCTGTTGGCGGTGAGCGGTGTATCTTTGCCTGCCGTGCCAGCTGGAGCTGAGCCTGATACTGGCGGCGGCAATCAGCAATTCTTTGATCGTGACTACGGCGCCGGCCAGCAGACGCAATAAGCGAATTCCGGCCGGTGCCCGTGATGCGCGAATTGCCCGATCGCGGCGCATGACGGCTGGCGGGTACTGGCGCGGGCTGCCGATGTGATGGGATGCGGGCTGGCTGCCACCGCGCTTGGCCCGGGCCGCCGGGCGGATGTACTGTTCGGGTCTGGAGGCAGGGTGACGGAGCTGGTCGTTGAGGACGGCGTCTTCGTCACGATGGCAGCGGACGCCGGGCCTGCCGGTGCCATGCTGATCCGGGACGGCCGGATCGCTGCCATAGGGCAGGCCGAGGCGGTTCGCGCGGCCGCGCCCGGCGCCGCGGTGGTGCGGCTCGGCGGGGCTACCGTCGTCCCGGGCCTGATCGACGCGCATTGTCATGTGGCCGATGTCGGCTACCTCGCGGCGGCGGCGGACTGCAGCCAGCCATCGGCGCCCGAGATCGCGACGATTCAGGCGCGGCTCCGGGAAGCCGCTGACCGGACTCCGGAGGGCTCCTGGGTGACCGGGAGCGGGTATGCGGAGTACAAGCTCCGCGAGGGCCGGCACCCGACCCGGGCGGAGCTGGATCAGGCGGTGCCGGGCCGCCCGGCCGTGCTCTACCACACCTCGCTGCATGCCTGCGTGCTGAACACGGCCGCGCTGCGGGAGGCGGGGTTCGCCGACCGGCAGCCGGATCCTGCGGGCGGCGCGTTCGGCCGCGACAGCCAGGGCCGGCTCGACGGCGTGGTGTACGAGGCACCGATGTTCGCGTTGTTCGAGCGGAACCTGCGCCGTGACATCGCCCGGATGGGCGCCGGCGCGCGCGCCGGACTCGTCCGGACGGCGGGTCAGCGGCTGGCTGCGCTCGGCCTGACGTCGGCCTGCGATGCCGATCTGCGCCGCGATACCTTCGGCGCCTTCGCCGAGGCGGACGCGGCCGGCCTGCTCAGCCAGCGGATCTACGGACTGGTCGTGCATGACCAGGTGGACTGGCTCCTGGCCGCCGGCCTGCGGGGCCGCCATTCCGACCGGCTGGCTACCGAGGCCGTGAAGATCTGGGCCGACGGCGGGATGAGCAGCCGCACCGCGGCGATCCACGGTACCTACCCGGTCCCGCCGCACGGCTCGGGCATCTTGTACTTCGAGCGCGACGAGCTGACCGAGATGGTCCGTGACTTCGATGCCCGCGGCTTCCAGGTCTGCATCCACGCCCAGGGGGACCGGGCGATCGAGACGGTCCTGGACGCCTACGCCGCGACACTGGCCGGCGGCGCGGGCAACCCGCGGCGGCACCGCATCGAGCACGGCGGCGCGATGTACCCGCCGCTGGCGGACCGGGCCGCGGCCCTGGGGATGGTCGTGGTGAGCCAGCCCGGATTCCTGTCGGCCCTGGGCGACGGGTTCGCCGCGGCCTTCGGCGATCGCCGTGACCAGCTTTACTCCTTCGCCTCCTGGCAGCGGGCCGGCATCACCGTAGCGGGCTCCTCCGACGCACCGGTCATCACGCCCGATCCCCTCATCGGCATCCGCGACGCCATCCTGCGCCGCACCAGCGACGGCCGGCTGCTCGGGCCGGCCGAACGCCTGCCCGCCCGCGACGCGCTCGCCCTGTACACCACCCGGGCCGCCTACGCCTGCCACCGCGAGAGCGAGACCGGCTCGCTCGAGCCGGGCAAGCTCGCCGACTTCACCGTCCTGGACAAGAACCCGCTGGAGGCAGAACCCGGGCAGATCCCCGGCATCCGGGTGCTGGCCACCGTCCTCGGCGGAACCCCCGTCTACCAATCCTCAGACATCTTCCNNGGCCGCTGACCGGCCCCGGCCTGCTGAGCAAGGAGCCAGCAACAGCACCAGCCCAAGGCCTCCGCCAGCGGGGCCTGCGCACCAGGCCACCGCGGCCCGCCCTCATCAGCGGCACCCGCCAGCCGCGTCCCGGCAAACGGCCACGCCAGACCCAGGACCGAACCTGCCGGGACCGAGGTAACGCTAGACCCTTCCCAGTCCCGGCAGAAGGCGCCTGACTGCTGCTGCCTCGCATCCAGCGGGCAAGTATCCGCCCAATTATCTGAACGGCTTTCGGCTCAGGCTGATCCCAGCAGACGGCAACGGGAGCTGGGCGTTCTGCGTGACTGCGCTGGGGCTGATTCCGTCGTCGGGTTGCCGCGCCGAGGATTTCGCGGTTAGGCCTGCAGCCCGGGCTACGGGTTCTTGAGTCGCTCGACCCTGGCGTAACGCCGGCCTGCCTGGGGTTCCCTCGTCGCCGTAGGAAGCAGCTGGTTGATGAGGGTTGCTGCCAGCCATCGTTCGTAGCGCTCAGGCGCCCAGCCTCGCTCCGTGACCAGAAGACGGTAGACGTCGGGGGACATGAGGGCGTGGATGATGTCTGCGGCGTCGCGTTCTCGCAGCCCGGGCCCGAGGGAGCCGGCGCGGGCCAGGGCGCGGGCGATCTGCCCTTGGCCCTGGTCCCTTTGCCGCTGGTACTCGGCGTGGAGCGCTGCTGCCTCGGGATCGGAGGCCGCGGCGCTGACGAGGATGCGGTAGATGGGTCCGCTCCTGGAGTTGATGGCGACGTTGATGCGGGCGAAACCGGCCAGCAGCTTCTCGGGGTCCGGCTCGGCGAAGAGCGCAGCGACGCGGGGCTGGTCCTGCACGGACAGGGCTTCGTCGTCGCCGGCTATGGAGACGTCGAGCAGGCCGGTCAAGATCCCGAGCTTGGAGGAGAACAGCCGGTAGATGGTGGCTGGCGGGACGTCGGAGCGGTCGCTGATGGCGTCGATCGTGGTGGCCGCGTAGCCGCGTTCGAGGAAGAGGGCCCGGGCCGCCTCGACGACTGCCCGGCGGGCCAGGCGGGTGCGTGCCTGGCCACGCTGGTCCTCGTGCGGGCGGCGCCCTTTGACGGTTGCCACGAAATGTGATACTACCACTCTTGAAATGAGAGTTACACTCTCAATGCTGGGAGGCGAGCATGGCAATCGGGAACCCGCCGGAACCAGCCCGGGGCCCGGCCGGCCCGGCCGCCGCCCGGCTCTCGGAGCGTGGGCTCGGCCGCCTCGCCGCCTGGTGCTACGATCACCGTCGCCGGGTCCTGGCAGGCTGGGTGCTCGCCGTGGTAGCGGTCATCGGGCTCGCGCAGTGGGCGGGCAGCCGGCTCGACAATAACTTCGCCTTCGCCGGCTCGCCTTCCCAGCAGGCCCAGGACCTCCTGGCGAGCCGGTTCCCGTCCCAGAGGGGCGATAGCGCCGAGGTCGTCCTGCGCTCGCCGGCGCCGCTGGACAGCCCGGCCAACGCCGCGGCGATCGGCCGTCTGGCGGGGTCGCTGCACGATCGTGGCTCTGGCCACGGCCGGACGGGCCGTGCTCTTGGCCGGCTCCACGGTGGTAATCGCCCTGCTCGGGCTGTTCGTGGTGGGGCTGGGCTTCATGGACGGCCTGGCGCTTTCGACGATCGTCGCGGTCGCCTTGGTGCTGGCCGCCGCGCTCACCCTGCTGCCAGCGACCTTCGGCTTCGCCGGGAGCGCCATCGACCGGCTGCACATCCCTGGCCTGCTCGCCAGGCCAGGCCCCGCCACCAGGCCAGGGTGGTGGAGCCGGTGGAGCGAGACGGTGCAGCGCCGGCCCCTGGCCTGCGCAGCCGCTGCGCTGGCGCTGCTCGCGGTGCTGGCCGTGCCGCTGTTCTCGATGCGCCAGGCGTTCAGCGACGCCGGCAACGACCCGGCCTCGCTCACCACCCGGCAGGCCTACGACCTGCTCGCTGCGGGCTTCGGCCCGGGGTTCAACGGGCCGCTCGTCGTCGCAGCTGAACTCCGCGGCCCGCAGGCGCCGGCCACGATCGCCCGCCTCGGCGCGCGCCTCGGTCACACCCCCGGCGTGGCCTCCGTAGCCCCTCCCGTGATCAACGCCGCCCGCGACGCCGCGGTCATCGTCGTCTATCCCGCCACCGCCCCGCAGTCCGCCCAGACGGCTTCTCTCGTCCACCGGCTGCGTGATCAGGTGATCCCGCAGGTCGCCGACCGTAGCGGAGTCACGGCCTACGTCGGCGGGGAAACGGCGGCGGGGGTGGACACCTCGGCGTACCTGTCGGGCCGGCTGCCCTGGGTGATCGGAACGGTGATCCTGCTGGCGTTCTTCCTCCTCATGATGGTGTTCCGCTCGGTCATGATCCCGATCAAGGCCGCGGCGATGAACCTGCTCTCGATGGGCGCCGCCTACGGGGTGATCGTCGCCGTCTACCAGTGGGGATGGCTCGGAAGCGTCTTCGGCGCCAGCCGCGCCGGGCCGATCGACCCGTGGATCCCGCTGATGATATTCACCATCGTCTTCGGCCTGTCGATGGACTACGAGGTCTTCCTTCTCTCCCGCATGCGCGAGGAATGGCTCCGCAGCGGTGAGAACTCCAGAGCCGTCACCCACGGGCTGGCCAGCAGCGCCCGGGTCATCACCGCTGCCGCCGCCGTCATGGTCTGCGTATTCGGCTCGTTCGTCATCGGCGATCCGCTGCGGATCCTGGGCGTGTTCGGCCTCGGCCTGGCCGCCGCCGTGCTCATCGACGCCACCGTAGTCCGCATGGTGCTCGTGCCCGCCGTCATGCAGCTGCTCGGGCCCGCCAACTGGTGGCTGCCCCGCTGGGCCGGGCCGGCGCCCGCCAGCTCCGCCACCGAGCCGGACGGGAATGACCTCACCGGCGGCCTGGTCCGCGCTCGCCCGGCCACCCGTAATCAGCTCGTCCGGAGGCGGTGATGCGCAAGTCAACGGCAGCGGCCGTCAGCGTGGCGTGGGGCGTGGCCCTCGAGGCAGCCTTCGGCTGCCTGCTTCCGTACCTGCTGGGCAACTGGCACTTTCACCGGCCCCTGCCGTACTGGGCGGTCGCGCAGGTGGCCGGAGCACTGCTCATCTGCGCGGGCCTGGTCCCGATCGCCTGGTCGTTCGCGGACTTCACCAGGGCGGACGGGACTCCCGTCCCGGTGGCGTCGCCGCCGCGCCTGGTGGTGAGCGGGTTCTACCGTTACGTGCGCAACCCCATCTACGTCGGCTTCGTGGCCACCCTGACCGGCGAGGTGCTCCTGACCGGCGCGCCAGGCCTCCTGGAGTACACCGCCGTGGCCTGGTGCGTCGGGGCGGCCGCCGTCCGCTTCTACGAGGAACCCACCCTGGCCCGCAAGTTCGGCGCCGAATACCAGGCCTACCGGCGCGCCGTGCGTGCCTGGATCCCCCGGCTCCGCCCATGGACGCCCGGGGCCGGACCGGCCTCACCTCAGCAGGGCGAAGGCCGCCGGTAGGCCGAAGGAACCGCCCGCAAGCCGAAGGAGGAGCCACATGGCCCGCATCAACGGAGTCTCATCCGCCCGAGCCGGGCTGTACGTGAAGATCGCCTATCACTTCACCCGGCGCAGCATCGCCAAGCTCACCGGGCGGCAGACGGAGCGGATGATCGAGCCGCTGGAGATGTACGCCCACGTGCCCGTGCTCTTCAAGGGCTACGCCAAGCTCGAACAGGCGGCGGCAGTACGTCCAGCCGCGTCCGTCTGTGCGGTCACGTCCCTGCGCGAACGCAGCAATCTTCGAGGAGCGGTTCGTGGTCAGCCGCACCACGACGAACGTACCTGGCCGTGCGTCGCCGGGCTCGCCACCGTCGGTTCATGGCCGGGGTGTCGTTTTGCTGCGTCGCCGGCGCCATCTCCGGCGGCGCTGCTTTTTCTCGGCCGGATGCATCACGCGGATTGTGCCCATGTCGCAGGTGGCGCTGAGCCGCACGACGGGAAAGCCAGGAACTGGCGGCTCGAGGGCGGTATTGACCACGCCGCTCCGGCCCACCGGCCGGACCTCGAGGCCACGGGGAACGATGACGGTGATTGCCCCCATATGGGTATGGACGACAATCTCGACGTCCCAGTCATCGAACTCGGCCTGGCTCAGATCAATCGTCACGGAGCCCATACCTGTGTCGATCCTGGTGAGACGGCTCACCTGCCAGCGGCCCTCGAGGCGAACCTCGCCCATCGAGGTAGAGATCTCCAGCGGCTCTTGACGCCGCCGCGCGGGCGAAGTGAATTCGACGGGAGGCGGCAGGCTGCGGACCACCGAGGCGAAGTCAGCCTGGGTACGGGCCCCGAGCAGAGCATCGAGGGCGTTTTGAAAGCGGCCGAGATCCACCTTGCCGCTGGCCAAGAGTCCCTGCAGGAAGTCGATCCCGCGTTGCTGGAGGTCCTCAGAGACCGGGGGCTCGGTCTCGGCCGGGAGCCCTTCGTCGTCCACGCCAGCAGACTATCGCCGGATGCTCATACTGACATAAGAGCAGGGCCCGCGCCCGGCCCCGAGGCGCACCCGCAATTCGCCATAGCGCGAACGCGATCTCGCTACGATCCGCGCGATTGCTACCGGAACCCCTGTCCCGCTGCACGCGTCGCGCCGAGCTACTACCGCTCGCGCCAATCGAAGAGATCGACCAGGCGCGGGGCAACGTCTCCCGCGGTCGCTACCTGCAGATGATCATCAACGCGGCGATGACCCGCGCGCAACCCCATCGGAGGATGACCAGAACTGACATTCTGCGATCGCTCATGGCGCATCAGGCGCGACTGCCACGCGGAGCCGATTCGGCGATCTACGCTGTTCTTCCAGGTCATGGCTGTATATGCGAATGCATCGACTCACCATCGTGCAATCGATAACCACACAGGTTGTTCGTTTTCTCAGCTGAACGGATTGGCGACCCGGACGCCGCCATAGTCCTGGCCGTCATTGAGGTCTTCGGACAGGACTTGCGTGCAGCCCATCGCGCGGGATGCCTCGATGATCGCGGCGTCCCAGTATGAGAGCTGGAAGCGCTGGCGGGTGTCCAGGGCAGCCATCATGATCCCGCTCGTGATGGCCTGCACAGGGAAGCGCCGGAACGATTCGATGAGCAGGACCGCCTGCTGGTGACTGATGGCGTCCGGGCGGCTCGCGCGTGTCGCCTGGACATAGAACTCCTGAAGTACCTGCACTGACAGCGCCAGATCGCGCTCGGCCAGAATGTCGTTGGCACGCTTGGCCTTGTCCTGCTCAGCCGGATCGCGGGAGATCGCGTAGAGCAGGATGTTGGTGTCAACGAACCGCACGATCGTGCACCTCGTCGCGGCTCAGCCGACCGCCGGCGCGGAACTGGCGGATCCCGGCCTGGACCTCGCACTGCAGCGCCTCAAGCCTGGCGAACTCATCCATCCGTCCGGACAGTTGCTTGAGGTAGGCGACGACCAGTGCGCTTACCGAGGTGTCACGCTGCGCGGCGGCGACCCGGGCATTGCGGTAGACGTCATCGGGAACAGAGACCGTAATATTCTTCACATTTTCACAGTAACACATTTTCCGTGAATCACGTTGTCGCAGTCCGCCGGGCCTCGCCGGGTACTGGGCAGTGACAACCGCTGCCGTCACGCGGCCGAAGAGGCGGGCCGCCTCGGCGTCGAACGGCGCGGGGTCAAATTCGCTCTCGGCGCGCTGCAGCACCTCAAGGCGCGGGGCGCGCTCGGCGTGCTCGTCATAGCTGTCTTGCTCGTCGTGACGGCGGACCTCATGCGGGCCTCGCCCGCCGAGCAGCCGGGACAGGTGCTGCTGCTGTTCCCGGAGGGGAATCGACGTGCTTCTTTCCGGTCACGCGGGGCATGCGCAACTGCCATTATTGGGGCGTTACGGTCGGTCTTGGCGGGAGGTGCGCGGTGGCCGGCGAGTCGGCGTCCGGGCGGGCGAGGTTGGCCGTCTGCTCGCCACCGCAGGTACCGGCAACGCGATCTACCTCTGGGACGCGACGACCGGCGCGTCACTTGGCACGATCAGCGACCCGGGCGGCAGCGGGTGAACTCGCTGGCGTTCAGCATGACGGGCGCGCAGCTCGCCGTCGCCGACAAGAACGGCACGACCTACGTGTGGAGCCTCGCGGGTTAACCTCCTGGCCGGTGATCCGGGGCCGAACGCCGACCGGGCCTGGGCCTACGGCGGGGCCGCGGCCGTCTAGCGCCAGCGGAACGGCACCAGCGAGATCGGCGCGGAGGCGGTCAGTTGCGCATGTAGGCGCCGGCGGCCACGTTGAGGACTTCGCCGGTAATGTAGGCGGCCCGGTCGGAGGCGAGGAAGGCGACCGCCTCGGCGATGTCGGCCGGGCCCGGCAGGTCACCGAGCGGCCCGGTGGTGCCCGGCATCCGGGCCAGCAGCTCGGCGTTGTCCTGCGCGAACTTGGTGTCCTTGACCACGCCCATGGACAGGTAGACGGCACGGATCCGGTGCGGTCCGCCCTCGTGGGCGAGCCCCCGGGTGAGCGCGGACAGGCCGCCCTTGGACGCCGCGTACGGCGCCTCGATGCCGCCGCCGCCGACGTCGGGCGCGTAGCTGCCCACGTTGACGATCACGCCGCCGCCCGCGTCGCGCATCAGCGGCATCGCGCGGCGGCACAGGTACCAGGGGCCGGTGAGGTTGACCCGGACCACGCGGTCCCAGTCGGCCGGGTCGTAGCCGAAGATGCTGCCGACGACGTTCACCGCCGCGTTGTTGACCAGGATCTGCACGGGCCCCAGCGACGCGGTGACGGCGTCCACCACCGCGTCGATCTGATCCCGGTCGCCGGCGTCCAGCGGGTAGCCGGCCACGGTGGCCGCCGGGTAGTCGGCGCCGATCGCCGCGGTCACCTTCTCGGTGCGGCCCGGGTGGATGTCGGTCACCACCACGCGCGCGCCGCCGGCGGCCAGCCGCCGCGCCACCGCCTGCCCGATGCCCTGGCCCGCGGCCGCCGTCACCAGCGCGACCCGGCCGCCGAACTCTCCCGGATCAACTGTTGTCACTCTGTCTCCCGCTCGCTTCCGGGGCGCCTTAAGGCACCGCCTTCCCTCGTCGCTCGTCCCTCGCTCCTCAGTCCAGGCGGCGCCGCGCCCCTCCAGCTCACTCACGTCGCTCCTTCGGCAGGCCGAGGACCGTCTCGGCGAGGATGTTGCGCTGCACCTCGGAGGTGCCGGCGTAGATCGTGCCGGCCCGGGCGTTCAGGAAGGCGCCGAGCCAGGAGCCGGAGGAGTTGGGGGCGCCGGGGTCGTCGGTGCGCACCGCGCGCAGCGGGCCGCGGCCCTCCGGCACCAGCCCGGGCAGGCCCTGGATGTCCAGGGCAAGTTCGGTCGCGGCCGCGTGGTACTCACTCCAGTACAGTTTCGCGACCGAGGCCGCCGCGCCCAGTTCGGTTGGGCCCAGCTCAGTTGGGCCCAGTTCGGTTCCGTTCTGCACCTGGGTGAGGATCCGGTAACCGAGGTAGCGCATGATCTCCACCCGGGCGTAGCACCAGGCCAGGCGCTGCCGGATGAGAGGGTCGTGGTCGCGGCCGCGTTCGGTGGCCAGCGCGAGCAGGCGGTCCAGTTCGGCGCGGAACAGGATGGGGTTGGTGGCCGCTTCCTCGCCTCGCTCGTGCCCGAGCAGCGTCATGGCCACCGGCCAGCCCTCGCCCGGAGCGCCGACGACCAGGTCGGCGGGGGTCCGGGCGCCGGTGAAGAACACCTCGTTGAAATCGCTGTCCCCGGTGAGCTGGCGGATCGGCCTGATCTCGATGCCGGGCTGATCGAGCCGGCAGAGCAGGAACGAGATACCCCGGTGGCCGCGGGCCCGGGGGTCGGTCCGGGCCAGCAGGAAGATCCAGTTGGCCCGGTGCGCTACCGAGGTCCACACCTTCTGCCCGTCGATCACCCAGTCTCCCCCGTCCAGCCTCGCCCGGGTCGTCAGCGACGCGAGGTCGGAGCCCGCCCCGGGCTCGGAGAAGCCCTGGCACCACCGGTCCTCGCCGGACAGGATGCGCGGCAGGAACCGGCGCCGCTGCTCGGCCGTGCCCCAGCGGAGCAGCGTGCTGCCCAGCATCTTGATGCCGAAAAGATCAGTATGTTCGCCGAACGGGGCTCCGGCCCGCGCTAGTTCCTCCATCAGCACCACCTGGTGCAGCCGGGACAGCCCGCGCCCGCCATGCTCAGGCGGCCAGGTGATGCCGAGCAGGCCTCGCCGGTACAGCACCTGCCGCCACTGCGCCGCGAACCGCTCCGCGTCCTGACGCCCGGCGATGGCCCCGATGCCCGCCCAGCCGGGCGGCAGCTCCTGCGCCAGCACGGCCCGCACCTCGGCCCGGAAGGCTTCCGCCTCGGCGGGATAGCTGAGGTCCACGCGGGCTCCCTCGTTCTGACCGTGCGGCCCAGTGGGGGTGGCCCAGTGGGGTAGCACAGTGGGACTAGCTTCTAAATAGTATAACAGGTAATCTATTTTTACTCATCTGACCAATCGTGAGGCCAAACAGTAAGGAGAGTCATGGGAGGGCTCGTCGGATATGGCGCCTACATCCCCTACTACCAGTTGGAGCGCACCCGGATAGCGGGGGTGCTGGGCAGTGGCGGGGGTTCCGGCACCCGTTCGGTCGCCGCTTTTGACGAAGACACCACCTCCATGGCGGTTGCGGCGGGTCGCGTCGCCCTGGCCCCAATGACCGGCCTCACGGGGCCCGGCGGGCAGCCGGGCCGCGCGTGCGTGCGGCAGCTGTTCTTCGCCACCACCGTCCCGGCCTACGCGGACAAGACCAACGCCACGGCGGTGCACGCCGCCCTGCGGCTGCCGGCCGACGCGCTCGCGGTCGACATGGCCGGCGCCGTCCGCTCGGGCGTGGGCGCGCTGGTCACCGCCGCCCAGTCGGCGGTGCCTG
>JGI12269J14319_10005329_pt1 | contig 11438 bp, 11 predicted proteins | sample PeaSoiSIISIP2007_FD_14319 | JGI IMG/M metagenome (IMG submission 14319) | reverse complement strand
GGCGTGTCAGGCCTCAATTCCATGGTCCGCCGGGGGCTCCCCCGGCGGGGCGGGCCGGTCGCCCGGGCCCGGGGGCGGCGCGAGCGGATCCGACGCGGAAGGCGCGACCGGGGCGGACGGGGGCTTCAGGAACGGCTGCACGGGCTTGTCCGGCGCCTCCTCGATCGCCCGCTTGAACTCCTGCTCGACGTCGCCCGCCGCCTTCTTGAACTCGCGGATCGCCTTGCCCAGTCCGCGGGCGAACTCGGGCATCTTCTCCCCCCCGAAGAAGATGAGGATGACCACAAGTACCAGCAGCAGCTCCGGTCCCCCTAGCCCGTCGAAGAACGCGAAGTGGGCGCGCGGCGCTGTGATGAGGATTGTCACGCCCCAAGGTGATCAAGAAACGCCGGCTCCCGCAACCCTATCTCACCGCGACGCTCACGGTGAAGGACTCGCTGCCCCCCGGCGGCACGAGGTGGAGCCCTGTCTTGTGCTCCGCGGCGTTTGCGGGCCCCATCCAGGGCTCGACGCAGTAGAAGGGCGAGTCATCGGACTCGGTCCACGTCACGAACGTGGCGTCGGCGGGCGGCATGGGGTCGGTCCCGAGCCGGACCGCGACGTCCCCGGGCTGACCCTCCTCCCCGAACACGACTTCCGGGCCCCTGAGCGCGGTGTGGAAGGTGTCTATCAGCTCGGGGTTGTCCATCCGCTCGAAGGGCGAAAGCTGCGGTCCGGCGACAAGGTGGCCGGCAGGGTCCTGGCGCAGGTGCTGGTCGGCAGGAATCCGGATCAGGTAGTCGCCGCGCGCGGAGCCCTCGCTCCACGGCAGCTTGAAGTAGAAGTGGTGGCCCGCGCTCCAGGGCAGCGGCTCTTCGCCCAGGTTCTCAAGCGTGAGCTTGCACGCAAGCCCGAACGCGGTGAAGCGGTACGCGACGCGGAACTCGTATTGAAAAGGGTAGCACGCGGCCGCCTCGACGCCGGGGACAAAGATGGTCTCAAACCCGCCCGGGTCGACGCGGGTCGCCCCGAACACGCCCTGTCGCGCCAGGCCGTGAGCGGGCATGGGGCGGCGCACGCCCTGCGCGTCGCGCCAGAAACCGACATCGCCCCGGTCGAACGACCGGGCGCAGAAGGGGAACAGGATCGGGTTGCCGCCGCGCGCCTTGTGGAACTCGGCCAGGGAGGAGATCTCGGGCCAGTGGATCACGTCGCGCACGGATCCGTCCGCCATCTCGATGTTCCAGTTCATGAGCCGCGCGCCCCTCTCGGGCAGCGCCAGGAAGGTCGAGCCGCCCACGCGCCAGCGGATCAGCGTCTGGCCGAAATATGGAATCTTCTCCATGCTTCCATTGGAGCCGGGCGGCCGGGCAGCTCTACCTGCCGGGTGGGCCGGTCACCTGTTTGAAAAGTCGAACTGGATCCGCTCGTGCCCGGTGTGGCCCGTCGGATAGCGGCGCCCCTTGTAGTCGAGCTCCACGGCGCCGAGATCGGATGCGGTCAGGAATATCGGCACGTTCGGGTACTCCCGGCGCTCGCCGCCCTGGAGGGCCCCCTGGTAGAGCTCCACGCCGTCCGACTTGCGGACCACCTTGATCCGCACGGGCTCAAGGGCGACTATGGCAACGGACGCCGCCGGCGCGGCGGCCACGGTCTCGATGGGCTCGCTCGCGGCCGACACCGGGCTGCGGGCCGGCCCGGGGACCGGGCCAAAGAGCGTCTTGACGATCCAAATGGCAACGGCCAGGCCGAGCAGTCCCACGAGCAGGATGCCGCCCTTGAAGACGAGCGCGGGGTCGACGGCCGGCCCCTTCGGAAGGTTTTCGCCCGGGCGCTGAAACCTTGGCTGGGGCCTCTGGGAAGACTCGGACGAGGAGGATTCGGCCTGCGGCTCGCCGCGCTCGTCGGCCGACGAGATGGCGAGGTCCATCCGGCCGTACACCTCCCGACTCGGCTGGCGCACGCGGGGCTCGCCCCCGCGCAGCGCCGTGTAATCGCTGAGGAGTCGGTCCGAGGGGATCCGCAGGTAGTTCGCATAGCCGCGCAGGAACCCCCTCGTGTAGATGTCGGTGAGCCCGATCTCGAACTGGTTCCCCTCGAACTTCTGCAGGTACTCGCCGCGAATCTTCGTCGCCTCGGCCGCTTCGCGGATGGAAATGCCCCTCTTCTTGCGGGCGTCCTCAAGGCGTTCTCCAATGGTCTGCATGGTCGATCAGTTGCAGGTTTTCGGGGGCAGGGAAAGAATGATTTGGCCGGTTGCGCAACCCGCGGTCATGGTGCGTCCAGGTCGCCGAGGATCTCGCGGGGGCTCGAGCCGTTCTCGGGGCCCACGATCCCCTTCTCCTCCATGATCTCCATGATGCGCGCCGCCCGGTTGTAGCCGATCCGCAGCCGGCGCTGCAGCATCGACGTGCTCGCGCGCCTCGTGGACTTCAGGACCTCGAGCGCCTGGGAATACAGCTCCTCGTCGCTGCCGAGGTCGCCTTCACCCTCGCCCTCCTCGTCCTCGCTCGATGCGCGGTCGATCTGCTGCTGCACCGCCTGCGCGAGCTTGGGCGGACCGTTGCGCTTCAGGAACTCGACGATCTCGTGGATCTCGTCGTCCCCGACAAACGCGCCCTGTGCGCGCACCAGCCGCGACGTGCCGGGCGGGGAGAAAAGCATGTCGCCGCGCCCGATCAGCGTGTCCGCGCCCTTGGAGTCGAGAATGGTCCTCGAGTCGACGGACGAGGGGACCTGGAACGCGATCCGCGAGGGCAGGTTGGCCTTGATCACGCCCGTGATGACGTTCACCGACGGGCGCTGCGTCGCTATGACCAGGTGTATGCCGGCCGCGCGCGCGAGCTGCGCCAGCCTCGCGATCGAGGTCTCGATCTCCGCGGGTGCGAGTATCATCAAGTCGGCGAGTTCGTCGATGATCGCCACGATGTAGGGGATGTGCTCGGGTATCTCCTGGCTGTCGCCGCCCAGCGGATCGAGTCCCTGGAGCGGGGCCTGCGCCTCGGCATCCGACTTGTGGCCCTTCCTGCGCGTGTTGAATCCGACGATGTTCCTCACGTTCGCCTTCGCGAAGAACTGGTACCTCTGCTCCATCTCGCCCAGGAGCCACTTGAGAGCGGCCGGCACCTTCTTCGGCTCGGTGACGACCGATATCAGCATGTGCGGGAGGCTGTTGAATGTCTTCAATTCGACGACCTTGGGATCCACCAGGATGAGCCGAACGTCCTTGGGGCTCTTCGAATACAGAAGGGACGTGATGATGGAATTGATGCAGACCGACTTGCCCGAGCCGGTGGCGCCGGCGATCAGCAGGTGGGGCATCTTCGCGAGGTCCGAGACGAGCGGTTTTCCCGAAACGTCGCGCCCGAGCGCGATCGGGAGCTCCGCCTTAGCGTCCACCCAGTCCTCGCTCTCGAGCAGCTCGCGCATGCCGACCGGCATCGGGTGCAGGTTGGGCACCTCCACGCCGACGGCCGCCTTCCCGGGTATGGGCGCGAGGATGCGGACCGACTGCGCGCGCATTCCGAGCGCGATGTTCTTGTCCAGGCCGGCGATCTTCTCCACCCGCACGCCGGCCGCGGGCACGACCTCGTACCGGGTGATCACGGGCCCCACGTGGATCTCGCCTATCTTCACCTCGACGCCGAACTCGCCCAGGATCCGGAGCAGGGTCGCCGCGTTGTGCTGGTGCTCCTCATCGGTGTTTCCCGCCGAGGGCTTGACCTGTTCCTTCAGGAGGCTGAGCGGCGGAAACTCGTAGTTTGCATCGGAGGTCTGCGGGAGTATGACCTTCGCCTTCTTCGGCTCCTCGGGCTTGACAATCTTGAGCTCGATCTTCGCGGCCGGCTCCTTGGCGATGGGCGGCCTGGTCTCGGCCTTCGGCGCCGCGGCTGGAGCCGGCGCCGGAATGCTGGCGATCGCCCGCGCCAGCGTGTCGTCGGCCGGCTTGGACGCGAAGACCTTCCTTGTGTTGAGCGGCCCGACGTGCTGCGAGGGCAATTCGGGAAGCGGCGCGGCGAGCGCGGCCCTGCGCTTCAGCCGCTCCTCCCTGCGCTTGGCCTTCTCCTCCTCCATCGCGGCCTTGCTCCTTGCTCGGTCGGTCTTCCACTGCGAGAAGTTTGTCAGCATCTTCTCGACGTCGGAACCGATGTCCCTCGTGCCGACGAAAAGGAACGCGGAGCAGTAGATTGCGCCCAGAAGGAGGCCGGTGCCGAACGGCCCGAGCGCCTCCGCAAGCAGCTTCTGGTATATCAGCTGGCCGGCCCATCCGCCCAACGCCTTCGGGAATATGTCGTTCTCCTTGAAGCTCTCGAACATGGCCAGCAGCCCCGAAAACGACACGATGCCGACCACGATTGCCGTGATGCGTGTCGCCACCAGGTGGCGTGAGTTGCGGATCGCGACGTAGGACAGCCAGTAGAACGCGAAGGGGAGCTGGATCGTGCTGAAACCGATGGAGTAAAGGAGCACCCAGACCGTGTCCGCGCCCACCCAGCCCACCCAGTTCGTGAGGACCGGCGACGTCGAGCGGAACGTCACCTGGTTCGGGTCGTAGCTGATCATCGCCGCCGCAAGGTATGTTCCGGCCACGAAAGAGAGTATCGCAGCTATCCAATTCGGGCGGTAACGGGCCCCTTGGGAGTACGGGCCGCCGTTTGGATTTGAACTATCTAATTTGGGCATCTGTGCTTCAGGGCGCAGTGAGTCGCGGATTGGACGCTAGCAGCCGGGGGTGACAATTGTAAACCCCTCCCGAACCCTTTTTGCAATAATCTCCAAACACACAGACATGCGAGAAGTCCTTCAATTCCAGCCGCTTTATCAGGAGCGCGTGTGGGGCGGGCGCAGGCTCCACTCATTTTTTGGCCGCGAACTGCCGCCCGGGCCCCCGATCGGGGAAAGCTGGGAGATTGTCGACCGGCCGGAGGCCCAGTCGCGCGTCAAGGGGGGGCCCTCCAACGGGGCCGACCTCCGCGGGTTGATCGAGCGCCACGCGGCCGAGGTCATGGGGCCCGGCTGGGCCCCGTCCGCGCACTTTCCCCTGCTTGTCAAGTGGCTGGACTGCTCCGAGCGGCTCAGCCTGCAGGTTCACCCGCCGGCGCCGGTGGCGGCGGCGCTCGGTGGCGAATCCAAGACCGAGAACTGGTACGTGGCGCAGTCGGTGCCGGGCGCGTCGCTCTTCGTCGGGCTCAAGGCTGGGGTGAAGCGGGAGAAGTTTGCCAAGGCGGTCGCCATGGGCACCGCGGAGGATTGCGTGAACAAGGTCTCGGTCGCCTCCGGCGACTCGATTCTTGTGCGGAGCGGGCAGGTCCACGCGATCGACGCGGGCAACCTTATCCTCGAGATCCAGCAGAATTCCGACACGACCTACCGGATCTACGACTGGGGGCGCCCGGGGCTCGACGGCAAGCCGCGCCGGCTTCACATCGAGGAGTCGCTGCGCTCGATCCTGTGGGACGAGGGGCCGCCCGATCTCGTCCGGGCCGCCCCGACCTCGGGCACGATCGCCTCCTGCGACGAGTTCTCCATCCGGCGCGTGGTCCTCGGCAAGGGCGAGTCGCTGCGGTTCCGGGCGGGCGAGCAGCCCCGGATCCTAAGCGTGGTGGCGGGGACCGTGACGACGGCGAGCGCGGCGTCGGGCGCGCGGTCGCTCCCTCCGGGCGAGAACGTGCTCATCCCCTGGTCGGCGGACGCGGAGTTCGGTGCCCCTGAGCTTGCGATCATCCTCGTGACGGAGGATTTCGCGTGAGCGGGAAGGCCAAGGCATGCCTCCTTCTTGGCGGGGTCCTTGCGCTGGTTGCGCTCGCGTGGATGATGTTGCTGCCGGCGGTCGTCGAGCATGAGCTGCGCGCGGTCACGGGATTCGAGTTTCGCGTCGCGGTCCTGACCGCCAACCCCTTCTCGGGCCGCGTGGTCGTCCGGGGCCTCGTCGCGAACAACCCGCCGGGTTACCCGGCGCCCGACTTTGTCGAGCTGCGCGAGCTCCGTTCGGCCGTGGAGGTGTTCTCGTGGATATTCTCGGACCGGATCGTGATCGACGACCTCGACCTGGACGTGGGAACGATCGTGCTCATGCGCCGGCACGACGGCAGGACGAACGCCGGCGACTTCATGGCCGCGTTCGCTGCGGGCGGCACGGGCCCGCCGGCCGCGGCGCCGGCCCCCGCGCCAAGGAAGCCGACCCGCTACCTCGTGAAGAACCTGCGCCTGCGCCTCGACCGGCTGGTCGTCGCCGACTATTCGGGGGCGCAGCCCGACGAGAAGACCTACCAACTGCACATCGACCAGACCTGCTCGGACGTCACCGACCCGCGGCAGCTGCTCGTGCCCGGGGTCGTGAGAAGCCTGCACGGCTTTCTCCTTCGCCATGACGTCGGACGGCTGCTCCCCGGCGATCTTGGCAGCGCCCTTTCGGCTGCGGTCGGGGGCGCGGAGCACATCGGGTCGGACGTCAAGGGCGCCGGGAAGAAGACCGGGGAATACCTCAAGGGGCTGCTCGACAAACTTGAACAATCGCCGAAGCAGTAGTTGAATTACGGTCTTTGCCATGAACAGCTCGGAAACGAAGGACGCCCAGGACAGCAAGGCACCGGAGCCCAAGCAGGCCGAGGCGCCGGCGTCCGAGCAGCTTGCGGCCGCTCGGAAGGAGGCGGCGGAGAACCACGACCGCCACCTGCGCGCTGCGGCCGACCTCGAGAACTTCCGCCGCAGGACCGTGCGCGAGAAGGAGGAGCTGCGCCTTTTCGCAACGTCGAGGCTCCTTGAGGACCTTCTGCCCGCGCTGGACAACCTAGCCCTCGGGCTCGCCTCGGCGAAGCAGCCAAAGGCCGACATGAAGGCCCTCGTGGGCGGCGTCGAGCTCCTGCAGCAGCAGCTCAAGGCCGCGCTTGCGGCGCACGGGCTGCGGGAGATCAATCCGGTGGGCCAGCCTTTCGACCCGCACCAGCACGAGGCGATCTCCCACCAGCCGAGCCCGGACGTGGAGGCGGAGCACGTCCTGAAGGTCGTGCGCACGGGCTACGTCCTCAACGGGCGCCTGCTGCGCCCGGCCTCCGTCATTGTTTCGAGCGGCAAACCGGTCGAGGAGGCGGCGGGCTGACGCATGGCCAAGGAGGATTACTACGACCTTCTCGGCGTCTCCAGGAACGCGACCGAGGAGGAGCTGAAGAAGGCGTATCGCAAGAAGGCGGTCCAGTTTCATCCGGACAAGAACCCGGGAAACAAGGAGTCCGAGGAGATGTTCAAGAAGGTCTCCGAGGCCTACGAGGCGCTGAAGGACCCGGAAAAGCGGGCGGCCTACGACCGCTTCGGGCACGCCGCGTTCCAGGGACCTGGCGCCGGCGCCCGCGGCGCGGGCGGCTTCCACGACCCGTTCGACATCTTCAGGGAGGTCTTCGGGCAGGGCGGCGGCGGCGGGGGAATCTTTGACGAGATGTTCGGGGGCGGTGCGCGCGACAGCGGCCGCGACGGCTCCGACCTGCGCTACGACTTGGAGATCGCGCTCGAGGAGGCCGCGCGCGGCGTCGAGAAGGAGATCTCGTTCCGCAAGCTGGTCAGCTGCGAGCACTGCCACGGCTCCGGCGCGGAGCCGGGGTCAAAGCGTGTGACGTGCCCCACGTGCCGCGGCGCCGGCCAGGTCCGCCGGTCGGGCGGGATCATCGTGTTCACCCAGACGTGCCCGACCTGCGGGGGCTCGGGCGTGAAGATCGAGAGGCCGTGCTCGGTGTGCCGCGGCGACGGCCGGATTGCACGGACGACGAAGCTCAACGTGCGGATTCCGCCGGGAGTCGACACGGGCTCGCGCCTGCGCTCTGCGGGGAACGGCGAGGCGGCGGCGGCAGGCGGGAACCCCGGGGACCTCTACATCGTGCTTTCCGTGAAGGAGCACGAGCTCTTCGAGCGCCAGGGGGACGACCTCTTCTGCGAGATCCCGATCAAGTTCACGCTGGCGACGCTCGGCGGGTCGATCGAGGTTCCGACGCTCTCCGGCAAAGCGAGCCTGAAGATCCCCGCGGGGACGCAGAGCGGGACGACCTTCCGGCTGCGCGACCGCGGGATGCCGTCGCTGCGCGGCGCACGCCATGGCGACCAGCTCGTCCGGGTCCACGTCGAAGTCCCGGCGTCGCTCGGCCCCGAGCAGCGGAAGATACTCGAGGAATTCGCGCGCGTGAGCGGGGACGCGCATGAACCCACGTCGCGCAAGTTCTTCGAGAAGGCGAAGAAGTTCTTCTGAGGTGCCCGCTCGCGCCCCAACGCCCGGAAACCCGAGCCTCGTGTCGCTCAAGAGAGCGGTCGCGGTCCGGAGGGGGCCCGCTTACAGCGGCGGCACGGCAGCGAAGCTGGACCCCTCGGGGCCGGCGCCGCCCGGGGGCGCCGGCTCGGAGGTCGTCTTCCTTCCGTTCCTGCCCGGGTTCGGCGAGGCGCGGCCGGCCCGGCGGACCAAGGCCGCGGGATCGACCTGACGCGCCGCATGCGAGTTGTCATCCTCGGATCGGGACGCGGCTCCAACGCCGAGGCCGTGCTCCTCGCCCAGCAGGTCGGCCGGCTGGGCGGCGCCCGTGTCGCCGCGATCTTCTCGGACGTGGCCGACGCCGGCATCCTCAAGCTTGGCCCGCGCTTCGGGGTGCCGGCCGATTTTGTCGATCCCGCTCCATTCAGGACCAAGCTCGAAGGGGAGGGCGAGGCCAGGTTCATCGCGGCCGCGTCGGGCGCAAGGCCCGACTTGGTCGTGCTCGCCGGCTTCATGCGCGTCCTCAAGCCGGGGTTCCTCGGCGCATTCGCCGGCCGGATCATCAACCTGCATCCCAGCCTCCTGCCGAGTTTTCCCGGCCTCGACGCGATCGGCCAGGCGTGGCGGAGGGGCGTGAAGGTCACGGGCTGCACGGTCCACTACGTGACTGCCGAGGTCGACGGCGGCCCGATCCTCGACCAGGCAGCCGTGAGGATCGATGCGGGCGAGCCCCTGGAGTCTCTCGAGGCAAGGGTGCACGCGGCCGAGCACGCCCTGCTGCCCGAGGTGATCGCGCGGCTGAGCCGAGCCCGGCCGCCGGGCTGAGTCCATGGAGCTCTGGGAGATCAGGGTGGAGATCCCGGCGGGCGCCGCCGACGGGGCCGAGCTCGCCCTGCTTGAAACCGGCAACGGCGGATGGACCCTTCTCGAAGACGCGGTCTCGGCGCGCGCCTGGGTAGTCGGGATCTTCCGGAGCGAGTCCGAGGCAAGATCGCTCTGGGCGCGGCTTCGCCCGACCCTTCCTGCGGGGACCCTGGGGCGGCCCAGGACGCGGAGGCTGCCCGACGCGGATTGGGCGGACAGCTACAGGGCGCACTTCAAGTCCTGGGCCTTCGGCAGGCTCCACTGGGTCCCCGTGTGGGAGCGCGGGGCGTTCCGCCTGCCGGCCGGGCACTCCGTGCTCTGGCTCGACCCCGGGATGGCGTTCGGCACCGGCAGCCACGAGACGACGCGGCTGTGCATCGAAAGGCTCGTCGAATTCGAGGCGGGCCTCGCGGGCGGGCCCGCGGCGGGCGGCATTCGCGTGATCGACGCCGGCTGCGGGTCCGGAATCCTCGCCCTTTCCGCGGCGCTGCTCGGGTTCCGCGACGTCTCGGGGTTTGACGCCGATGCGGAAGCGGTGCGTGTCAGCTGCGAGAACGCGCGGCTAAACGGGCTGTCGGGCCGGGTCCGGTTCTCGAATGCGGCCCTGCCGCGCGGGCTGGGGCGCGGGGGGGCGGGGCTGGTGCTCGCGAACCTCCAGGCGGACGTCCTTTTCCGGTTCTCCCGCCAGCTTGCCGCCGCGGTCGTCCCGGGCGGCCTCCTGGTGATGAGCGGGATCCTCGCCCGAGAGGCCGCGGCCGTCCGGGCTGCGTTCACCGCCGCGGCGCCGGGGTGGTCATTCGACTCGAGGGTCCTTGGGGAGTGGTGCGACGCCTGCCTGCGCCGCCCGAGCGGGCGGGCCGTCAGGAGAAAAGGTCAGGGGTCGTCCGCGTCAGGAACTCCTCCATGTAGGCCGTCGTCGCCTTGCCCTCGATGAACAGGGGGTCGGCCATGATCGCCTTGTGCAGGGGGATCGTCGTCTTGATTCCGCGGATCAGGTATTCGCTCAGCGCCCGGTACGCCCTCTCGAGCGCGACCTTCCGGGTCGTCCCGAAGCAGATCAGCTTGCCGATCATCGAGTCATAGTAGGGCGGGATGACGTAGCCGCTGTAGACATGGCTGTCGATCCTGACGCCGGGCCCGCCGGGTGCGTAATAGAGGCCGATCGTCCCGGGGGACGGCGCAAAGTTGGCCGCCGGGTCCTCCGCGTTTATCCGGCATTCGATCGCATGCTTTTCAAACGTTATGTCGCCCTGGTCCATGTTGAGCTTTTCGCCATTGGCGATTCGGATCTGCTCCTTGATAAGGTCGATGCCGGTCACCTCCTCGGTGACGGGATGCTCCACCTGGATGCGGGTGTTCATCTCGATGAAGTAGAAGTTGCCCTTGGGATCCACGAGGAACTCGATCGTGCCGGCATTCTCATACTCGACCGCCTCGGCCGCGCGGACGGCGGCCTTGCCCATTTTCTTGCGCAGGTCGGCCGTGAAGAACGGCGAGGGGGCCTCCTCGATGAGCTTTTGGTGGCGGCGCTGGACCGAGCAGTCCCTCTCGCCGAGGTGGATCACCTTGCCGTGGCTGTCCGCCAGGATCTGGAATTCGATGTGCCGGGGCCGCTCGATGTACCTCTCGAGGTAGACCCTGCCGTCGCCGAACGCCTTCTCGGCCTCATTCCGGGCCACGTGGTATTCCTTGGCGAACGAGACGTCGTTGTGGGCGATCCGCATCCCGCGCCCGCCCCCGCCCGCAACCGCCTTGATGATGACCGGGTAGCCGACCCTGCGCGCGACCTTGACCGCCTCGCCCTCGGTCTCGACCGGCCCATCGCTTCCAGGCACGGTGTTCACGTGCGCCTTCCGGACGGTTTCCCGGGCGACGGCCTTGTCTCCCATCAGCTTGATGGATTTGGACTTGGGGCCGATGAACTTGATATTGCACGACTCGCATTGCTCGGCGAACTTCGCGTTCTCCGAAAGGAAGCCGTACCCGGGATGGATGGCGTCCACATCGGCGATCTCGGCCGCGCTTATGATCCGGTCCGCCCTGAGGTAGCTGTCCGCGCTCCGGGGCCCCCCGATGCATATGGCCTCGTCGGCGAGCTGCACGTGGAGCGACTGGACATCCGCCTCTGAATAGACCGCGAGCGTCTTGATGCCGAGCTCGCGGCATGCGCGCACGATTCGCAGGGCGATTTCACCGCGGTTGGCGATGAGGATTTTTTGGATCATCGAGTCGACGTTCGGCCCGCCGATTCACCCCGGGGACACCCCCTTGGTCGGAATCAGCGGCGATGGAGACGTTCCGTCAGTTCTGCCTCAGCTTGAAGAGCCGCTGGCCGTATTCGACCGGCTGGCCGTTCTCTACAAGG
>JGI12269J14319_10005328_pt1 | contig 11439 bp, 10 predicted proteins | sample PeaSoiSIISIP2007_FD_14319 | JGI IMG/M metagenome (IMG submission 14319) | reverse complement strand
GGCCCGATCGACCGCCGATCTCAAGCTGCTTATCGATGCCCTGCGCGAAACACTCGATGTACTTCGCGCCAATGGGTTCAAAATAACCCCGCCGAGCACAAACATGGTCAGGATCATCCCGCGCTTCGTTTTGGTCGCCGCTCTGCGTCGCTTGCTTTCCACTAAATTCGCAGAAGTCGGCGCCGGCTGGCACTGTTCCCAAGCGCCCGATGAAATGCGCCAGCTTGGTATTGAACTGATGGCACTGGTTGAAAAATCCAGTCTTCCGGTCCCTGCAATCAGGAGGCTGTTTGCGCCAAAGTAAGGGTGAAAGGCGTGCCGATTTTCTGCCAGGATCGAGGGAGCGACTCACCGTGTTTTCAGCGATTTGCGCGCCCGTTCAGGTACCTCCGTACCGTCTCTAGTACCTTAGTTACCGCCATTCGGGTGACCGACGCTCATTCCGTACCATAGCTGCTACCTATTGTAGTAGATCAGTAGATGCATACAACCCGTAGAGATTGACTGCAAGTCCACTTTTTGCGGAATCCAGAAAAACCCCATAAAACCCAACAAAACCGGGAGATTGGCGTGGAGAGGCCCGCGCTACCGTTTGAGATATGCTCAGCACACCAAAATACACTCGAACGCGTTTGGATCGAGGACTTGGTTCTCCTGATTTCCGCAGCGTGCCGGGAAGAAAAAAGGCTGGGCTGGGAATTGCGGGAGAGGGAAAAGGTTATGGCCGACTCGCGAGAAGTGATGAACATTCGCCAAGCTTCGCAGTATCTGGGAGTGAGTCCGGACACGCTCTACAAATACGTGAACGAACAGCAGATTCCGGCGTTCAAGTTGGGCAATCGCTGGCGCTTCAAGAAATCGAAGCTGGATCAGTGGATGGAAGAGAAGTCGATGGCGACCGAAGCGCAGGGCAAGAAGAAAATCAAGGCAGCGGTAAAAGCTGCCGGAACTCCGTAGACGACGTTTGTCAGCAAAGGCGGGCACATGTTTGGAATGGGATCGAAAACGATAGTGGGTCTGGACGTGGGCTCTTCGAGCATCAAGGCCGTCGAGCTCAGGAAGACGCGCGCTGGAATCGAAGTGGCACACATGGGGTTGGAGCCGATCGCGCCCGACATCGTGGTCGATTCCATGATCGTGGACTCGGGCACGGTTTCGAGCGCCATCGCCAAATTGTTCACCGATACTCAGATCAAGTCGAAAGCGGTGGCCACGGCGGTCAGCGGACACTCGGTGATCGTGAAGAAAATCTCGCTGCCTTCGATGAGCGATCAGGAACTGGCCGAGACCATCCAGAAGGAAGCGGCGCAGCACATCCCGTTCGATCTGGCCGATGTGAACCTCGACTACCAGATTCTTTCCGACGACGCGACCAGCCCATCTATGGACGTGCTGCTCGTTGCCGTCAAGAAAGACAAGATTCTGAACTACACCAACGTACTCTCGATGGCGGGCAAGACTCCGGCTATTGTGGACATCGATGCCTTGGCGCTGCAGAACTGTTACGAGTTCAATTACGAGCCGGCGCCGACGCAAGTGGTGGCACTGCTCAACCTGGGCGCGAGCGTGATGAACATCAACATCGTCAAAGGCACGACGCCGCTGTTCCCGCGCGACGTTTCGGTGGGCGGACACCAGTACACCGATTCCTTGCAGAAGGAACTCGATCTCAGCTTCGACGATGCCGAATCGCTCAAGCTGGGGCACAAGGTGGGCACCGTGCATGACGACGCGAAGACGCCGATCCTGCAGCAGGTGACAGAAATTATCGTGCTGGAAATTCAGAAGACGTTCGACTTCTTCCGTGCCAGCGCGGCCGGCGAGCACATCGAGAAGATTTATCTGGCCGGAGGTTCGGCCAAGGTTCCGGGCCTGGTGGAAGCGCTGCGGCAGGAGTTCTCGATGCCGGTTGAGTTGTTTAATCCGTTTCAGAAGGTACTGGCTCCGGCGGAAGGCGCCGGGGCGGAGCTGGTCGAACAGAACGCCGGCCAGTTAGCAGTGGCCGTGGGTTTGGCCCTGAGGAGCTTTGAAAAGCTATGATCCGAATCAATCTGCTGGGTGGTGCGAAACCGAAAGGCAAGAAAAGCGCGGGTCCCGCTTTCAGCATGCCGAGCTTCGAACTCGGCAACCTGGGTGGCCCCCTGGTGCAGGGTACGGCGGTGTTTCTGATCGCCGGCGTCCTCAATTTCGGGTACTGGTACCAGATCGACAAGGAAAAGAAGGCGATCGAGGTGAAACAGCGGGTGGCGGACCAGAAGAATCGCGAGCTGGCTGACATCAAGGCGCGGTATGTGGAGCGTCAGAAACAAGCCGACGCTTACAAGCGCCGCGTGGATGTGATTGACCAGCTGCGCGCCAACCAGACCGGTCCGGTCAGCTTGCTGGACATGATTGGCAGCACGGTCAACAACACCGAGGCGGTCTGGTTGAACAGCATGCTGGACCAGGGCGCGAGCGTTTCCATTGACGGGACGGCGCTCTCGAGCGATGCCGTGGCCAATCTGATTTCCAACCTGCAGAAGACGGGCTATTTCCGCAACATCGAGATCAAAGAGACATCGCAGGACGAAACCATAAAAGATATGCAGGCGTTCCAGTTCACGTTGACCTGCGAAAAGGCGAAGTCGTAAAGGCGGAACCGACTATGAATCTTGGCGAATTAACGGGTGTGAAGCTGTTGGGAGTTCTGCTGCTGGTGGCGATGCTGGTGACGGGTGGCCTCTACTACACGGTCTACAAGTCGCAGAGCGATCAGAATGACGCGGCGCGGGCCAAGCTGCAGGCCAAGCTTCGCGAGAACGCCGAACTGGAAGCTTACCGGCCGAAACTGGCTGACATCGAGCGCCAGTTGGCCAGCTTGAAGCAGCAGATGGAAATCGAGCGCCGCATCGTGCCCGATGAAAAGGAAGTGGACAATTTCATGCGCCTGGTCAGCGGAGAAGCGCGTAAAGCGGGAGTGGAGATCCGGCGCTATACTGCCCGCCCGTACGCGGCCAAAGACTTCTACACCGAGGTGCCGTTTGAACTGGAGTTCGACGGCCCCTACTACTCGATGCTGGCGTTCTTCGACCGGCTCGGCAAAGTGGAGCGCATCGTCAACGTCTCGAACCTGCTGGTGGCAACAACGCACACTCCAGCCGCGGCGAAGGCGAAGAAGGTTTATCAGTACGCAGCCGGTGAGAGTGTCGTGGCCACTTGCCTGACCACAACGTATTTCAGCCATGACCTGGAACCGGCGCCGGCGGACACCAAGTCCGGACCGGGGAAGAAATAGGAGGGACACGATGAAGCCAGCGTTAACGACAACGACCACGATACTCGGTTGCGTACTGGCCGCGGGCTTGGCCTGGGCCCAGAGTCCCAGCATCAAGAGCAACCATGCGGTGGGCATCCGCAAACCAACTCCAGCGGCAGCGAGCACCCAGCATGCGCCAGCCAAGCCGAACGGAACCGCAAACGCCGCGCCGCCAAAAACTCCTGCCCCCTCAGCGCCCGCGCATCCGCATTCGGCGGACGCGAAGAAAAGGGACCACGGGAGACGAGGTGGAGCAATTTTAGTTGGACAAACCCCGGCGCCCGCGGCCGCTCCGGCTCCTGAGGAACAAACGCCAGCGACCGCTAATCTGGCCGCAGGCCCGGGAGGCGATGCCTCCCAGAGCGAAGAGCAGGCCGCGCTGACCAGCAAGAACAGCGCCAACGGGAGAAGGGATCCTTTTATCAGTCCGGTGGTGAGCCACACCGGAGGTTCGGGTTGCAGCACCGGCAAGAAGTGCCTGGAAATCGGGGCGATCAACCTCCGCGGGGTGGTACATGCGGAGAGCGGTTTCATCGCGGTGGTCAGCAACAATATGAATAAAGCGTACTTCTTGCGGGAAAACGATCCTGTGTTCAACGGCTACGTGGTGAAGATTACGGGCGACTCCATTGTTTTCCAGGAAACCGTGCAGGACCGGTTAGGCAAGACGTTTACCCGGGAAGTAGTGAAGAAGATTACGACTCCGGCCGTGTAGGTCTGGAGAGATAAAGACTTTGAAGAAGCACATGGGGGCGAACGGCCTCGCATGGGGAGATAGGGAAATGCGAAAGCAACTGCTGGGCATCTTGGTTCCGCTGCTGGCGTTCGGAGTGACAACGTTCGCCGCCGCGGCTGACACGACGGGCAAGGGGGTGGCCAAAGAGACGACCGCTGCATTGCAGAGGCTCGAGGTCATTCACAGCCAGGACGGTTTGCGGGTCGAGTTCAAAGCGAAGGGTGCGCTGGCGCCCAAAGTGACGACACTCGATTCACCGGCGCGCATCGTCGTCGACTTTCCCAACACCGTGATGGCCACGGCGCAGAGCCGCATCAGCGTTGGCAGCGATGGCGTGAAAGACGTCCGTATCGGAATGGACGGGCACACCCCGGCCACTACGCGCGTGGTCGTCGATCTGGCCAGCAATGATCTCGCCAGCGGCCGCCAGCATGACCTGGCGCCGGGTCCCGACGGCAGCTTCATTCTCACCATCCACGACGCCGTGCTGGCCCAACGTCAACCCCCGGCTGAGAAATCGCTGGCCCCGACTGCCGCGCCGAAACTCGTGCTGGCGTCGGCTCCGGTGACTGCCTCGCCGATAGCGGCGGTTATGCCTGCTCCGGTCGCGCCCGTTCCGGTCGCGACAGAGAAACCGGCGGACTTTGCCTTTGTCGAGCCCAAGTATTCGGTGAAGGACGACAAGGCCGCCGAGCCAGCTGCCAAGGCCGAGGAAGCGGCGAGCCGTTTTGCCGACAAGACGGCGGCGGAACTGGTCTCGAGCCATGCCAATGCTGCCATGGGCCAAGCCGCGAGCGGCGCGCCCACCATCCAGCCCGCCGTGAATCTGGCGGCGGAGCAAAAAACGCAGCTGGAACAGAAGCCGGCGGAAAAAGGTCCCAAGTACACGGGCGAGCCCATCTCCGTCAATCTGAAGGACGTGGATCTGAAAGATTTCTTCCGCCTGATTCACGAGATCAGCGGCCTCAACGTCGTGCTCGATCCGCAAGTTCACGGCACTCTGACCATCGTTCTGGATGACGTGCCCTGGGATCAGGCGCTCGACATCGTGCTCAAGAACAACGATCTGTCGCGCCAACTGGACGGCAACGTACTGCGCGTGGCAACCGTGGAAACCTTGAAGCACGAGGCCGACAGCCGCCGCGCCCAAATCGAAGCCGAAGCGGCGTCGGTCGAGAAAGTCACCATCACCCGCTTCCTCAGCTACGCCCATGCCAAGGACGTATTGATCCCGCTCAAGAAGTTCATCAGTCAGCGTGGCGATATCGTTGCCGACGAACGCACCAACGCGATCATCGTCTCCGACATTCCGGGTGTTCTACCGCAGATCGACCGCCTGATCCAGCAGATGGACCGCAAGACTCAGGAAGTCGAAATTGAAGCCCGCGTGGTGGCGGCCACCCGCAGCTTCGCTCGTGACATCGGCACACAGTTCGGCTTTGGCTGGGCCAACGGCCCCAGTTCGGTTGGCGGATTGTCAAGCGTTGGCACCGGCGGCGCCGGCACGAATGTCATTCCGTTGTTCTCGAACCTGGGTGCAACGGGACCGACCAGCGGTATACAACTTATGAACGCCAGCAAAAACGCGCAGGTCGACCTTATCCTCACCGCGGCCGAATCGCGCGGGTTGCTGAAGGTTCTTTCCCGTCCACGCGTGGTTACGCAGAACAACATTCAGGCGGTGGTGAAACAGGGTGTGCGCGTACCCGTCGTGACCCTGGCGCAGTTGGGAGGTCCGCCGACCGTCAGCTATGTGGACGCTTTCCTGCGACTGACGGTGACCCCGCAGATCACGTCGGAAGGAACCATCTTCCTCAACGTGGACGTGGAAAATACCTTGCCTGACTTTGGCCACGCGATCCAGGGCAATCCGACCCTGATCACCCAGCAGGCGACCACGCAAGTCCTGGTCACCGACGGCGGCACGGTGGTGATTGGCGGCGTGATCCAAACCCAGAACTCGCTGAGCGTATCGCAGGTGCCTTTGCTCGGGAATATCCCGTACCTGGGCAACCTGTTCAAGCACGTAACAGTGACCACTTCCAACCAGGAGCTGATTTTCTTCATTACTCCGCGCATCATTCAGACCTAGGCGCGAAGTTTAGACGAGCCACAGCCGCCGGTTTTCCGGAGAACCTGCCGGGAACCGGCGGCTTTGTTTTTGGAGTGCAGCTGCCAGTAGCCGGCAACTGGCAACTGCTTCTTGCTACACTCTTCCCATGGATCACACTGGCCGCCTGTGTCGTCTCCAGGCTGGGATCGAACAGAGCGATCTGGACTTGCTGTTGGTAACCCACCTTCCGAATATCTGCTATCTGTGCGGCTTTACGGGCAGCGCGGCAGCCTTGCTGGTCGGTGATGGAGGTTCCTTCCTTTTTACTGACGGAAGGTACCGCACCCAGGCAGAAGCGGAAGTAAAGGATGCGCACGTCCAACAGGTGAAGATTGTTATCGCGCGGAAGTCTCCGCTGCTGGCGGCAGCGGATTGCCTGGCTGGGCGGCCGAGAAGCTCAGCGGCAGCGTCTTCGGGGCGAAGATCGGTGGGCATCGAGGCGGAGTCGATTTCCGCCGCTCTGCGCGACCGCTTGGCGTCAGCGCTGAGAGGGAAGGCGCGATTGCGCTCCGCGCCACCGCTAGTCGAGCGCGCTCGCATGGTCAAGGACGCTGAGGAACTCCTGCGCATCCGGCGAGCGGTGGAACTCGGAGCCAGTCTTTTCGCTATAGCACGCCAGAAGATTCGGCCCGGCGTGACTGAGGTCGAAATTGCCGCCGCCATGGAATACCAGGCCCGGTGTGCTGGGGCCGAGGGCATGTCGTTTCCGACCATCCTGGCTTCGGGAACCCGCTCGGCGATCGTGCACGGCCGGGCTTCCGACAAGCGCATACCCCGCCGGGGGTTCGTGGTCTGTGATTTTGGTGTTATACTCACCGGTTATTGCTCGGACCGCACGCGAACTGTGCACGTCGGACGGCCTTCTGGAGAAGCTCGAGGGCTGTACGAATCTGTGCTGGAGGCGCAGCAGGCCGCGATCTTGGCGGTTCGTCCGGGCGTGACTGCCGCCCAAGTCGATGGCGCCGCGCGTACGGTGCTCCGCAAGCGGAAATTAGCGCGTTACTTCACCCATTCGACCGGGCATGGTTTAGGATTAGAAATCCACGAGTTGCCCAGGCTGGCGGCGGGGCAAACCCAGAGACTGGAGCCGGGCATGGTCGTTACGATTGAGCCCGGGGCGTACGTTGCTGGGAAGTGGGGTGTGCGGATCGAAGATGTGGTGGTGGTTACCTCTTCGGGCTGCGAAGTGCTGACGCCAACGGACAAGGAACTGGTCATTATTTAGCAGCGTGTGAGCATCGCGTGGCCGGGGCAAAGCCCCGCCGCCACACTAGCAACACGGAACCTCCCCTAATCCATGAATCAAAAAGAGCTGAAAGATCTAATCGAGTTCTTAATCGAAAAGGACATTGCCGAATTCGAGTTGGAGCGCGGCGATGTCAAGCTGAAGATCAAGCGCGCCGCCGAACCGCCGCCTGCGGCGTTGCCCGATTCGCGGTATATCACGGTTCATCCGGCGCCGGGTGCGGCGGGCGCTCACACTCCTCCTTCCGCGCCGGCCATGGTTGGCCTCGCTGCCGCGGCTGCGGCTGTTCCTGAGCCGGTAGAAGACCTGCACATTGTGCGATCGCCCATCGTGGGCACATTTTACGAATCGCCTTCGCCCGGCTCGCCGCCCTTTGTCAAGGTCGGCGACAGGTTGGAGGTGGGCCAGGTATTGTGCATTGTCGAAGCCATGAAGCTGATGAACGAAATCGAATGTGACGTGGCGGGAGAGTTGGTCAAGAAACTCGTCGCCAACGGCCAGCCCATCGAGTACGGCCAGGAAATGTTCGCGGTCCGGCCAACGAAATAAGCTCTCAGTTCTCAGCTCGCAGTTCTCAGGGAAAGCCGGCGCGGCGCAGTCACGTGATTTTCCTGAGAGCTGAGAGCTGACAGCTGAGAGCTTTCACCATCATGTTCAAAAAGATTCTGGTAGCGAATCGAGGCGAGATTGCGCTGCGCGTCATTTGCGCATGCAAGGAACTCGACATCCGTTCGGTCGCAATCTACAGCGAGGCAGACCGGAATTCGCTGCACGTGCGCTTTGCCGATGAGGCGATTTGCATCGGCCCGCCGCAACTGGCGCAGAGTTATCTCAACATTCCCGCCGTGATCAGCGCGGCCGAAATCGCGAACGTGGACGCCATCCATCCGGGCTATGGCCTGCTCTCGGAAAACGCCAATTTCGCTGAAGTCTGCGAGGCTTGTCACATCAAGTTCATCGGGCCGACTCCCGATGTCATCCGGCTGATGGGCGAAAAAGAGAAGGCTCGAACTGCGATGAAGCAGCATGGGGTGCCGATCCTTCCGGGCTCGGATGGCGTGGTCGCCTCCGATGGAGAAGCGCGCGAATGGGCGAATAAGATCGGGTTTCCGGTCATCCTCAAAGCCACGGCGGGCGGCGGCGGGCGCGGCATGCGCATTGTGCGCAACGACGACGAATTGCCCGCGCTCTACCGCCAGGCGCAGTCCGAGGCCTCGGCCGCCTTCGGCAACGGCGATCTTTACCTCGAACGCTACGTCGAGAACCCGCGCCACATCGAATTCCAGGTGCTGGGCGACGAGCATGGCACCGTCGTCAGTCTGGGAGAACGCGAGTGCTCGATTCAGCGCCGCCACCAGAAACTGCTGGAAGAATCGCCGTCGGTGCGCATGACGCCCGAGCTGCGCCAGGAAATCGGAGACATCATCAGCAAGACCCTCAGCCACGTCGGCTACCACAACGCCGGCACGATAGAGTTTCTTATGGACAAAGACCGGCGGCTTTATTTCATCGAGATGAACACGCGCATCCAGGTCGAACATCCGGTTACGGAAATGGTCACCGACGTGGATCTGGTCAAGAGCCAGATCATGATCGCGGCGGGCGAAAAGATGGCCGATGTATTACACGGCCCTGTAGTTCATCGCGGACACGCCATCGAGTGCCGCATCAATGCCGAGCATCCGGAAAAATTCACGCCTTCGGCCGGCAAAATCACCACGTTCAACCCTCCGGGAGGAACAGGCGTGCGCATCGACACCGCCGCCTACGCCGAAGGCACGATTCCTCCGTACTACGACTCGCTCATTGCGAAGCTGGTGGTGCGCGGCAAGGATCGCAGCGAAGCCATCTCGCGCATGGGGCGGGCGCTGGAGATGTTTATCGTGGAAGGAATCTACACCACAATCCCGCTGCACCGGCGCATCTTGGCCGACCCGGACTTCCGCGCGGGGAATTTCGATACGGGATTTATTGAGAGATTTTTGGCGAAAAAAGAAACACAACCGTAGAGACGGGGCAAGCCGCGTCTCAGGCAGCTGGCCGAACCTCGACGCTGCACTGGATTTTGGGTGGCGCAGCGCTTCAGCGCTGCGATACTTGCCCTATCACGCAGCCGGCTTTAGCCGCTGAGGGCGACTGCGATCCCACAAAGCTTGTCCGCAGTCTGAGACGGGGCAAGCCGCGTCTCTACAGCTGATCCTATGTTGCAACTACCGCGACTCTACGCGATTCTTGACGCCGCGTGTTTCTCCGACGCAGCCGGAATGTTCACCGCCGCCGAGGAACTCGCCGCCGCCGGCTGCACGCTGCTGCAGTATCGCAACAAATCTGGCAACGCCCTGCAAATCCTCGACCAGGCGCGCGAACTCAAAGCTCGCCTCGGAGCCCGCGTCAAACTCATCATGAACGACCGGGCCGACCTTTGCCTGGCCGCGCAATATGACGGCCTGCATGTGGGACAGGATGATCTGTCCCCCGAGGCGGCGCGGCGAATCATTGGGCTCGATCGCTGGCTGGGGGTATCCACGCACAATCCGGAGCAGCTTGCAGAAGCCGGTAAAACGTCCGCCGACTACCTCGCCATCGGCCCCGTCTTTGCGACCGCTAGTAAGGCCAATCCTGATCCTGTCGTGGGACTAGAAGGCGTTCGCCGGGCCAGGGAACTGACGCGCAAGCCGCTGGTTGCAATCGGCGGCATCACGCGCGCCAACGCCCGTTCCGTCATCGACGCCGGAGCCGATTCTGTGGCGGTGATATCCGACTTGTTACGGGAGCCGCGCAAATCAGCAGAGGAATTTCTACGTCTTCTGGGGTAAAGTTGAAAAGCTGGAGTTGAGGCCCTTGCAGCGAATTCAACCTTCAGTAGAGACGCGGCTTGTCGCGTCTCCGGCAGCGCCCGAGACGCTGCCAGCGGAGACGGGGCAAGCCCCGTCTCTCCAGCGGACGCTTTCCAGCAGCCTTTTAGGAGGTTCGTGAGCACCAAGGTTCAGCCCCCTGTTTCCAGCGCCGAAGATTGGGCGCGCCACAGCCATCAGGACAAAGAGCTCGTCAAAGCTCTCGGCCTGACCAGCGCCACCATGCTGGTGATGGGCTCGATGATCGGTTCCGGCATCTTCATTGTCTCCGCCGAAATTTCCCGCGAAGTGCAATCGCCAGCGTTGCTGATTGGAGCGTGGCTCGTAACCGGCTTCCTCACCATTGTCGGCGCGCTCTCCTACGGCGAGTTGGCGGCCATGATGCCGCGTGCAGGCGGGCAATACGTCTATCTGCGCGAGTCGCTCGGCCCGCTCTGGGGATTTCTCTATGGCTGGACTCTGTTTCTTGTGATTCAGACAGGCACCATTGCCGCCGTAGGGGTTGCTTTCGGTAAATTCCTCGGTATCTTCTGGCCGGCAATCTCCTCCAGCCATTGGATTGTCCACCTGTGGAAAGTGCCGAAGTTTGCGGTCGGCCCCATGATGCTAGGCGGCATGGATGTTGGACTGAACACTCAAAACTTCGTCGCCATCCTGGTCGTGGTTGTGCTCTCGGTCATAAATATTTTCGGCGTGAAGACAGGTGCTTTCATCCAGAACATATTCACGAGTGCGAAAGTTTCAGCGCTGCTCGGACTGGTCCTTTTCGGAATTTTTCTTGGACGGAATGCGCAGGCAGTGGCTGCGAACTTTGGCGCAAACTTCTGGAAGAATTCTTCCCTCGGCACGTTGCATAACGTCGGCGGGGGAGTTCTCGTTTCGACACTCACGGTGCTGGCGATTGCGCAGGTAGGGTCGCTGTTTTCCGCCGATGCCTGGAACAACGTTACGTTCACCGCCGGCGAGGTGAAAAATCCCAACCGGAATCTTCCTTTGTCACTGGCGCTCGGCACCGGCGTGGTGATCGCGCTCTATATCGCATGCAATTTTATTTACCTGGGAGCGCTGCCACTGTGGGGCAGCCCCACGGGCTCAACGCTGGTCGAGCGCGGAATCCAGTATGCCAGTGAAGACCGCGTCGCCACTGCGGTCATTACGCAGATGTTCGGTTCCATCGGCGGATCGCTCATGGCT
>JGI12269J14319_10005323_pt1 | contig 11449 bp, 6 predicted proteins | sample PeaSoiSIISIP2007_FD_14319 | JGI IMG/M metagenome (IMG submission 14319) | reverse complement strand
TCAGCAAGGCCTCCAGGCACGATCTCCAGAATCTTCGCTCCGTCGAACTCCTGCGGCCCCACCGCCAAGCCGAGCGCAGGGATCGGCATCCCGTGTCCCGGAATACCCAACTGAGCCGACTGACTGGCGGCCACAGTTGTGGGTTGAGCAGCAGGAGAAGCATTCCTGGCCGCACGCGCATTCGAAGAAGACTCGCGCTTGGCCCTAGGGGTTTCACCCGAAGTTTCACCGCCAAATCTGAAAACGACTCCGGCCGAGACGCGAATGTTGTCTTGGCTGGGAACGGCGTCGGTATTCAGGTGACGGGTGTACATAAAATCAGCCGGACCCAGCTGAAGTCCGATCATGTGGTGATAAACCCAATAATCAATGCCACCGCCGGCAGCGACCGCCACCGACGAATCTGACACGGAAACTCCGGAGGATCCAGGAAGATCCGCGCTGTCTCGGCCAACCAGGCCGTGTACAAAGGCCGTGATCTTGCCTGAGCGCGACCCAAACGTGTAGCGTGGCCCTCCCATGTAAGAGAAATCGTCGCAGTTCATACCGGTAATGTTGGTGCAATCGCTAAGCGAGTGGCCACTGAGGTCCCCCTCGACAGCAATGTGGTGAAACAGGTTGACAGCGGCGGAGAATTCCCAGCCGTTCATCGCCAGGCGCTGCGAAGTCGTGCCCGTGCTCGGGTTCGCCGGCAGGTCAAAGTTGAGGTAGGAGTAACCGCCGAATACGTTGATTTCCGGAATGTTCTGGGCGGAAGCGATGCCTAGAAGAAAGAGAGCTGCCAGAGCGATGCGAACTAGTTTATCCATGTTTCTTACTGCGCCTCCAGTGAATGTAAAAATTTCACAACCGACCGACTACAGGATCGCACTGGCAACCAGGGTCTGACCGGGGCCAGCCTCTCCAGGAATGAACTCCCTCCTGGTCGGGGCCTCTCTGTACGTCAACGCCTACAAGGATTACGGTGAACGGCGATTATAATGGCGCGGTGGAAAAAAGGAAAATGGGACCATACGGGCTTGGATGCTCGCGTGCGCCCCGACTGCACAGGAGAAGAGCGCTAAATTTTCTTCTGCGCCCACCCGCTCGCTTTCAACGCCTGGTGGCATCGGTCTCCACTGTGGAAATTTCCGCAGAGGTATCGTAATATCTTCGGAATCTGAACGGAGGCCGTCATGATTTTCGGTATGACAACGTTCACTGTTGTCCACGTCGTAATCAGTCTGGTGGGAATTTTATCGGGATTGGTGGTTGCGTTCGGACTGGTCTCCGGAAAACGACTCGACGGATGGACGGCGCTCTTTCTGATCACGACCGTCCTGACCAGCGTCACCGGATTCTTCTTCCCTTTCGAGGGTTTTAAGCCGTCCTACGTGGTCGCCGCCATATCGCTGGCGGTACTGGCGGTGGCGATCTTCGCACGCTACAGCCGTCGCCTCGCCGGAGGCTGGCGGCGGACGTATGTAATCAGCGCCGTGGTTGCCCTCTACTTCAATGTTTTCGTGCTGGTCGCGCAGCTTTTCCTTAAGGTGCCATCGCTGCACGCGCTGGCGCCGAAAGGGTCGGAACCGCCGTTCGCGATCACGCAGGTCGTGGTCATGGCGCTCTTCGTCGTGCTTGGAATTGCCGCCGCGAAAGGATTCCGCGAGCGACCGGTCCTGATTCGCGAGCGACCCGCTCGGGCGGCTTGATCTCTAGAACGTGATTCGCAGTCCAAATTCCATTTGCCGGGGAGCGCCGTTCGCATACGTGCCCGAGCCGGCCAGAACCCGGTCCAGCCGCGAGGTGCAGTAACCGGTTGAGTTGCCGCAGTATCCCGCCGAACTCACATTATTCAGCGAACTGCCCGGCGCCCCGTTCAGCACGCCGCTCAACTGGTTGCCCGCGCCTCCGAAGTTGGCCCAGTTGAAAACGTTAAACACGGAGAGGCTAGGCTCCAGTTTCACCCGCTCGCCCACCTGAAACGGCCGAGTCAGCCGCAGATCAAACGTCTTCAGCCAAGTTGCCTCCGCGTAATGCCCTGGCAACGTCTGAATCAGAGGCGAGTAAGCGCCCAGCGTCACCAGTTGCTGCCCGGTGAACAGACCGGCATTGGCCAGCGCTTCACCCGCGGGCGTCAGCTTCCCGGCGAAGCTGGCGTTGTAATACGCGACTGCCTTGTTCACGTTGGTGGTCGAATATCTTCCCGTGCTTCCAATAATCGTTGCCGGCAAGAGGTCGCCCACCGTGCCGTCCCCGGTTACGTCTGTGCGGAAGATTTCTCCCGCCACTCCGCCGCCATCCTGCTGCGGCAGATACGCGCTCAGCGGAAGCGGCGACGCCAGGTGCGCGACCATCGAAAGCCGGAGCCCGTGCGCCAGGTCCGCCGTCGGAATGAACGTGAGCTGATGCGTCCGGTCCAGCCCCGAGTCTCCCCAATGGGTCAGGTGCGGCCGGTTGTAATCTTCCGCCACGTTCAGCTGCGAATAATCCCCACCGCTGCCATTCGGCTCGGCGATGTTGCTGCGATAACGGGAGAGCGTGTAGGAAACTGCCACCTCCAGCCGTTGCAGGCGTCGGTCCGTGTTCAGCCCGCTGATGCCGTGGTAGGCCAGATGCACCCCTGTATACCGCGAGCGCCCGCTCGGAAAGTACATGATGTTTGATCCCACCGCCGGGTTGATCCCGCCGAACGCCGCCTGCTGCTTGCCTAATACCGAGCACGGAAACGGCCCGCAGAACGCGCTCGACGAATCCAGACCCTGGCGTGCGAAATCCGCGATGCTCGCTCCCGGCACGGCGGCCAAATAGCAATTCACCGCGGCCTGGGAACTGCTGCCCGCAAACTTCGCTGGAAAGTTCGTCGGGCATCCCGCATTCACTGACGCCGTGTTGGCTGCCAGTGTCGCATTGATCGCCGACAACTCCGCCGCGTAGGTATTGGGCGGGTTTAGATTGGCGCCGTCCGTGAGGTAGCCCGCGTCTCCTACGTGATTGGTGTCAATTCCCAGCGGAAACTGCGTGCCCATCTCGCGCAGATAGTCGACGGAGAACATGCCACGCTCCCCGATCTGTTTCTGAATTCCGGCGGAGAGGTGCACCACTCGGGGCGTCTTGAAACCGGGCGCCAGCATGCCCCCAAAATCCGCTATGCTGTTCGCCAGTGAGTAAACGTTCGCGCCCGTCGCCGCCGACTGCGCCGCCGTGAAGTCCGACTGCAGGGCCTCAATCGCCGTCGCGACGTTGCCAATCGGCTGCCCGCAGATCTGGGTCGCGATGTCCAGCGTTTGCCCGGAACTCACCACCGAACTCACCACCGATCGGTCGGGAAACAGCACCGACCCCGTCGGACACAACGTCAGGCTGCGGTTGTATTGCCCGTTCGACAAGCGGTTGATGCGATCCTGATACAGATTCTGCAGCAGAAAATTGTCATAGAATAAACCGCCGCTGGCCCGCACCACCGTCCGCCCATTGCGTCCCGGATCCCACGCCACACCTGCTTGTGGAGCGAAATTAAAGTTCGGCTGGTTTATCTTCTGGCCGAGTGGCTGGTAGGCATTCAGGCCAACGTTCGGAAGCAACCCGAATTGATCAAGAATCAAGCCGCTCGTGCATATTGGCGTCGTCACGATCGTGGTGTTAATCGCCGAGCAGGGCACCGGCGCGAGGTCGTTGTCCGTGCGCCCGCTGTCCCGCACGTAATTCACTCCGAAGCTGATGTTCAGGCTGGGAAACAGATTGAAGGTGTCGCCCACGTAGGCCTCGAGCCGCGTGTCGAAATGACCGCCCGTCGAGCGGTTGAATGCCGACTTCTCGCTGAAATTTCCCAGGCCGTTGAAAATCGTGACCGTGCCCACCGGATAGTTCAGCGGATTATCCGCTGCTCCGCGCGGATCGCCCGCGTAAAGCGGCAGCAGGAGCGGGTTGCCGTTAATGGCGTTGATCACGTCCAGCCCGTCTGAACTGGTTACCGAGGCATAATTTGCCGGCGCATAGAAATCGCCCTGCGCGATGCGATGGATCGCTCCTCCGAAGCGGATCAAGTGATACACGTGGTAGAGAGTGCTGCTGTCATAGCGCCCGAAAAGGTCGCGCTGAATAGTTTGCCGCGGACCGGCGACGCTCGGCCCCAGGCCATACGATCCGATCTGCATGTGGAGGAGCGGAGCGTCGGGCACAATCGTCGAATCGCTCAGCGCCGGATTGATCGCGTTCACCATCTTCTGGTAGCCGAAGCGCGCGCTGTTCACAAAGCGTCCGTGGTTCCAATCCAGCCCGAAAACCGCAGCTGGAACGTTCAACTGGTTGCGGAAACTCGACTGGCTATCCTGCGGCCCGATCAGGTTGGCGTTGTCGTAGCTGAGCCGCGCAAATCCCTGCATGTTGTCGGTGAAGTTGTAATCCAGCCGCGCCGTGAACATGTTCTCGCGAAAATAGGCGCTCCGCAGGCTGGTTTCGTTGAACGCCCCTAAGTTTGACGCCGACGGCAAAATCAAATCCGCGGACGTGATCGGCAAAAAGCCATCCTGCTTGCTGCGTTCGCCGCCGACGAATAGAAACGCCTTGTCTTTAATCACCGCGCCGCCAGCCCCAAATCCATACTGCTGCCGGCTGTAATCCGAGTTCCCTGACGGAAACCCCGCCAGGCCGAAGACCTGGTCTTCGAAATTTCCAAACAGATTGCCGTGCCATTCGTCTCCACCCGTGCGCGTCGTAATCCGCACCGCGCCAGCCGCGTTCAGCGACTGAAACAACCGCGGCAAAACTTGCGACAAGATTACTTCGCGCACCGCTTCCGCCGGCAAATTCAGCGTGGATGCGCCCTTAGTCTCATCCATCACCTCGACTTCATCCATGTCGTAGTGCGTGGTTCGTCCCAGCTGGCTGTCGATGGAGAGCGACTGAATTCCACTCTTGCCCGGAGCATAAATCCCTCCATCCACCGTCTGCACACCCGGATCGAGCTGTCCCGCATTCAAATAGTTTCGCCCGTCAATCGGCAGATTGTCGGGAACTTCGCCACTGAACTTGCTCTCCAACCGCACCGGCCCCGGACTGATCCATTCCAACTTGAAATCCGCCGTGACTGCCACTCCTAAAACCACGGTCACCCGGCTCTCGACAGGCGCCATGTCGCGGCCTTCCACCCGCACCACATAAGGGCCCGGCGGCACCGCTTCGGAAACATAGGTACCGTCCTTTCCGGTACGGGTCACGCCGCTGGTGTCGGTGACGCGCGAGCCGTACAAAACCCGCGCCCCTTCCACAACGTTGCCGTCGTTATCCCGAACCGTACCTTGAATGGTGCCGGTTGTCGGATTTTCCGAGGTCATTTCCTGCGCCCACGAGGAAATCGTGAGCGAGACGATGAGGAAAGCGACGAATAACAGGCCAATGCGGGTGAACAGGGAACGACGGATCATCGAGCCAGAGCAATCGAACAAAGTGCCACTCTCCTGGGGACAGAACCTCAAGTAGAACCGGGAAGCGATTCCGTGTCTAAGGATCCTAATTTCTACGGCAAATGGAATAGAACAGTTTACTAGATGCGCCCACTTCCCCGGCGCGATGTATGCGTTTTTAAGTCGGGAGCAGGACGGGGCTGGTGTGGGGACGCGGCTACGCTCCGCCTCCACACGTAATCTGACCAATCCTCAGAACGTCCCCTTGTGCGTGTAGTACCCTGCACGATAGTGCGACTGATAAGGACCTCCCGCGGGCGCGTTCGTCAGGTCTACCTTGAGTTGGTGGAAATCCGAATTCGAATAGCGCTGCGACGGATAATAGGCCAGCAGATACTGGGTCCGCAGTTCGTCGCTGATCTGGCGGAAGGCGTCGTCCAGTTGCGCGAGCGACTTGGCGTAGTAATACTTCCCGCCCGTATCCGATGAGATCTGAATCAGCGCGTGCTCACCGCCGGTGTCCCGTCCCGCGTCCGCTTCGATGGGCACGATGATGATGCTGTAAATAATCGCCTCCGCCTCCTGGGCCGCGCGCAGCGCTTCTTTGTAATCCACGCGGCTCATCGTGTCTCCGCCGTCGGTGATTACCACCATCACCTTTCTTCCCTGCCGCCGGCTCAGAGCGTGCGATCCCAGATAAACCGCGTCGTAAAGCGCCGTGGCTGAACCATTACGCACCTGGTCGATTCCAGCATCGATCTTTTTCAAATCGGAGGTGAACGGCACCATCAGGCTTACTTCTTCGCTGAACTTGTAGACCGCGAGTCCGTCCTGCGGCCGCACAATCGCGTGCGCAAACTTGCGCGCCGAGAGCAACTCCAGCGGCAGATCCTTTCTGGTGCTCAAACTGGTATCTACCGAGAGCACAATCGACAGCGGCAGCGCCGATTCCCGGCTGAAGATTGCGATCTTCTGCTCTTTGCCGTCTTCCTTCAGCAAGAAATTTTCTTTCTGCAAATTCGCCACCGGAGATCCGCGCGCATCGGTCACCGTCACGAACACGTTGACCAGCTTCACGTCGACCTTGATGGTGGTTTCCGGTTCCTCCGCCAGCAAGCGCCCGCCGGCAGCGGCGAAGAATGCACACACTATCAAGCAGGCGGTGAGCTTCGAGCCGCGAGCTTCGAGCCACGAGCTAAACCTGCCACTGATCGCCCGCAGCTCGTAGCTCGCAGCTCGCAGCATTTGTGGGATTCGCTCCATGCGGAAGTCAATCATTATGATGCAGGACGCTTCCCCGCTGTGCCTCCCGGTGCTCGAATTTCTTCGGGAAACGCCTCCCCGTCCGCCCATACTGCTCCGTCTTCAAAATACTCTTTCTTCCAGATCGGCACTGTCTTTTTCAACGTGTCAATGATCCAGCGGCAGGCCTCGAACGCGGCACTCCGGTGCGCCGCAGCCACCACGATGAGCACGCTCGTCTCCCCAATTTCCAGCCGCCCCAGCCGGTGAACGATCGACGCTCCCCGCACCTCAAAGCGTGTCCGCGCCTCCACTGCCAGAGATTCCAGCTGTTTCAGCGCCATGGCTTCATACGCTTCATAATCCAGATAGAGCGTGCGCCGTCCACGCGAATTGTTCCGCACCACGCCCTCGAAAATCACCGCCCCTCCATCCGCCGGCTGCTTCAGCCGCGCAACCACGGCCTGCGCATCGATCCGCGCGTGGACAATCCGGACTTCGCCACTGGCTTCCGCCAACCCGCCGCTCACCGGCGGCAACAGCCCGACTTCATCGCCCTCTTGCAGCACGCGGTCCAGGCCTGAATATTCCTGATTCACCGAAATCGCCAGCGACGGTATCATCGCTTCAAACTGCGGAGCTTCTCGCGCATAATGGCAGAGCACTTGCCGCACCCGTGAGCGTTCCGGCAGATCGACGGTCTCGCTCGCTCGTCCTACCAGGTCTTTTAATGCGCCAAAGAAAAGCACGCCAATCTTCATCGGACTTACCCGTAGAGACGCGGCTCGCCGGGTCTGAAGGGTCGGCCGCGCCACCAGTGTAGCGCGCCCGCGTCCCGGAAGGACCTGTCCTTCCGTGTGCATGTGCTTCCGATCCTCACGTTCGGTCCAATTACCTCCGTAATCGTGCATTAGGTCACTTTCCCGCTTAGTCTTATCTCCACTGCTCCATTCACCAAGAGGAGGCTGCTATCGCTAACGCCGCTCCAACTGACGCCGGTCGCAGCGCCTCTGCTCGCTCGTTTCTCCACAGCCTCAATATTCTGGTGAAGTACACACGGCTGTACGGAGTGAACCATAAGCGCAGCGAAGGGCAGTTCCAGACCGCGTGGAACGAGCTCCAGCAGGCGCTTCCCAAGGGCGGTGACACGGGATTTCTGCTCGGAGTTTCCGAAGACAAACTTCTTCTCGATGGCATCCCGCTCGAAGCCGGACAGGCCGAACGCAGCTTTGCGCAGTTGCTGACTGCGGCCGGGCTCTCCAGCATCCTGTTCTCGAACAAGGTCACGATTGAAGACTTTACGCGACTGGTTCGCGCCTTTGCCATGGGCGGCTCCAAGGCGCAGGATTTCGCCAAGCAGATTAAGGAAACCCTCGGCGACAACAAGAATTCGTCCATCCGCATCAATGAGGTCAAGTTCGTAGCGGCCGATCCCGCCACCGGCGAAATTTCCATGGCTGCTCAGCTCGCCGCCCAAGCCCTGGGCCCGGAAGCCAGGCAGTGGCTCAACGACCCTCAGAAACTTCTGCAGTTGATTGCGGCCGCCCAGGGAGCGAGCGCGGGTGGTTCCGGCACGCCCGGCGGCGCGCCCCTCGGCAGCGTCCCTAGTGTCCCCATCCCCGCCGGCATCGCCGCAGTCGCGGGCGGACCACCTGCGGGAACTTCTGGCGGAACTGGAACATGGACCGGTGGCGTCGTTCCCTTACAGGAAGAGGAAGTCATCCAGACCATTCGCCTGCTCACGCATTTTGGCCAGGCGATGCAGGATCCCGACGCTTCCCCGGAAAATCTCAAGATGGAACTCGGCAAGGCTCCCGAAGGCGCCAAAGTCAATCTTGCCCATTTGCTCGAAAGTCTGGCCGCGCAGACTTCCAAGAACACCTCCGACGCCAGCACCGATACACCGCTACTGATGAAGGCGGCCGAGAACATGGCCATCAAGTTCGCTCTCGACCGCTATCAGCGCGGTGACGTCAAGGTCAACGCCGTCCACGACATGATGGAGCACATGAGCCGGCAGATGGACACGCTTCGCCAGATTCTGCGCGTCCAAGAAGACAAAATGAACAAGGCCGGCATTCTGATCGAATCGCACGCCGACATTCTCGATCGGATGTTCTGGGCTGAGATTCCCGAAGCCGGCAAGAAAAGCGTTCTGCTCTCGAGCGAAGCCGCCTGCGTGCCTCCCCGCAATATTCGCCAGTTCGTCGAACTCCTGCTTGAACGCGACGATCAGGACATGGCCGCTAAGATTCTCACCAGCTATTGCAGCGGAATCGACGCCAAAGACGCCGAACCGCGCCGCAAGACGGCTACCGGCCTGGCTCAACTCGCCGACCTTTATGCCACCGCGCCCGAGGAAGTGATGCCCAATGCCCTGGCCATGATTGGCGAGAAACTGGCCAAGGAAAGCGACACCGAGATCCAGAGTCTGCTGTCTGCCGCTTTCGCGCGCTTCGGGCAAGAAGCCTGCTCACGCAGAAAGTACAAAGCCGTCGCGGAACTCTGCTACTCGCTCGAAGCTGTAGCCCAGCAGCGGCCTGCCCTGGTTCAGGATCTCCGTTCCCGTGTCGGCATCGAAAATCGCCTGCCGGAGATGATCGAAGAAGCCATTAACGCCGATCAGGTCTCCGAGGATTTAATCACCGTCCTGCAGCAGCTTCCTAGAACTTCCGTCGAACACCTTGCCGAACGTTTCTTCCGCTCGCAGAAGCGCGTCGAATGCGATCGTATTGTCGAACTCGTCGGCGAACTCGGACAACCCGCCATCGACGATCTGAAAGATATTCTGCGCACCGGCCAGACCCGCCAGGCTGCTTCCACCGTCGGCCTGTTGAGCCGACTCGCCGTGACCGACCTGCTGGAGTTGTTGCCCACTCGCATGGGCGAATTCAACCGCTTTTATCAGGACGTGATCGTTCGTCAGATCGCGTACGGCGCCGCACCCGACCGCGGACGCACCCTGCTCGAACTGCTCGAACTGCTCGATTCCCTCATCCTGCCCGAGGCCATCGACGAGATCGGTATGAGCCAGGACCGCAGCGCCAGCGCCAGCCTGATCGCGCTCGCCACTGCAGGCGAAGCTCAAAACCGTCCCCCGTTCGTGCAACTGAAAGCCATCGAGTCACTCGGCCGTTTGCGGGATGTCGAGGCCGTCCCGGTTCTGCGCACCATCGTCGAAGAGAAGAAACTCTTCGGCTACAGCCAGCACCGCGAATTGAGAATCGCCGCCATTCAGGCTCTATCGAAGATTGATCCGCGCTACGGCACCCAGGCGCTCGCCGACAGCGGCCTGGAGGCTGGCGAACTGGCCATTGCTCCGCTCGACTCCGGCGAGGGCTGTCCTTTTGTCCGCCAGCGCCGCTACGAACGGATCATCTTGCCGCGCACTCTCTCCGCCACGCTTTCCAGCTCCTGGGGAAAGTCGAACATTGTGATGCGCGAGATGAGTCTGGGCGGCGGCATGGGCACGCGCAGCGACAATCTCCGCGTCGGCTCCGAAGCCCACGTCGAAATCTCTCTCGGTGTCAAGAAAATCCGCGGCGAGGTTCTGCTGCGCCGCGCCCGCGTCAACGAAATCGGCTTCGAGTTCGTCAGCATGGACCTCGACAGCCGCTACCGCCTCCGCCGCATCCTGGTCGAGGCCCTGCAAAAAGTTCCCGACAACCGCGCCAACAACTGGGACGGCGAACGGAAAACAACGTAAAAGCAAGCTGTCAGCTGTCAGCTATCAGCTCTCGGGATGTCCGCGTAACTCTGGTGCGCCCGGTGCCCCTCACAAAATTATCGTAGAGACGCGGTTTGCCGCGTCTGGCAGCACCCGTCACTCACCCNNGCCNATTCTNCNGCAATAAAAAAGNCCCTGNGTACGCAGGGGCCTTTTCACAAATCAAGNTCGACGAACCGCGAACTCGCTTACGCAACCTTGACGAAAATAATNACCAGCGTAAACAGCACCAGGGACTCGATGAAAGCNAGGCCNAGAATCAGCGCGACCTGAATACCNGCGCGGGCGGCCGGATTGCGTCCGAGCGCTTCGCACGCCGCCGACGCAGCCTTACCTTGGCCCTGCGCCGCCAGCCCGGCAGCGATGGCGATCGCGAAACCGGAAGTGATCGCGACCCAGTTGGTGGAACCAGCCGCGGCCGCGCCCGTCTGCGCGAACGCCGGGACAGCCAGGAAAGAGAACATCATCATCACGAACAACACCATCAAGATTTTTCTCATTGCTTCTCCTTTAATGAATTGCCTCCAGTGGGTGGTTGACGCCGTGCAAGTAAGCCGGCGCCCTCACGCTAAAGGACAGTTGCCAGTACCCAGTACCCAGTATCCAGAAAAATCGCTCACCGGATACTGGGTACTGATTTAGTGCTCATGCGCCGTCGCCTCCCCGAGATAAACGCAGGCGAGCAGCACAAAAATATACGTCTGAATAAACGACACGCCGATATGCAGGCCCTCGAATATGATCGGAATACCTATCGGCACCAGCGAGAAAAATACCAGGGTCACCATCTCGCCCGCGAACATATTCGCGAAAAGACGAACAGTCAGCGACAGGACACGAGCCGCATGACTGAACAACTCAATTGGGAACAATAGAATCGGCAAGAACAATCGGACAGCCAGCGGCATGCCCTCTTGTGGCCCGATGAAATGCTTCAGGTATCCAAGCGGCCCATTCGCGCGCAGACCCTGGAAGTGATAGTAAAACCACGTGAGAAGCGCGCAGCCGAGCGGCACAACCGGCACCGCCGTAGGCGATTCCAGGCCCGGCACCAGTCCAATCAGATTGCAGCTCAGGATGAACAGCCCCAGCACGG
>JGI12269J14319_10005319_pt1 | contig 11457 bp, 7 predicted proteins | sample PeaSoiSIISIP2007_FD_14319 | JGI IMG/M metagenome (IMG submission 14319) | reverse complement strand
GGCCGCCGTTACGGCGGCCGTGATCGGCGGAAAGTCGATCACCCCGTCGCCGACGTGGCCGCGGCCGAGCAGGGTGTCCTGCGGCAGCGGGAGCACCCAGTCGCCCACCTGATAGCCGGCGATCCGCCCCGCTGCGCGGGCGATCCCGTCCGCCAGCCGCGCGTCCCACCAGACGTTATAGGTGTCGACCACCACCCCCACCGCATCCGCGGGGAACTGCAGGGCCAGGTCCACCGCCTCGCCCAAAGTAGAAATGACGGACCGGTCGGCGCAGAACATCGGGTGCAGCGCCTCGATCCCGAGCCGGACCTCCAGCCGCTGCGCCTCGGGCACCAGGTCCCCGATCGCCTCGGCCACCATCCGCCGGGCCAGCCCGAGGTCTCGGCAGCCGTGGACCAGGCCGCCGCACACCAGGACCAGGGTGTCCGCGCCGAGTTCGGCCGCCTCGGCCACGGCTGCCCGGTTGTCCGCCCGGGCCGCCCGGAGGCCCTCCGCATCGGCAGGGGTGAAGAACCCGCCCCGGCACAGGCTGGACACGTGCAGCCCGGCCGCGCGGACCGTGGCCGCGGCTTGGTCAAGACCAACCTCCGCCACCCGGTCGCGCCACACCCCGATGGCCGGGATCCCATGCCGCATGCACAGCGCCGTAGCATCAGCCAGGCTGAGGTGCTTGACCGTGGCCTGGTTCAGCGAAAGCCGCCCCAGGCCGATCCCGGTCACCCGCGCTCCGGCCCCGGCCTGCTCACCCCTCCGCCCGGTCACACCAGCTCCGGCCCCGCGAGCGTGGCGGCCAGCTCGCCCATCCGCCCGGCCGCGAGCTCCGGGTCGGCCAGCGCCCGCGCCGCCGCGGCTAGCTCGAACAACCGGATCAGGTGCCGGGCGGGCCGCCGCCGCTGCAGCCCCCCGAGCATCGCGAACCGCGGCTGCAGGCCGTTCAGCCAGGCCAGGAAGGCCACGCCGACCTTGTAGTGGTACGTAGGCGCCTCGAAGAGAACCCTGCTGAGCGGCACCGTCGGCCCCATCGCCGCCTCGTACCCCGCCGTATCGCCGCGGTCCAGCGCCTGCAGCGCCGCCGCGGCCGGGGCGGTAATCGCGGCGAACGCGCCCAGCAGCGCGTCGCTGTGCCCCACCGCGTCACCCTTGATGAGTTCGGCGTAGTTGAAGTCGTCGCCGGTATAGAGCCGGACCCCGACGGGCAGCCTGCGCCGCAGCGCTACCTCACGCCCCGCGTCAAGCACCGAGAGCTTGATCCCCTCGACCTGGCCGCCCGACCGGTCGATCAACTCGAGCACCGTGTCCGCCGCCCCATCGAAGTCGCTGCTGCCCCAGTAGCCACGCAGCGCCGGGTCGAAGGCCTCGCCCAGCCAGTGCAGGATCACCGGCCGGTCCGCCTGCCTCAGCAGCTCGCCGTACACCTCGAGATAGTCCCGGGCCCGGCGCGCACTGGCCGCCAGCGCCCGGCTCGCCATTAGGATCACACCCGCCCCGGTCGCCTGCACGAACCCCATCTGCTCGGCATAAGCCTCGGTAATCCGTGCGATGGGATGCCTCTCAAAGTCCGCCAGCTGATCCGTACTCACCCCGCAGACCAGCCGGCCGGCCGCGCGGGCCGCCGACCTGGCGATCAGCTCGCTCGCTTGCTCCCATGACAGCCCCATGCCGCGCTGCGCGGTGTCCATCGCCTCGGCGACGCCGAACCCGTAGGCCCACAGGTGATCGCGGAACGCCATGGTGGACTCCCAGTCGATGACCTCACCGTCGGGGCCGGGACGCGCGGCGACGTGTGCGGCGGCGTAGACCCGCCGCGAGGTCGGCGGCGGGTACCGCTCGGCCCAGCCCGCCGAAGGAATGTCCAAAAGCCCGTCCCGGCCCGGCAACCGGATCTGCACGCCCACCTCACACCGCCAGTGCCGGCACGTCGACTCGCCGCCCCTCGGCCGAGGACCGCAGCGCCAATTCAGCCAGCTGGACCCCCTTAGCCCCCTCGACCAGGTCCCAGGTGAACGGCCTGCCCTCGGCGGCGCTCTTCAGGAACAGCTCCCACTCGGCCTTGAACCCGTTGTCGAACGTCATGTTGTCCGGCACGTCGGTCCACTGCGACTGGTAGTCGATCGGGTCGGGCTGGTCCGGGTTCCACACGGGCAGCGGCGTGGACACCCGGTGCTGTACCGCGCAGTGGCGCAGGCCGGCCACCGCGCTGCCGTGCGTGCCGTCCACCTGCAGCTCGAGCAGTTCACGCCGGTTCACTCGCACCGTCCAGGACGAGTTCACCGAGGCGAACGCGCCGCCGGCGAACTCGAGCACCGCGTACGCGGCGTCGTCCGCGGTGGCGTCGTACGGGCGGCCGGACTCGTCCCACCGTCGCGGGACGTGCGTCGCGGTCCGCGCGTACAACGCAGTGACCGGCCCGAACAGGTCGGTCAGCAGGTATTGCCAGTGCGGGAACATGTCGAGCACGATCCCGCCGCCGTCGGCGGCCCGGTAGTTCCACGAAGGCCGCTGCGCGCGGATCCCGTCCCCTTCGAACACCCAGTAACCGAACTCCAGCCTGACGGACAGGACCCGCCCGAAGAAACCCCCGCTGACCAGCCGCCGCAGCTTGATCACGCCGGGCAGGAAGAGCTTGTCGTGCACCACGCCGTGGACGATGCCCGCGGCCTGCGCGGCCCTGGCCAGCCGGAGCGCCCCGTCCAGCGACTCGGCCACCGGCTTCTCCGTGTAGACGTGCTTGCCGGCCTCGATCGCCTTCATCAGGCTGGCCTCGCGAGCGCTGGTCACCTGGGTGTCGAAATAGACCTCGACCGACTGGTCAGCTAGCACCTCGTCCAGCGAGGTGGTCCACCGCGCCAGGCCGTGGCGTTCGGCGATCGCCCGCAGCCGTTCCTCGCTGCGCCCGACCAGGATCGGCTCGGGGTAGACGGTCGTCCCGTCGTCCAGCCGGACGCCGCCCTGCTCCCGGATGCTGAGCAGGGACCGCACCAGGTGCTGCCGGTAGCCCATCCGGCCGGTGACGCCGTTCAGGGCGACGGAGATGACCTTGCGCGTCATGAGATCAGATCAGCCCTTCGGGTCGCGCCGGCACAGTGCTAGCCGGCACGGTGCTAGCCTGAGCCTTGGAAAGTGCTTTCCCAGATTAGGCAACCCCGGCGAAACGGGTCAAGCCAGTCCCGACGAGGACGAGGGAGGGTCGGTGCGCCAGGACCGGGTCAGGCCCGGATCACGGGTGACGCTGCAGGACGTCGCCGACCAGGCGGGCGTGTCGCTGGCCACCGCCTCCCGGGTGATCAACGAGGGCTCCCGGCGGGTCGGCCCAGACCTCGCCGAGCGCGTCCGCACGGCGGTCGCGGAGCTCGGCTACACGGCGAACCTCCAGGCCAGGGCCGTCGCCACCGGGCAGAGCACGATGATCGGAGTGGTCGTCCACGACATCGCCGATCCGTACTTCTCTTCCATCGCGGCCGGCCTCATCGAGGTGGCCGACGCCAGGCAACTGTTGGTCTGCATGTCGAGCACCCCGGCCGCCGAAGCGGCCGAGCGCGAGTACGTGGCGCTGATGCGCGCGCAGCGGGCGCGCGCGGTGATCCTGATCGGCAGCCGTACCGACGACGACGAGGCCAGAGACGCGCTGCGCGCCGAGGTCGCCGCGTTCACCCGCTCGGGTGGCCGGGCGGTGTGCGTGGGCCAGGACCTGCTCGGCGTGGACACCATCCTGCCGGAGAACGCCGCGAGTGCCGAGGCCCTGGCCCGGGCCATGGTGGCGCTCGGGCACCGCAGCTTCGCCGTCCTGGCCGGCCCGCGCGGCCTGCTGACGGCAAGGGACCGGCTGGACGGATTCCGCGCCGGGCTGGCGGCCTGGTCGGTAAAACTTGACCCGGCGAGGGTCATCCACGGGGCGTTCAGCAGGGATGGCGGCTACGAGGCGATGAGCGCGATCCTGGCCGCGGGGGATCCCCTGCCCGACTGCGTGTTCGCGGTCACCGACGTCATGGCGCTGGGCGCTCTCGCCCGGCTGCGGGCCGGTGGCCTGCAGGTGCCAGCCGACATCGCGCTGGCCGGCTTCGACGACATCGCCACCCTCCGCGACGTCTACCCGCCGCTGACCACCGTCCGGCTGCCGCTCAAGCGGATGGGGGAGATGGCCGCGAACCTCGTCCTGTCCGAGCCCATGGCCGCGTCCGAGCCGAGCGGCGCGACCAGGCCCGGCCACGACCGGCCAGGCCACGACCGGCCAAGCCGTGACCGGCCAGTCCACGACCGGCCGCGCGTCATCCCCGTACCCGGCGAGGTCATGCTGCGAGACAGCACCGTCCCGCACCCGCCCGCGTAAGTCCCGCACCCCTAAAGCACGCCCTCCAAGTCCCCACGGCGACCCTTGCGGCACCGGCCGCCCATCAGGTACGTTTCGCTCAATTGGAAAGCGCTTGCCAACACAACGGGAGAATAACGCTACGTCGAGGCTCGTCGGTGGACTCACCATGTGGGAGGCCTGCGCCGATGGTTGACCGTCAAGACCGGTCCCGCGCATGATCCGTAATAAATCGCACAATCAACGGCCCAAGCCAGCCCCTCGAGGGAGTGAGCAATGAGCGAAGCGGCACACATTCCGTTCACGGAAACGAAGGCGCCAGAGTCCGCGGAACGGCTGCACCGCGGGGCCCTCAGTCTGATCGACATCTCCGCCTCCACGATGGCCAACATCGGTCCGGCGTACAGCTTCTACTTCGGCTTCGCGGGGATCGTGGTGGCGGCCGGCCTCGGCTCGCCCCTGGTCCTCGTCGCCGCGATCATCGCCATCGCGCTGCTCGGCAATACGCTGGCGCAGTTCTCCCGGGCGATCCCGTCGACCGGCGGCTTCATCACGTTCGTGGGCAAAACCTTCGGCGGCACCAGCGCGGTGACCACCGCCCTGATGTGCGGAGCCGGCTACATCATCGCGATCTCATCGGTCCTGGTCATCTCCGGCGGGTTCCTGTCGATCATGATCCAGTACTACACGGGCGTGAGCATCCCCTGGGTCATCTTCTCCGCCCTCTGTTCACCGCCGCCGCCATGGTGATGATGTTCCGCGGCGTGGCCGTGTCGACCAAGCTGGCCGGCTTCTTCTTCGGCTTCGAGCTGCTGGTGCTGGTCGTCGTTTCCGTGGCCGTGCTGATCAAGAACGGCGGCCACCTCAGCACCGTGCCCTTCCAGCCCAGCCAGATCAAAAACCACTTCAGCGGCCTGGCCCTCGCCTTCCCGCTGGGCATCTACCTGTTCATCGGCTGGGAGAACTCGGCGGCGCTGGCCGAGGAGACCACCAACCCCCGGCGCAACGTGCCCCGGGCCGTGTTCATGTCGATCCTCTTCATGGCGATCACGTACCTGCTGGTGGCCTACGCCACGGTCTCCGGCTTCAGGTACAACGCCACGTCGCTCGCGGCCGCCGCGATCCCGTTCATCAGCGTCGCCCACAGCGTGGCGACCCCGCTGACCTTCATCGCGTACATGGCCGGGCTGACCTCCACCCTGGGCGTGCTCATCGCCGCGGTGAACTCGCAGTGCCGGCTGATCTTCAACGCTGGCCGCGAGGGTCTGCTCCCGAAGTGGATCGGCAAGGTGCACCCGGTCCGGCGGACGCCCGTCAACGCCATCATCACCTTCGTCGCCATCGCCAGCGCCGTCACCCTCGGCTGGGCCATCGGCCACTGGGTCGGCGGGACCGGCGGCAGCCTGAGCGCGCTGAACTTCTTCTTCGAGTCCAGCACGATGGGCACCATCCTGATCCTGGTCGTGTACTTCGCGGCCAACGTGGCCCTGCCGTTCTACTACCGGAAGTACCGGCCGCAGGAGTTCAACGTGATCAAGCACGTGATCCTGCCGTTCCTCGGCATGGTCGCGATCGCCGTCCCCATCTACTACCTGTGTAAGCCCCCGCAGCCCCAGCCGTACAACTGGTTCCCGTACGTTGCCCTGGGTGTCCTCATCGTGTCCATCCTCTACTCCGTCTGGCTGGTCAGGCGCGACCCCGGCCTGGGCGACCGGGTCGGCTCGATCATCGCGGACGAGTAACCGACACCCAGCGAACACCGAAATACCCGGGAGAAAGTCGCCATGACCGACACCGCGGTCCGCGCGGACCAGACCGGCCACGCGAGCGCGAACGCGAACGCGCACCGGCACCCGCTCGACCCGGCCACCTCCGCCGAATACCTGGCCGGCCGGGAGATCATGGCAGCGGCGGGCCTGCTGGCCGGCCCGACTAGGTTCGCCTACTACGGGCTTGAGGAACCGCCCAAAAACGAGGTGCTAGGCGAGAGCAGCAACGATCGAAGACTGCGCGCCTTCCTCATCAACCTCGACACCGGCACCTCCACCGACGTCGTGGTCTCACTAACCGACGAGCGGGTGGTCAGCGCGCGCACGCTGGCCACCCACACCGACGGCCAGGTCCCCATCGTCGACAGCGACTACGCCCGGGTGGACGAGATCGTCAAGGCCGACCCCGACTGGCGCGCGGCCATGGAAAGGCGCGGCCTAAACGACGTTACGAAGATACGAACGTGCCCGATCACCGCCGGCGCGTTCGGACCACCCGACGACGATCACCGAAGGATGGTCCGCGTCCTAGCCTTCCTCCAGGCACAAGAACACGACCTAGCCTGGGCTCACCCCATCGACGGCATCGCCGCCTACGTGGACCTGATAACCCAGAAGGTCTTCAAGATCACCGACGACTGGCAGCTACCCGTACCCCAAGAGTCCGGTGACTACGACAACGAGGCCGTCCGCGGCCCCCATCGCACCACCCTGCGCCCCATCGAGATCACCCAGCCGGAGGGACCCAGCTTCACCCTCGACGGCCACCTCCTACGCTGGCAGGACTGGGAGATGCGGATCGGCTTCGACGCGCGCGAGGGCCTGACGATCCACCAGGTCAGCCTGCAAGAACGCCCGGTCATCTACCGCGCCTCCATCCCCGAGATGGTCATCCCCTACGGCGACCCGAACTTCCGCTACTGGCAGGCCTACTTCGACGCCGGCGAGTACCTGGTGGGGAAATTCGCCAACGAACTCGAGCGAGGCTGCGACTGCCTAGGCGAGATCGCCTACCTGGACGCGACCGTGACCGACGACACGGGCCAGCCGAGAACCATAACCAACGCGATCTGCGTCCACGAGGAGGACTTCGGCATCCTCTGGAAGCACACCGACATCTTCAACGGCTCAAACCAATCGCGCCGCCAGCGCAGGCTCGTGGTCTCCTACTTCACCACGGTCGGCAATTACGACTACGGCTTCTACTGGTACTTCTACCTGGACGGCACGATCGAGCACGAGATCAAGGCCACCGGCGTCCTGTTCACCTCAGCCCACCCCGGCGGTGACCACAAGTACTCCACCGAGGTCGCCCCCGGCCTAGCCGCCGTCACGCACCAGCACCTGTTCAGCGCGCGGCTGGACATGACCGTGGACGGGCTGGCCAACGCCGTGGAGGAGGTCGACGTCACCGGCCGCCCCATCGGCCCCGACAACCCCTACGGCAACGCGATCGAACAAGAGGTGACCCGCCTCACAAGAGAGTCGCACGCCGGCCGGCGCGCGGACGGTGCAAAGGGGAGGACCTGGCGGATCATCAGCACCGAGCACAACAACCGCTTCGGCCGCCCCGTCAGCTACACCCTGTACCCCGAGTCCACCCCCGTCCTCCTGGCCGACCCCGCCTCCCCGGTGGCCGCCCGGGCCGGGTTCGCAGCCAACCACCTGTGGGTGACCAGGTACGACCCCGCCGAACGCTACCCGGCCGGCGACTTCGTGAACCAGCACCCCGGCGGCGCGGGAATCCCCGCGTTCGTCGCGGCCGACCGGGACATCGACGGCACCGACATCGTCCTGTGGCACACCTTCGGCCCCACGCACGTCCCGCGCCCGGAAGACTGGCCGGTCATGCCCGTCGCGCGGTGCGGCTTCACCCTCAAGCCCACCGGCTTCTTCGACCGCAACCCGACCCTGGACGTCGCGCCGAGCGCCCCGCACTGCTCCACAGATTAAAAGCCCTTTTATCCCGAACGAGCATTGCTCCGCGCCCCGCTCACCGTGCCTCAGTCCGGGTGAGAAAGTCGTCGACAACCCCCAGGTACCGATCGCGCTCTTCGATGAACGCCATGTGCGAACTGTTCTCGAAGATGACGAGCTCGGCCTGGGGGATCCCGTAGGCCAGCATGGCCACGTGCGCCGGGCGGGCCTCGTCGTACCTGCCGCCGGTGACCAGCGCCGGAACGCGGATCTCGTGCAGCCGGTCCGTGACGTCCCAGTCGCGCAGGTGCCCGGTCACCGGCCCGAACTCGCTGGGACCCCACATCGTCACGTAGACGTCCCCGCCGAGGCCGGCGAAGGTCCGCTCCACGCACGCGGGCCAGGGCTCTTCCCGGCATAGATGCCGCCGGTAGAACTGGGTGATCGCCCACTGGTACTCGGGGCACGAGAACCAGCCCTCCGCCTCGTGCCCGTCGAGCACGGCCCGCACCGGCTCGTCAAGTGCGGCCCGCAGCTCCGCACAGTCGGCGATCCAGCGGGGCACGCTCGGCGGGCAGCTGGACAGGATCAGGCTGGCGAGCTGCGGCCTCCGGTCGAGGGTGTACTGCAGTGCGAGCCAGCCTCCCCATGAATTGCCGAACACGTGCGGCCGCTCCAGCCCCAGCGCCCCCCGGACCACGGCCAGCTCCTCCACGAACCGGTCGAGGACCCACAGCGAGTCGTCCGCCGGGCGATCGGACCTCCCGCACCCGAGCTGGTCGTAGAAGATGACCGGGCGCCTCGCCGCGAGGCCCTCCAGCGGTTCCAGGTAGTCGTGCGGCATGCCGGGTCCGCCGTGCAGGCAGAGCAGGGGAGTGCCCGGCTGGTCCGCGCCCACGATCCGGTACCAGACCTGCCCGCCCGGGACCACGACGTATCCCTCCACGGCGTCCACGGCCTGCTACACCTCGACCGAGAGCGAGATCGAGGTCAGCTGCCGGCGCCTGCTCCACCACAGGGCCCAGAAGATCCCGATCACCGCCCAGGCCAGCGAGAACCAGACGATGCTGCTGCCGGTCTTGAAGGGCAGCGAGATCTCGCTGACGAAGAAGCCCTTGTACAGGATGTACCCGTCGATCACGATCCCGGCCACGGGGATGAACCCGTTCAGGAACCAGTTGAACTGCTCCCGGCGGAACCGCCAGTGGTACACGATGTTGGCCAGGTTCACGAAGATGTACAGGACGAGGACGAAGAAGACGAAGATCTCGCCCAGGTAGCCGTAGGCGCTGGCCGGGCCGCCCTGCCACAGGCTGACCACGAACAGGAACACCAGCGCCACGAGCAGGGTCGCCGCCTCGGCTCGCCAGGGGGTCTGGAACTTGGCGTGCAGGCCCGTGAAGTACTTGTTCAAGAAGCCTTCGCGAGAAACCGCGTAGGTGATCCGGCCGGCCGCGTACAACGATGCGCCGAAGCTCGCGAGCGCGGCGGTGAACCCGGTGATCGGCACCAGCACCGCCCAGCCCCCGATGTAGGACCGCGTGATCGGCAGGACCGGCGTGATCTGACCGGAGCTCACGTAACTCGCGACGGTGTGCACCGGAACCGCGATGGCGAATCCGTAGGACGTCAGGGTCCAGAACGCTCCCGCGATTATCGTGATGAGGATCGTGGCGAGCGGGATGAGCCGGCGCGGGGTATGGGACTCCTCGGCGACGGGGGCCACGCTGTCCACCCCGGCGATCGACAGGAACGCGAAGATCCCGGCCAGGCTGAGCCCCGAGAATCCGGCCGTCGCCGCGCGGGGATCGAACGGCTTGCCGCTGAAGTGGCCCAGCGCCCCGCCCTTGATCACGATCACGATCGCCACCGCGGCGATGAACGTCGCCTCCGCGACCATGAGGATCCCGATCACCAGGGAGGACAGCTTGATGTTGTTGTGGTTCAGGTACCCGATGATGAGGATCGAGGCGACCCCGCCGCCGATCCCGGTCCACGTCGTCGCGCTCGCGTGAAAGTAGGTCAGCAGCGCGTTGAAGAACGTGCCGAAGGCCACCGGGTACAGCGCCGACACGACGACGTAGGTCGTGATCATGATCCAGCCGAGCCAGAGCCCGACCCCGGGGTACGTCGATTCCCAGAGCCACGTGTAACCGGAGCCGGCCGAGGGCCTGCGGTTATTGAGCAGGGCATAGCTGATCGCCGTGGGCAGCACGGCAATAGTGATCAGAATGAACAGGAAAGGCATCACGGGACCGCCCGAGTCGGTCTCCATGAACCCCATGTTCAGGTAGATGACCGGGGCCAGCGAGAAATAGGCGAGTCCGATAAAGGCCAGGCGGGGGAGATTCAGGCTGTTTCGCCGGAGGCTCTCGTGGGTTGGCGTCGTCGCGGTTGCTTGCTGATCGTCCACGCGTGCTCCTCTCTAGCCATGGCCGGCTGCCATGACGACCGGATTATGCAGTTAGTAATCGCCGTCGAAGACGGCCTGAGGCCCGCCGTCGAAGACGGCTTGCGGCACGGTCATCGCTACGTTCCAGACTCCGGCGTCGACCACTTCCACGATGCGGAGGTCGCCGGTAATGCTGCACAGCAAATAGGCGTCGTCGGCGTCAGGCCGCAGGCTTCAGTGAGCCATTCGATCATCGCCCGCACGGCAATCCGGGACCCGTCCATCAAATCGGGCGAGATCCCCATCGTCGCCTGGTAACCGCCGACCCTGATGGCCTGGCTCCCGGCCGGGACCCGGAACCGGGGGGCGCTGATCGCGCGCTTGTGCAGGGTGAACCGCATGCTGCCGGACAGCGGCGCCTCCAGGGCGGTGACGGAAACCTCCCCGTCACCCTGGGCCGCGTGCGGGTCCCCGCAGGAGAACATCGCCCCCGGCACGTGGACCGGGATCCAGACCGTCGATCCCGACGTCAGGTGCCGGTTGTCGATGTTCCCGCAGCCCCGGTGCGGCGGGAACGGCACGTTCTTCCGGGGTTCCCCCGGATGGGTCCCGATCGTGCCGCAGAACGGCGCCAGCGGTATCCGGATGCCCGGCGCGAATTCCGCGACCGAATCCTGGAGCTCAAAGGTCCGCACGTACCCGTGCGGGAAGTCCTCAGGAAGCAAGCCAAACCCCGGCAGGAAAGCAGCCCACCCCCAGTCGCCGTGCCGCAAATCCAGCACGTCGACCTGCAGCGTGTCGCCAGGCTCGGCCCCATTGACCCATATCGGTCCGGACAGGTTGTAGATGGTGTCGAAGTCAAAACGAGTGTCCTCGTACGTGGCCCCCGGCCAGACCTGGCCCTCGCCAGCGACCTTGATATCGAAGTGAACCGTGTCACCCGAATCAATCGCCAGCAGCGGCTCCAGGTCGAGATCCCACTGGTGATGAACGACGGACGGGTCGATGACGTGTTCTCGTGCCATGCCAGCCCCTTCCGCGTCGCCGGTAGCGTTCTCGCATCCCACCAGCCG
>JGI12269J14319_10005312_pt1 | contig 11470 bp, 12 predicted proteins | sample PeaSoiSIISIP2007_FD_14319 | JGI IMG/M metagenome (IMG submission 14319) | reverse complement strand
CGTTGGCGGGTCCTCCACGGCCAACACGATCAACGAGATCGGCACGGGCACCTGGACGCCGTCAGTGGCGCTCACCGACTTCGAGGGCGCGTATGCGAAAAACCCGAAGATCAATGCGGTGTTGACGCCGAACGACGAAAACGCAGCGCCGATCATCAGCTACCTTCAGGGTAAGGGTCTCAAGCCGGACAAGATTCCCTTCACTGGTCAGGACGCGACCTTGCTCGGTTTCCAGAACATCATTTCTGGTTACCAGTGTGGCACTGTCTACAAGCCGATTTGGAATGAGGCGCAGGCCGCGGCCTCACTGGCGATCTACATGCGCGCCGGTCAGAAGCCGCCTTCGGCGCTCGTGAACAACACGACCACCGACCCGACGGACCACCGCGCCGTGCCCTCGGTGCTGCTGACCCCCTACTGGGATACTCCGAATCTGATTCAGTCGACGGTCATTGCGAACGGTGTGATCAACGCGGTAGCGCTGTGCACGAACGTGCGTCCGCATGTCGCCGGGGACGCAGCGATCCCGACGTTCAAGCAAGACTGCAGCAAGTACCACATCAGCTAAAGAAGTAGGAAGTCATCCCGCCCGTGTCCGAATCCGGCCCGATCGCAGACGCTCCGTCTGAAGTCGTTCCGGATTCGGGCACGGGAGTGGACACTTCGATGCTGCTCAGCATGCGGGGCATCTCGAAGAGTTTTGGCGCCGTTCAAGCGTTGCGNCACGTTGACCTTGACGTNCCGGCCGGCCTCGTCACTGCCCTGATCGGCGACAATGGCGCTGGCAAGACGACCCTAATCAAGGCCATCGCCGGCATCTGGGAGCCCACGAGTGGCGAGATCTACTGGCAGGGCAAGCAGATTCACGCCCACAATCCAAGAGAGGCCGCGTCACTGGGGATCGCCACGGTGTACCAAGACCTCGCGCTGTGCGACAACCTCGACATCGTGGCCAATATGTACCTCGGGTACGAGGCGACCAGGCACGCCTTGCTCGACGAAGTGGCGATGGAAGTGCGAACCCAGCAGACGTTGCGCGACCTCTCGGTGTCGACAGTGCAGTCGGTGCGCCAGATCGTCGGTTCGCTTTCGGGCGGCCAGCGCCAGGCCATCGCCGTTGCCCGTGCCGTGATGCGTGACGCCAAGTTGGTGATCATGGACGAGCCCACCGCAGCGCTCGGCGTGACCCAGACCGCCCAGGTACTCGACCTCATCAAGACCTTGGCAGCGCGCGACATCGCGGTCCTCGTGATCTCGCACAACCTGAACGACGTCTTCGCCGTGGCCGATCGGATTGCCGTGATGCACCTCGGCACGATGGTCAGCACCGGGCCGGCGTCGAACTACGACATGTCGAGCGCCGTCGAGCTGTTGACTACCGGTACGTTAAGCCGCGTCGCGTAGCCTGTAGTTTCGGCGAAAGGATTCGCGAAAGGTTTCTCCTTGACCACGACACCCGACACCGAGGACCAACGACCCGACGTCGACGCTGAGCCCGCCTCGTTGTCGGGTCGTCTGCGCAAGCTCGTTGGCATGCCCGCGGCGGCCGACGGTGCGAGTCCCAGTGTCGCCTCTGGCCTGGGCCCCGGTCCGGGGACCGGACGGCTTCGACGGCTTATCGGGCCCGATGTTGGCATGGTCCCGGTCCTCATCGCCCTCGTCGTGCTGGTCATCTACTTCCAGGTTCGCAGTTCCGTCTTCCTGTCCGCCGACAACGTCACGAACCTCTTCATACAGGCGGTTGGATACGTACTGCTCGGGATGGCCGAGGTCTGGTTGCTCCTGCTCGGCGAGATCGACCTCTCGTTGGGCTGGGTGGCGGGGATGAGCGGCTCCATCGCCGCGATCTACACGAACATTCAGTTCCACTGGCCATGGTGGTTGGCCTTTCTCGCTGCGCTTGCGACATGCACGGCGATTGGCACCCTGTGGGGCACGTTGGTCGTGCGACTGAAGCTGCCGTCATTCATCGTGACCCTGGCGGGAAGCTTCATCGTCGAGGGCTTCTTGATCTACATCCTCGACCACGTCTTTGAAGGCGGCGGCGCGCCGGTGGAGAGCAACGTGCTGCGTAACCTCACTGAGGGGAACCTCACGCCGGTGTGGACATGGATTTTCGTTGTCGCGGCCGTCGTGCTGGGGGCCTCGTTCATGTTCATACGTGAGCGCGCGCGTCGTAGGGCCGGGCTCGAAACGACGCCGGTGTACCGCCTACTCGTCAAGCTCGGTGCAATGGGCGCGGTTGGCATCATCTTGGCCGTGCTGTTCAACACCGACCGCGGCACGTTCATCCCGATCGAGGGCATGCCCTTTGCGGTCCCGCTCGTCCTAGGTCTCGCCGCGGCGTATTCGTTCCTTTTGAGCCGAACCAAGTTTGGCCGCTACATGTACGCGATCGGGGGCAACACCGAGGCCGCGCGCCGAGCCGGCATCCCGGTGAACCGCTATCGGATCTACGCATTCATGCTCGGCGGGTTTACCGCGGGCGTGGCCGGACTGTTCATTGTCTCGCGCCTCGGAGGCTACGACTCGAGCTCGACCGACTCGACCCTCGTGCTTTACGCCGTAGCGGCGGCGGTCATCGGTGGGACGAGTCTCTACGGTGGCCGGGGCAAGATGATGTACCCGGTGGTGGGCGGTACGATCCTCGCGGTCATCTACAACGGGCTGGTGCTGACCCAGGTCTCCGCGCCGATGGAGTTCGTCGTGATCGGCGTCGTCTTGATGGGTGCCGTGACCGTCGACTCGGTGGCTCGGCGCAGTCAGAACCTCTTGAAGTAGTCAGGTCCCCTTAGCGCAGGTTGGCCAGGTCACCGCGGCGAATCTTGCCGTTGCCCGTACGCGGAATGGCGGTGACGTAGCGAATCTCCTTGGGCTTGGCCCAGGGGCCGATGGCCTCAGCTGCGGCATCTCGCAACGCTTCGTCCAGGTGCTCGCCGTTGCTCACGATCAGGGCCACAACACCCTCGCCCCACTCGGGGTCGGCGATCCCAGTGACCGCCACGTCGCGGACGCCCGCGACAGTGGCGAGCGCGGCCTCGAGGTCCTCGGGCCAGAGCTTTTCACCCCCACTGTTGATCACAGAGCCCAGGCGCCCGCGCACGCTGACGCGTCCGTTCTTAACCGAGCCGGCGTCACCGGTCGGGAACCAGTCGTCGCGCCCGTCGGGCCCGAGTGCTGCGGGTCGCGGCGCGTCACGGTACGAGCGAAAGAGCGTAGGGGTTCGCACGAGCAGCTCCCCGTCCATCGCGGCCACTTCGACTCCCGGCAAGGGCGCGCCGTTGTAGACGATCCCCGAGCCGGTCTCAGTCATGCCCCAGGTGGCCACGACATTGCGTGCCACGTTCTCGGGCGGACGGCGCCACCGAGCAGCACGCGCCGATAGCGATCGAGGCTGAAGCGCGCCAGTTGCCTCCGCACGACGGCGACGTGCGTAGCGCCACGGGCCGGAGCGTCGTCGAGGCGATCGGGATCGCCCCAGAGGAGCGTGGCGTCGGTGAAGGCGGCCCGAAGCAGCACCGCGAGTCCTCCAATGTGGTTGGCCGGTAGGCACGGCAACCACACGGCGACCCCATCGACGTCAAGGGCGCGCTGGGTGAGGTCCGCGCTGGCCCGCAGGGCGAGCCAGGTGAGTTCGGCGGCCCTTGGCGGGCCGCTCGAGCCCGAGGTCAACATGACCAAGCCCACCTCATCGTCAACCATGCGGCCCTCGGGCCGCAGGCTTCGGCCAGACGAATCGAGGACGGCGGTGGCGCCCAGAGCGAGCAGCTCCTTGTCGCGTTGTCGCTTTGAGAGGCGGCGATCGAGCACGCAGAACGCCTCACCGCGCTCGACGCACGCCGCCACCGCGTCGCCGAACTCGGAACCAAGGGGCAGGTCGAGCGCCAGTAGGGGTTGCACCCAGGAAGACTACGGCGCTCGGTAAAGGCTTCGTGCCCGGTCACTGGGTTCGACGCAGACGACAAGCTCGGCGCATCGACCCGCCGAGGCTGCTGGAGGCCGCAGCCTTCGATCCCCAGTCGTCGCGTTCGACGGCGCTGGGTTGAACGGACGGTAGCGTGGGCGAAATGGCCACGACCGTGATCCAGGGCTCGCCGCACGATCCGCTCGACGTCTTTCGCACCCAGCCCCCACCCGAGTGGGAGCGTCGCGGCGACTATCGCGACGTGATCTACGAGGTCGCCGAGGGCATCGCGCGCATCACCATCAATCGGCCCGAGGTGCGCAACGCGTTTCGCCCCCGGACGCTGTTCGAGCTCGCTAACGCCTTCGAGCGGTCGCGCGATGACCTGAGCGTGGGGGTGATCATCCTGACCGGTGCTGGATCCGACGCCTTCTGTTCGGGCGGGGACCAGCGCATCCGCGGCAGCGATGGGTACCTGGGTGACGACGCCGTGGCTGAGCACGGCGTCGGACGGCTGAACGTACTCGACCTGCAGGTCCAAATACGCCGCTTGCCCAAGCCGGTCATCGCGCAGATCGCGGGCTACGCCATCGGGGGAGGTCACGTGCTGCACTTGGTCTGCGACCTCTCTGTCGCCGCCGACAACGCGCGCTTCGGGCAGACGGGTCCGCGGGTCGGTTCCTTCGACGGTGGGTACGGTGCGTCGCTGCTGGCGCGCACGGTCGGCGTCAAGCGCGCCAAGGAAGTCTGGTTCCTCTGTCGCCAGTACGACGCGGCGCAAGCTCTCGAATGGGGACTGGTGAACGCCGTCGTGCCGCTCAATGACCTCGAGCGCGAGACGGTCGCCTGGTGCCGGCAGATGCTCACCCTGTCGCCGATTGCGCTGCGCATGCTCAAGGCGAGTTTCAACGCGGCCGAGGACGGGCTCGCGGGCATTCAGCAGCTGGCCGGCGATGCAACCATGCTCTTCTACATGTCCGAAGAGGGTCAGGAAGGTCGCAACGCCTTCCTCGAGCAACGCCAGGCGGACTTTTCCAAATTTCCCAAGCGCCCATGAGCGGCGCCCCCGGGCCGTCACGGCGCTGGCTCCTCGCGGCGCGCCCGCGGACCCTGCCCGCGGCCGGGGTGCCTGTTGTGGTCGGGGCGCTCTTGACGAGACCGGCGGGCCTCAACTGGCTCAATTCGGGGCTCTGTGTGGTGGTCGCATTCGCGCTGCAGATCGGAACCAATTACGCGAACGACTACTCCGACGGCGTGCGCGGCACTGACGCAGCGCGGGTTGGTCCGTTTCGCCTGACGGCTTCGGGGCTCGTCGCGGCGCGTCGCGTGCGCGATGCGGCGTGGGGGAGCTTCTTCTTGGCGTCGGTGGCCGGACTGTGGTTGGCCTCGCGCACATCGTGGTGGCTGATCCTCGTGGGAGCAAGCGCGGTGCTCGCCGGTTGGTTCTACACTGCCGGACCGCGACCCTACGGTTACTACGGCTTCGGCGAGCTCTTCGTGTTCACTTACTTCGGGATCGTCGCGACCGTTGGCACGGCCTACGTTCAGCATCTCTCGATTCCCTCGCGCGCGTGGTGGCTCGGCGCGGCGACGGGCCTTATGGCCTGTGCGCTGCTCGAGGCGAACAACCTGCGCGACATCGATGGCGATCGCGCCGTCGGCAAGCGGACGCTGGCCGTTCGACTCGGACGAACGCGCGGCGCCTGGCTCTACGCCGCGTGCGTCGCGGGCGCCGCCGTCAGCCTTCTCCTGGCGAGGCAGTTGGCTCCGGGCATCGCGGCGGTGCTCGTCTACGCGCCAGGGCTGCGCGCCGCGTTCTCGGGGCGCAGTGGAGGAGAGTTGCTCGTGCTCCTGAAGTACTCAGCGCGCGCCCAGCTGCAGCTCGGGGCACTGCTCGCGGTACTGCTCGCGACCAACGCCTACTGGGGTTAGAACGCCTCGATGAGCTCGGCGACCGCCGTGGGACGCTCGAGGTGGGCTGCATGGCCGCAGTGGTCCACCAGCGCCAGCCTCGAGTTTGCAATCGCCTCGCGCAGGCGCCGCGCCTCGGCGACGAACTTCACGTCATCGGCACCCGCCACAATGAGGGTCGGCACGCTCAGTGCCGCGAGCCGCTCGCCGAGCCATTCCTGGGTGCCAGTGCCCGAGCTGCGCAGCGAGTGGGCGAGGCCGTGGGCGTCGCGGCTGCGCGCCGCGCGCTCGGCCGGATCAGCGGGCAGCGCCGCGAACATCGGCTGGGCGAGCCACTCATCGAGAAAGTCCTCGATGTCGGTTACCTCAACGCGGGCGGCGAGAGCCGCGTCGCGCTCGCGCCGTATGGATCGTTCGGTTGTATCGCGAATCCCCATCGTCGCGCTGAGCAGTATGAGTCGATTGACGCGCTCGGGGTGACGCAACGCGAAGTGCAGGGCGAGTCGCCCGCCGTAGGAGTAGCCACCGAGCGCAAAGGGCTCGACGGGCAACACGTCCGCGAGAAGGTCAGCCGTCTCATCGAGTGACGCCGCGACGGCCGCGTTCTCACCGTGACCAGGCAGGTCGATGGTGAGCACTTCGTGGGTTCCTGCCAGAATGGAGAGGAACTCATGGCCCGAGTCCTTCGTCTGGGTAAATCCATGGAGCCACACCAGGACTGGACCCGAGCCAGCGCGCCGTAACCCGAGGAGCGACATTGTCAGGAAGCGTACCGAGCGCCAGCGAGGCGCAGGCGACCTTCGCCGCCACGCTTTTTGACGAGTGGGTCAGCGCGGGACTGCGCGATGTCGTTCTCTCGCCAGGTTCGCGCTCGACGCCGCTGGTGCTTGCCGCGGCGCAGCGCCGAGAATTGACCCTGCACGTTCGCCTCGATGAGCGCAGCGCCGGCTTCTTCGCCCTGGGCCGGGCGCTCGTGACCGCATCGCCGGTCGTGGTCATCACGACCAGCGGCACCGCGGCGACCGAACTGCACGCCTGCGTCGCCGAAGCCGACCACGCCCACGTGCCCCTGATCGTGACGACGGCCGATCGACCACCCGAACTGCACGGTGTCGGCGCGCCCCAGACCATCGAGCAGCGTCACCTCTACGGCTCGATGGTGCGACACTTCGAGGAGCCCGGCGTCGCTCGCGTCGATCGCATGACGAAATGGCGGCCGCTCGCGCGACGGCTCTGGGACTCATCCATTGGGCGAAGCGGGTCGCCAGGTCCCGTACACCTCAACGCCGCGTTTGTCGAACCACTCGTCGCCGAGCCTCTGGAGTTGCCCCGGGCGGACGAGCCGAGTGACGCGCACGAGCCCGTCGATGAGGTACACGGCGACGGCGCCGACTTCGACGTCGCCGGTGAGCGAGTGCTCTGCGTCGTCGGACCCGGGGTGACGGCGGAAGTCATTGAGCACTGCCGCGCCCTCGACTGGGTCGTGGTTGGCGACGCCACGGCCCGGGGAACGTTGCCGTACTTCGACGCGCTGCTGCGCTCGAGGGAGTTCTCATCGCGCGTGCGCCCCGACGTGGTCGTTCGCCTTGGGGGGCTGCCCGCGTCGCGCGTGCTCGCGGACCAACTGCGCTCGTGGGACGTGCGAACGGTGAGCCTGTACGGTGGCGGCTTCGTCGCCGACCCCGACCAGAGGATTCGAGAGGCCTACGCCGCGCTGCCGGATCGCGCGGACTCGCGCCTTGCGGGCGATCCCGCCTACGTCGCCCCGTGGCGCGACGCGTCGGAGGCGGTGGGTCGCTGGCTGGATGAAGTGGAGGCGGCTGAGGGCTCGCTCAACGAACCACTCGTTGCGCGCCGCGTTGTCGCGGCGAGCAATGCCCTCAACGTCGCGCTCGTGGTGGGCTCGTCGATGCCGGTTCGTGACGTCGAATGGTGGACGCCCTCTCGCCGCGCCCCAACGTACGCCAACCGCGGCGTGAATGGTATCGACGGCGTGGTCTCCACCGTGCTCGGCGTCGCGTCGGGCTCGAGAGCCATCGGACTGGTGGGCGATCTGACGATGCTTCACGACGTCTCGGGTCTCGTGGACGGGCTTGGATTGGCCGGCGGCTCGTGCGTGCTCGTCGTCGTGGACAACCGAGGCGGTGGCATCTTCTCCTTCTTGCCCCAGGCAACGGCGCTCGAGCGCGACCAGTTTGAAGTGCTCTTCGGTACCCCACGTCCCCACAACCTCGAGGCGGTCGCGGGTGCCTTCGGTCACGCCGCGACGACCGTGACGACGCTCGACGCGCTTCGTAACGCCATTGATAAGGGAATGGCCAGTGAGGGGCTGAGCGTGGTCGTGGCGAGCGTGCCCTCGCGTAGCGAGAACGTCGGCGTACACCAAGCGTGGAACGACGAAGTCGCACGCTTGGTCGCCGGAGCGTCCCTGTGATAGCAGGCATACCGGCGTCGCTGCTCGCGGCGATTCCCCTCGCGATCGCGGCCGGTCTCGTGTCGTTCCTTTCGCCGTGCGTGCTGCCGCTGCTGCCGGGCTACCTCGCCTTTCTCACCGGTTCGACTGGGCGCATCGAAGGTCGCGCCGGCAAGGGGCGGGCCTTTGTCGGCTCGATCGCCTTCATCATCGGTTTTGCGCTGATCTTTGTGAGCTTCGGCGCGCTCTTTGGCGACTTGGGTCGCGAACTCAAGAATCACGAGCGCGTCCTGGAGGAGGTCTTCGGCGCCGTGACGATCGTGTTGGGGCTCTTCTTTGCGGGCTGGTGGCCCTCGTCGTGGCTCCAGCGCGAGCACCGCGTGCACCACTTGCCGAGGGTGTCGGTCCTCGGCGCGGCGGCGCTGGGCTTTACCTTCGGCCTGGGCTGGACGCCCTGCATTGGCCCGACGCTCGCGGCCATTCTCGGACTTGCCGCGTCGTCGTCGGGAGCGACGGCGCTGCGCGGCTCCATTCTGTCGTTCTTCTACTGCCTAGGCCTGGGCATTCCTTTCGTCGTCGCCGCGCTGGCGACGGAGTGGATGGCGACGGCGTCGACGTGGCTACGCCGTCACGCGAAGGTCATCGGCCTCGTGGGTGGGGTGTTGCTCATCGCGATCGGCGTGAGCGAAGTGACCGGCTGGTGGCATACGTTCGTCCTGTGGCTGCAGACCCACTTCCCGGCCAACGACGCCCTGCTGTAATTAATGGGTCCCGTAGACTGTCGCAATGAAGGTACGAGACGATTGGCGCTTTCGCGGCCTGATTCACCAGGCCACCGACAGCGCCATCTTCGGCCAGTTGGGCGAGGGTACGGTCACCGTGTACGCCGGCTTTGACCCCTCGGCCCCGTCGCTGCACCTCGGCTCGTTGCTGCCCCTCTGCAATCTCCGGCGCCTGCAGTTGGCGGGCAACTGCCCGATCGCCCTAGCCGGGGGCGGCACCGGCCTGATCGGGGATCCCAGCTTCAAGGACGCCGAGCGGCCCCTGCTCTCGCCCGACCAGATCGAGGCCAACGTGGCCGGGATCGGCGAACAGATAGCCCGCTTTCTCGACTTTTCGCCCGCCGCCGGCACCGCCCAGGCGAAGCTCCTGAACAACGCCACCTGGCTCACCCAGATCGGATTGACCGATTTCCTGCGCGACGTGGGCAAGCACTTCACGGTCAATCAGATGATCAACAAGGAGTCAGTGAAGAGCCGCTTGGACCGCGACGACGTGGGGCTCTCATTCACCGAGTTCTCCTACATGCTCCTGCAGGCCTACGACTTCTTGCGCCTTAACCTCGATCACGGCTGCACCCTGCAGTTGGGCGGGTCAGACCAGTGGGGCAACATCACTGTTGGCACTGAGCTCGTGCGCCGTGCGACGGGCACCGTCGCCCACGGCGTTACCTCGCCGCTGCTGCTGCGAGCCGACGGCCAGAAGTTCGGCAAGTCCGAGGCGGGCGAGCAGATATGGCTCGACGCCGAACGCACTTCGCCCTTTCGGATGCACCAGTTCTTGCTCAACAGCGACGACGAGATCACGCCAGCCCTGCTGCGCTACTTCACCTTTTTTGATCACGAGACGATCCTCGAGCTCGACGACTCCATCAAGACCGCCCCCGAAGAGCGACGGGCCCAGCGCGCGCTCGCCAACGCGGTGGTGGCGATGGTGCACGGCGAGGAAGCGGCCGGCAAAGCCGAGCGCGCCGGCGAGGCGCTCTTCTCGGAGTCGATAAACGAGCTCGACGAGGCGACGCTCCTCGAGGTCGTCGCGGAGGCGCCCTCGTCGACCTGGTCGCGCGCGGCGCTCGTCGACGGGGTCGACCCGGTGGACCTGCTCGTGGTTACCCAGCTCGCCAAATCCAAGGCCGAGGCGCGCCGCTACCTCGATCAGGGCGGCGTCTACCTCAACAACGTTCGCCTCAGCGCGGAATCGCGTGTCGGACTGAATGACGCGCTGCACGAGCGGTATTTCGTGCTGCGCCGGGGGCGACGCCAGTCGCACCTGGTGGTCGCGACGTGATTCGAGCGCTGGGAGCGCTGCTTGTGGCGGGGCTGCTCCTTAGCGCTTGTGGTTCGATTAGCGCCGCCAGCGCGATGACCTCGTGGGTCACCCAGAGCGGCTACATCGCCAACAACAAACAGCTGGAGCGTGACGCGGCGAACGCCGCCACGGCGCTCGAAGACGCGACCTCGTCGAGCGCTGAGTTGCGCACCGTTTGCGCGGTACTAGACCTCGAGTCCGAGCAGGCCAATTCGTCGCTTCCCACTCCCGACGGTCAGGCGACGAATCTGCTGAGCCGCGCCTACGACACCCTGGGAGCGGCGGCGAATGAGTGCTACGGCGCCCGGGCGAACGCGGCGTCGCGCGCTAAGGCGCTGGCCTCGCTCAGCCGGGGCGTCGGAGGACTCGCCGAAGCCTCGGCGCGCATCACCAGCGTCACGACGCCGTAGTCGTTACTCGGCGGGGGGCCGTAGGTCGATCTCGAGACGCAGGATGCCGTTCTCGAGCGTGGCGATGGCGTCGCCGAGCATCGCGAAGTCCTGGAAGTCGATCTTCGCCGCCTCGATGAAGCGAAGGCGCTCGGGACCCTCCACCGGGGGCAGGCCCCGACGTCGCACCGCGTCGGCGCGCTCGCGAAAGCGCTGAATCATCTCGTTAGGGTCAAACGCTTGGCTCACGAGGCGATGCTAGGGGTTAATTCTGCGATTCGGCTTGGTAGTATGGCTACTCAGCCCAGAGTTCTTGGGTCGTGGTCGCCGCCTGGTATTGGCCCGCGGCCAGTGAGGAGTTGACGTGAAAAAGGGTCGGCATCGTCGATTTGTGGAAGCTCGTGAACTCAAGCGATCGACAGGCCCGCGCGCTACTACTTGTGCGGAATGCGGCGCCGCGCCCGATGACGTGCACGCCGAGTGGTGCCTCGCCGAAGAGGACCGCTATGACGAGATCCTGGGCTCGCTGCCGCGCCCGACCTTCAACGAGGAGGACCCTCTCACCGCCGAGGGCTAGCTAGGGCTTTCTTCGCACGACGGGGTGGGCGAGCCGGGTCGACTGAGGCTGGGTCGCTCGATGATCGAGGTAGGCGCTTAGCCGGTCGTACACCGTCTCGCCCACCATCGCCGTCAGTTCATCGCGCATCGAGTCAACGACGCGCGTCTTGCCGACGAACGCCGACGCCGATTCGGTGCACCACCAGT
>JGI12269J14319_10005310_pt1 | contig 11471 bp, 11 predicted proteins | sample PeaSoiSIISIP2007_FD_14319 | JGI IMG/M metagenome (IMG submission 14319) | reverse complement strand
GCTTGTCGTCACGGCTTGGCCTGCCAATAAAGAAAAGGAGACCAAATGGCGAGATTTGTCCTCGTGCATGGTGCGTTCTCCGGCGCATGGATCTGGGGGCCGCTGATGGAGCGTCTGAAGGCGGCTGGGCATTCCGTGGAAGCGTTCGACCTGCCCGGGTCGGCCGACGACCGCACGCCTGCGAGCGAGGTCAGTTTGGATGCCTGCGCAAACCGCTTGTGTGAGGTACTGGCTGCCAACTCCGAACCGGCCATTGTGGTCGGCCACAGCATGGGCGGCGTCATCGCAACGCAAGGAGCGGCACGTTTTCCTGAACGTGTCGCGGCGCTCGTCTATGTGGCGGCGTTCCTGCCAAAGGACGGGCAGAGTCTTCTCGACTTGACGAAGCTTCCGGAGGGCGCCGGCGATCAGGTCCAAGCCAATCTTGTCGTCGAAGGGGAGCCGCCCGTCGGCGTCATGCCGGCGGCCGTTTCGCGGCAGGCGTTGTATGAATGCTGCGCGGAGGACGTCGCGGCGTGGGCAATCGCACGGCAGTGCCCGCAACCGGTCTCGCCGTTCGCGACAGCAGTATCCATCCCTCCCGGAGCACTCGACGGCATCAACCGGTATTACGTGCTGTGCACGCGGGATCGGGCGATCCCGCCGGCGTTGCAGCGGCGGATGATCGCCGAAAACGTGTGCGCCGACGTCGTTGAGCTTGACACCGATCACACGCCCCACCTGTCGAGGACGGACGAGCTGGCCAAGGCTCTCCACCGATTCGCGACGCACCTATCCGCGGGCGCTGGAAGGGCCGCCACGAACTGAGAAGGTTCGTGCCAATGAAACCCCACAGACTGAATAGGCTGCGGAACAAGTCGGTTTTGGTGTCATTCTGAGCGAAGCGAAGAATCTCTCTTCGATTTAAGTCCAATGCACAGAGAGATTCTTCGCTTCGCTCAGAATGACAAACGTACTTTTTCCGCAGATTGTGAGGCCTGTGCTACTTGCGGACAAGGATGGGACACCCGGCCGGCACTATTCCTTGCTTGCCGTCCCTTAGCTTCCCCACTACGATGTAATGGGCGTCAGCAATGCTATCCGCAAAAGTCACAGCAATCAAAGGCACTGCGGTTGTCGTTACTCACGGCCTCATCGGCTGGGGCTTGTGCGGCGTGACGATGGGCGTGGGAATGAAGGTGACCAGGCTTGAGTCTGCTCTGATCCTCCACGCGATCGCCGCACCTGTAATCTTCACAGCCCTCTCGCTTGCTTATTTTCGCCGTTTCGGCTCGTGGTCTCCACTCCGCACCGCCGCCGCATTTCTTGGAGTCGTGGCCTTCATGGACGTATTTGTCGTTGCACTTCTCATCGAGCGAAGCTTCGAGATGTTCGAAAGCATACTTGGGACGTGGCTGCCTTTCTTGCTCATCTTCACCTCCACTTGGTGGACGGGCCTTGCCGTCAGTCGGGCGGCGCATCGGGCAGCAGCATAGTTCAAGGTCCCTTCTGGGAACGACGGCACCGGCCAGCGACGCCGGGTACCGCACCTATGGACTGAAGTCTGTGCTACTTGCGGGCGGCAAGGATTAGGCACCCGGCGTTAGTTAGTCGGCCGTATTGGAATAGGCGGCTTTTCGTTCAGGAAGCGCTGGCGAAAACTCAGTTCATCCGAGATGGTGTAGATGGTTTCGGTCATGACGCCGTCGGTTTTCAGCTTGAACGTCAGGTGTCCATCCCAGGGTTTCGTGTAGGCCTTTGGGTCGTCAAACGTAAAGTTGAAAACCAAGGTTTCCGGGTCGACTCGCCGGATGCGCTCTACGATGTGGAGATCTTCGGTATGCGGGTGGCCGATGGGATCGAGCCACGTGGAATCCTTGAAACCCACAGAGTCCACCACCAGCGTGTCCCCTTCCCACTTGCCTACGGCTTCCCCAAACCAGGTGAGGTCCGGAACCTCGGAATGAGGCTTGTTGAGGGCAATCTCCCGCCAGGATTTGTTGTATTCCCAGAATTGATAAACGTAGTCCGGGGTTTGCACGATTTTGAATCGCATCGGATGAATCGAGGCGCGCGGATAGCCGTCTGGATCCGCATATTTCAAGGCAGGATCCGTAGTCTTTTCCAGGCTGGCATTCGGTCCGTAGACCGGCCGCTCGGCCTTCAGCCGGGCCAGCGCCCAGGGCGTGTACGGTATATCGCCCTCCGCTCCGGGCTTCTTGGCCATCGGATCGGAAGGACTCAAGGACTGAACTGCTACGCCCTGCCAAATGCCGGATAGATCGGGCGCCTGGGAAACCGGCTTTGCAGAACTCTTCGCGGAACACCCGGAGATCGACCCAAGTATTCCGAGCAGCCAAAGCGCTGACCAACAGGATCGATTTCGCATTTTCATGCGCTCCTCACTGCGCCAAAGCACGACCAAGCTCTTCGCCGTTGGCCTTGATCAACTTGATGAGGCGCCCGACGCTCCCGCCCTTCTGTGCGGGATTGAATGTCACCTTGATGGCGTCTCCCACCTGGAGGCTCTTTCGGTTCCAGCCACGGCTCACCATGACCGGTGGCGAGCTGGCCTCCAGGAGCCAATGCTTCACGTTTCCTTTGTCATCTTTGGTGTCCAAACCAATCTCCACGTGAGGATTCGTCCATACGAACTCGGTCACGGTCGCATCTACGGTGATCTGTTTCGACACGTCATATAACGACGTGCCTCCATGATGCGCGAAGAGCGGAATGGCCGTCAGAAGCAGACCGAGGGCGAGCACTTTGCCTTTCATTGGCAACCTCCAGTAGTTCCCTAAACGAATACGATACCAATGCATTGGCGAACTGAGAGCGATTCTCTTGCGCTTGGGCATTGGGCCGAGAACGCGCCGCGAAACGTGTTGTGGGTGCGTCTCTGTATGCGCATCATGCTTCGGACAGGCCATCGTCTACAATCTTTTTTTACAGGCGGTGGCGGAATCGCAAGCGAAGAAGCAGCTGGCGAAAGTTTCCCTGCGCGACGTGTTATTCTCTCCCCGGAAAAAAGCGGGCCGCGGCGGGCTTGGTTTACGTAGCACAGCCACTCTTGGCTGTGTGGTTTTGTGGGCCGCACATACGCCACCTGTTCAATGACGATTGCAAAAACCGCACAGCCAAGAGTGGCTGTGCTACTCGAATTGAAAGGCGACGATGAGTGCTGTCGAGCCAGTACCTCCTCCCACACCACCAGGAAACCTTGCTGACGGATCTTCTTCTAAGGATGAGGTCACCGACAGGATTGGAACTGCCGCGCTGCGCAAGGCCAGCGTGCGCCTCATTCCGCTCATCGCCATTGCCTACGGCGTCGCGTATACGGATCGCGTGAACATCAGCTTTGCCGCGCTGCAGATGAATCGCGACCTGCACTTCAGCGCGTCGAGCTACGGACTGGGCGCGGGGCTTTTCTTCCTCAGCTACGCCGCTTGCGAGATTCCCTCGAACTTGTTGCTGTACCGATTCGGCGCGCGCCGGTGGATCGCGCGAATCATGCTTACCTGGGGCCTCCTGGCGATGGGCATGATGTTTGTAAAGACGCCGCGGGAGTTCTACATCGTGCGTTTTCTGCTGGGCATGGCCGAAGCGGGCTTCTTCCCCGGAGTTGTCTACTATCTTAGCCAGTGGTTTCCGGCCAACGTGCGTGCGCGGACCGTCAGCCGTTTTTACGTGGCGCTGCCGCTCAGTTCTGTCTTCATGGGCGCCCTTGCGGGCGCGCTGCTCAATCTCCAAGGACGCCTGGCCCTCGCCGGCTGGCAATGGCTGTTTCTGGCGGAGGGTTTGCCGGCCGTGATTCTCAGCGTCATCTTTCTCGCCTATCTTCCGAACACGCCGGGCGAAGCCAAGTGGCTCACCGCCGAGGAGCGAGACTGGTTGTCGAATCAGCTGCGCGCGGACAATTCCGCGATCGGCGAGCGCCACAGCGAAGGCGCATTGCGCGCCATACTGAATCTCAGAGTGTGGCAACTGGGCATCTACCTGCTTTGCATTTACATTGGCTTTTATGCGTTCTCGTTTTCGGCGCCGGTCCTCATTCAACAGGCCACCGGCCTTAGCAATACGAACGTCGGGTTCGCAATTGCGATCATGGGGATATTGGGTGCGCTCGGCCTGGTGCTCAACGGGCAGCATTCGGACCGCGCGGGCGAGCGCTACTTGCATCTCGTCGTGCCTTGCCTGTTGATCGCCGCGGCGTTTGTCGTGGGCGGCCTCACCGTCGCGCCGATCTTCGCCATCCCGGCTTACGCGATCATCTTCATCGGGTTCAATGCCACGGCAGGACCGTCGTGGGCCATCGCTTCCAGTTTCCTCACGGGCAAATCCTCAGCCGCGGGCATCGCCACCGCGAACACCATCGCAATTGTGGGAGGATTTCTCGGCCCCTATTGGATGGGCCGCGCGAAGGATTTCACTGGAAACTACCAGACGGGCCTCTTGACGCTAGCCGTCCCGGCACTTGGCGGCGCAGCCATTCTGCTTGTCATGCGCCATCAGGCCATTCGCGCTGGAAATAAGTAGAACAGGCTTCAAGCCTGTTTTCTTTTGACTTCTGCCGGCCTACCGAAAGTCAAAAGCTGACAGGCTGAAGCCTGTCCTACTCAGAGCTACTCTCCCGTGATCGGCTGGAACGCCTCATACGGCAGCGGTCGAATCTCCGGGTTCCGCATGATGACGCGCGCGCAGGTATTCCAACGGAGAATCGCATCGTCATTTCCGGCCGGGCGCAGAACTTCGGCGCGTTCGAAGTGCTCCATGGCTTCGCGAAGCGCGTGATAGGCGACCGAGGCGCTGCCCGGCCCGCCTTGGTGAAGATGGGCGTGCGCATTTCTTTCCGAAATGATCCCGGCATAGTAGGCGCGCTCGTAGTCGCCCTTGATCTGGGACAGAACTTCCCGAGCCTTCGCCACGGTCATTCCGTCCCCAAACTGATCGGTTCGAGCCAGCAGCAGCGAAATCAGGGCCTGCTGGTGATCGGGCGCTATCGTCAAAATATCCAGGCAGATGCTTTCCGCGAGATTGGGTTCGTTCAGAAGGCGGTAGCGTTCCACTTTTGCGATCGCCTCCGGAATGCTTTCCACGGAGATAGGCTTCAAGTCGAAATGCATAAAGACCTCCTATCGCCCATTCGGGCTGAAAACGCGGAACAGTTTTGAGAGTGGATCGAAGAAACGATCCACGACGCGTTCCTTCAAGGGAATAATCGCGTTGTCGGTAATGGTGATGTTTTCCGGGCAGACCTTGGTGCAGCATTTGGTGATGTTGCACAAGCCGATGCCCTGCTCTTTCCTCAAATCGCCGAGACGGTCCTCCACATCGAGCGGGTGCATTTCCAGCGCTGCCGTGTAGACCAGGAATCGCGGGCCGATGAACTGGTCGTGCATGTGGTGGTCGCGCAATACGTGGCACACGTCCTGGCAGAGAAAGCACTCAATGCATTTCCGGAATTCCTGCACGCGGTCCACATCCGTCTGCGCCATGCGCCAGGTTCCGTCGGGCGCATCGGGAGGCCGCGGCTTGAATTTCTTGATCTTCTTTTTCACCTGGTAATTCCAGGAAACATCGGTGACGAGGTCGCGGATGTGCGGAAATGCTTTCATCGGCTCGACTGTTACCGGCCGCTCGAGCGGAATCGAATTCAGGCGCGTCATGCACATCAGCTTGGGCGAGCCGTTGATTTCCGCGGAGCAGGAACCGCATTTCCCTGCTTTGCAATTCCAGCGCACGGCGAGATCGAACGCTTGCGACGCCTGAATCTGGTGAATCGCGTCGAGCACTACCATGCCTTCCGAGATTTCGATGGTGTAATCGCGGTATTGCCCGGCACCTTGCTCCCCGCGCCAAATTCGGAACGTTGCGTTCGACATTACTTCATCTCCTGAATGATCTGCTTCAGTTCATCCGGCATCGGCGGGATGGGCTCGCGGCGCAACGTGACCTCGCCCGAAGCGCCTTTCGAGACCACGATGTTGAAACCGGCGTACTCGTCGCTCTTCGCGGGGTAGTCGTCGCGGAATTGCGCGCCGCGGCTTTCTTTTCGTTCCAGCGCCGCTCGCGTAACCATCTCCGACACGATGATCAGGTTTTGCAAATCGAGGGCCGTATGCCACCCGGAGTTGTATTCGCGGTGTCCCGGGACTCCGGCGTTCTCGGCCTGCTTCTTGTATTCCTCGATGGTATGGAGAGCCTGGAGCATTTCATCTTCCTGGCGGACGATGCCGACCAAATCCTGCATGGTCTCCTGCAAAGCGTATTGAATGATGTACGGCGCGGGGCCGTGGTTCTCAAAAGGCTTCAGCGCGTGCATCTCCGCCGCCGCGAGCTCATCCGGATTCACTTTTCCCTGCGTATGTTCTTTCGCAAAGCGCGCCGCATAGTCGCCCGCTCGCTTGCCGAACACCAGCAAATCGGAAAGCGAATTGCCTCCCAGGCGATTTGCGCCATGCAGCCCCGCCGCGGATTCTCCGGCTGCGAACAGTCCTGGAACGTCGGTCATCTGCGATTCAGCGTCCACGCGCACACCGCCCATCATGTAATGCGTGGTCGGTCCGACCTCCATGGGTTCCTTGGTGATGTCGATACCTGCGAGTTGCATAAACTGGTGGTACATGCTGGGAAGTTTTTTCTTGATGTGTTCGGGAGCGTTGGGAATTCTATCCTTGATCCAGGCGATGTCGAGGAACACGCCGCCGTGGGGGCTCCCGCGTCCCTCGCGCACTTCTGTCCGGATGCAACGGGCCACATGATCGCGCGTGAGCAGTTCAGGAGGGCGGCGGGCATTCTTGTCGCCCTGCGTGTATCGCCAGCCTTCTTCTTCGTTGTCAGCGGTTTGTGTCGCGTAGAGCGGCGGAATGGAATCGAACATGAAGCGGCGTCCTTCCTTATTGCGGAGCACGCCTCCATCTCCTCGAACCCCTTCCGTGACCAGAAGGCCGCAAACGCTCGGCGGCCAGATCATTCCGGTCGGGTGGAATTGCACGAATTCCATGTCCTGCAATCCCGCGCCGGCCTCGTAAGCAAGCGCTAGGCCGTCGCCCGTGTACTCCCAACTGTTGCTCGTAATTTTATAGGCCCGCCCGATCCCGCCCGTCGCTAGCACCACCGCCTTGGCCTGGAAAAGATGAAACCTGCCGCGCTCACGGTCATAACCAAATGCGCCGACCACGCGGTTGCCATCCTTCACCAGCGTCACCACCGTGTATTCCATGAATACATCGAGGCCCAGGTGAATTCCGTGGTCCTGCAGTGTGCGAATCATTTCCAGGCCGGTGCGGTCGCCCACGTGCGCGAGCCGCGGGTAGCGATGGCCGCCGAAGTTGCGTTGCAAAATGCGTCCGTCAGGCGTGCGATCGAAGAGCGCGCCCCACGCTTCGAGTTCGCGCACGCACTCCGGCGCTTCCTTGGCGTGCAGTTCGGCCATGCGCCAGTTGTTCAGGTACTGGCCGCCTCGCATGGTGTCGGCGAAGTGAACGCGCCAGCTATCGCGGTCATCGGTGTTGGCGAGCGCGGCGGCGATGCCGCCTTCGGCCATGACCGTGTGCGCCTTGCCCAGAAGCGATTTCGTGATCACCGCTACTTTCACGCCTGCCGCCGAGGCTTCGACGGCTGCGCGCAAACCTGCGCCTCCGGCGCCTATCACCAGCACATCGTGCTCGTGCTTTATGTACTCGGCCACTAGAAAATCCTCCAATCGGTCCACACGCCCATCGAGCACATACGAACGTAGAAATCGGAAAACGCGACCCAGACCAGGCTGCACCAGGCAAAAAGCATGTGGCGGCGATTGAGACAACTGACGCAGTCGTAGGCCTTCTTGCGAACCGGCGTACCGGAAATCCGATCGCGAATTCCACCGACCAGGTGGCGAAGCGAGTGACACCCCAAGGCATAGCAACTTAGCAACGTCACATTCACCAGGAGCACAAGAGAGCCGATACCAACGCCAAAGTGGCCGTCAAACCAAAAACCATCCCACGCATCACGGGCAAGGATGATGAGGAACACCAAGGCGAGGTAGAGAAAATAGCGATGCACATTTTGCAAAATTAGCGGAAACGAGCGTTCCCCAAGGTACGTCTTGCGAGGTTCGCCCACGGTGCAAGAGGGAGGGTCTGCCCAAAAGGCTTTGTAATACGCTCCGCGATAGTAGTAGCAAGTCACGCGGAAGCCGCCAGGCGCCCACAAGATGAGCATCGCAGCCGTAACCCATGCCGGCATCCACTCCGGCTTTATTCCGAACCATGCGTGCAAGGGATCGCCAAACAATTCCGGTGAATACATCGGAGAAAGATACGGGCCGAACCTGTAATGCTGGCCCTGAAGAGCTGCCCAAGTGGAGTAGACAATGAAAGCGGAGAGGCCGAGGAAAACAACTAGCGGCTGCACCCACCAATTGTCGACTCTCGAAGTTTGCGCAAACTGCGAGCGCACCAACGGCACGTCAACTTGAGCCATTGCGGTTCTCCTGACTTTTCGGGGCTTGCTCGGCGGTAAAACGGATCGCGTGCTGGACATGCCATTGGGGGGCCCTGAAGTTGCAAGGCCGTCCTAGCAGCGCCGGGGCCCGATGTACGTTCTGGCCTGGGTCACCCCCCAAAAATGTCGTGTTGATTGAGGTTGAGTCTGCCGGGGTAGGTACCACGAAAAGAAAATCGATGTCAACCTGAATTTCCGATTTGCTCCGCGGACTGGCGCGGATCGTGTCCTGGAGACGGGTCGCTCGTCGAGCGGGTTCAAGGCGCCGATTCGCGGCAAAGTATTACAAACCGTTTGAGGGATATTCTCATAAGAAGTTCAGAACTGAATCGCAGCAGACAGAAGCCGATAATTACATCTTGTACCGGCCGAGGTCTTCGTCGGAGAGGCCTTCGAGCCATTTGCGGAGTTCTTCGCTGGTGGATTTTTCGGAGATGGCGCTGGAAATTTTCGAGCTCTTCAGGACTTCGTCTTCCACAAAGATGGGGCAATCGACGCGCAGGGCCAGAGCGAGGGCGTCGCTCGGGCGCGAATCGATGGAAAAAATCTCGCCGTTGCGCTCCACCCAGATCAGCGCGTAAAACGTGTCGTCTTTCAGATCGTTGACGACGACTTTTTGCACGCGCACATCAAGGCCCAGGAACACGTTGCGCAGCAGATCGTGCGTCATGGGACGTGGCGTCTGCACTTTTTCGATTTCTAATGCGATGGCGTTGGCTTCGTAGATTCCCACCCAGATCGGCAGGACCGCGGTGCCCTGCGCATCCTTGAGCACCACGATAGGCATGTTCGTTACGGGGTCCATCATCAGTCCGCGGATTTTCATCTCAACTTCCATCGATGCCTCCCGGACGCAGAGCGCGGCGTGCGCGTGCAGCCCGCCCGAAAATCAGATCACGTGTTCACCGACAAGGCAGTTCGGGCTGGCGCTCGCAACCTGCACTTGGACATATTCTCCCAGAAGGTTCTCCTGCCGCGAAGTGAAATTTAAAATGCGGTTGCTCGAACAGCGACCCGACCACTGGCCGGGACGCCGCGAGGCCCCGTCGACCAGCACCTCAAATGTTTCCCCCACCAGCGCCTCGTTGCGCGCGCGCTGGATTTCGCGCTGGCGATCCATCACTCGCGCGAGGCGGCGGCCCTTTTCTTCCTCGGGGATGGCGTCGGGCATGTGCTGCGCCGACGTGTTTGGCCGCGGCGAATACTGGAACGCGAACACCCCGTCATATTGCGCGGCATCGAGCAAGGAAAGAGTTTCTTCGAGATCCTCTTCGGTCTCGCCGGGAAATCCGACGATGATGTCCGACGTCACGCTGATCGGCCGACGCGCTTCACGAATCATCGCAATCTTTTCGAGATATTCCTCGCGCGTGTAGGTGCGCAGCATCTCGCGCAAGATTCGCGTCGATCCCGACTGCACGGGCAGGTGGACGTGGTCGCACAACTCCGGCACGGAATCGATCGCCTCGACGATGTCGCGTCCGAAATCCCGAGGGTGCGACGTCGTGAAACGCACGCGCCGGATTCCCGGCACCGCTGCAACCGCGACAAGAAGCTCTGCAAACGTCTTTCGTTTCGACGACGGGTCCAGATAGGAGTTCACCGTCTGCCCGAGGAGCTGGATCTCCGAATAGCCCGCGTCGGCCAGCCGGCGCACTTCTTCGAGGACCGAGGCGCTCGCGCGGCTGCGTTCCGGCCCGCGCGTAAACGGCACGACACAATAAGAGCACGCCTTGTCGCAGCCCTCGATGATCGTCAGATAGGCGCGGAAGGGATTGTCGCGCCGCGTAATTTCTGTTTCAAATGTCGCGTCGGTGTCGGTGTCCAGGCCCATGACGCGGCGGTTTCCGGCTTCGAGTTCGGCAATCAGATCGGGCAGCTTACTGTAACTCGCCGATCCGCACACGAGGCGAACCCAGGGAGACCGCTCGAAGATCTCTTCTCCCTCCTGCTGCGCGACGCAGCCCAGAACTCCGATAATCTTTTCCTCGCCGGGATATTTCCGGTACGCCCCAAGGCGGGAAAATATTTTCTGTGCGGCTTTTTCGCGAATGCTGCAGGTGTTATAGAGGACCAGCTTGGCCGCGTCGATCGTTTCCACTTGCTGGTAGCCGCGGCCGAGGAGAACTCCAGCCACTTTCTCGGAATCGTGGACGTTCATCTGGCAGCCGAACGTTTCCAGATAGAAAGTTTTGCCGCCCGGCGCGCCGGCGGAAAGCGCAATTGCGCTCTCCGGCGAACTGGCGTTCGCGCCGGTTAGCGTGTCGAGGCGTATATCGAATTGCTCCGTCATACGTTTCGATTAAATCATATCACACCCATTTCAGGGGGTTGCGTGGCGCAGGCTTCAGCCTGTGGGGTTTTGGCCTTGCAAGGACCAACCCCCACAGGCTGAAGCCTGCGCCACTCGCCTCCCAATACATCGTATTACGATGTGTTATACTGACCGGGCACAATCAAGCACTTTCATGTCTGTATTCGTTTGACCGCATTTTGAGCGTGTGCTAGGTTGCCCGTAGGGGCCATCGACCGGCTTTCTGAGGGGGAGACCATTCAGCTATACGCTTTTTTGCTGTACGCCGGCCAACTTGACACGCTTATCGAGCAAACGGGCTGGGTTGCTCGCGTCGTTCTCGCGATGCTTTTGGCCTTTTCTCTTTTTTCCTGGGCGCTCATTCTTCAAAAAATGGGAATGTTCTCGCGCATCAATCGCCAGACCGCTCTGTTCCTTCGCATCTTCCGCGCCAACAGAACTCTTCCCGACCCGAGGCAGATGGGCGGGGGCGGCTCTCCGCTTGAATCCGTATATAGCGCCGGTTACCGCGAGATCGAAAGCCAGGTCCGCACCGGGAACCCGAACGGCAAGGTCACCAGCCTCAACGCCGTAACGGTGAGCATGCAACTCGCCGCCGGCGATGAAGTCCGCAGAATGGAAAAATATATGCCGTGGCTGGCGACGACGGGATCGGTCACGCCCTTCATCGGGCTGTTCGGCACCGTCT
>JGI12269J14319_10005308_pt1 | contig 11473 bp, 14 predicted proteins | sample PeaSoiSIISIP2007_FD_14319 | JGI IMG/M metagenome (IMG submission 14319) | reverse complement strand
TGACGTCGAGGGCGGTCTCGCCTTCCTTGGAAATACTGCCGCGCGGATAGGACCAGATGACGACGGCGAGCCCGTGGGCCTTCGCCTCCTCGGCCAGCGCGCGGATCTCCTCCATCTGCTCGAAGGCCTGGTCGGCGGCGGGATAGATGGTGAATCCGATGGCCGAGCAGCCGAGCCTGAGCGCGTCGCGCACCGAGCCGGTGACCGCCTGGTCCTTGGCCGTGGCGAGGCTGTTGGAGCTGTTCAGCTTGAGGATCAGCGGAATTTGCCCGGCGAAGGTCGCTGCCCCCGCTTCGATCATGCCCAGCACGGAAGCATAAGCGGAGAGACCGGCATCGACCGCCAGTTGGAAATGATAGTGCGGGTCGTAGGCGGGCGGGTTGGCCGCGAAGCTCCGGGCAGGTCCATGCTCGAAACCTTGATCGACCGGCAGGATGACCAATCGCCCTGTGCCGCCGAGCCGACCTTGCATCAGGATCCGGGCGAGATTGGCCTTGGTTCCCGGGTTATCGCTCTCATACCAGGAGAGGATCTTGCGGACGCGCGGCGTGATCTTCATGGCAGCCGTTCCTTCGCCCCGGTACCGACTTTCGCAGAAAGTCGGTACATCGTTTTAGGTTTTGGTATCGGATTCACGCAGAATTTCGCGACAATGCCCCGAGTCACGAATTTCTGCGATCCGATACCAGGAAGCGAGGCTGACATAGCGGAGGCCGGCGGTATTTTCAACCGCTGCCCAGGAGAAGCCGGCAAGCGGCGCCGGGATCCTTCGTCTCGCCGAGGTCGAGGGCGCGCGGCCGTCGCCGATGAAGCTTGGCCCGTGACTTGGCCGCGATCTCCGCGAGGCGTTCGGCCAGACCAGCCTTGCCGGTGAAGCAGGCCTCCTTGATGCCCTCGCGGAAGGCCTCCTGCACCAGGTCGGCGCGCTCGCCGCAATCGAGCACGAATTCGGCAGAGGCTCCTGGGCTGGCGGCCCGGGCNCGGCGCTCGACGGCGGCGAACCAGCCNGTNCCGGCGTAGATNGCGGCCTCNGGNGCGCTCCAGATCGCGATCCGGCGACCGGTCTCGCTGGCCGCGGCGAGCGCGGCCTTCGCTTCGGCCAGGTCGTGGACGATGACGGCGGCGATGGCTGCCGCCGTCCGCTTCTTCATCCGAGCCCGCCGAGTGCCACGGCCGTATCCAGCATGCGATTGGAGAAGCCCCACTCGTTGTCATACCAGGACAGCACGCGGACCAGACGCCCGTCGATGACCTTGGTCTGCTTCACGTCGAAGATCGAGCTGGCGGGATTGTGGTTGAAGTCGCTGGAGACCAGCGGGTGATCGTTGATCGTGAGGATGCCCTTGAGCGGGCTGTTGGAGCCGGTCGCGGCATCGATCGCCGCCTGGTTCACTTCGGCCTCATTGGTCGCTTTCCTGGCGATGAACTTGAAGTCGATCAAGGAGACGTTGGGCGTGGGTACGCGGATCGCCGTGCCGTCGAGCTTGCCCTTCAGCTCCGGCAGCACGAGCCCGACCGCCTTGGCGGCACCGGTGGTCGTCGGAATGATCGAGAGCGCCGCGGCGCGTGCCCGATAGAGATCCTTGTGAAGCGTGTCCAGCACCGGCTGGTCGCCGGTGTAGCTGTGGATCGTGGTCATGAATCCCTGTTCGATGCCGACCGCCTTGTGCAGCACCGCGGCGACGGGAGCAAGACAGTTGGTAGTGCAGGACGCATTGGACACCACGATGTGGGATTTCTCGAGCTTGCTGTGGTTGACGCCATAGACGACCGTCAGATCGGCACCATTCGCCGGCGCCGAGACGAGCACCCGCTTGGCGCCCGCCTTCAGGTGCGCGCTCGCCTTCTCCCGGTCCGCGAAAATGCCGGTACATTCCAGGGCCACATCGACACCGAGCTTGGCCCAAGGCAGCTTGGCGGGATCGCGCTCGGCGGTCACCGTCATCCAGCCGCGCCCGGCATCCATGGCGCCTTCCTTGGTCTGCACCGTGCCGAGGTAGGGACCATGGACCGAATCGTAGCGCAGCAGATGGGCGTTGGTTTCCACCGGCCCCAGATCGTTGAGGGCGACCACCTCCACGTCCTTGCGGTTTGATTCCAGGAGAGCGCGCAGCACCAAGCGCCCGATGCGCCCGAAGCCGTTGATGGCGACGCGAACCGGCATGGTCATTCCTCCCGTCAGAGCCTGGCCTTAACCGCCGCGGCGACGGCCTCGGCGGTGATTCCGAAATGCCTATAGAGATCGGGCGCCGGTGCGGAGGCGCCGAAGCCCGTCATCCCGATCACGGCGGAAGCGTCGCCGACGTAGCGCTCCCAGCCGAACGGCGAGGCGGCCTCGACTGCCACGCGCGTCGCCTTGCGGCCCAGCACACGGCGGCGATAGGCCTCGGGCTGGGCGTCGAACAGCTCCCAGCAGGGCAGCGAGACGACCGCCGCGCCGACGCCGTCTTTGTTCAGCATCTCGCGGGCGGCCAGCGCAATGGATACCTCCGAACCGGTGGCGAGGATGGTCGCCTGGCGTGGGCCTTCGGCACGGGCCAGCAGGTAGCCGCCGAGGGCCGATAGATTGGGCTTCTCGAACTTCTGCCTGACCGCCGGGAGCGCCTGGCGGCTGAGAGCGATGATCGAGGGGCGCCTCTCCTCGAGCGCTTGAGACCAGCATTCCACCGTCTCTACCGCGTCGGCCGGCCGGAACACCAGCAGGTTGGGGATCGCGCGCAAGGCGGCCAGATGCTCGATCGGCTGATGGGTGGGTCCGTCCTCGCCAAGGCCGATGGAATCATGGGTCATGACGAAGATGACCCGCTGGCTCATGAGCGCCGCGAGCCGGATCGCCGGCCGGCAGTAGTCGCTGAATACGAGGAAGGTTCCGCCATAGGGGATGAAGCCCCGGTGCAGCGCGATGCCGTTCATCGCCGCCGCCATGGCGTGCTCGCGCACGCCGTAATAGAGGTATCGCCCCTCGTATTTGGGCGGTGCCACGCCGGCCATGTCCTTGATCTTGGTGTTGTTCGAACCGGTCAGGTCGGCGGAACCGCCGATGAGCTCGGGCATCAAGGGGCCCAGGGCCTCAAGGAATTTCTGCGAGGATTGGCGGGTGGCGAGTTTCGGCGCTTCGGCGACGATCGCGCGCTTCAGGCGCAAGACNGCCTGNTNGAATTCCGCCGGCAGATCGCCGGCAATCTGCCGATCGAAGGCCGCACGCTTGGCATGCGCCTCGCGGCGCGAACGCCACTCGGTGTTGAGCGCCGCGCCGCGCGCGCCAAATCCGCGCCAGCAGGCGAGAATCGGCGCCGGCACGACGAAGGGCGGATGGTTCCAGCCCAGCTTCTGCCTGGCGCCGGCGACCTCGTCCTTGCCCAGGGCCGAGCCATGGGCCGCGGCCGTGCCCGCCTTGGTTGGCGCCCCGTAGCCGATCACCGTGCGGCAGGCGATCAGGCTCGGCCGATCGCTTGCGATGGCGCGCGCAATCGCGCCCTCGATCGCCTGGGGATCATGGCCGTCGATTGCTTCCGCAACCCAGCCGCTCGCCCGGAAGCGCATGAGCTGATCGTCGGAGACCGCGAGCGAGGTCGGACCGTCGATGGAGATCTGATTGTCGTCGAAGAGCACGATGAGCCGGTTCAGGCGTTGATGCCCGGCCAGCGAGATGGCCTCGTGGCTGATGCCTTCCATGAGGCAGCCGTCGCCGGCGAAGGCGAAGGTGCGGTGATCGACCAGCTCGGCGCCGAAGCGCGCGGCCAGCATGCGCTCGGCCAGCGCCATGCCCACGGCGTTGGCCAGACCCTGGCCGAGTGGTCCGGTCGTCGTTTCGATGCCGGGCGCATGACCGAATTCGGGATGGCCCGGCGTCCGGCTGCCCAGTTGGCGGAAACGCTCCAACTCCCCGATGGTCATCTCGGGATAGCCGGTGAGATAGAGCAGGGCGTAGAGCAGCATCGAGCCGTGGCCGTTGGAGAGTACGAACCGGTCACGGTCGGGCCAGGCGGGGTCAGCCGGATCGAATTTGAGGAAGCGACGGAACAGCACCGTCGCCACGTCGGCCATGCCCATGGGCATTCCCGGATGTCCGGAATTCGCCTTTTCCACCGCGTCCATGGCCAGCGCGCGGATGGCGTTGGCGAGGTCGCGGTGCTGGACAGCGGGGCTGAGGGAAGCGTCCATGTCGGCCTCGGAACCTGGCCCCTCGTTTCTCGATCGAATGCTTCTCGGGCGATGAGCGTGGCGCCGAAGAGATCGCCGCGGTCTTAGAGATGGCGGCGCAACATGCCGCCCACTGCCATCATCGTCAACTTGAGTCTTGTCGAGTCTGGGGCCTGCAATGGTCTCGTCCATCCGTGGCGCGGCGCCCCACGGCTCGACGCATTGACGCCCACGGCCGGGGAGCCATATGATCCGCCACGTCAAGCACAGGCAGTAAAAGCTTGTCCGGGGTCGGAAATCCCACGTGATCCTACGTCTCGCCCAGGCGCTCGACCGGATGGATGCCGCCCTCAGTCGGTTGGAGGCGGCGACGAGCACGCGCGCCCAGGCGGCGGATGCCGATCGGGGCCGCGTTTCGTCGGAGATGCGTGAGCTGCGCGGACGCAATGCAACGCTCCAGGCCGAGGCGCGCAATGTCGCGGCCCGACTCGATTCGGTCATCGAGCGCCTGAAGATCGTCGCGGAGGGATGAGATGGGCAAAGTTCACATCGTCATCAATAACCGCGGTTATGACGTCGCCTGTGACGATGGCCAGGAAGGCGCGGTCGGCGAGCTGGCAAAGGATCTCGCACAGCGGGTCGAGCGCCTCGCCCAATCCGTCGGCCAGATCGGCGATGCGAGGCTGTTGTTGATGGCGGCCCTCCTGATTGCCGATGAGCTCTCCGCTGCCAAGGGGGAGCTGGCGCGGCTTGCCGGCGGCGACGGCGAAGAAGACAAGCTCGCGCAATCGCTGGAAATCCTGGCCAGCCGGGTGGAAGCTATTGCCGCCCGGGTGGAAGCCGCATAGATTTTCCCCGGGCGGGCGCTGTCGCGCATGACAGGCCGCTAAATCCCTGGGGCCAATAACAACCTCGAGGGAGCTGTCTCTACCGGGACCCTGGTCTCGGCATATGGCGCCCACCTGCATTGGCAGGCCACAGAGGATCACGACGTGCCATCGGCTCTGACGGCTCCGCCCGCTTCTATCCTGCAAGACAAGGTCGAGTTCCGCCGGAAAGCTTTCGCGCGGCGCCAGGCGCTGGCTCGCGACGAGCCACCGTCCGCGGCAGGCGCCAAGGCGGCGACCCTTTTGCTGGCCGGAATCGCGGTCGCGCCCGGCAGCGTCGTCTCTGCCTATTGGCCAATGGGCGATGAAATCGACCCGCGCCCTCTGATGGAACGCCTGCATGAAGCGGGGATCGCGATCGGCCTGCCGGTGGTGGTGGCCAAGGGCGCGCCGCTCCTGTTCCGCCGCTGGCGGCCGGGCACGCGGCTGGTTCCCGGCGGCTTCAAGACGGAAGTGCCCTCGCCGGAGGAGCCGGAACTGACGCCGAATTTGCTCGTCGTGCCACTGCTTGCCTTCGATCGTCAGGGTTACCGTCTCGGTTATGGCGGAGGTTTCTACGACCGGACGCTGGCCAAGCTGCGGAGCGCCGGCGGCGCCGTGACCGCCGTCGGCTTCGCCTATGCCGGGCAGGAGGTCGAGGCGGTGCCGCGCGCCGGCTACGACCAGCGCCTGGACTGGCTCGCGACCGAGCGTTCCTTGCAGAAGATCGCCTGAGGCAAGGGGCCGGTCATGCGACTCCTTTTCCTCGGCGATCTGGTCGGCCGCGCGGGGCGTACGGCGGTGATCGAGCAGCTGCCGCGCCTGCGCCGGGAACTCGCCCTCGATTTCGTGATCGTCAACGGCGAGAACGCCGCCGGCGGTTTCGGCATCACCGAGCAGATCTGCAACCAGCTTTACGCCGCCGGCACCGACGTCATCACCACCGGCAACCATGTTTGGGACCAGAAGGAGACGACCGGCTTCATCGACCGGCATCCCCGCCTGCTTCGTCCCGACAACTTCCCGCCCGGCACGCCCGGCCGCGGCTTCGGCCTGTTCGAGACCGCCGGGGGAAAACGCGTCCTGGTGGTGAACGTGATGGGGCGCCTCTTCATGGATGCCCTCGACGATCCCTTTGCCGCCGTCGTTCACCGACTCTCAGGCTATAGGCTCGGCGAAACGGCGGACGCGATCCTGATCGACGTCCATGCCGAAGCGACCAGCGAGAAGCAGGCCATGGGGCATTTCCTGGACGGACGGGTCAGCGTCGTGGTCGGCACCCACACTCATGTGCCTACAGCCGACGCGCGCATCTTTTCCGGCGGCACCGCCTTCATGACCGACGCCGGCATGTGCGGCGACTACGATTCGGTCATCGGCATGGACAAGGCGGCGCCTATCGCCCGCTTCACCACCAAGCTGCCGACCGAGCGGATGGTGCCGGCCGCGGGGCCGGCGACCCTTTCGGGCCTCTTCGTCGAAACCGACGACCAGACGGGCCTGGCGCGCGTTGCCCAGGCCTTCCGCGAAGGCGGCGTTCTGGCGCCCGCCCGCCCGGCCTAGCCGAGATGCCGCCGCGACTGGCGGAAGTCCTTGGCAGAAGGGCAGAATCCGGTTAGAACCCGCCCAATTCTTGCCATATTGGCGCTTTAACCGTTACCAGGGCTTGGCCTCCGTCGTCCGGCTGTGGATGCGTCGGCCTCGTTACTGATTCGGGGTCCAGGAAAGATGTCCGGTCACTCCCAATTCAAGAACATCATGTACCGCAAGGGTGCGCAGGACGCGAAGCGCGCCAAGATCTTCACCAAGCTGATCCGCGAGCTGACCACAGCCGCGCGCAGCGGCCTGCCCGACCCCAATTCCAATCCGCGGTTGCGCGCCGCCGTCCTGGCGGCGCGGGCGGCGAACATGTCGAAGGATACGGTCGAGCGCGCGATCAAGCGGGGTGCGGGCGGCGAGGACGCGACCAATTATGAGGAGATGCGCTACGAAGGCTATGGCCCGGGTGGGGTTGCCGTCATCGTCGAAGTCCTGACCGACAACCGCAACCGCACCGCTTCCGACATCCGCTCGGCCTTCAGCAAGCACGGCGGTGCGCTGGGCGAAACCAACAGCGTTTCCTTCATGTTCGAGCGCAAGGGCGTCGTGCGCTATCCGGCCAAGGCGGCCAGTGCGGACGCGTTCTTCGAGGCGGCCTTGGAGGCCGGCGCCGACAACGTGGAAAGCGATGCCGACTTCCACGAGGCGACGAGCGCCCCCGAAAGTTTCGCCCAGCTGCGCGATCGCCTGGAGGCGAAATTCGGACCGCCGGTGGAGGCGCGCTTGCAGTGGCGGCCCCTCTCGAGCGTGCCCGCCGAGGGCGACAACGCCGAACGCCTGCTGAAGCTCATCGACGCCCTGGAGGACAACGACGACGTGCAGACGGTTGCGGCGAATTTCGAGATCGCCGACGACGTCCTGGCCCGGCTGACGGCCTAAGCCCAAGGGAGTTGACTTACAGGATGCGCCTCATCGGTCTCGACCCCGGGCTGCGCAATACGGGCTGGGGCATCATCGAGTCCAGCGGCTCGCGGCTCAGCTACGTCGCCGACGGCGCGGTGCACACGGATTCCGACCGTCCGCTCGCCGAGCGCCTGGTCCAGCTCCACGAAGGCCTCACCGCGGTAATCGCCGCATACCGGCCGGTCGCGGCCGCGGTGGAGGAGACCTTCGTCAACAAGAACCCCACGTCAACCCTGAAACTGGGGCTCGCCCGCGGCGTGGCGCTTCTGGTGCCGGCACTCGCCGGGCTCACGGTCGCCGAATATCCCGCCAACCTCGTGAAGAAATCCGTGGTCGGCGCCGGCCATGCCGGCAAGGAGCAGGTCCAGGCCATGGTCCGCATCCTGCTGCCCGGCTGCCTGACCGAGACCGCCGATGCCGCCGATGCGCTGGCCGTGGCCATTTGTCACGCCCATCACGCCGAGACCGCGGCGCGCTGGCTGACGCCCGAGGTCCCGGCATGATCGCCAAGCTTGCAGGGCTGCTCGACCAGGCCGGAGGCGATTCCGCCGTGATCGATGTCGGCGGGGTGGGCTACCTGGTCTTCTGCTCGGCCCGCACGCTTGCCCGGATGCCGGCCAAGGGCGCCCCGGTCTCGCTGCTGATCGAGACCCATGTCCGCGAAGACCACATCCATCTTTACGGCTTCGCCGAGCCGGCCGAGCGCGACTGGTTCCGCTTGCTCACCACCGTCCAGGGCGTAGGCGCGAAGCTGGCGCTTGCCGTGCTCGGCGTGCTGGGACCTGAAGATCTGATGCGGGCCATTGCCGCCGCCGACAAGGCGAGCCTCGCGCGCGCGCCCGGCGTCGGCCAGAAGCTGGCCCAGCGCATCGCGACCGAGCTCAAGGATAAAGTCCGCGCCGTCGCTCTCGGGCCGGCTGCGGCCGAGCTGCCCCAGCGCGGGAGCGAAGCGGACGCCGTCTCGGCCCTGGTCAACCTCGGCTATCGGCGCGCCGAGGCCTTCGACGCCGTGATCGAGGCGGCGCGGCGCTTGGGCGGGAGCGCACCGGTCGACGCCCTCATTCGCGCCGGCTTGAAGGAACTCTCGCAATGACCGGCCCGCGCATGGTGGCGGCGGAACCGGTGGCCGAGGATCGGGCAGATGTCGGCCTGCGCCCGCAATCGCTCGGCGAGTTCGTCGGCCAGGAGCAGCTCCGCGCGAACCTCAAGGTGTTCATCGCCGCCGCCCGCTCCCGCGGCGAGGCCCTGGACCATGTGCTGTTCTTCGGGCCTCCCGGCCTCGGCAAGACGACGCTGGCCCAGATCGTCGCCCGCGAACTCGGCGTCAACTTCCGTGCCACCTCGGGCCCGGTCATCGCGCGCGCCGGCGACCTCGCGGCGCTGCTGACCAATCTGGGGCCGCGCGACGTGCTGTTCATCGATGAGATCCATCGGCTCGCCCCGGCGGTCGAGGAGATCCTCTATCCCGCCATGGAGGATTTCCAGCTCGACCTCATCATCGGCGAGGGCCCGGCGGCGCGCTCGGTGCGGATCGACCTGCCGCCTTTCACGCTCATCGGGGCGACGACGCGTTCCGGCCTCATTACGACGCCGCTGCGCGAACGCTTCGGCATTCCCATGCGTCTCCAGTTCTACACGCCCGCGGAGTTGGAACGGATTCTCCGGCGCGGCGCAGAACTTCTCGGCATGAGGCTCACGCAAGAGGGCGCGGCGGAGATCGCCAGACGCGCCCGGGGCACGCCCCGGGTCGCGGGCCGGCTATTGCGCCGGGTGCGGGATTTCGCGGCCGTGGCCGGCGACGGCGAGGTGAACGCGGTCATCGCCGATGCGGCGCTGACGCGTCTGGAAGTCGACGGCCGCGGGCTCGACGCGATGGACCGGCGCTATCTCGGCTGCATCGTCGAGAACTACGGCGGCGGTCCGGTGGGCGTCGAAACGCTTGCCGCTGCCCTTTCCGAGCAGCGCGACGTCATCGAAGAGGTGATCGAGCCCTATCTCATCCAGGAGGGGCTCCTGCAACGCACGCCCCGGGGCCGCATGGTGGCATCGGGCGGCTACCGCTATCTGGGGCTGCCCGAGCCTTCTCGAGCCGGCCAGCTCGATCTGCTCGGCGAGACGGGCGGGGAGGGCGTGGATGCCTGAGGTCCACAGTTTTCCAATCCGCGTCTACTACGAGGATACCGACGCCGCCGGCATGGTCTACTACGCCAACTACCTGAAATTCGCCGAGCGGGCGCGCACCGAGTTGCTGCGCGCTTCGGGCTCCAGCCATCGCGAAATGATCGAGACCTTCGACACCGCGTTTGCGGTCAGCCGCTGCGAGGTCGACTATCTGAGGCCCGCCCTCTTGGACGATCTCCTGACCGTGGAGACCCGGGTCACCGAAGTCGGCGCCGCCGTCGTCCGCCTGGACCAGCGCGTGCTGCGCGGCGAGGAACTCCTTGCCCGGCTCGCCATCCGCGTCGCCTGCCTCAATCGCAAGGGTCGGCCGCAGCGCCTGCCCGATCCCGTGAGAGAGGCGCTCTCTGCCTACCGCATTTCCGAGGAGCTCGTGTAGTCCATGGATCAGACGCTTTCCGCCGCCCCAACGATGCCGGTCGATACCTCCCAGCTTGCCGGCGGCATGTTCACCCCCGACATGTCCATCCTGGGCCTGTTCATGCAGGCCGATTTGATCGTCAAGGTGGTGATGGTCATGCTGCTCATCGCCTCGTTCTGGACCTGGGCGATCATCTTCGAGAAGTCGATGCGCCTGCGGCGCCTGCGCAGCCAGGCGAAGCAGTTCGAGGAAGCGTTCTGGTCCGGCGGCTCGCTCGAGCTCCTGTTCGACCGGCTCGAAGCCAAGGCGCCCGATCCGATGTCGGCGCTTTTCGTGACCGCCATGCGCGAATGGCGCCGGTCCGCCGCCAAGGGGTTGACCCAGACCGACCATATGAAGGCCAGCCTGCAGGAACGCATCGAGCGGGTGATGGACATCACGCTCGGGCGCGAGATGGACAATCTCGAGCGCCACATGATCTATCTCGCCTCGGTCGGTTCGGCGGCACCCTTCGTCGGCCTCTTCGGCACGGTCTGGGGCATCATGAACAGCTTCGCCTCCATCGCCGCTTCGAAGAACACGACGCTGGCGGTGGTGGCTCCCGGGATCGCGCAGGCCCTGTTTGCGACAGCGCTCGGCCTGGTGGCGGCGATCCCGGCGGTGCTCGCCTACAACAAACTCTCTGGCTCCATCGGCCGGTTCGGCAACCGGCTGGAAGCCTTCTGCGGCGAGTTCGGCGCCATCCTCTCGCGCCAGCTGGAGGAGAAGCGCTAGATGGCAGTCTACCTTCATCATCGGACGCACCGGGGCGGGCGCGGCGGCAAATTCCGGCCGATGGCCGAGATCAATGTGACGCCGATGGTGGACGTGATGCTGGTGCTGCTCATCATCTTCATGGTGACGGCGCCGCTGCTCACCGTCGGCATCCCCGTGAACCTGCCCCAGACCAAGGCCGAGCCGCTCAGCAATCCCGACGAACCCCTTGTGGTCACCATCAAGGACACTGGCGAGATCTATCTGCAGGAGACCCAGATCGGCGACGATGCCCTGGTGCCGCGCTTGCAGGCGATCACCGCGAACAAGCCCGACACCAAGATCTTCATCCGCGGCGACAAGAAGATCGACTACGGCCGGGTGATGCAGGTGATGGGCCTGATCAAGACCGCGGGCTTCACCCAGGTAGCCCTCGTGGTCGACATGCCGGCCGACCAGGGCCAAGGGGTCGGCACCGGCCAGAACCAGAAGCAAAAGACGAAGTAAGAGATGCGGGCCGGCGCGACCCTTTCACTGCTGCTGCATCTGGCGATCCTGCTGATGATCTTCTTCGGCCTGCCGGATCTGTTCAAGCCGGAGGAAGTGATCGAGCCGGTGGCGGTGCAGCTCGCGACCGTGGCCGACATAACCGCCCAGCCGCAGCCCGCCG
>JGI12269J14319_10005307_pt1 | contig 11475 bp, 13 predicted proteins | sample PeaSoiSIISIP2007_FD_14319 | JGI IMG/M metagenome (IMG submission 14319) | reverse complement strand
TCCGGCCGACGCCTACGCCAAGCGAGTCGGCAGCGCGGCACGTCAGTTCGAAGCGGTGCTGCTGAATTCGCTCCTGGGCTCTTTGGAACATAGCTTCTCGGCGCTTCCGGGAAAGAAGCCAGACTCGATCGCAGACAACTATCACGCCATGGGGATGCAGGCTCTGGCATCAAGTTTGGCGGCCGGCGGCGGGGTGGGAATTGCCAGCATGATTGTCCGCAACCTGCTGCATAAAAATGGTGATGGGGCGATTGGCCAAGTCCAGCCGACTAAGGTTTCGGGGCCATCGGCCGATTAGCGTAGGTAGCGAGTACGCCGGGTTGACGAGGCCAGGCAGCATAGAAATCAGAGGGAGAGACGCCGGCTGACCGATGGATTGGCCTTGGATTAAAGGTTTTTAATGCGCTGCCGATAGTTGAATTGCACAGGCAATTCCAGGCCAGGAGTGAGCAATGAGAATTGACTTAAACGCACTTATACCGGAAGCACCAGACCCGGGGCAATCGACGAAGTCTCCGCAGGCGGCGGCCTCGAACTCGAACTCAGACGGACTGACTGGAGCGGACAGCGCCCAGATCTCGCAGTATCAGGGAAGAGTTCAGGAGCTGGCTTCGCAGGTGAGCCAGCTTCCGGAAATTCGACAAGACAAAGTGGCGGCGTTGCAGCGCGCGATCCAATCGGGAAGTTATCAGGTGACGCCGGCACAGTCGGCGGAAGCCTTGCTTTCGGCGATTCAGATCCGAAGCGCCGCGTAGCTATTCCGATGCGGGAGAATGGGCATGGGGGACCTAAGTAGCGATCGTATCGAACCGGCGCCGCGGGTGACCGAGCCGCAAGGTCCACAACCTCGCGGTCAGCCCGATCCGGGATCGCGGCGTCGTCCGCCTCCGGCTCCGCACCAACCGGAACCGGAAGAAAACCCGGAAGCGCCGGTACATCAGGTAGACCGGCTGGTATGAAGGGAAACTGGTATGAGGAGAAATTAGACCGGGGCGCGCCATGGACCAAGAATTCACGCCTGTATTCGACCTTCTGAAGCGGCGTCTGGCTTTGATGCGGCAGTTGGCGGTTTCGATCGAGCAGGTTCAATCCGCGGTGGTGCACTCCGACCGCAGCGCAATCGATTGTTATAGCGCCGAGCAGCGGGGCATCTGTGAAGCGTTGCATCAGATCGAAATCGAAGCCTTGGGACGCACGCTGGATAGTCCGTTAGACGGTGCGTCTCGTGAGCGAAAAAACCGGGTGCGGTTGCCGGAGGGTGCTGTTTCTCCGCAGCTCCAGCAACGCTGGCAGGCGCTGGCGAAGGAATTGGGCGAGGTCGAGACGCGGGTCGGCCAACTGAACCGGGTGTATGGAGCATTGCTCCGGCGTGCCCAACGCACTTTGCAGATTTTCATGCGGGTGCTGGCGAACTCGGCGAATACGTACGCTCCGCCGAAATGTGCTGCGACTATCGCTCCATCGACACTGCGGGACCTGAGCCATGTCTAGCCTCTTCAGTGCACTATCGATCGCAACCGGAGCGCTGGGTGCCGAGCAGGGTGCCATGGACGCCACCACCAACAATGTGGCCAACGTCAATACTCCAGGCTATTCCCGGCTGCGGCCGGTGCTGACGGAAAGCGATCCAGTGGTGATCGGCTCGGTTACTTATGGCCAGGGAGTGACGCTCGACAAACTGGAAAGCGTGCGCGATCCCATTCTGCAGCAACGCATCGAGCAGGAAACCCAGCAGCAGGGGCAGTTGAATACGTTTGTCTCAGCTATGCAGCAGGCGCAAGTGCAATTCACCAGCAGCAGCACGGACATTGCATCGCAGATCTCAAATTTCTTCTCCAGTCTGAACCAGCTTTCGACCGATCCCGCAAATATCACGCTGCGCCAGGGTGTGCTGGCGGCTGCGGGGAACCTGGCCACTGTGTTTAACAATACCTCTGCCAGTCTCACCCAGCAGCGAGCCAGCGCGGACTTGAATGTGACTCAGGCGGTAACGCAGGTGAATCAGCTGACCGGACAGATCGCGACCTTGAACACCCAGATCAGCCAGCTGCAGGGCGTAGGCCAGGATGCCAGCGCGTTCGAAGATCAGCGCGATGTGCTGATCGGGCAGCTCTCCGGCCTGATCGATGTTTCGAGCATCAACAGCGACAATAGCTTGACCCTCACCACCGCGAACGGAACGCCGCTGGTTCTGGGCGGCCAGAGCTTCGCTCTCACCACCCAGACCAATGCCTCGGGATTTCAGGATGTTTATGGGCAAGGAGCGGACATCACTTCCCAGCTGACTTCGGGACAGCTCGGAGGCTTGATCCAGGTGCGTGACCAGACTATCCCTGGACTGATTTCAAACCTGGACACGTTGGCGTCGGGCATGGCGAACGCCTTGAACACTGCCAATGAACAAGGGTTTGATCTCAACGGCAACGCCGGAACGGCTCTTTTCACCACGCCTTCACCATCCGGGCAGGGCTACGCCGCGACTATGGCCGTACAGATCACCGACCCTTCCTTGATCGCCGCCAGCTCTGACGGCAGTCCCAACAGCAATGGCAATGTGGCCGTGCTCGCCGCGGTGCAGAACCAGAATGTGGCGGGCGGCCAAACCCCGACCGACTATTATTCGAGCATCGTCGCCAACGTGGGCAACGATGTCTCCAATGGCTCAGCGGAACTGAATGCTTCGCAGTTGGCCTTGACCCAGCTTCAGGATCAGCTGGGAAGCATCTCCGGAGTCAGCCTGGACGAAGAAGCCAGCAACATGGTGCAGTATCAGCGCGCCTATGACGCGGCGGCGAACGTCGTCACCACCATCAACGACATGCTTTATACCGTAATCAATATGGATACCTTAACTGTATGAGCTCGATACGAATCAATCCTTTTCCCATGCCCGACCTCTTGGCTGCGCTTGAGCAATTGCAGCAGCAGACAACCAACACCACGCTGGAGCTTGCGACCGGAAGCACCATCAACAAGCCGTCCGACAACCCGGGCGGCGCCGCCCAGGTCATCCGGCTCAACGAACAGAGCAGTCAGGCGGCTTCCTTTCAAAGCAGCATCGGAAGCATCAACGGCCAGTTCTCTACCGCGGATTCCACGCTCAGTTCGGTGGTCTCGTCGCTGCAGAGCGCCCTCAGTCTGGGAGTCGAAGCCGCCGGCGGAACGCTTTCCCCGGCGCAGTTGGCGGACATCGCCACCGAACTGACCAGCACCCAGTCGCAACTTCTCAGCTTGGCAAACACCTCCTACCAAGGTCAGTATATTTTTGCCGGCACTTCGACCGCGCAGCCCTTCGTGCTCGACCCGACCCAGCCGCCTGGCGTTGGCTATAAGGGCAACGCGGGAACCAACAGCGTGACCATCGGAGCTGGCTACCAGGTGCAGGTCAACCTGCCGGGTTCCCAGGTTTTCGGCCTCGGAAATGCCACCGGAGACGTATTTCAGGCGATCGGCGATCTGATCACCTCAGTGCAGAAAAATAGCGGAATCGGTGGCGCGGTGAATGAGATCGACAATGCGTTGAACTATGTGACTACGCAACGAACTTTCTACGACGACGGTCTGAATCAGACGCAAACCCAGCAAACCTACCTCAACAGTCAAAGTCTGAGTCTGAGCCAACAACTCAACACAGTGACCGCCGCGAATATCGCAACCTTGGCCAGCCAGATGGAAAGCGAGCAGACCGGGCAGACTGCGACCCTCGAAGCCATTGGCAACACTCCCCAGAAGACCCTTTTTGATTATTTGGCCTAGCCGGGAGAATGCTGCCGAAAAAAGTGCCTGGCTCCGCACGGTTTCCATTTTTGCGGGGACAAGCTAGAAATTATTCAATCGCAGTCGGTCGCGCATTTCCCCTTGAAGATCAGCTTCGATGCACCGGTCGGCTGGCTCTGGACGCCGGGAGTCAGAGACTGTTCCGGTTGGCCCGCCCCCACGCGGTTGCGGCCCTGACATGGGTTCGTGCAGTTTCAAGCCGCGACTTCTCCGCCAGGAGTCGCACGTGAACGTCTGGCAGAAGGCGCTTGAGATTTTCCAGGTTGCTGAAGTATGCGAGCGATTCTTTTTCGATCTCGGATCTGGCTTGGGAGGTTGGCGAGCGCCGCAAACATGCCGCTGCCTGCCGCAGTTGCTCGCGTACATCGGAAAAGTCCAGCGCCTTGATAGCAGAACAGTGCCTTCGTTCCGGACGGAAACGAATCAGTGCAGCGCGCAGATATTCGTTCACCTGATGCAAGATTTCGAGGTCGTCGCGCGGCGTCATCCCCGGAAGTCCATGCGCCCACGAGTGGACGCGGGCTCGGAGGCATTGTAAGGAACCGCGGGCGTGGCTGTTACTGCCGCGGCCTTGACGGACGCCCTCTCCGCCCGTTCTACCACGATCCATGCTTCCCGTACCGCCAACAAGTCCGTGATCTGCTGCGTGATTCCATNTTTGGAAGGACAGAATTGCACTTGAACCAGATCTTGACGAAGGACGTTGTAAAAGTGATCAAGATCCTTGCCAACCTTGCCTCCGTTGGCAAAGTCGAGCGACGACTGCAAGTGTCCAATGACCACAATAGCGTGGTCGATGCACTTGGTCCTCCGCTCAATGGCGTTCTGCTCGATGGCGATTGCCGCTTGCCGCAGATCCTCGATGATCTGCTCATAAAGGCGTACTACCAGTTCTACGGGGCTCGCACCCCTTACCGTGGCTTCTCGGTACGAATTTTGGACACTCATGAAACCGCAGACCTCCCGGGTTAGCTGCTTGCACCGCTCGTGCTGTTTGTGCCGTTCGAGCTTTCCCCGGAAGTCGGGGTGGTGTTAGTGTTTGTGGTCGTGCCCGTGCTCAACGTGCCGGTCCCGACCGACCCAAGCTCTGCAGTGACCTCCTGCAACAGAAACGGGTACTCTTCGAGAGAGGCGTTGACAGCGCTGAACTCGGTTTCCAGTTGTGTTTTTTGGGCTGCCGCTTGAGTCTGAAAGTTAGTTATCTCGTTCGTCAGGATCGTCTGTTCGCCTTGGTTCTCGGCAAGATCCGAGTTCAGAACGCCCGTCAATGGATCGGTCAGATTGGTGAGGTCGGCGTTCAAGTTGTCAGCGAACCCAGTGACGTTTGAATTCGAGAAGAAGTTCTGCAGCGCACCGGGATTTGTGGCGAGCACGTTGGTGAGTGAGGGGTGGGTAGGGGTCGCAACTTGGTTTACGGTCAGAGTTCCGTCACTGTTCAGGTCGATGCCGATAGCCGCCAGACTGGTCAGGCCACTGCTTACGGAAGTCGGGTCCGTAGTGGAGTAGGTAATGTCAGATCCCAGGCTGGCTTGCAAGCTGCGCAGAGCAGAGTCTCCGCCGAGCGGTCCTTCCGCATTGGTCGCGGCATTGACGGTGAACTGGGTGTTAATGTCTCCGACGAGCGTGTTGTATTCCACAACAAAATTGTTGATTGAGTTGGTGATTGCGGTTATGTCCGGACCTACCGTGACAGTTACTGGCGTGGCCGGGTCGGCGCTGGTTAGCGTCAGAGTCACATCCGGGATTGCCCCGGTCACCGTGTTGGTTGTGCTTCCGTAAGGAATTCCATCGATCGAGATGTCGGCGTTGGTTCCACCTACCGGCGGTTCAAAGGTCAGGTTCGTGGTGTTGTTGGCGACTGCCAGGGCCCCCGCACTGCCCGTCGACTGGCTATAGATTGCCAGCCGAGCGCCGTTGGCGTCAGTCACGACGGTGGCCGTGATACCCCACTTGTTCGTGGCGCTCAGAGAAGTAATGGACGCGGCAAGCGTGGTAAGCGTGTCATTGCTGCCCGCTGTGATCGGGATGTCCGCCGTCGTGCCGCCCGATCCTCCGATCTGCACCTCCAGGTCCCCGCTGGTCTGGTTTGTAGACAGAATGGAAGTGTTCGCATTCGCGATCGAGTCCGTGTACAGCGTCCCGGTGGACGCCAAGCCCTTCACCACCACGGTGTAGATACCGGCCGTGGCACCGGTCTGCGCCGCAGCCGTTACGATTGCCGACTCCGAGGAGGTGGCCGCGACTGCCGTAAGGGCTCCGTTTGTAAGTCCCTGCACCGCGCTTGCCAGATTGGACAAGTCGCTGTTGATACTGGTTTCGGCGGTCGCCTGGGTTTGCAGATTGGTCACTTCCGACTGCCAGTTGGTTGATTGACCGCTCTGCGCCGCCTGGATCTCGGACACCACCGCATTCACATCAATGCCGTTTCCATTCAAGAGACTCGAGGCGTTAAAGCTTATTCCCATGAGTTGGTCCTCCTCCGCTTCCCACTGCCCCCGTGCGCTTGCTCTCGCGCAGTTTCGCTTCCTGCTGAGATTCCTTGGAAATTCCTCGCTCAACGTTCAGTTCCTGCTGGCTCGGCACTTGCAGAATCACTTGCTTGGCGGGGTCCAGATACTGAATGATTACTTGGTTCTTACTTTCAGGATCCTGATGCAATTCGACTACATCCTGCGGCAATTCGCTGGTTAGCGGAAGATTTTCTGCTGCCGACTTTCCTGCTTTTGACAAAGTTCCCGAAACGGATTCGGCTTGTCCTTCGGCTACTCTTGTCTCAGAATGTGCTTGAAAATCAACCGGCCGCACACTCGTGCGCTCGGATGGGTCACCTCTTGCAGGCGAAATGCTTTGTACCGGTGTGATGCTCATGGTGCACTACTCCGGGTGTTGGAAAAGGAGGCGATCCCCGCCTCCTTGAAATCCCGAAACCTATGCCAACAGTTTCAGTACAAGCTGCTGTTGCTGGTTAGCCTGGGCCAGAGCGGAAATACCGGTCTGCTCCAAAATCGAGAATTGAGTTAGGTTGGCCACGGCGGTGGGAATGTCCGCTGCCGTGACGGCGTTTTCGGCGGAGGTCAGGTTTTGCACCTGGTTGTTGATGACGTTGGAAGCGCTTTGCAAGCGGTTAACAGTTGCACCGATGTTGCCGCGCAGGGCAGCAACGGCTGCTACGGCACCGTCGATGAGCGACAGTGCAGTCGTGGCGTCGGATTGAGTTAACAGGTCGTTGATCGATCCCGCCGAGCCGCCGGTCAGGACCGAACCGCCGAAGGTGTTAGCTCCCGACCCGGTCGTCGAAGTAGCGATGCTGTTGCCGGCGAGACCCTTCGTGGTTGCTGTGAATACGACCGTGGTCGGCGTTGAGGCGGCTGTGGCATTGGTGTTAGCCACCGTATTGCTTGAGTAAGTAGCCCCGGCACCGGTCCCACCGTTGACGGCATTGGCCAGGTTGGCAAGGCTGGCAGCTTCTGTGGCCGCCACTAAAACCTGGTTGGCCACGGGAGTGGTACTGAGGGCGCTTACAAAGGTGTACTGTTGTCCGCCCACCGACACGGTATCGCCCGCGGCTGCGATTGGAGCAGCTCCGGTGTTAGCGCCACCGGCGAAGTCCAGGGTGCCGAAGGACCCGACGCTTGATACTCCGGTGATGAAGTTGCCGGCCGTGCCCGGAGTATTGGCTGTGAAAGTGAGCGCGGTCCCTGAGGATGTTCCGGCCGAGACGTTGGCATTTTGCGTGGTTCCGAGTCCGTAGTCAGTTCCGGCGCCGGTCCCCTGGTTGACCGCCAGTGCCAGATTCGTCAGGCCGACAGCTTCGCTGGTGGCGACGAACTCATTCGCTGTCGGAGTGGTGCTGAGCGCGGCTACAGCTGTGTAAGTTTTGCCACCAACCGTTACCGTGCTGCCAGCGGTGCCGCCTGCAAGGTCTCCGGCGGCGCCAAAATTTGCCGCGGAAGACGAATATGCGATAGCGTTTCCGCCGACACCGTTTACAAGTGCGTCAAGAGTAATCGTGGTTCCCGTGGAACCAGTGGCTTTGAGGGCCGTATTGGCCACGGTTCCGACTCCATACGCGGTTCCCGCGCCACCAGGCGAGGCGTTAACTGCGCTTGCCAGGTTGGTCAGGGCTGCTGTCTCACTCCCGCCGAGGGCAACCTCATTGGCCGCTCCCGTGAGGGCTGTCTTGAATGTGTAGACCTGTCCGTCAAGCGTGATGGTGTCGTTGTTAACCGGAGCGGCGCCAGCAGTCAGCGTTGCCGTGGCAACAGCGGATTCGGTGAACACGCCTCCGGGTGTCAGAGTGTCAGTGGCAGCAATGGCAGCTGACCCTGCAGCTTCCGTCAGAGTGCCGGTCGCGGCGATCGCCCCACCTAGGTTCAGGTCGCTCGCCGACAGTAAACCGGTGGTCACACCAATGGTGCTGCTGCCGGTGGCACTGCCGTCTCCCAGGAATACGTTCAGAGTATTGGTAGTGAATACCTGTCCGCCGTTATAGTTGGTGGTCGAACCGATGTCGTTGATTTCTGTCTTAATGGATTGATATTCGTTGTCCAGCGCGACCCGTTGCGGGTTAGAAACCGTGCCCGTGGCTGATTCGGTGGCCAACGTAACCGCGCGGTTGAGTAGCGTGGTGACCTGAGACAGCGCGCCATCTGCGACCTGCAGTTCGCCGACGCCGCCAGTAGCGTTGCTCGCCGACTGAGTGAGAGCGGCAATATTGGCCGATAATCCGTTGGCGATTGCCAGACCTGCCGGATCGTCAGCACCGCTATTGATACGCGATCCTGAAGACAACTGCTCCAGGGTGGAGTTGAGGCTGCTGCTGGTGATGTTCAGTTGGTTTTCCGCAGCGATTGCCGCGATGTTATTCAAAATTGTAAGTGCCATTGGAATTGCTCCTTTTGGGTTGTTGGTGCACTTTGGCTGTTATTCGTTCGGTGGTTGTTCGTCTCCGTTTTCCTTGCAACCGTCGCCGCAGCAGTTTTTCCGCGGAGCTGTGTTCCACTTTTCTGATTCGGAACCTAGCTTGTCTTCAGTAGGTTCATCGGCAGCCTATGCACGTCCTTTAGGCGGGGTCGTTCCATCGGTGCCCCTACTTCTGTAACCGCGGAGTAACTTCGTGGAAGTAAGACCTTTTTGTCTTTCGGACGATGAATATAGAAGAAGGTGGGCCGTGCCCGCAGTTGGAGGCGCGTCCGCCGGGGAATGCCCATGATTCAACTGACTCGGCTCAATAACAGCCCTTTGATCGTGAATTCGGACTTGGTGAAGTTTGTCGAGCAGTCTCCGGATACGGTGATCACGCTGGTGAACGGAGAGAAGATCCTGGTGCGCGAGAAAGCCGACGAAGTCTTGACCCGCATCGTCGAATTCCGTCGTTCGGTCCTACAAGGAATCGTCGGCGTCACAACTGACATTCCCGCGCGAGCCGACGTAGTAGCGCACGGAGAAGTTGAGACCGGACCACAGGCTGAGAGGTAAGCGCCCTTGGACAAGGCCAGTTGGGGCGGTGTGGTACTCGGGATGGGCGGGATTGTAGGTGGTTTGCTGCTCGAGGGCGGTAGCCTCTCGCAGGTTGTGCAGCCCACTGCCGCGATGATCGTTTTCGGGGGCACGATCGGAGCCGTGCTCTTGCAATTTCCTCTCGGCGTCGTGCTGAGTGCAGCGAAGCGTTTGGTACAAGTCTTCTTCGAGCCAGATATCAATCCTGGGGGAAGAGTGCAGGAGTTGGTGGAATACGCCAAACGAGCCCGGCGTGAAGGGATTGTTTCGCTTGATGCCGAACTGGATCAGATACAGGATCCTTTTTTGCAAAAGTCGCTCATGTTGGCGGTGGATGGCACCGAGCCGCAGGAATTGCGGAAATTGATGGAACTCGACCTCGAGAACCAGTCCGAGTACGAAGAGAAGATTCCCCAGGTATTCGAATCCGCAGGCGGTTTTTCGCCGACCATCGGCATCATCGGCGCCGTGCTGGGCTTGATCCAGGTCATGCAACACCTGGACAAGATCGACGAAGTGGGTAAGGGCATCGCGGTTGCGTTTGTGGCCACGATTTATGGCGTCGGGGCGGCCAATCTGTTTCTGATTCCGGTCGCCGGCAAACTCAGAATTCGTATTCGGGAAGAGCAAGTGTTGCGCGAAATGACGCTGGAAGGAGTGGTCTCGATTCTGGAAGGCATGAACCCGCGAATGCTTGAAACTAAACTGTTGGGATTTCTAGTCGTCGATAAAAAGAAAAAGCCTGAGGCGGCTCTGAAGCCTGCAATGGAGCTGGCGAAATGAGCCGCAGAAAGAGGCGCACAGCCCGCCCCAGTCACGATCGCTGGCTGGTCTCATACGCGGATTTCATTACCCTGCTCTTCGCATTTTTCGTGGTGATGTACTCGACGGCGCAAGTCGACAAAAAGAAAGTCAACCGGCTTTCGACCGCCATCCAGGTGGCATTCCAACAACTCGGTGCGTATCCGACAGCTGATTTGTCGAGCACGGTACCCGTCGAACAAGTTGTTGCAATCAGCCAGACCGCGTCGGCTACCGCGCTACCAGCAAGCGAAAACGCTCCCGACCTGAGTGATCTGCGAACGGATCTGGCGCAGGCCTTGGCGCCGGAGATCTCTCGTGGCGAAGTCGCGCTGCTGAACGGTCGTGACGGCCTGGTGATCAGCTTGCGGGAAGCTGGTTTCTTTGACAGCGGTTCCGCCGGGGTTAAAGCAGGCTCCCAACCGGCCTTCAGCCGCATGGCCATGCTGCTCGGAGCCAGCCAATACATCATCCGCATCGAGGGGCATACCGACAACGTTCGCATCCACAATACGCAATACACCTCGAACTGGGAGCTTTCGACCGCTCGCTCGACCGAAATGATCCGCCTTCTCATTGTGAAGTATGGTCTTGCCCCGCAACGCCTGTCCGCGAGCGGTTACGGCGAATACCATCCCATTGCCAGCAACGGCACTGCGGCTGGCCGCGCACTCAATCGCCGGGTGGACGTGGTGGTTTTGGGCAAGCATGAACCTCAGCCTGCTCAAGACCACGGCCCGGACAGTGTCCGTTGAACGTAGTATCCGGTTCATCGCAAGAGCTTCTGGAATCAGATTCCGACATAGCAGTTTTGGTAAGCGACCCGCTCAGGGAACGCTCGTTAGTATTCAGGAGCGGACCGCCCAGCGGGCCCGACTTGTGCACCCCTATCCCTGTTGTGGACCTCCAACCCCTTCATGGTTCGAAATTTCAACCTGGCCAACCACTGCGCTGCGAACTCTCCTCAGTGCGGACGCCGCTAAGAAAGAAACGATCGCGACGCGCCCGAGTGAATGTCCCCACTCTTACCATCGGGAACTGCATCCGATATCCTCAAACATTTGGCTTAGCCTTTTCTTGCGGCTGCAAAACTTGCCGGACTTTTCGGGTCAGCGACTGCAGGGAAAATGGCTTGGGCAAATAGAACATCCCGTCTTCCTGGATCCCTTGCCTGGTAACGACATTTTCGGGATAGCCAGAGATGAAGATGACCCTCAGATACGGACAAACGCTCCGCAGATCGTTCGCAAGGTCGCGCCCATTTTGCCCGGGCAAGACGACATCGGTCAGTAACAGTCGTACGATGGCTTTGTACTCACGGAAAGTGGTCATCGCTTCTGCAGCGTTTCGAGTCTTGAACACCCGATAACCTGCGGATTCCAGAATCTCGCCGGTTGT
>JGI12269J14319_10005304_pt1 | contig 11476 bp, 10 predicted proteins | sample PeaSoiSIISIP2007_FD_14319 | JGI IMG/M metagenome (IMG submission 14319) | reverse complement strand
GGTTCCTTTTACGTTAGGTTTGGTCTGCTAACCCTATTCTAATGTATGGAATCCCCACAATTAAATGTGCTTAAAGCCGGATTTTTGCAAGAGGCTCCGTAGTTTTGGGAAGATTCATTCGCAAATTTGAAGGAATCTCCACGGAAACCGCGTTAGACTCTGTGTGAGCGATTTTTGGTCCCCCACCGCGCGCACGGAGGCGGTAGTGCAACCATCTCATGGAGAAATCACACTTTTACTCGCAAAATGGAAGGACGGCGAGCCTTCGGCATTCGAGAATCTCATGCCGCTCGTCTATCCCCATCTACGCCAGGTTGCTGCGGCCTACGTCCGCCGCGAGCGCGTTCCTGACGTTTTGCAGGCCACCGTCCTGGTCCACGAATTGTACCTGCGCCTACTGAATCAGAAAAAAGCTGACTGGGAAGACCGTCGCCACTTCTATACTTTTTCTGCGCGCGTCATGCGCTTGATTCTCATCGATCATGCCCGCGAGACCCTGGCAACCATCCGCGGCGGTGACCGCGAGCGCATCCCGCTCAGCGACGACTTAGCCTGGGTGGATATTGACAGCCCCGAGTTGCTGGACCTGAATCGCGCGCTCGACGAATTGAGCGAACTGGCTCCCCAAAAAGTGCAATTGGTCGAACTGCGCTTCTTCCTCGGCTGCACTGTTGAAGAGATCGCCACGTTACTGCAGGTTTCCAAATCCACGGTCAATCGCGAGTTGAAATTCATCAAGAGCTGGCTCTTCCGGCGCATTTCTACCGGCGTGGCGGACGAAGTAGTGAGCGTGTGAAACGTTTTCGCCTGCTTTTCCGCACTCTGATTTGAGAAACGCAGGTCTTCGGCGGGGTTCTACCCACAATGAATCAAAATACGGATTGCCTTCTATTGATCGAGGAGATCTTCCACGAGGCTCTGACTGCGCGGGAAAGCGCGCGGGAGGCGCTGATTCGCGCGCGATGCGGCGGAAATGCGGCGCTGGTCGAAGAGATCACTTCGCTCATTGAGGCCTGCGAGGCCGAGGAACAGATGACCGCAACCCGGCTCTCCGAACCGGTCGCTGCGTGCGAGGATCATCTTGCCCGCCAGCGCGTCGGAGCGTACCAGATTGATCGCCTGCTGGGACGCGGCGGCATGGGTGCCGTCTATCTGGCCCATCGTGCCGACGGCCAGTTCGACCAGCAGGTGGCTATCAAATTGATCGATCTGCCCCTGGCCACCAGCATCTTCCGCGAACGATTTCGCCAGGAACGCCAGATACTCGCCGGTTTGCAGCATCCCTATATCGCGCGCCTGATGGATGGCGGAGTAACTCCCGAAGGTGATTTGTATCTCGCCATGGAGTATGTGGATGGCCTGCCCATCCATCGTTATTGCGAGCAGAGCAAGCTCTCTGTACCGGAGAGAATGGCCCTGTTTTTGCGGGTTTGCGATGCCGTGCAGTTTGCCCATCAGAACTTTGTCGTCCATCGCGATCTGAAACCCGATAACATTCTCGTGGTCAAGGACGGCACTCCGCGACTGCTGGATTTTGGCACCGCCAAGTTACTGTCTCCGTCTCCAGGCGCACCGGGCAGCGAACTTACCCGCGAGGGCTACCTCTCCTTTACTCCGCAGTACGCCAGCCCCGAACAGGTGCTGGGAAAGCCCATTACCACCGCCTCGGACACTTACTCGCTGGGCGTCCTGTTTTATGTCCTGATGACTGGCTCACAGCCTTATGAGTTAAAGGAAGTCACCACAGCGGAGATGCTGCGCGTAGTCTGCGAGGAACCTCCACGCCGCCCCTCTCAGGTTACGGTCAATGGCGTCAAAATCGATGCCGACCTCGAAGCTATTCTCCTCAAGGCGCTGCGCAAGGAGTCGCACGAACGTTATCTTACTGCCGAGCAATTGGCCTCTGACGTTCGTGCCTATCTGGGAAAGCGTCCAGTGGCCGCGCGGCGCGGAACCTTGCGTTATCGTGCGGGTAAGTTTGTTCGCCGCAACCAACTTGCACTTGCAGGCACGGCTCTGCTGACTGTTACGCTGGCCACGGGCATTGTCGGCGTAGTTTGGCAGGCAAAAGTAGCCAATGAACAACGCCGCAAAGCCGAGGCCCGCTCCGCCGACCTGCGCGAACTCAGTAACAGCCTACTCTCCGAGTTAAATGATGCGATCAAGGAGTTACCCGGTTCCACCGGAGTACAAAAACTGCTGGTAACTCGCGTACTCGCGCATTTGGACCGCATGGCCAGGGACGCGCGGGGCGACCGGCAGACTCAGCTTGATCTGGCAACTGCCTATACCGGCCTGAGCAAGATTCAAGGCGATCCCTACAATCAGAATCTGGGTGATTCGGTCGGCGCGCTGGCCAGCATCAACCAGGCTATCTCACTAGCCTCCCCGCTGGTCACCGACCATTCCAGGGATCGCGAGGCGCTTCAGACTCTCGCCACTGCGCAGGAGGTGCGCAGCGAAATTCTCTATGGTGCCCAGCGATTGCCGGAGGCAATCAGTGATACGCGGGCAGCCATTCGTACCTATGACCGCCTGATCTCGACCCAGGAAGTAACTGCTTTTCAGGTGTGCGAGGCCGCTGATTCCTATAACGAGTTAGGGGATGAATTCGGCACGGCCGGCTCCGCAAGCCTTCGAAATATTCCGGCGGCGCTTGATGCGTATCGTAAAGATCTCGATCTCTTTCACCGCGCTTTGACCATGGACCCCAATTTGACCATTGCCAAACGTTCACTCGGCATTGGGCAGATGAAGATCGGCGACCTCGAACAAGAGAGCGATCCAGCGCAGGCGCTGAAGGACTACCGGATTGCTTGGCAGAATATTGAAGCTCTACCCGCTGCGGAATTGGCCAATCTCAGAACTGTGCGTTTGCGCAGCTTGTTACTGGGCAGATTAGCCTCAACCCTGGTTGAATTGGGAGATTACTCCGCCGCGAATAAGCTCTTCGATGAGGCACTGCGGACCATGCGACGGCTCTCGGCAGCCGATCCGCAGGATATGCGCTCGCTCACCGACCTGCAATTGCTGCTACAGCGCCAGGCAACCGGTTATGAGGATGCGGCCGATCCCGCATTGGCGATTACAACGGACGGCCGCCGTCAGAATCTTTCCGCAGCGGAGAAGTTATTAACAGAGTTATTGCCAGCCACAGAGAAGGTGCTGAAAATGTTTCCGGGCAATGAGGACTGGAGGCAATCGCAGGCTGAGGGACAAGTGCGTCTGGGCAGTTTTCGGACCATCCTGCAGATCAATGCGAACTCCGCAACGCTTTTGTCGAAAAGCGGCATTGCTACCCTCAAGGAGTTAGCAGACAAAACTCAAGCTTCCCCCGATGCTCTCAACCAGGCCGCCAATGCCTTGTTGAAAGCCCAACCGGAAACACTTCGAGACGCGCCAACCGCGCTCCGGTTCGCGTTGCGCGCTGTAACTCTCAGCAATCGCCAGACACCAACGCTCCTGCTCACCTTGGCGCAGGCCTATCGGGCGACAGGGCAGCTAGAAAACAGCCGCGCAACCGCCAAAGAAGGACTCGCCCTGCTGGCTCCCGTGTCGCCTGGAGGGGTAAGGCCGCGCCTACGCAAACTGCTTGAATTGCAGACGCGCGAGAAACCCTAGAAACAGACGTGGACCAGGAGGTCCACGTTACAGCCGACAGGGAGGTCGGCGCTACAGTTTCATGCGCGGTGGGTCGGTAAGACCGGTGGGGGACTAAAGAGTAAGTTACTGTGGATTTGTAAATTCCATGCGTAGTTACTGCAGGACCACCAGTGGCGCGGGTTCTGCTTCCGCTGGAGTCCAACGCGCACTGAGTCGCGTTGCAGAATTCTGCACCAGGCTGCGCGTATATCTGCCGCCCGGCCCTTCGCCTACGCGACGGCCCAGGCGGTCAATGCGCCCGCGCAGGCATTGGTTGCACTGCGTCGCATCCTCATCTACGCAGGCTTTGCCGGGGTAAATCTCATACATTTGCCGGTACGGTGCGGGAGTCAGAATCGGCATGAAGACATTGCCGCCGCTTTCCAGCCCGTGCTCGCGACCATCGACGGTATTGATCGTGGCCAGCGCCGTGGTTGCCGGCAGATTGGCCTCCGGGCAAACGATGCGGGTCAGCGCAACCGTCTTCAGCACCATCCATTCGTTGCTGGGAACCTGCTCCGCACCAGCATTTGGCGCATCCTTCGCACCCAAAGGAGTATCAGGATGAGCCAGGAACGGGCCGATCCCAACCATATCCAGATCTAACTCCGCAAATAACTCAATATCGCGGGCCAGCATCTCATAGGTCTGCCCTGGAATGCCAGCCATGACGCCGCTTCCGATCTCATAGCCCATCGCGCGCATCAAGCGCAACTGGCCGATGCGATCACTGGGCGCGGAGCCACGCAGCGGGTGAATCGCCGCGTACAGCGCGGGATCGGAGGTCTCGAAGCGCAGCAGATAACGGTCCGCACCAGCCTCGCGCCAAATCTTCAACTCATCGGGAAGCCGTTCGCCCAGACTTAGGGTTACAGCCAGCGGTGTTTCACTCTTGATGGCGCGAATCACCTCGGCCAGCCACTCCGCGCCAATGCCGAAATCCTCGCCCGCCTGCATCACAACCGACCCAAAGCCCAACAGCACCGCCTGATGCGCGCAGGCCAGAATCTCCTCACGGTTCATGCGATAACGCGGCACCGCATGAGCCGCGCGCAGTCCGCAGTAATGACATTGGCGTACGCAGTAACTGGAGATTTCAATCAGCCCGCGCAAATGGACTTCGTCGCCCACATTCTGCCGACGGACCTTGTCGGCCCGCACGAACAACTGCTCCAGCCGGGCCGGATCGGTCTCGCGCAGCCACGCGAGGATTTCTTCATGAGTTAGTTGGGCCATTCAATTGAATCCAGTTCTGTTTTCTTCAGCATCATGATGCTCGCAGATCACTGTTCGAGACAGCCTCAGTGATCTGCCCCACCGCAGGTGGTTACACAAAAACGTCGCGCTTGCCGGAACGAACCGCATCCATCATGGGAGTAGCGATCTTCTTCTGTTTGTCATCCATCCCTTCGATGTGATGCAGAATATGCGCTTCGCCTGCCTGTTTCGTCTCCGCACTGGCATAGTCTTCCAGATACTCCACAAACGTAGTCAGAGCATTTGGCTCACAGTGGTACTTGATCGCCCCCGGCTTGGCCACGTCCATGAAATCCGTACCGGTACGTCCGGAACGATAACATGCCGTACAGAAAGATGGCGTGAATCCCATCTCCGCGATCTCGCGCACCACGGCGTCCAGCGGCCGCGTATCGCCCACCGCAAACTGACTGCTCTTGAAGTCTCCCTGCGCAAGTTCGTAACCACCTGGGTCGGTGCGGCTGCCCGCCGAAGTCTGCGAAATACCAATCTGGAAGCTCTTGTGGCGCACGGCGGCCGACTCGCGCGTGGACATGATCATGCCCGTATAGGGCACCGTGAGGCGCAGAATCGCGATCAGTTTCAAGAAGTCTTCGTCGCTAACCTTCCACGGCGTGGTTGCCGTAAAATCCGTTCCCGACGCCGGTTCCAGACGCGGCACACTGATGGTGTGCGGTCCGCATCCGAATTTCTTTTCCAGATGATGAATGTGCTGTAACATTGCCAGTAACTCGAAGCGCCAATCGTAGATACCGAACAGCGGGCCAATGCCCACATCGTCAATGCCCGCTTCCATGGCGCGATCCATCACCGTGGCGCGCCAGTCGAAGTCGGCCTTCTTGCCCCGCTTGTGAACCTGCGCATACGTGCCGCGGTGGTAGGTCTCCTGGAAGCACTGATACGTCCCAATGTCCGTGGCCTTCAGGTCACGGAAGTCCGCCACGGAAAGCGGCGCAACGTTGATGTTGACGCGGCGAATTTCGCCGTTGCCGCTGTGCGTGGCATAGACAGTTTCAACGGCGTCATACACATACTTCAGCGAGTTATGGTCCGGGTAAGACTCACCGGCAACCATGAGAATGCGCTTGTGCCCCTGCTCGATAATCACCTTGGTTTCGGCTGCAATCTGCTCCTGTGAAAGCACAATGCGATGCAATTCCTTATTGCTGGCCCGGTAGGCGCAGTAACTGCACTCATTGGCGCAGCGATTGCTGATATACAGCGGCGCGAACATCACCAGCCGCGATCCGTAAATCTCTTCCTTCAGCGCCCGCGCCGTGGCGAACAGCTCCTCAGTTAGCTCTGGATCCTTCAGCGCGATCAGCGTGGCCGTCTCGTCAAAATCCAGCCCTTGCATGGCCTTGGCTTTTTCCAGAATCGCGCGCACCCGCGCCGGTTCCGGCTGCTTGGTATCCTGCAAGCAGTCAAAGATCACCTGTTCATTCACATATGTGGCTTGTTCAGCGACTTCGGGCATTGAATCTCCTCCGGCGTCCGAATGGTTGCGAGCATAACTGCCGACATTGCGTCGGCCCATTCACGCCAATGCTGGCCGCTCGATGAAATTCCTGGGGAAACGAGCGGCTACAGTTGCAAAACTAAACCCGCAGGAACGATTGACGCGGTGATCCAAATCACATTCCAACGCCAGCCGACCGCGCCTGCGGCCAACGTCTCAACAGCTAAAACTTCTCCCAATGAAGAACCTCAGCCAACGCGCGCTTGGCCACCACCGGCGATTCGGCCGGATAGCCAAAGGAGACAATCGCGATGAGCTTGCGATCCTCGGGCGCTCCAAAGGCCTTGGCCACCACCGGTGCATAAGGCAGCGGCGAGCCGGCCACCCAGCAGGAACCCAGCCCATGCGCCTGCGCGGCAATCAGCATATTCTCCGTGGCGGCGCAGCAATCTTCCACAGCGTAGTTCGTGGCGCGGGCCAGCACCAGCACGGCGAAAGCCGCGTTGCCAATGAACTCCGCGTGCCCCAGCATCGGCGGAATCGACCGCAACGCCTCTCTGCCGGTCACCACGATAAAATCCCACGGTTGATCGTTCATCGCCGTCGGTGCCAGTCGCGCGCAGTCGATAATCTCTTCCAGAATGGCGCTATCGACGGGCTTCTGCGCATAAGTGCGGATGCTGCGGCGAGATTTCAGGGCCTGAATGGCGTTCATGCGTACTCCTTGAGTGCAAATGAAGCGTGTTGGCAGAACTGCGCCTCGTGAGGCTTCATCTCGCATTGCGAGAAAATGTTCCACCCTTACATCTTTATGCTAATCCCTCGGCATGGGCCGTGCTGCGACTTTGGTCACATCAAAAGTTTGGCCGTTCCAGCACCATGGATGGACAATAAGGGATGCAAGAGAGTGGAGAGAAGAGATTGACCCAGCCTCAGCGCACAGAACACGATTCCCTCGGCGAGCGCTCTCTGCCCGCGCAGGCCCTCTACGGCATTCACACCGCGCGGGCGCTTGAGAATTTTCCGCTGGCTGGTCGCTCGGTGCACGTGGCGCTGGGCCGCGCCTTTGGCAATGTAAAGCTGGCCTGCGCGCAGACCAACCGCGCGCTAGGCGCATGGGCAAACGATGCCGCCAAGGCTGACGCCATCGAGCGCGCCTGCCGCGAGTTGAGTGATGGCCTGCTCGATGCCCACATCGTCGTCGATACCTTGCAAGGGGGCGCGGGCACCAGCACCAATTTGAATGTGAATGAGGTGCTGGCCAATCGCGCGTTGCAGATCCTCGACGAGCCATTGGGAAACTACAAAAGAGTTTCGCCTCTGGACGATATCAACCTCCATCAGTCCACCAACGATACCTACCCGACCGCTCTGAAGCTGGCCGCGATTCGCCTGCTTCATGTGCTGGAGCAAAAAGTGGTGGCCTTGCAGGAGTCCTTCCAGCAGGCCGAAAAGAAGTTTGCGCACGTGGTTAAAGTTGGGCGCACACAGTATCAGGACGCCGTACTGACCACGCTGGGCCGCGAGATGAGTGCCTATGCCGAGGCCATCAACCGCGACCGCTGGCGCATCTATAAATGCGAGGAGCGCCTGCGCGTGGTCAACCTGGGTGGCACAGCCATCGGCACCGGGCTGGCCGCGCCGCGCGAGTTCATCTTCCAGGTCGTCGAGCAGTTGCGCGCGCTGACCGGCATCGGTTTCGCGCGCGCCGAAAATCTGGTCGAGGCCACGCAGAATGCCGATGTCTTCACCGAGGTCTCCGGCATCCTCAAGGCGCACGCGGTCTCGCTGATCAAAATTTGCACGGACCTACGCTTGCTTTCCTCCGGTCCTGACGCGGGTTTCGGAGAGATTCGGCTGCCCGCGCGCCAGGCCGGTTCGTCCATCATGCCCGGCAAGGTGAACCCCGTCATTCCCGAAGCCGCCACACAAGCCGCCATGCTGGTGATGGGCAACGATCAGGTGATCGCCGCTGCTTGCGCCGCTGGATCACTGGAACTGAATGCCTTTCTGCCGCTGATCGCGCATTGCCTGCTGGAAGATCTGGACCTGCTGGCCCGCGCCGACGACCTGCTACGGAAGCATTGCATCGACGGCATCGAAGCCGATGAAGCCCGTTGCCGCGCTCACGTGGAGAACTCCACCGCTGCGGCCACTGCGTTGGTTCCAGCCCTCGGCTATGAACGCGCCGGCGAGGCTGCGCGTATTGCAAAGACAGAAGGCAAGGCACTTCGTGCCGTGGTCGTTGCAATGGGTTGGATGAGTGAAGCAGAGTTTGACGAAGCGATCAGCCCAGAGGCGGTTTGCCGCCTCGGGTCGCCGCGCAGCAAATCTTCGGCATGCAACTGAGAAACCTTGGTGAGTATTGCAAAAAAGGTATAATACGAGAACGCGATGGTCCGTTGAATTCTTGAATGACGAGATTGAGGCTGAGCTTGATGCGTTTCCGATCGATATTCGCGCCAGCTTTCAGCGCGTTGTCGAGTTGATTCAGGCGCACGGATTGGAACGGGTCCGAGAACCCTATGTGAAGCATCTGGAGGGACCTCTCTGGAAGATGCATTTGAAAGGCCGCAGCGGGATTGCTCGTGCGGTTTATGTTACTGCCATCGGTATGCGCATCGTTATCGTACATATCTTTGAAAAGAAGACGCAGCGCACCCCACGCCACGAAATTTTGACGGCACGGAAGCGGGCCAAGGAGGTTTAAGAATGAGAAATTTTATCCCGGTCGAAAAATCATTTGAGCGTAGGAAGCATGATCCTCAATTCGTTGTGGCTTATGACGCATTAGAGGAGGAGTTTGCTCTGGCTTCGGCACTGGTCGAGGCAAGGGCCAGCGCGGATATGACACAGGAAGAGGTCGCCAAGGCCATGGGAACCACGCAAGCAGTTGTGGCCCGGCTGGAGAGCGGCAAGGTTCGACCATCAACGCGCACCCTTGAACGGTTTGCCAAAGCCACACGTACTCGACTGCGCATCAGCTTTACCCATGAAACCGTGAGCCAGGAAGCTCCCCGCTGACTTCCACCTGTTTTGACGAAGCCATCAGTCCTGAGTCCGTTTGCCGCCTTGGTTCGCCACGCAGCAAGCAATAAGTTCCGTGGATCACAGGCCTGAATGCACGTGCGGCATTTATGCTGGAGGCACACTTGAAGCGGCACCTGAAAGGATTGAATCATCAATGCTGGATGTTCATGCGCCCCATAAGCCTCTGCACGGAGTTTGGGAGTTCTTTCTTCATCTGTTCACCATCTCCATTGGGCTTCTGATCGCCACGCAGATTGAAAGTTGCGTCGAGCGGCATCATCATGCGCATGAAACTGGAGAAGCCAGCGGCACTCTCAAGGGCAAGGAAGCCGTCGGCTGTTACTGGCGCAAAGGTCTAGCGTTGTTTCCCGATTTGCACTTCGATTGGATCGCAACTACAGTCGGAATCAACAGCATCGCCATTCACTTCCAGGGTGCGGGCGGGCGGCTGGTCATCGAGGTCTTCCACTGTGGCCCGGACGGAAAAGTGCTGCGCGCGTTCGCGCATTACGCTTGATTTTTTCAAAGGAGTTGCATCGAATGAGCACCACCCCCAAAGGCCTTCGTCTCCACATCGGCTTTTTTGGCCGCCGCAATGTGGGCAAGTCGAGTTTGTTGAACGCCATCACGCACCAGCAGGTCTCGATTGTCTCTGCGGTAGCGGGTACCACCACTGATCCGGTCGAGAAGCCGATGGAACTGCTTCCTTTGGGGCCGGTGCTGTTCATCGATACTGCCGGCATTGACGAGGAAGGCGGTCTCGGTGCCTTGCGCGTGGAAAAAACGCGGCAGGCGCTGGAACGCACGGAGATCGCCGTGCTGGTGGCTGAACCAGGCGAGTGGGGCGCGTTTGAAGAAGGGCTGCTTGCCGACTTTGTTGCACAAAAAATTCCTACGGTCGTAGTCTTCAACAAGAGCGATGCCGCCGCGCCCCCAACTGAACTCATTGAGCGGCTGCGCGCGGAGAAATTGCGGGTGGTGCTGGCTTCAGCCGTAACCGGGCAAGGGATCGGCGATCTGCGCGAAGCGCTGCTGGAACTCGCGCCGCCCGACTTCATCGATTCGCCAGCCATTGTTGGCGATCTGGTGGGCGCGGGAGAACTGGCGATTCTGGTTGTGCCCATCGACAAGGAAGCGCCCAAGGGCCGCCTGATTCTGCCCCAGGTGCAGACCATTCGCGATCTGCTGGATACGGATGCGATGTGCATGGTGGTCAAAGAGCGCGAACTGCGCTCCGCGCTTGACCGCCTGAAGACTCCGCCCAAGCTGGTGGTCACAGACTCGCAGGCCTTCTTGAAAGTGGCAGCCGATACGCCGCCAGAGATCCCGCTGACCAGCTTCTCGATCCTGATGGCGCGCTTCAAGGGCGATCTGACGGCGCAGACCGAGGGCGCGCTGGCCGTGGAAAAGCTGCGCTCCGGCGACCGTGTGCTCATCGCCGAAGCTTGCACGCATCATCCCATCGGCGAAGATATTGGACGGGTCAAGATTCCCCGCTGGCTGACGCAATATACGGGCGTGAAGTTGGACTTTGTGCCCATGCAGGGCCGCGACTTCCCTGCCAACCTCGGCGAATACAAGCTGGTGATTCACTGCGGAGCCTGCATGTGGAATCGCCGCCAAATGCTGAGCCGCATCCTGCAATGCCAGCAGGCTGGCGTTCCCATCACCAATTACGGCCTCACCATTGCTTACAGCTTGGGCATCTTCGCGCGTGCATTGGAGCCGTTTCCCGCAGCTCTGGCGCGTTACCGAGCACTCTCCAGCCGCAGTTGAAGAACGGCAAGAATTTCGATCGAGTTCTGGAGCCTCTTGCAAAACGCCATGGAAATTGACTTCGCATGGCGTTTTTACGACCACAAATCTGGCAAAAAAGGGCGATTTTGAGGTCAAAATCGGGTTTTTGGGGCTAAAAAACGGCCAAAAACAGGCATCTCTGTTTACTTTTCAGTAACGATGTAAAATTTACAAGTAGTTGATTAATTGCTAGTTAGATGATTTTTCGAGGGGCGGAATGCGATTTCCACAGGGGGAGGGGGTGGGGGTACGGTGAAATCCAGGTTGGATTGGGTTCTACGGAGGGATTCC
>JGI12269J14319_10005303_pt1 | contig 11477 bp, 11 predicted proteins | sample PeaSoiSIISIP2007_FD_14319 | JGI IMG/M metagenome (IMG submission 14319) | reverse complement strand
GAAGACCACCAGCACGTCCCCGGCGGTCTTGGGCGACACCGCCAGGGTGGTGAGCCCCGACCCCTGCGCCGAGGCCAAGGTGCCCACCGCCGTGATGGTGGGCGGGCTGGCCGCGGAGGTGGAACTCACCGCGCAGCTGACGGCGACGGACATGATCGCCATAGCCAGCGCGGGACGAACCAATCCTCCGCGCGACAGCGAGCGTCTGGTCTGCACGAGGGTCACGCGGTGCTTGAAAACCGGGTGCTACTGCCCGGGGATGGGCTCAGCGGCAGCCCGATCGACGAGACCTTCTGCACGAAGGACGTGTGGATGGAGATGTCAGAGAAGCTCGACTCGTGCATCGCTGCGTCTCAATCCTGGGATTCGAAGGCGCCAATGTCCCTTGCCGGCCCGATTGTGCAGAACAACAATCACCACTTGCCCAACTCCTGCCCAACATGGCCTCAATGAGCGCGCATCGCACGCCTCTGAGTGGTCCAAGGACGGAGCGATACCGGCCTACGGATGAGAAGTTCGTCACCCACAGGGTTTTCTCCACGTCTCGGTGTCTTCGGCGAGGACGAGATGGCGGCGGTCTCCGCTGAGATGGACCGCGTCGCTCCCACGTGCGCTCGGGCGACGCTTCGACGCCCTGGTCTCTCTCGGCGGGCAGCATCGACTTCGACCTGCGTTGACGAATCCCTGGTGAGACCCTCAGGACCTCGGGTCCATGCGACATGAGGCAGAGCAGCAGCGATGGGCAAGGAACTGCGTCAATGCCGATTGAGCTCCGGCTCCGCATCGAACCGGCCCTCGACCGGGTTGACTTGGCCTACCCATCTCCCGAGCGAGGCGCTCGGAGCCAAAGGGAAGATCAACGCCAGGCGGCTATCTTCCGGAGGGTGCGTACCCGCTCTGTCCTTGATTCTGCATTTGGTCCGCTCTTCTGGACCGATCACCGTGTGTAAGGGCTGCTAGACGTGCTTGCCGTAGGTTCTCTGTCGGCCCTTCATTTGGACGAATCATGACGGGCGCGTCGGGTTCGGTCACCGTGGGCATCGACATCGGGACGACGGCGGTGAAGGCCGTCGCCGCCGACGAGACCGGCGCTGTCCTGGCCCGTGCCCGCGTCCCGCACCGCCTGATGACCCCGGCCCCGGACCAGCTCGAACACGACGCGGGCCAGGCGTGGCGCCGTGGTCCGATGCGCGCCCTCGCACAGGTGTCCGAGGGGATCACCGACCTGGCCGGGGTGTGTGTCACCAGCATGGTGCCGTCGCTCGCGGCGGTGGACGGCCGAGGGATCCCCCGGTCTCCGGGCCTCCTCTACGGCGACGCCCGCGGTCGGGAAGTGCCCGGGACCCAGGCCGGGGCCGAGCCCGCCCCCGGGGACTTGGAGGCGGCCATGCCCGATGCCGGGGGATTCGTGCGATGGGCCGTGCGCACCGTTCCCGGCGCCCGCGGCTACTGGCCCGCCCAGGCCGTCGCCAACTACGCGCTGGGACGCGTCCCCGCCATCGACACGGGCACCGCCATCTGCATGAGTTCGATGCGGAAGGGGACGGGGTGGAACCTTGAGGTATTGGCCGATATCGGTGTGACGGAGAAGCAGCTCCCCCTCGTCGTCAACATGGGAGAGGCGGCGGGGACGGTGTCGGGCACCGATGCCGTGCTCGCGGCGGGGACGGTCGACGCGCTGTGCGATCAGATCGTCTCGGGGGCGACCCAGGCCGGGGACGTCCTCGTGATCTTCGGGGCCACGCTCATCGTGTGGGCCGTGGTCGACGACTGGGTCGAGGCGCCCGGGCTGTGGACGCTACCCCACACCGTGGCCGGCAAGGTCCTCGTCGGCGGGCCGAGCAACGCCGGTGCCCTCTTCGTGGACTGGGCCCGGGCCATGTTGCACGGTGCCGCGCGCCGCCCGGCGCACCCGCCGGCGACCGCCGGGGAAGGACAACGCCGGGGCGACCCCGGGCGCGTGCCGGTGTGGACGCCGTACCTGCGTGGTGAGCGCGCCCCGTACCACGACACCACCCTGCGGGCGGGTCTGCACGACCTCGATCTGACCCACGACGCGGCGGCGGTGGAGCGTGCCGCCTACGAAGCGAGCGGATTCGTCATCCGTCACATGCTCGACCGGGCCGGCGTCGTGGCCCGGCGCATCGTGGCCAGCGGAGGCGGCACCCACGTCGTGCCGTGGATGCAGGGCGTCGCCGATGCCACCGGCCTGCCCGTCGACACCGTGGGCGTGCCTGAGGGCTCCGCCCTGGGCGCGGCATACATCGCGCGGTGGACGGCCGGGCTCGAGTCGTCGCTCGACGGTGCCCAGCAATGGGCCCGCGTGGGACGGCGCGTCGAGCCCGAGGCGCGTTGGGCCGCCGCCGCCTCCGAGCGCTACGCGCGGTTCCTCGCGTTCAGCCCGCACACCTGACCCGTACACCTGACCCGCACGAAACGAGTCACGCCCCGCCTGGGCGTCGCCGCGACGCTCTGTCATGCTGGGGCACGGAGGTGAAGCGGTGAGCCCCAAGGCACAAGAGCACGACGATTCCGGTCCCGGCGACGGCGACGACTGGGTGTTTCCCTTCGAAGCCGAGTTGCATGCCTTCGCGCCCGGCTTGCACGAGGCCCAGAACGCCTGGTTGGCGCAGATCGACTCGCTGCGGGCGCCCGACCGCAAGACGCATGAGCTCATCCGCATGGTGTGCACGGTCATCCTGCGTAACCCGCCCGGGGTCCAACGCCACGCCATGCTGGCGGCTGAAGTGGGCGCCACGTGGGAGGAGATCGCCGGCAGCATCGTGTTGACCGAGCCCGCCTTCGGGCTGCTACGGGTGGTCGAAGCCCTCCCCTGGGCCCGCCGCGGTTGGGAACGCGGGCATGCCGCCGTCGACGATGAAGGGTCGACCTCCAGACCTTCGGCCTAACGCCGGGGCATCTCGTTCGCCCCTGTGTCGTCCCGGCCGTCGGTCGACAACACGTGGGCAGGAGGAGGGCCGCCGCCGAACAGCGCCCGGTGCACCATGGTCGTGAGCGTGTCGAGTGCCGCCGCGTCGACCGGCTCGCCGGCGAATTGCCGGAGCTGATGGAAGCGGTCGACCATCGCCACCACGGCCTCCGATGCGGCGTTGGCGTCGATGCCGGGGTGCGGCCCGGCTCCTTCGATGCGCGCCGCCAGTGCCCGGGCCACGCCTCCGGCGGCGACGTGGGCCTGGGCGCTCAGCTCGGTGTCGCTCATCACCAGGTCCGTCCACGCCCGCAGGACGGGGGCATACCGCTGCCAGGCTTGCGAGAAGCGTTCCATCCAGGCGCGCAGCTCCTGCCATCCCTCTGCGTCGGGTCCCACCGGTCCCAGCGCGTCGTCGAGCGCGGCGACCACGTCGCCCGCTTCCCCCACGAGGGCACGCAGGAGGTCCTCCTTATTGGAGAAGTACAGGTAGAACGTGCCGTGGGAGGTGCGTGCCACCTTGACGATGTCATCGACACGAGCGGCGTGGTATCCGCGGCGGGCGAAGACCACCATGGCGGCATCCAGCAGCTTGCGCATGGTCTTGCGACCCTGGGTGCGAAGGGCACGCTTGCTGGCAGGCTTCCCGGCCGCGATCCCGGGCCTGGCGCCGCGCGCCACTTCCCGCTTGCCGTTCGTACCGCTCTTCGCGCCTTGGGCGCTCACCGGGCTGGGCCCCGCCGGGGCGCTCGGCGTGGTCGCCGGTCCCATGCTTGGGGCATCGTAGTCATCAACCCGATGCGGATGGCTCGAAAGCGACCTTGATGGCGCCGCTCGTGTCCTGGCGGGCGATGGCCGCCAGGGCATCCCACCACCGCTCGAGCGGGAATCGGTGCGTCAGCATGCCACTCAGGTCGACCCGCCCCGACACCGTCATATCGAGGTAGTGGGCGATGGCGTGCTTGCGCACGCCCTCCACCTCCTCGATGCCGAAGGCGTTGGACCCGGCGATGGTGAGCTCCTTGAAGTAGACCGGCGTCCACTCCCACCGGCCCGGGGTGTGAACGCCGCTCTGGACCAGGGTGCCTCGCTCGGCGAGCACCCGCACCCCGACCTCGAGGGTCTCGGGTCGGGCCACGGTGTCGTAGACGACGTCGATCCCGCCGGGGTGGGCCACGGGCAGCCCGGCGAAGGGCTTGTGCAGCTCTCCGCCGGACCACGCCGCCAGCTCCTCTACGAGCGCCAGGCGCGGCTCGTGGGCGAGCACCTTGGTGGCACCGAGCCGGGTGGCGAACTCGGCCTGAGCCGGAAAGCGGGCGACCACGGCCACCTCGACGTCGGGATACAGGGCCCGCAACGCGGCCACGCTGCTGACCCCGAGCGCGCCGGCGCCGTAGACGAGGGCCTTTCCTCCCGCGGGCGGCGGATGGTGCAGGATGGCGTGCATCGACACCGCGAACGGATCGGCCAGCACCGCCAGGGTGTCGGGCACCTCCGGTGGGACCTGGATCAGCATGGAGTCGTGTGCGGCCAGGAGGTCCGCCCACGCGCCGGGCGCGTCGGTGGTCACCCCGACGTGGACACCGGGGCCCAGCGCGCCGCGTGTGAAGCTCCAACACAGGTTCAAGTCGCCCGCCCGGCACGGGGGGCACAGCGGCTCAACGCCCCGGGGCGCGCACGTGAGCCACGGGTTGAGCACGACGCGGTCCCCCACCTCCACTCCCTGGGCCTCGGGCCCGAGCTCCACCACCTCGGCCACGACTTCGTGTCCGGGAACGTGGGGAAGCGACGAGAAGGCGGACATGGGGTTGTCGATGTCCCCCTCGCCGAAATCGCCGAGCACGAGCTTGGCGTCGGATCCGCAGATGCCCGACAGGATCGGCCTCGTCACGACCCAGTCGGGGCGCAGGGGTCGGGCGTCGTCGACGATATGGAGGCCGAAGGGGAGCGATGCCAGCATGCGCTCGAGGTCGTCGGTGGGTTGGGGCCTCGGCTCGTCCGGCGCGGGCGGGGTGCCGAACACGAGGGCCCTCATCCGATGCACTCCGTGTCGGGCCTGGCCGCCCAGCCCGGCGCTTTCTTCGCCATCCCAGTCGCGGCCGGTTTCGCCGCCACCTTCGTCGCACGCCTCGGTCCGATATTCGTCATCAATCGCTCCCTGTTCCCCTCGATCCTGTTTCGTTGATGCCCGGCTGCCTCATGCCCGGTTCCCTCATGTCCGGTCCCTCACGCGGGAACGACGCCGCGCACCACCGGGCCCTCACACGATGCCCTTGGCCTGCAGCTCCTCGAGCTCGGACGGCTCCAGGCCGACCAGGTCGCACCACACCTCGCGGTTGTGTGCGCCCAGCTCCGGTGCTCCGGTGGGAAGGGGCTGTTGCTCGCCCACCAGCCTCGGGTACGGCGCCTGCTGTCGCAGCGGTCCGAGCACGGGGTCGTCCACGCCGACGAGATCTCGGCGGGCGGCGAAATGGGGGTCGAGGGCGATGTCGCGCGCACTGTAGGCGGTGGCCACAGGGACGTCGTGGGCGATGCAGGCCCGTTCCACGTCGACCGCGCTCTGGCTCATGGTCCACTCGGCCACCAGCGCGTTGATGGCGTCACCGTTGCGGGCACGATCGGCGAGAGTGGCGAAGCGAGGGTCCTCGAGAAGATCGAGACGGCCCATGGCGCGACACAGGCGCCCGAAGTTGGCGTCACCACTTGCAACCACGCAGACATAATTCCCGTCGGCGGTGGGGTAATTGTCGAGGGGCGCAGAGTTCGACAGCCTGTTGCCCTCGCGACCGCGCACCGTGCCGAGGCGGTCGTAGGCCGGGATGGTCCACTCCAAGATGCGCAGCACCGAACCGTATAGGGACGCGTCGACGACCGCCCCCCGCCGCGGTTGTGAGTCGCGGCCGGTGTCCCGCCGGTACAGCGCGGCCAAGGCCGCCTCGGCGGCGAACACACCGGTGAGGTAGTCGGCCACGGTGACCCCCGGGCGCACCGGGGGCCGGTCCGGCTCGCCGGTCAGGTTCAGCAGGCCGCCGTAGGCCACGCCCAGCCGGTCGAGCCCCGGTCGTGCCGAGTACGGGCCGTCCTGGCCGAAGGCACTGATACGCACGAACACCAGGCCGGGGTCGAGCTGGTCGGGCCCCAATCCCCACGCCTCCATGGTCCCGGGCCGGAAGTTCTCGCACACGACGTCCGCGCTCGACGCCAGGCGCCGGAAGAGGTCCTGACCCTCGGGCTTGCGGAGGTCGCAGGTCGCGCTCTTGCGGCCGCGGCCCTCCACGGCCCAGAACAGCGAGTAGCCGTCGACGAAGGGTCCGATGCCCCGCATGAAATCACCGGTCCCGGGTTGTTCCACCTTGACGACCTCCGCACCCCATTCGCCCAGCAGTCCCGCGCAGAACGGGGCGCCGATCCTGGTGCCGACGTCGATCACCCGGAGGCCGTCGAGGGGGCCCGGCACGTCGCGGCGTCAGTCCTTCTGGGTGGGTACGGCCGGCGCATCCGGCACCTCCGGCACCTCCGGGGCATCGCCCCGATCACGGGCCGCGAAGACTTCTTTCATCGAGCCCATCTGCTTGCGTTGCTCCAGGGCCGACAGGGCGGTAGCGGTGTTGTGGGCCCACTGGTGGGCCATGAAGTGGTAACGCCACGATGCCCCCTTGCCCATGAGCTCCCCGACGTGGTTGATCGAGTCCTTGACCACTTGGGCGGTGACAGGAGGTACCAGGGCGACGCGCTGAGCCAGCTCCAAGGTGCGGGCCATGAGCTCGGCGCGTGGCACGACCTTGTTCACCAGACCGAGCCGTTCCGCCTCGGTTGCATCGAGCTCCTCGGCGGCGAGGAGGAACTCCTTGGCCTTGCGGATGCCGAGCTCCCACGGTTCGACCAAGAGCTCGACCCCGGCCCCCGTCATGCGCAGGACGGGGTTGGAGAACGACGCATCGTCAGCAGCAACGATGAGGTCGCACATGCACGCCAGCATGAGGCCGGCGGCGACGCACTTGCCCTGGACAGCGGCGATGGTGGGCTTGCGGAAGTCGTGGATCCGGCGACACCGGTCCACGTACATGATCTGCTCGTGTCGGAACTTGCCCTCCGGGGTCTCGCGCATGGCGACCCAGGCGTCTTTTTTTTTTTTTCCCCGCACCGGCCAGGATCACGACGCGCACGTCATCGTCGGCGTCGGCGCGGTCGAAGCATGCATCGAGCTCGTCGATCAACGCGCTGCTCTGGGCGTTGGCGACCTCGGGTCGGTTCATGGTGAGGATGGCCACGGGGCCGTCGACCTCGTAGCGGACCACCGGCTCATTGCTTCCCACGGCCAACCTCCTTCGTCGATGCGGGCGGTCGCATGGATGTGTCGCGCCTGGCCGATCCCACGCACACCGTTGACCCGGCGCACACCGCCGGCCCGGCGCCGGCGGTCACTGCACCCCCTCGGGTGCCGCCGGCTCGCGGGGCAGTCCCAGCACCCGTTCGCCGATCACGTTGTGCTGGATCTCGTTGGTCCCCGCGAAAATCGACGCCGCCTGATAGTAGAGCCAGGCCCGCTGCCACGATCCGTCCCCGGGGTTGGCGTTGGCATCGCGCCACAGAGGCGCGGCCGGGCCGAGGACCTCGAGCGCCAGACTGTGCAGGCGCTTGCTCATCTCGCTCCAGTAGAGCTTGAGGATGCTCCCTTCCGGGCCCGGCTCGAGCCCTCGTTGGAGCTTCGACAGCGAGCGCCAGTTGTGCAGTTGGAACAACCGCACCTCCACGTAGGCCTGAGCCAGCTTGCGGCGCAGGCGCGTGTCGTCGAAGGCGCCCGACGTCGCCGCCACCGACAGGAGCTCCTCGAGATGCTGCAGGTGGATGACGAGCTGGCGGGGGTTCACACCCCGTTCGTGCGACAAGGTCGAGCCGGCCACCCGCCAGCCCTCACCGGGGGTGCCCACCAGTTGGTCGTCGGGCACGAACACGTCGTCGAGCTCCACCTCGTTGAACTCGGCTTCGCCGGTGAGTTGCACCAGTGGGTGCACGCCGACACCGGGGGCGTGCATGTCCACCACGAAGTACGACAGCCCCTTGTGCTTGGGGGCCGAAGGATCGCTGCGCGCCAGGCACACCCCCCAGTCCGCGAACTGCGCGTACGAGGTCCAGACCTTGCGTCCGTTGAGCTGCCAGCCCCCGTCGACGGGGCGTGCCGAGGTGCGCACGGCGGCGAGGTCGGATCCGGCGTCGGGTTCGGAGAACAGCTGGCACCACAGGTGCGCGCCGGGGGGAATGGACGGGAGCCACCTCGCCTTCTGGTCGGCGGTCCCGTGGGCGAGCAGGGTCGGCCCCGCCAGGTTCACGCCGATGCGCCCGACGAGCTCGGGGGCACGGGCGCGCGCCAGTTCTTCTTGCACGACGAAGTTCTCGGCCGGCCCGAGGCCCCGGCCGCCGTATGCGACCGGCCATGTCACCGCCACCCAGCCCGCTCCGGCGAGGTCCGACTGCCAGCGGCGACCGAAGGCGACCTCGTCCCCGAGGTCGTCGAAGCGCGGCGGCAGACCCACCCCGTACTCCCATGGGAGGTGGCTGCGGAGCCACTCCCGCAGCTGCCCGCGAAGTTGCTCCTGTTCCGGCGTCGTGGTCAGGTCCATCGGCCTGCGCCAGCATGACACACGCGTCAGGCTCCCGAACGGGCCGGTCGATAGGCTCCCGCCGATGGACTTCGAGCTCTCGGCCGACCAGGTCGCGCTCCGTGATGCGGCGGCGAGCCTCCTCGACGGTGCCTGCACGACCGCCCGCGTCCGGGAGGTGGCCGCCGAGGACCGCCATCTCGACGACGACCTCTGGAAGGCGATGGCCGAGCAGGGCTGGCCGGCGGTGGAGCGCTCGGCCGACGACGGCGGACTCGGGCTCGGCATGGTCGAAGTGGCGGTGTTGTGCGAACAGCTCGGACGGCATCTGGCTCCCGTGCCCTTCGCCGGCACCGTCGTGGTGCACGGGGCGTTGGTCTCGGCGATGGCCGACGGCGTGCTGGATGCGACCGCTGACGTGGGAGGCACCGCGGCCCGAGGCTGGGCGCAACGACTGGCCGCGGGTGACGCCGTGGGTGCTGTGGCGTGGTCGCGCCGGGTCGGCGCCGTGCGCGCCCGGCGCGAGCGTGACGGGACATGGCGGCTCACGGGCCGGTCCGATCCGGTGGTCGACGGGCCGCAGGCCGATCTGATGGTGGTGTTCGCCGAAGCCGACGGCGCTCCGTCGCTCTTCGTGCTGGCGTCAGACGACGGAGATGGCCCTGCTTCCGAGCCGGCCATGGACCGCACCCGGAGTCTCGGCTGGCTCTCGCTCGACGACCGCCCCGCGCTGAAGCTCGGCGACGGCCCGGCGGCCGACGCGGTGCTCGACCGTTCCGTGGCCGCACTGTGCGCAGAGATGCTCGGCGCGGCCGACGTCGTGTTGTCCATGACAGTCCAGTACGCCAAGGACCGCGTCCAGTTCGGCCGTCCCATCGGTGGGTTCCAGGCCGTGAAGCACCGCTGCGCCGACATGCTGGTGGACGTGGAGGGCATGCGCTCCGCCGCGTACTACGCGGCGTGGGCCGTGGGCGCGGGTGACCCTGAGGCCTCGGCCGCGGCGTCGGCCGCCAAGGTGTGGTGCTCCGACGCGGCCCGCCGCGTCATGGCTTCGGGGTTGCAGGTCCACGGTGGCATCGGGTTCACGTGGGAGCACGACCTCCACCTGTTCCTGAAGCGCTCGCAGCTCGACCAGGTGAGCTTCGGCGACGCCGTGTACCACCGCGAGCGGATCGCGCGGATCCTCAGGGGGCGCGCCGAAGCCGGTGAGCCGGTGTTCTGAGTTCACCGCCCAGGACCATCGGCGCACGGACGCTACGCAGCGGTGCAGCTGGGCGACCCCGGGACAGCGGCGTCCCTCAGCGGCGCAGGCGGATGACCGCCAGGGGGGCTGCCAGTGCGACGATGAGAGCGGACCACGCCAGCGACGCCGGCAGGTAGTAGTTCAGCGAGTGGCCCAGCGCGGCCTCGGCGCCGTGGCCCTCGGTCAGGATGCGCACCGTGTTGACCATGGCGGTGATGGGCTGATGGTTGGCGAAGGCCTGCATCCACCCGGGCATCGTCGAAACCGGGACGTATGCGCTGGAAACGAAGGTCAAGGGGAACACCAGGAACGACAGGCTCTGGGCCGCCTGCGGGCTCCCCGCGAACAAGCCCAGGGCGACGAAGAGCCAGCAGAAGGCGAAGCCGAACACCACGCACATGCCGAACGCCTCGAGGGCGGGGCCGACACCGTTGTGGATGCGGAAGCCGATGGCGAAGCCGATCCCCGTCGTGATGGCCAGACTCAACACGGTGAGGGCGGTGTTGGCCCAGACGTTGGCGTCGATGATCGAGAAGCGCGAGATGGGCAGGCTCCGTAGACGGTCCATCAGGCCCAGGCCGAGATCGTCGGCCACGCCCGCGGAGGCCCCCATGCCGGTGAACAGCACGCTGGTCGCCACGAATCCCGGCACCAGGAAGTCCACGTAACGCAGCGAGCCGGTGTGGGCGACCGCACCCCCGAAGACGTAGCGGAAGATGAGCAGGAACAGCGCCCCTTGAGCCGTGCCGGCCACGATCAGCTGCGGGGTGCGGACGAATTTCTTGATCGTCCTCCCTGCGATGGTCAAGGTCGAGACGACCTGCGAGGCGCCGGCGCGGGCCCGTGCGCCCGCCGCACCGGGAGATCCTGGAGCGCCGGTCCGGCCCAAGGTCATGGAGTCGGAGTTGGAGTCGGAGTTGGGGTCGAATGTTGTGGTGGTCATGTCGTACACCTTTCGGTTCAGGCGACGCGGTCGTCGGCAGCGGGGTCGGATGGGGCGTGGGAACCGGTCGCGGTGCCGGTCAGTTTGAGGAAGACCTCGTCCAACGTCGGATGGCGCACGGTGACGTCCTCGATGTCGATCCCGGCGTCGTCGAGGGCGCGCACCGCGAGAGCGAGGACGCCCGATCCTTTGGGGGCGTCGATCGAGCATCGCTGGGTCTCGATTTGGATCGACGGGGTCCCGATGCCCAGCCCCTGCAGGACGCCCGCGGCGCGGGTGAGGTCCGAGGCCTCGCGGGTGTGGAGGTCGAGCACGTCCGCCCCCACCCGCTGCTTGAGCTCCGCCAGTGATCCCTGTGCCACCACTCTTCCTTCGTCGATGATGACGATGAGCGAGGCCAGATGGTCGGCTTCGTCGAGATACTGCGTGGTGAGCAGGACGTCGGTACCCCGTTCACCCAGTGCCTGGATGGCCTCCCACAGCTCCATGCGGCTCCTGGGGTCCAGTCCCGTCGTGGGCTCGTCCAGGAGCAGCAGGCGCGGCGAGCCCACCAAGCTGGCCCCCAGGTCGAGGCGTCGCCGCATGCCGCCCGAGTAGGTCTTGACCAGGCGGTCACCGGCGTCGGACAGCCCGAGGCGATCGAGCGTGGCGTCGCTGGCGGCGCGCGCCGCGCGCCGGGACTGGCCGTAGAGCCGGGCCACCATGGCCAGGTTCTCCCGGCCGGTCATCATCTCCTCCACGGCCGCGGACTGACCGGCGAGG